>Ga0070701_10000021_pt1 | contig 40993 bp, 57 predicted proteins | sample KBSK5102metaG_FD_65451 | JGI IMG/M metagenome (GOLD analysis project Ga0070701, IMG submission 65451) | Corn, switchgrass and miscanthus rhizosphere microbial communities from Kellogg Biological Station, Michigan, USA - KBS K5-10-2 metaG | ecosystem: Host-associated > Plants > Roots >... | reverse complement strand
GACGCGCTCGACCACCACTACGAAGGGCGGCGGGCCGAGACCCGGGTCCACCTCCATGAGCTGGTCCGGCGCCTCGGTCTCGGTCCCGGCTACACGGCGATGTCCCGGCACGTGGCGCGCCGCAGGCTCGCGGTCCTGGACCCGGAGCTGCTGCGGGCCCTGGTCACCGTGCTGCGGTACCACGGGTACATCCACCGCGACCCGGGCACGGGCCACTGGCGCGCCACCCCGCTCACCGGGGTCCAGCTCCATGCCGTGCGGCTGTACGCCTCGGGCCTGGACCAGGGCCAGATCGCCGCCACGCTGCGCGTCAACCGGTCCTCGGTGTCGGCCCGCATGATCCGCATCATGCGGGCCACCGACAGCCGCACGGTGCCCCAGGCGCTCATCCGCGTGTACGACCTGGGGTGGCTCCCGGACCGGGACGAGCGCGATTTCCTGGCGCGCCGCAAGGTGGGCGGCTTCCCGTACCTGATCCAGGAAGAGGACTGACATGACACGCGAAGAGCACATCGCCGCGATCCGCGATGCGGTGGCGGCAGCGCAAGACGACGGGTTCGTGGTCGGGATCGAGAACGACTGCTGCGGGTGCAGTGGCATGAAGCTGGTGGTGGCCGACGACTGGGACGACCCGACGCACGTGATCGTCGACTCGAACGGTGAGGTGCCGGTGTGAAGGCGTACCGCAGGGGACTGCACCCGAGGGCCGTGGCGCGGGCCCGGTTCCAGGTGCTGCGCCACCGTGACGAGACCGGTCCGGCGGTGGTGCCGGAATACGTGACCGAACTGGAGCGCATGGCGTCGTGGTACGCCCGTTCCCTGGACGGGCTCAAGGAAGCGTTCGGGAGGATGCCGTGGGTGTGAGGACGCTGTACCGCCTCGTCTGCGACACGGACGACTGCGGCGCCGTGGGTGAGATCCAGCTCAGTCCCACGAGGGCCATGCAGGCGGGATGGGACACGGGCTGGGCCCCCTGCGGCGACGGTCAGTGGCTGTGCCCGCCGTGCCTGAAGGCGGAGGAACGGTGATCCGGGCGACCTATCACGTCGAGTGCGACGGTCCCTGCGGCGAGTACCTCATGGCGTACGAGGGGGCGGAGCTGACCTCGTCTGAAGTCGCCCGGTTCCGGGGTGAGCGTGCCGCCCGGCAGGCGGCCGAGACCGAGGGGTGGAAGCAGCACACGGCTGTATCCCCGTCGACGTACCAGTGGCTCTGCCCGGCATGCAGGCTCAACCCGCTGGATATCAAGCTGCCCTCGTGGCAGATCACGAACGGGGTGGGCACATGACCGCGACCCTGCGGATGCGGTCCTATCAGCGTGAGACGGTCGACGCGGTGTTCACCGCCTGGGCTGGCGGCATGGAGCGCCCCGCCGTGGTGCTCCCCACCGGGGCCGGCAAGACCGTCGTCTTCTCCGAGATCATCCGACAGTGGCGGACCGCGCCGGAGTCGATCGGGGAGGCCGGCCTCGCGCGGATCTCCACCGGCCGCCGCGCCATCGTCCTTGTCCACCGCGACGAACTGGCGGACCAGGCGATCGGCAAGATCCGTGCCGCCGCCCCGGAACTGTCCGTGGGCAAGGTCAAGGCCGAGGACGACGAGATCACCGCCGACGTGATGGTGTGCTCGGTCCAGACCCTGAGCCGCGCGCGTCGTCTACGCCGCCTCGTGGAATGGCAGACGGCTCACGGCAAGGTCGGGCTGATCCTGACCGACGAATGCCACCACGCCGTGGCCAGGTCGTACCAGACCGTCTACAACGCGTTCCCGGACGCGCTGCACGCCGGGTTCACCGCGACGCTGGCACGCGGCGACGGGGCCGGCCTCGGGTCCGTGTGGCAGGACGTGGTCTACTCCCGCTCCGCTCTGTGGATGATGCGGGAGGGCTACCTCGTCCAGCCACGGGGCTGGACCGCGCAGGCGGCCGGGCTCGACCTGGACTCCGTGAAGCGCACCGGCGGGGACTACGGCGCTGCCGACCTCGGGCGGGCTCTGGAAGAGGCGGACGTCCCGGCCCACCTGCCGGACGTGTGGCACCGGCGCGCCGAGGGGCGCCCCACCCTGGTCTTCACCCCCACCGTGGCGACCGCCCGTGCGGCGGCCGACGCCTTCCGCTCGGCGGGCGTGACATCGGCGGTCATCTCGGGCCAGACCCCGCGCGAGGAACGGCGGCAGATCTTCGAGGATTTCCGGCTCGGCCGCACCACGGTCCTGTGCAATTGCATGGTCCTGACCGAGGGCACCGACCTGCCCTGGGCGTCGTGCGCGATCATCGCCCGCCCGACCCGGTCGGCCCCGCTGTACATCCAGATGGTGGGCCGCGTCCTGCGCCCGTGGGAGGGGAAGAAAGACGCGGTCGTCATCCATGTGGCCGGAGCCGGGGGGAAGATCTCCACCCTCGTCGACCTGGAGCCCGGCGCTGTCGACGAGGTCAGGGAGGGTGAGGGCCTCACCGAGGCCGAGGACCGTGAGGAACTGGAGGCTGCGGACGAGGCCAGCCGGACGGAGATCCGGTGCCGTCAGGTGCTCAAGCTCTCTGAGGTCAGCTCGATGTTCGAAGCCTCCCACCAGGCGTGGCTGACCACGGCGGGCGGCGTGCGGTTCCTCAGCGCAGGCGAGTGGACCTACTTCCTGTGGCCCTCGTCCGAGCCCGGTACCTGGGACGTGTGCCGCAAGCCGAAGTACGGGAAGTGGGAGCGGACCCAGCACACCGGCCTGGGAGTGGACATGGCCATGTCCTGGGCGGAGGCGGAGGCGGAGGGCCACGGCTCCTTCTCGGTCGCGCGCTCGGCGTCGTGGCGTGGCAAGTCGCGGCCCCCGTCGCAGGCCCAGACCGACTTCGCGCAGACACTCGGCATCGTCACCAAGGACCTGAACAAGGGCCAGTTGTCAGACGCGATCTCGTACGTGCTGGAGTCCCGGGCGCTCGATCCGTTCATCGGAGTCGTCTGACGGGGTTGCGCCCGGTCCTGAAGTTGTCCATACTTAAGCCCAACGAAAGGGGGTCGTGATGACCAAGGACCTGTTGCTGGGAATCCTGCTCGGCACCGTCGGGTGGACCGTGTTCGTCGTGGCGGTCGCGCTGATCGCACAGAAGGGCAGAAAGAAATGATCTCCGCCGTGGCGTTCGGCTGGGCCACCCTGACGTGGTGGTCGTGGCTGCTGATGGCACTGGTGGTGTTCTCCTCCACCTACGGCGCGTACCGGCTGGCGTCGTGGCAGGAGAACGGACGCACGGGTCCCTGCCTGGAGCACCTCGGCACCTTCGAGCGCCGGCGGTCCCGTACCGACGCGTGGTGCTTCCTGCCCGCAGGCCACCGGGGCGTGCACCGCGACCATGACGGCTTCGCGGTGGAGGAACTCAAGGGGCTGTACGCGGAGGACATTCCTGCCGCCCCGGTCCAGGACACCGACACCATGTCGTTGTCGAAGATGTTGTGCACCACCGACAACGACTGCTTTCCCGGCCCCTGCGGGCGGTCGGTGTACTGCTACCGGCCCGACGGTCACGATGGTGATTGCTACGAACTGACCACACCATGACCCCGCAGGCCCTCTCCCGGCAAGGTGGAGAGGGCCTGTCCCACATCCGAGAGGAACACATGAGCACGACGCAGGACAAGCCCCGTGGCGGCTGCACCGGGTGCGCCTTCACCTACACCCTGAGCAAGGCCCGCAGCGGTGAGTACAAGGGCCTGGAGGTGATCCGCAAGCACAACTCGCGGACCGGCCCCGGCCTGTGCGAGGGCGCGGGCAAGCCGCCGCGCCTGGAGCTGGGGGAGGCCACCGGGGATCAGCAGGCGTTCGCCGACCCGGCGCCGGTGACCGAGACGGACGAGACCACAGACCTGGTCGGCGCCGAGACGGTGGTGAATCCGGACCCTGGTTTCCCCGCGAACCTGCGGGTGGACCACACTCCGGTTCCGGACAGGCCGGGCTTCTTCACCGCTGGCCACAGCCTGGGTTCCTCGTGCGGCCACCGGATCGTGCACGGCGAAGTGATCCGCGAGGACGGGAACGGGTCGTTCCTCTGTGCGGAATGCAGCAAGGAACCGGTCATGACCACCGAGTTCGCCAGTCCGGCGCCAGTGGCCACGATCAAGACGTCCTCGGTGGTCACCCCAGAGTTCGCCAGTCCGGCGCCGGTCCCGGAGATGACGCCGGTGTCGGGCCAGCCCGGACCGAAGCGCGACAGGTACAAAAGGTATCTTCTCCCCGGTCCGGACGGTCGTGAGACCGCCCACACACGCGCCACCACGTTCGCCAAATTCGGGTCGTCCACGTACGCCCTGAGCGAGTGGGGCGAGCGGATGCTCATCAAGGGGCTGACGATGCGCCCCGACCTCCTGGCCATGGCCCACGGCCTGGACGTGAAGCGCGACCGCAGCCGTCTCAACCAGCTCGCGGACGAGGCCCAGGCGGCGGGCGGAAACAAGGTCGCCGCCAACATCGGCACGGCACTGCACGGGTTCAGCGAGAACCTCGACGCCGGGCTCATGACGCTGGACGACGTCCCGGAGCAGTGGCGCGGGCGCATGTCCGAGTACCGCTCCGCCATGGCCGGGGCCGGTCTGGCCACCCGGCGCGAGTGGATCGAGCGCACCACGGCCGTCCCCGCCTCCGAGGTGTCGGCCCCGCTCCCGGTGGCCGGGACCCTGGACCGGGTCCTGGAGACCGCGTACGGGGAGCTGATCATCGGGGACCTGAAGAGCGGTTCCGACCTCTCCTACGGCACGCTGGAGATCGAAGTCCAGCTCTGGCTGTACGCCCGGGGGTGCAACCTCAACGGCCTCTTCGACTGGAACACGGGCCGGTGGGAGCGGCTGGACCGCCCGGTCAGCGAGGACCATGCCGTGGTGATGCACCTGCCCGCCGACGGCACCGGCTGCACCCTCCTGCGAGCCGATCTCCGGAGGGGACGCCGTAACGCCCAGGTGTCGGGCCTGGTCCAGGCACGGCAGAAGGACAAGTCGGTGATGCCGGTGCTGTCGAAGCTGGACCTGCGCCCTCCGGAGCCGCCGCAGCGCACGGACATGGGTGTGGCCCGGGAGCTGATCGGCGCCGCCCCGGACCATCGGCGCCTGACGGACATCCACCGCTACGCCGTGGTGTCGGGCAAGTTCTCCGATCCCGATCTGGCCGAGCTCAAACGCCTGGCCCGGGTCCGCTGGGACGAGCTGAACGGGTGACACGAGGGCCGGGGTGCTTGCGCCCCGGCCCCAAGTTGTCCATAGTGGAGACGTGAGCACAACGACGACGGAAGGGGTATCCGTGGCAACGCAGAGGCTCAACGGGAACAGCGTCCGGGCGGTCCTGGTGAAGGAAGGGTTCCGGGCGAACCGTCGCCACGGCGATGCCGACTGGGGCGGCTTCTCGGTCCCGGCCGGGGAGCGGACCGCCCCCGTGATCGAGGTGTCGTGGCAGCCGCCGGCCACGATGGACGAGGACCGGGCCCGTGCCGCCCGGCCGCGCATCCTGCGCCGTTACACCGAGGCGCTGCGCAGCGCCGGGTACGAGTGCCGGACCAGCAACGGGCGCCTCGTCCTGGTCAGCGTCCCGGTCCGGACGGAGGCGTCGGCATGAGCAGCTTCCGTGTCGAGATCACCTACCTCGACGGGGTCCAGGAAGCCGTCTCGGACATCCCCACCGAGAGGATGGCGGCAGACATCTACAGCAGCGCGGCGACCCACGACCGGGTCCTCAGCGCGGTGCTGTACGGGGCCGACGGGTGCGTGGTCTCACAGATGGTCACGGCGGTGAACAGGACCGCCCCGCACCAGCAGACCTGGACGGGCTTCGGCTCGCAGGAGGCCGCAGCGCTGGCGCTCAACCCCCTGCCACGCCAGTGGTCGGTCACCGAGGGGTGCACGTCCACCTGGTACCCGGACGGGGTCACCGGCATCTTCCGCCGGTGCGCGCTCCTGCGGGGCCACCGTGGGCCGCACCGCAAGGGCGACATCGTGTGGGACGACGCCGACGAGGTTGACGGCCGCCGGCCCGCAGGCTAGATTATGGACAGCTTCGCAGGCGGGGAAGTCCACGGGGACGGTGATCCCCCGCCTGCGGAGTACAACGGTGGCTCCGCGTGAGTGGAGGTGAACCGCCGTAGGCCACGGGTTCGAGCCCCGCCTCAGATACGGGTTACCGAGTCGGCTCCGGCCGTGAGGACCCGCTTAACGGGTACCCCCTCTCGGTGGGGATCGACCGGCCCGGGGCCGGATAACCGACCGGCCCCGGGTGAGCAACACTGGAAACCGCAACAGAAACCGGAGAAAGAAACCATGAGCACTCCCGCCAACCCGTTCGCCGCCCCCGCGATCCCGCCCAGCACGTTCCCGACGGTCGAGTCCTTCCGGGGACGCCTGGTGGCGGTCACCCCGGTCGCGGTCGACACCGTCCCGGACAACTTCTCCCAGGTGGCGGGCGCGACCAAGACCCGCGTCACCGCCAACGTGACGCTCATGGACAGCGACCAGCCGGTCCCGCTGTTCAAGAACCGCGCGGCCACGGGCAACACGATGGCCGGACCCGAGTTCCCCAAGGTCTGGTTCGAAGGCTCGTACCTGGTCGAGCAGCTCCGGCCCTACGCCGGAACCGGCCAGATGGTGCTGGGCGTGATCGACACCCGCACCCCGGGCACGCAGGCGGTCAAGGGCAACCCCTGGGGCATGACCGCCGCCACGCCCGAGCAGACCGCCCACGCGGTCCAGGTCCTCAACACCCGGGCCCTCGGTGCCGCAGCCGCACCGGCTCCCGTCCCGTCCTCCCAGCCGGCCGCCCTCTCCCCGGCGGCGGCCGTACCGTCCCCGGCGCAGACTCCCACGGTCCCCACCGTTCCTGCGCCCGGGTCGGCCCCTGCGGGCGTGAACCCCTTCCTGTAGGAAGACCGGTCCCCCGCAACCGCCCCCTCGCGTCTCGCCCCTGAGCGCGAGGGGGCGCCCCTCTTTCTCCCGCTGGAGGCACCCAGTGACAGCTCACCTCAAGGCCATGTGGGCCGAGCCCGCAGGCGCTCTTCTCGTGGCCGCGAACGCGGTCGGCCTGGCTCTGTGCGCACTGCTGGCCGTACGCCCCTGAGAGGGACACCTGATGCTCACACGTCTGCTCCGACGCCTGCGCGTCCATCACCGGTCAGACCGCGCCCGTCGGCGTCACCCCGTATGCCGATGTGGCCGGACCCATCCGGGCCCACGCCCCTGAGAACGCGATGAGGCCCCCTCCCCGGCGCAATAGGGAGGGGGCCGCTCTGTGCCCCGGATCAGTCGAAGTGGCCGAACGCCTCGAAGAACGCCTTCACTTCCAGGCCCAGGTTTTCCAACGCCTCGTTCAGCGCAAACTTGGTCGCGTCCCGCTCAGCCCCGGCGTCGTCGAGGGCGGCCACCGCGTCCTTGTGTTCCTGCATCGCCTGTACTGCGGTTGCGGTGATCCGCATGAGGGTGATGAGCTGTTCTTCGGTGATCGTCTTCATGGTGTTTCTCCTCAGAAGCCGAAGTCACACCGCTTGAGCTTGGCCATGTCACCGCGCGGGTGGTGCCAGACGATGCCCTCGTAGGGCCATTGCCTCATCAGCTCACGCAGGTCCGTGAAGGTGAGTGGGGTGGCCCCAGCCTCCAACCGCGCACTGAGTGGGGTCCAGCCGTGTTGCATGAGGAGATGAACCGGCAGATAATCCGGTCGGTAGCTGGACCTGCTGTTGATCTTGGGGCCGACCAGCTCGTACGTGCCGGGTGTGAGGGTGTTGCCTCCGCTGTTGTCGTAGGCCTCGACGAAGTACTTCTCGAACGGGGACTGGTGTACCGGCTCCCAGCCCACAGTCTTGCCCGTGACTTCGTCGTGCTGGACCACCAGGTACCCGGGCGGCGGCTGCTTGCCGGGCTTCACCTCACGGCGTGCCCACCACCGGCCGTTCTCGTCGAGCATGACGCAGGTGCCGTCCCACTTCACCGTGGGCCTGCCCTCACCGGCCATCACCCATTCGCAGCCGGGGGTGATCTGGTCCAGGACCCGGCTGCGGTCCTCGGGGTCACGCACGAACAGCGTGGGGATCTTCTTCACGAGGCGCCGCCTCGTGCAGCCGGGACGCTAGAGTTGAACGCGTTCAAGGTGTACTCCCTTGTTCCATGACCCCGGCGGCAGCTACCGCGCGGGGTCTTCATCGTATCGGGCCTACGCCCTGTGCGACCGCAGCCACGAGGCGGCAGCGCTGAGTACGGCGGCGCCTCCGGCCACGGCGCCCGCAGCGAGCCCGGCACGGATGGTGCCCCAGTCGGTGAGGGTGACGACCGGGATCGCGGGCACCGCCGCCTGGACGAAGGTGCGTGCCGCGCGCTCGATGAGGTCGTCGAGCTGTTCCTTGGACATGGGTCCTCCTACGGTCCCCAGATGCGGAATGCCGCCATGAACTTGAGCGTGGCGAACATGGTCTCGTCGGACGGGCCGGCCGGGTTCAGCACGGCACTGAAGTTGTCGGTCGTGCCGTTCATGAAGCCGACCCCGGACACATGCATCACGTGCAGTGTCGGGGACTGGGCGAAGTAGCTGGGTGAGTTCCACGAGATCGACTCGGTGACGTTGCGCCTGAGCTGGAGCTGGCGCGACGTGGTGAAGGTCGAGTTCGACGGGGTCACGGCGGCCCAGCAGTACCACCAGCCACTGAGCTTGGGCACGATCCGGGTCGGCTGCGAGCTGAGGTTGGCGGCGCCGTGCGTATCGATGTCGACGAAGTCGAAGGACAGCTCCGTGTTGGTACGCGGCGGGAACGTCTGCTTGACGGTGCGGGAGCTGACCTTCACCATCGGGCGCTGGTTGATGGACGAGGCCAGCGCCTGCATGTCCAGGTCGACCGCGTCGGCGAACGCCTCGATCGCCTCAGGGACCCTGCCCGGGTCGCCTGCCACGGGGTACGGGTAGCCCCGGTTCGGGGTCAGGGCGGGCATCTACATCACCGACTGTCGGGTCACGGAGAGGTGGCGGGAGCTGGACTGGTACGTGGCGGCTCCGGTCTGGCGCATCACCATCTGGATGTTGCTGCCCTGGAGCAGCAGAACCACCATCGCGGCCGTCAGCCCGTCGGTGTTGACCGTGGATGCCGCAAAGCTGAAGGACCGGGCGATCAGACCGAGGCCTCCGGTGCCGTTGTTCATCAGCCACATGCCGATGGAACCGTTGTTGGGGTTCCCCGGAGAAGCCAGGGTCATGGTCCCGGTGACCAGGTAGATCCCGGTCTGAGTGATGTTGATCGTCGTATTCGACGTGCCGAGGTTCGCCATGTTGTCCGTGTCCACGACCTCGGTCGTGTACGTCGCGATGACATCGGTGCTCGGCGCCACCGCCTGGTTGGTGGCGAAGGGTGCGCGCAGGTAACAGGTCGGCTGGTGCTTGCCCGCGTTGACCCGGTCGTACAGGGTCTGCATGTCCGTGTCGACTGCGGTCGCCAGCGACTGGATGTTCCCGGCCGGGTTCATCGGGTCGGTGTACTCAGGGTATGGGTAACCGCGAGGGGTAGTCAGCGTCATGCACGCCTCGCAGTCGCCCAGTCCCAGCGCGCGCCAGTGAAGGCGTTGAGCGCGGTCCGCAGGCCCACGCGCAGGGTCGTCGAGTTGGCGGGCACGGTGACGTTCCCGCTGAGGAGCTGCATACGGTCCCCCTCGGGGATGTTGGTGACGTTCTGGACCGTGGTATCAGGGTCGGACGTGGTCGGGTACAGGGCGGAGCTGGAGCTGAACCAGAGCGCGCGCAGGGCGCACGCAGCGGTGTTCGGCGTGGCGCTGCCGTAGTCGCCGTTGGCGTAGGCGCTGAGCGTCCAGACCTGTCCCGGCAGCACCGCGATGGGGTCGCTGTACACGAACGTCACCGAGGCGCCCGAGCCACCGTCGACTGCCAGCGCCGTATCCCCCTCCACCGCCTTGGCGTACGGGATGACCTTGACGTCGCTCACGCCCGACTGCCGGTAGACGGTCCAGTTCAGCGGGACCGACGTGTTGTCGTCCGCCAGCGCGAAGGAGGGGTTCGCCACCTCGTTGCCACCCGTGGTGGAGGTGGTGCCGATGATGAACCAGCTCGCGTTCTGCCGGGTCAGCACGACCACGTCGCCGATCCTCGGCGCTGACTGACGGGTGTAGGCAGCGCGGAACTCCGTGCCGCCGACGTCGACGGTCGCGAGGAAGGGATCGACCAGGACCACGGTCCCGGGCCTGGTGTGGGCGTACTGCCCGATCATCCCGCTGAGCTGCTGTGTGACCCCGAGGACGCCCATCAGACGTCCAGCTTGCGGAGCTGGAGCATGCCCATGCGCACACCGAGGTTGACCGTGCCCGAGTTGCCTGTCGGCCCGAAGGTCATCTGGGTCTGGACTAGGTCACCGGCGTTGCAGGGGATGATCTCCAGCGCGTTGTACGCCAGCTCGGTGCCGAGGTACTCACCCGCCCCCTCGTAGTGCCGCCCCTCGGACGTGGCCACGCCCGCACGCAGGAAGCGGATGCCGAGCTGGGTGAAGACACCGGGGTTGCCCAGGATGCGCACCATCGCGGTGAAGACGTACCAGCCCCGCTCCACCGTGACGAAGCCGTTGCGGGGAATGTCGGTGAGCGAGCCGGTGCCGGAGTTGTCGAACGCGACCGTGTCGTACGGCACGACGAACTGGGTGTGGGTCGCGGTGAGGAGGGGGAACGGGAAGTTGGTCGCGCTCCCGGTCATGCCCGCAGCGTCGGGCTTCTCCCAGAACTGCACGATCGAGTCGCTGCGCGCCTGCGCGTCGGCGTCGATCGCCAGCGCGAGGTCGCGTAGCTGGGCGATGTCGCTGGCGTCCTTCACCAGGGGCGGGTCGCACTCGGGCACGGGGTAACCGCGCCATTCGGTTCTCTTCATGGTCTCTCCCGTCGTCCCGCTCAGCCTAGGGGGTGGGTGCGGACTCGATCCGGCTGCGGCCCGACAGGGACATGGCCTCACCCGTGTTCAGCGGGTAGGTGACGGAGTCGATGATCTGGGTGTCCCTCAGGCCCCGCCACGACACGTCCAGTGTGTCACCAGGCTCGATGCGGTAATCGGGGACGCAGTCCATCTCCCACTGGCGCACGAGTGCCCCGTGGGCCGCGAGCTGGGACCGCGCCGCCCGCTGCGCCTCGTTGGGGGTGGTGGCGGTCTGGAGCCTCAGCTTGAGCACCCGTTTGCCGAAGTCGCCGCCGTAGACGTACGGGTCCACCGCGTTGAGGTTGCGCTCCACCGCGCGGATGGGGGTGTCCCCGTCGAGCCGGTCTGCCAGCACGACGACGCTGTTGTACACCCCGTCGGCGGTGACCTCGATGTCCGCCGAGGTGAGGGTGCCGGTGGGGCCGTCGGTCAGGGAGCCGAGGACGGTGATGCCGTCGTAGTCGAGCCTGCGCACCACGAAGCTGCCGTTGCCCAGGGTGTACCAGCGCGCCTCCAGGACGGAGGCCATGTCGTCGAGCGCCTTTCCCCGGTCGTCGTCCCACACCAGGCGCGGGACCGACGCGTCGTCCACGTCGTCGGGACCGAACACCGCGTGCGGGTACGCGTCCGAGATCATGCGCCTGATCTCGGCCACGGCGGACGCCCCTTGCTGTGAGGCGTAGGGCTGCTCGAAGTCGTCGACGACCACGTCGGCCGCGAGGTCGTCGGCCCGGAACGTGACCTCCCCGTCGGCCCCCAGGCGTGCGCTGTAGACACGGCCGGTGAAGACCGGGAACAGGTCACGGTCCCCGTTCGGGTAGCCGACCCCGGCGCTGATCTGGACGATCGCCCGGTGGGGACTGAAGACGTCGGCGGACGTGAGCGGCATCCAGTCGGCGCTGAGGGTGAAGGTCGCCGACCGGGTCACCCGGGACTGGAGCTGGGCCGACACGGACCCGGTCTGCACTGGCACGTCCTCTGCCAGGAGCGTGCCGTCCGGGGTGCGCACGGTGACCACCGCGACCCGCCGGTGCGGGTACGGGTACGCCGCCTCGTACAGCGCCGATCCGGTGAGCATCAGTAGATCCCGGCCCAGTGCGCGGTCACGTGCGCCGTGCGCGAGGCCATGGTGATGCTCGCGGGGAGGGTGGTCTGTGCTGTCGGCCCGGTCGCCCACAGGGCGGTCGCGACCGCGTTGGTCCCGTTGATGAGGCTCTGGTGGTTGGCGTTCTGGGCGGCGGCGATCTGCGGCGGCGTGGTGCCCGCGAAGAGCATCGCGACGTACAGGGACTGACCGGCCGTCGCCGCGTACGGCGCGGTGAAGGCGGTCTGCTGCATTCCGACCGCGCCCCATGCGCCGGTGGTGTTGGCGCTCACCGCGACCTGGGTCCCGGCGCTGGTGTAGAGCCCGGTGTAGGCGGCGGTGAGCCCGGCCGCAGCCGCAGCCCGGTAGAGGTAGGTGCCGTTGACGGTGAGCGCCCGCGACAGGGCCGGAAGCCGCATCATCACCACGGTGCCGCTCACCGGCGCCGTACCACTGAAGGCGATTGCGTGCCACGGATGGAAGTTCCAGGTCTGGAACCCGAGGTCGCCGGGGTTGAAGGCGGTCTCGCCCAGTGTGGAGAGGGCGGTGTTGAGGGGCGTTCCCCACCCCGAGGACCCGATGACCGGGACGGTGATGCTCATCTAGCCTCCGTAGAGTCCTGCGCCGTACAGTCCGTCGCCGTAGCCGAGCGGCTCGGGGCCGGACGCGATCCCGGCCGCCGCGTCGGCCCAGGTGTAGCCGGACACCGTGTAGTCCCCCATCGTGGGGTAAGTCTCCGCCAGCACGCACCAGTTGGCGGTGTCGGTCCCCTGCGGCGGTCCGACAGGGGCGTCGACCGCAGTGAGCGGAACGCTCCACAGGCGCGCCGGCTTGCGCTGGTCCTGGCCCAGCACCGACTCCGTCAGGTCGTCCGGTTGGTAGTACCGGTCGCGCTGGGAGCGCGGGTAGTCCATGGCGTAGACGGCCGGGACCTGGATCAGCAGCGGGCCGCCCACGGTGTAGAGGTCGTAGACGTCGTCGATGCTCGCGCGCGTGCGGCTGAGGAAGCGGGCCGAGGTGGTGATGTCCTTGCGGCGCGCGTAGACGTCGGCGGGACGCTCGCGGTCGAGCACCGGGAAGAGCCCGGCGTCCGCCGCCCGCACCCGGTCGGTGAAGCCGACCCAGGCCAGCGGGGGCTGGGGTACGGGACCGCAGTCCTCATCGTCGCGCGACGGGGTCAGGCACAGGTCCAGGGACAGGTCCGCCCACGGCCGCCCCGGGTCCTTCATCCACACCAGGCCGTTGCCGGGGACGGTGAAGGGACCGGCTGTCATCACCGAGCCGTCGTCCGCCGTGGCGGTGTACCAGACCGGTTCGTCGAGCCGGGCCTCGTGGTCGGAGACGTACGCCTTCTGCCCCAGGAGCAGCGCATCGTCCAGGCCGCGCACGTACTCGCCTGGGGCCGTGAGCGAGCCCACGTGGCGGGTCAGCGTGGCGCGCACCTGCGAACCCGGCGTGGCGGTGAAGTCGACGAAGAGGTCGATGCGGGCGTTGGCCGCGTCCACGGTTCCGGTCAGTGGCATGGTCTACCGTCCCGTTCCCTGGGCCGCGAGGCGGTCGCGCTTGCGGTTGTTGTCTTCCACGATCCGCTGCATGTAACCGGTGAGGCGGTCGTTGCCGATGTACACCGAGACGTTGGGGGCCGCGATACTGGCTGTGACGTTCGTCCTCGGGGCCGACAGCAGCGACGTGGCGGAACCGAGCGATCCGGCCACGCCGAGGGACGGCCCCGGCAGCGTCGCGGTGGAGCGTCCCACGAGTGATGCCATGGCCCGGTCGACCGTGTCCCCGCTGGAGAGGATGCCGCGAGCGAAGTCCTGGCTGAGCGACATGCCCCGGTAGAGCGAGTAGCCACGGCCGGAGAGGGGGCCGCGTTTGGCCGGGGAGCCGGGGAGGAAGTCGGTCACGGCACCCACCACGCTCTTCGCGGCGCTGATCGCTGAGCTGATCATGGACTTGATGCCGCTCACGAAGGAGCTGAGGAGGGAGCGGCCCGCGTTGTAGAAGGCGCCCGCGTAGGAGCCGATGATCCCCACCGCGCGTGATCCCAGGGTGCCGAGGGCTGCGAGGGTGTCTGCCACACCGCTCTTCGCGGCGCTCACGAAGCCCCGGAAGGCGCGCTGCGCACCGCTCGGCAGCAGCGAGACCAGGCGGTTGACGACGGTCACGATCAGGTTCCCGAAGGTCGTGACGGTGTTGCCGATGAACGCGCCGACCTGACCGACGATGTTCCCGAGGTTGCGCCACGCGGCGGAGAAGTTGCCGGACAGCAGATTGCCGATGAGCTGGATGGCCGGGCCCGCGATGCCGATCAGGGTGGAGACGAAGTCCACCACGACATCGATGACCGCCTTCACGGCGGAGACGATGTTGGTCAGGGTGGCCGTGACGAACGCCGCCGCCTCCACCAGGATCACGATCGCCCCGACCAGGGTCGTGCCGATGAGTGGCGCGAGTTGGGCGATGAGCGGCGTCAGCTCCACGATCAGGCCGGAGATCTGGGTGAACAGGTCGGACAGGAACGGCAGCGACTCGACCAGCGCCTTGATGCCCTCGTCCACGAGCGGCGTGAGTGCGGTGAGGAGCAGCCCGGCGTTGTCCGCAAGCTGCTGGAAGAGCGGGGCCAGCACCGCGATGAGGTCGGAGAGGCGGTCCGCCAGGAGCGCCACGAGCGTCTGCACCGGCGGGACCAGCGTCTGCACCACGGGGCCGAGGGCGGCCAGCGCCTGCCCCAGGAGCGGGAGCACACTGGACACGAGGTCGCTGCCCAGTGCGATGAGGGCGTTCAGGGTGTCCTGGAAGGCGTCCGTGGCGGTGGCGTCCTGGAACGCCTGGGTGATCTTCTCCAGGGTCCCGAACAGCCCGTTGCCCGAGGTCTCCGCCACACTCAGGATGTTGCCGAGACCGCCGAAGACATTGCCGATCACGCGCCCGAGCTGGGTGATGGTGTCGATGGCCCGGTCGATCGCCTTCTCCAGAGCGCCCGACTTCGCCGCCCTGTCCAGCTTGCCGGTGAGGGAGTCTGCCACGCGGGCGATCCCGTCGGTGACCCGCTTCAGGCCCGGCGACCCCCCAGCCGCGAGCTTGAAGATCGCGTTCAACACCTGACCGGGGATGCGCTCCAGGCTCTGGAACGCGACGCGGCTCCCGTCGAGCGCTTTGCCCAGCGTGCCGTCCTTGCCGAGCCGGGTGGCGGTTGCACCGACGTCCTTGCCCATGCGGTTGAACGAGTCGGCGAACCCCTCGGTGGTGCGCTTCAGGGCGGGCAGGGTGGCCGCGCCGACGGTCTTCAGAGTGCCGTCCAGGCCCTTGAACAGCCGGTCCTGTACGTCCAGGCGCAGGTCCAGGAATCCCTGGCGCATCCCCTGGAGGACACCGACGAACTTCTGGGCGTTGGGGCTCAGGTTGGCCAGCGCCTCTTGCAGCTTCTTCGGGTCCTGCTTGAGTGCGAAGACCTCGGACACGGCGTCGCTGACCCCGCTCAGGCCCAGCTTCAGCGTCTGCGTGGCGGCAGTGACGCCGACCAGCGCGGTGACGCCGACTGCGGCGGCGGGCGCCATGTTGCCGATCTCGGCTACCAGGCCCGCGACCACGGGCACGGCGGTGGACGCCACCGAGGCCAGCGAGAGGATCTTCCCGCCGGTCGCCGCCACACCCAGGCCCGCGCGCGCGAACCCGCCGAAGGTGCTGAGCAGGCGGCCGACACGGTCGTTGCCTTCGTCCGCGTCGTCCCCGATGCGGCGCAGTCCGTCCGAGCTGTCCCCGGCGCTGCGTCCCGCCTCCCCGACCTCACGCAGGGTATGACCGAGGCTGACCAGGTGACTGTTGGTCTCCTCGGACCTGAACCCGATCTCGCTCAGCCGTGTGTCCAGGCTGCTCATGCGGTCCGCAAGGGTCTGGAAGTTGCGGTCCAGAGCGCCGGTGAGGACGTCTCCCAGATCCCCGAGCTGGCTCTGAAGCTGACTGCGGCTGAAGAGCGCCTGTTCCTGGATGGTGCGCCGGAGCCGGGACGTGTCCAGGTCCACGCGCAGGTCGACCGTGGGGGCGCGCCGTTCGGCGTCGTTGACGATGCGTACGAGCTGGGCCCGCATGGACCGGTCGGCCCCGGTGGCGTCGACGATGAGGTTGACCACGGCCTCGGAGGACATCCGCTCACCTCCCTCTCAGGGGGCAGTGTCTCACCCGATGCTCACGCCGGGCATGCCCCGCAGGCGCTCCACCACCGAGGACAGGTCCTCTTCCGGCTGGTCCGCCACGGCCTCGGGCGGCACCATGGTCAGCTCCGCCTCCATGCGCATGCGGTCCGTGTCGGGCAGTCCGCTCATGATGAGCGAGCGCATGGCCGCGAGGAAGGCCGCGAGGGTCAGCCGGTTCGGGTCGAGCCCCTTGAGCAGAAGCGCCCCCAGCGCCTCGGGCGCGAGCGCGTACGAGGCCAGCCGCTCCGCCTCCCACCACGGGCAGCCCGCAGCCCGGGACAGCAGCTCGCGGGCCATCTCGCTGAGGTACGGGCCGTCGGCGTCGCCCTCCTCGGCGTGGTCCAGGAAGCGCCCGCGCGACTCGGGGGTGAGGCTGTACAGCACTTCCACGGCCCAGTGGGGATGACTCAGCATCGTCATCCAGCGGGCCGCGTTGCGGGCGGGGATGGTGTAGTCGGCGCCGCGCACGGTGACGGTGAAGGGGCCGGAGCGGAAGGCGGCGTCGCGGAACTCAGACACGGCGGGGCGCCCGCTCCGGAGCGGCGGGCTCGGCCACCTGTGTCTCGATCGGCTCCGGAGTGGGGAGTACCTCGTCCCACTGGAACTTGACCAACTCCTCGGCCACGCGCATGAGTTCCTCGGGATGGACGGTGCCCTCGATGAGGGCTTCCTCCACCACGCTCTCCCAGGCCTCGGGGCCGGCCAGCTTCTCCAGCACGCGCAGAACCCGGCGCACGGTGCGGCCGGTCTCGGCGTCGCTGCCCGCACGCGAGAGCGCGAGAGCGAAGATCTGGCTGTCCGTGGGCCGGGTGAGGATCAGTTCGGTGTCCCCGAAGGGGAAGGCTGCGCGCTGTGTCGTGTCGTCCATACGGCCAGGATACGAGACCGGTCAGTCCCCGCTGATGCGGTAGCCGCGTCCCGCAGTCACCTGGGCGATGGCCCGGTCCAGGAAGGGGCGCGCCCGGGTCCCGGGGTGGTGGACGATCTTTGCGTACACGACCTGGTTGCCGACCCGGAAGCGCAGGGCCTGCGCGGTGCGGGGCCGGATGATGTGCGGGCGTGTGCCGTCGTGTACGTACTTCGCGTAGCTGACGTCAGCCGCCACCGTCACCTGCGGACGCAGGGTCCAGGTCCGGCTGTACACCGGCGGCCCGATGCTCGCGCGGAGTCTCCCCGTATCCACCGGCGCCAAAACCTTCGCCCGGTTCACCACCTGCGGTCCCACGGTCCGCAGCTCGCTCATGCTCGCGCCCCGGATCGCCCTTCGCAGGTCGGCCCTGTCGATCCTGATCCGGCCCATCGCTCACCTCCACCAGCCCGGCCCGCTCGTAGGCGCGCAGCAGCGCCGTGTCGTCCACGGTGCCGGTGCTCCCAGCCTGGAGACCGTTGAAGCTGGTCAGCACCTTGATCTGTACGGTTTTCAATTAACAGTCCTCGCAGTCGAGCCAGACGGTCACGGTCAGGGTGCCGCCGGTGCAGCCGCCGGACGAGTCGAGCGGCGTCCAGGTGCCGGGCAGGATGCGGTACACCGTGCTGTTGTCCGTGACGAGGGCGTCGTCAGTGCAGCACACCGCCTGCCGCATCCGTGCGGCGTCGGTGTCGATGCGCGCCGCAAGCGTGGTCCAGTCCTCGCACGAGGGGCCCTTCGCGGCGGTGCCGAAAGGCTGGCACCGGGCCACCCCCAGCTCCAGCGTGAGCCGCCGCCCCGTGGTGTCGCAGGGGTTGTACCCGGCGTTCTGCGCCTCGTCCGGGTCCACCACCTGGGCGATCTCCGTGATGCGCACCCAGCCGAGCCCGGCGCAGCATTCGTCCTCGGTGGTGCCGAAGTCGAGCCGGACCTCGCTGCCGGGGCGGTGGCAGATCTCTGCGGGCTTTCCCGCGTCGTCCTCGTAGGCCGCGTCGAGACAGGAGACGAGGACACCGGCGATCTCGAAGGGGGTCACGGGTACACCACCGGGTGCCGGGGGAGGTCGGGGGACATGACGCGGGCGCGGCGCTTGAGGCCGTACGGGTTGGCTGCGGTGATGAACAGGTCCACCTCACGGATGCCGGTGCGGCCGTCGGTGAAGACCGTCTGCGGGTCGACGAACTCGACATCCACGCCCTGGCGGGACAGGGACGCGATCTGCGCCGGGAGTCCGCACGCCGCACCCGCGCACGCCTTGGCGAACTCCGAGGCCAGCGCCCCGGCCGCGATCTGCCCCGAGAGCGGGAGCGGGCGCCCCGGCTGGAAGGTCACCGAGAAGGTGCCGTCCTCGGTGTCGGGACGGGACGGGTCCTGGCACGCGGGCCAGCACGGGCCCCCGTCGGTGCGCGCCAGCCACTGGCCCACGAGGCCGTACGAGGCGGGGTCGAGCACATTGCCGTTGACCTTCACCTCGGTGATGGACGCGACCGGAATCCCAAGGTCGACCCGGCACGCGGGGGCGCAGTCGCACCCGCCCGCGCAGGCGCAGTTGCGCCAGGTCCCGTTGGCCACGTACGGGCTCATCCACGGGCCCGGCACCGTCCCCGAGGGCGCGCCCGCCGGGAACGTCTGGTACCCGCTGTACAGCCCGCAGGAGGGCCCGCACGGCCGCACGGTGACGGGACACTGGGCGAACTGGCGCCCGGTGAGGGCGTCGAGTACGTACACGGCCAGCGCCGTTGCGCGTGCCTGTTGCTCGGGGCTGTACGAGGACCACGCCGCGTCGCACGACACGTCGATCGGCCACACGCACGGGCCCGGCACGGCGGCGGTCGCCGCAGGCCCTGGTTCCACGACCGGCATCGCGGCCCTCCTTCAGGTGAGCTGTACCGACAGGGACGGTCCCTGGATACTGCCCGCCACCGCACCGTACGACGCGGGCAGGGCTCCGGTCACCCCGTCGCGGTAGTACGCGTTGAGGTCGGCGCCGATGGTCGGCGTGGCCTCCGCCGTAAGCGGGTCCCAGCTCGCGCGTGAGCTGAGCCCGAGGTTGAGAAGACCGCCCTGCCGTGCCACCACCAGCCAGTGCAGCACGGGACGTACCGCGACCGACAGGCCGGTGACGGACCGGATGCCGGTGACGCCCGTGGCGACGGTGCCCCAGTCCGCGACCAGACTGCCCGGCACGGCTCCGGCGTTCGCGTACAGGCCGAAGCGGATGTTGCCTCCGACCAGCGCGAGCGTGACGTTGGCCGCGATCCCGGTGACCGTGGCCGAGCGGCCGGGCCAGAACGGAATGGCGAACAGCCTCCCGTCCGGCACGTTGGCGGCGGTGTTGGCGCCGTACGCCGGGAACCCGTGCCACGCCCCGGACCGGATCACCGGGGCGTTGCCGGTGGGGCCGAGCGGGACGGGGCCGGTCGCGTCGGCGCCATGGAGCTGGGACAGGTCGGTGCGCCACCACAGGTCTCCCGCGTCCGTGGTGACGGCCGGGTCGGCACCGAGCCCGAGAAGCCGCGCCAGGTGCGCGAACCGGCGTGCGCTCACGGACGGACCGGGACCACGAGGACGCGGTACGCGTTGGCGGCGGGGGCGGTGCCGAACCCGACCGTCACCGTGTTGGGGTTGGTGCGGATCACGTCGGTCTCGACGCTCTGCCCGGTCGCCTTGGCGTAGACCTGGACCTGTACGTCGAGCGTGCCCAGGCTGTGGGTGACGGTGAGCGTGGTGGCGGTGCCGTCCCCGATGTCCGCCGCGTAGCTGTGGAGAGCGGCGGCAGCGACGGCCGCGTTGAGCTGATCCAGGTTCACCCCGTCGGTGCCGGCGGTGCCGGGTCCCAGCTCGGTGACTTTGAACCCGTTCAGATCCAGTTGGTTGTTGAACTGAATTCCGGGCATATGGGGCGCTCCTCAGCGTCGCAGGTAGGCACGGCCCGCCACGGGCGCGCCGAAGGTGATGGTCAGGCTGGAGTCGTCCAGGTACGCCACATCGCCCTGAGTGATCTCGTTGTCCGTGTTGAGCGTGCTGACGCTGGGGAACGACTTCAGGCCATGGTCCACGGTCCACACCGGCTCGGCGGTGGGATGGTTGTGAACGAACGTCGCGGGCCAGACCCGGGTCAGTTCCGGGTCGGTGTCGATGACGAGGTAGAACGACGACCCATTGATGTAGCCCCAGTAGTCCCCGTTGAGGACCCAGAACGAGGCGATGCCCGACGACGGCAGCACCACCGGGTTGGGCACGGCGACCGTCCCCGTGGCGTCGGTCCACAGCTCTGCCAGGGGCGGACCGCTACGCGGGTAGACGTACAACTTCTGGCCCGAGGCCGGAGTGCCGTCCGGGTACCAGTGTTTTTCCGAGTACGGAGCAAGGACCAACGCACTGTCCCTCTGTGAGCGGAACCCTGCCGAGTGCAAGTCGGCAGGGTTCCCGGTCTCGTACGGATCAGGCTACGCGGCCAAAGCAGTCGCCCCGCAGGCTGCGGCCGGCGGCGGCACGGTGACCGTCTCGAAGTGGAGGTGGTCCGTGTCGTCGATCGCCGTGAGGATCTTCTCGGGCGTGCCCGTGGCCGCGTCCCCGCGCACGAGGTACGAGTTGGGGCCGGTGCCCCAGCCCGAGCCGGTGGACGTGCGGGCCGTCATGGTCAGGGTCAGCGCCGCGTTGGCGATGGACCACTCCCCCATGCGCGCCTGGACGACGTACGGGAACAGCCAGTAGCCGTACGGCTTGTCGCCGCTCGCGTCGCAGGGGACGCCGTTGACGCCGGACCACAGCTCCATGGCGAAGCTGGCCGTACCCGTCAGCTCCCCGTTGAGGCGGAAGCCCACGGTGTTCGTGGTGGGCGTCGCGTCGTCGACCACCAGCGGGTTGCCCGTGATGATGCTGAAAGCGTCGGGGTCGATGTTGCACATGACGATGGTCAGGTCGATCCACCGCAGCGCAGGGCGTCCCTGGTCGTCGATGCAGAGGTCACCGTTGGCGTTGAGCTGGGTGATCTCCTCCGGGTCCAGGTAGTTCGGCGCCCCGTCGACGTTGATGAACCCGTCGGTGACGAGAGTGCCCGTCGGCCCCGGCACCGGGGTGCCGCAGGCGTCCAGACGCGTCAGGCGCATGCGGGACGCGCGCGCCAGCTTGACACAGCGAGTGGCCATGGCTCACTCCTCCTTCGCGCGCGGTCGCGCACGCCGCTTCGGTGCCGTCCCCGGGGTCCCGGTCACGGCCTGGTGGTACAGCTCCGCCAGCGCGGCGGGGACGGTGAACTCCGTCCCGCCGCGCGTGGTGCGGACGATCTCCGGGGTGTCCCCGGCCAGCTCCAGGAGCGCCCGCGCCGTTTCCGCGAGTGCGCCCGGGGGCGGTACGACGGTCACACGGCCGGTCACGGCGCCGCCAGGGTGACGACCGCCGGAGCGGCGACCGGGACCTGTACGGCGTACACGACCGGGCACGCCCACGTGTGCGCGTAGACCCGCTCCGCCAGGGCCAGCCACTGGTTGTGGACCCGGTCCATGGTGGCGGTGACGTCCGGCTGGATCACGGCGGAGCGCCGGATCGTGACCGGGGGCGTCATGAACGCCCACACGGACCCGGCCTCCGGCGCGATGCCGCCCGGTCCCGCGATGCCGTACCCGGCGCCGAAGGCCAGACTGGAGCCCATCGGGGTGATGAGGCGTCCCCCCTGACTCTCGGTCACCTGGGCATAGGCCAGAGCCGCGTACGCGCGCATGGAGACGTGGATGACCCCGGTGTACCCGTAGTCGTCGTAGAACGCATCCTCCAGCGCCGCGATGGCTGCCCCCGCACCGTCGCCCGAGGGCACGACCGTGACCACGCCAGGGGTGCCGATCAGGTTCGGGTCGGAGGCGACCGCCGTGCCGCCCCAGAACTGCGACTCCACCGCGTGCTGCTCACCGGCCGCGAGGCGGCGCCGGACCGACGCCGCGATCTCCGTGGCGGACGTGCCGACGGTGCCGCACTTGCGGGTGGCGTACACCCAGTACGGCACTGCCTCCATGTAGGCAAGACCCTCATCGAAGGTCTTCACCGGGTGCGTGGCGCAGTTCGCGTCATAGGCCCGGACCAGGCCGCAGTCCTCGGCCGCGAACTGAAAGCCCGAGCCGATCCCACGCGTGTCCAGGTCGTCGAGCGGGGGCGCCACCGAGAACAGCCCGTACCGCTGGCGGCCGGGTGCCGGTGAACTGATCAGCTCACCGTTGCTGATGATCCCTGCCATTAGTCCGTCACCACTTCGACGATGGCGGCAGGGTTCCACGGCCTGACGAGGACGTGGGTGTTGGAGGTGGCTGGGTCCGTCCACTCAAGCTCGACGTACGAGTCCGTGATGTTGGTGACCACGGCGCCGCCGTACGTGGGGGCCCCCAGAGTGCCGCCCCAGTTGACTACCGAGCCGATCCGAAGGTGTTGTGCCATGTCTCGTCCCTCCCTTCAGAGGAAGGCCACGCCCGCGCCACATGGACGACGGGAACGGGCGTGGCCGGTTGGGGAGGGTCAGGCGACCGGAGCGGCGCAGGACGTGTAGACCTGGGCTGCGGTCGCACCCGACGGGCAGGTCTGGGCGGTGTACTGGCGGATCTGGCCGCAGGGGAAGAGGAGGCCGAAGCCCTCTTCCGAGAACAGCCGGGTGAAGAGGTTCTGCGTCAGGTTCGTGCTGTCGTAGACGTTGGAGAGCGTCACGACGTCCTGGCGCGCGAGCACCGCCGCACCGGCCGGGTAGATCAGGAAGTTCACCGTGGTCGGCAGTGCCGTGAGGGGCACCGCCGGGTCGCCGGGACGGCCGCCGCCCGCACCGCCCGCGTAGAAGTCCTGCCAGTCGTAGACGAACTGGGGGCGGATGTTGCGGGCGCTGAACCAGGCCACGAGCTGGGCATCGGCCAGAGCCGCGTTCTGCGGGTCCCAGCCGTTCTTGCGGATGACGTCGGCCCGGAACTGGGTCAGGACCCAGAGCGGGAGCACGACCTCGAACGTGGCGTTGCGCGCCATGCGGTCGCGGTACCGGAGGTCGGTGGCAGCGAGGTCCACGGCGGACAGGACCGAGGCCACCGCCGACGAGTCGGCCGCGAGGCCGGTGGCGCCGGTGCCCGTGATCACGCCCTGGGCCGGGATGACGGTCGCCGCGCCGGCGCGCGTGACCAGGCGGCTGATGATGGTCTGGTTGAGCTTGTGCGCGTGGTTGGTCAGAAGACCGTCCACCCAGGTCTCCACCAGCTCCGGGAAGCCCGCCGCCTGGAGGAACGAGCCGGTGATGCAGGTGACCGCGACGTCGAGCCGCATCTCGGTCGGCGTCGGGCAGGGGATCTCGGCGCAGTCCTTCTCGGTGCCAGCGATCACCTGGGCCTCGGTGAGGACCGTGAACGAGGTCGACGCCTGGAGTTCGGCGTAGGTGGGGGTGTTGCTGAAGTAACTGAACCCGCCCCGGCGCGCCTGCGCGGTGGGCAGGTCGAGCATGCCGTCCATGCTCCACAGGGCGCACAGGTCGTAGAGCTGCTCCGAGGGGGCGCACCAGCCCGCAGCCGCCGTGAGGGACTGGGTCTGCTTGAACCCGGCCTGCCACGCGCTGAGAAGGGAGCCCCCCTCCAGGCGGCTTTCCGCGATCATCTTCTGGACCGTGGCGTAGTCGGCCGCCTCGGACTTGACCAGCTCGAAGCCTTCGGCCCGCTCACGGGTGAGCTGCGCGATGGCCCGCTTGGCACCGGTCCCGCCGCCGCCGTGGCCGTAGGTCTGGAAGCTCTTGACCACGGCCCGGGTGATCTCGCTGAGGTTCGTCTCGTCCCCGTACCGCTTGCCGATCGCGCCCGCACCGTCCGGCGTGAGCTGCATCGTGAAGGAGCCACGGCGTTCGGGAGCGGGCGGCGTCTGCGGGGCCGCCTGCGGCGCGAGCTGCGCCACCGAGGGCACGACCGGAGCGGGCGTCGCGGCAGCGGTCACCGCACCCGGTTCGGGGTCGGTGGAGGGAGCGGGCTCGGTCTCCGGGTCCGGCGTCGGCTCGGGCGCCGTGGCGAACGCCTCGCGGGCGACCTGGAGCGACGCGGCGCGCTCGGTGCGCGTGGTCTGCTCCGTGGTCACGGCGCTGCGCTGCGCCGCGAGCGACTCCAGCTCGGCCGCCTCCTCGGCAGTCAGCTTCTCCTGGGCGGACAGCTCCGCACCGCGCGTGTGGACGCGGGCCAGCTCCGCACCGAGGGCGGTGTCGTCGAGAGCTGCAAGCTCTTCGGGTGTCATGGGGTTCTCCCTGGTCTGCAAGGGGGTCTCGGACGGTGTCATCACGTCGGACCGGCCCGCAGCCAGGCGCCCTACCGGGCCAGGATACAGCGACGCCCCCTGGGGGTCCGAGGACTTCCAGGGGGCACCGAGCTGTTCACCGGGGGTGAGTTTACGCCTTCTTCGTCGGCTCCCAGCCCACCGTGCCGCCGCCGTGCGTCGCCAGGTACATGCGCGCCTCGGTGTCGGTGCTGAACTTCTTCGTGGTCCCGTCGTTGGCCTTGGCCACGAACTGTCCCGTGGACCCGCCGGTCCTTCCGCAGCACCCCATGTCTATTCCCCCTGATTCCGCGCGATGGCCGCGTTCGCCCAGAACACGACCTCTTCCAGCTTGGTCAGGGCCAGGGACTGCTCCCGGCTCCGGGGCACTTCCTCGTCGATGAACTGAGCCAGCCCCAGGGCCCCGCTCCGGACCCTGTCCATGATCTCCAGCCACTCCTGACTCACGGAGTGGCTCCGGAACCGGTCGTGGATCTCCTGTTGTGCCATGTCAGATCGCCTCCCACTCGGACCGTGCCCACGCTGCGCGTGCAGCGGTCCCCTTGTCGTCGTCCGTCGCCTCGATCGTAGGCGGTTCCACCTTGAACGTGGCGATCAGCGTCGACTGACCGCCCCGCTCCATCGAGAACGACACCTTGCGCAGCACCGGGAAACCGGGAGTGTTGACCGCGCACACGGCCACCAGCTCCAGGTTCCCGCCCACACGGCGCCAGTCCCCGGACACGTCCAGGTCCGCGAGCTGACTGACCTTTGCGGGGTCGGCGTAGGGCGGCACCCAGCCCGCGATCCAGATCCCGTATTCGTCCTCACCGATGTTCACCCGGGCCACGGCCGCGCCGACGTCGTCGTAGTGCGCGAGGGCGGCGACGACCCCGGCGGCCGGGTCCGCGTGGCCCCCGCCGACGGTGAGCACCCCGACGGGGACGGTCTCCCCCGTCGCCACGGTCTGCTCCTGGCGCAGGAAATGGGCGTAGTGCGTGGCGCTCGACGGTGCCGTGGTGCAGCCGGGCAGCCCGATATGACACGTCGACCACAGAGCCACGTAGCCATGGACCCGGTCACCGTCGACGGTGACGGGCCCGACCCCGGAGGGGCGTGCGAAGTACTCCAGCGGGGGCTGGGGGGCCGGACCGGCGCTCGCGGCCAGCCCCAGCGGACCGTCCTCGGTGGCGACATCATCGGCCAGTTCGATCGAGACAGCCGCGAACGCGGGGATCTGCACCAGTGTGGCGCCCGCGATCCGGGCGGAGGTGATCACGACCATGTTGTCCTCGTCGACCACGTACTCCAGATCGTCGAAGTTGCCGGTCACATCCGGCCCGACGACGCCGGCCTCCACCAGACGCTGCACCTCGATGATGTCCACGTCGTCGGAGAGGTCGACGCTGGGGCCGGTGACCCCAGCCTCGGTCTGGCGCTCGGCGTCGGAGGCGCCACGTACATCGAGGAAACGTCCCTCCCCGACAACCATGCCCGCCTCGTTGTCGATGGTCATCGACTCGATCGCGCCGACGGTGACCGATCCGCCGTGTCCCTCCCCGCTGACCCGCTGCCACATGAGTGGGAGCGGGAGATCACGGGACGAGAGAGCACCGGGCGCAATGATCCTCTTGTCGCCCGTCGGGGTACCGATACGGGCCAGAACGGCCCTCCACCTGCGAGCCATTACGGCCACCTCCGATGGCACTTGCAGCGGCACGGTGCCGCGCAGAACTTGCACTGCGCCGGGATCTTGTCCCCGGCCGCTCCCTTGTCGCCCGCACAGTAGCCGTGGTCACCATGCAGGCACGCGGTCGACAGGTACCGGTGACGCCGTACGAACCGGACCCACGTCATTCGTCGGCGATCCGCTTGTGGTAAGCATCCTGTGTCAGCCGGGCCAGACGCTCGTACTTCTCTTCTGTGCTGTGTCCGTCCCAAGCGGCATCTGTGGGTTTGGTACGCCGCACATGATTGAACATCCCCTGATCCCCCTGCCCCACGTGCCAGCTCATCTGGCCTTGTGGCGTCTCCACCGTAACCACAGCCCAGTCGGGTTCCGCAGGATCGGTGTACCCCATGTGAGAGGGATACTGGGCTGCCAGAAACGCCACCAGCCGATTGCGCTCGCGGTACACGTTGTCGATCATGATCTCTCCATCTGTCGGTTCGTCCAGTCGAGCCGCTCCCCGTCGACCAGGTACGCGGCACTGCACCTGCACTGGATCACAGTGGCGGCCGGGCCCCGGGGGTCACCGGGGAACTGGAGCCGGGCCCCGCCCACGACGAACGGCTCCGCGATCAGTGTGCTCTGCCCGTCGGCGGCCCGGTGTGCGGGGCGGGTGCGGTCGTCCATGGTGGCGATCCACACCTTGCGGGGCGCAAGGTCCCCGCGTTCACGCGCCGCCTCCAGCGCACCGAAGTAGGCACCCGCCTGGACTGCGCCCTGAACCTCGGTGCGCGCCACGACGATGGCCCGGTTGGGCCAGTACTCCGACCCGCTCGCGGTCAGTACGGTCCGCACCCGGGCACTGATCTCGGGGATGCCTTCACTGCGCGCGAGGCCGGTCTCGATCTCACGCACCACGAGCGAATACACCTCGTCGGGCACGCGCCGCAGCCGGTTGCCCGCCTCGTTGAGGTACGCCGCCGCCTCCTGGTCGGTCACCGCCTCGTCCTCGGGCGCACCGGTGAGGCGGTTGCGCACGCGGGCCAGGAGGCCTGAGGCGACCGGCACCACCTCGGAGTCCATGAGCTGGCCCCAGTAGACCGTGTGACCGCCGAGCGCCTGCGGTGCCGGTGGTCCGTCGGCGGGCAGCACCTGGGGGCGTACGCGGTCCATCCACCGGGTCAGCGACCGGAACCACGCCCTCCGCATGCGGTCCTCTCCCTGGGTGACGAGGGGGTCGTCCTCAGGCGGCGTCGACACGGACCACCGTCCCCAGGTGCGCTTCCAGCAACGGGCGGCTGTGGGGCTGCCGTGACTCGATGCACCGGCTCACGTAGTAGCGCAGCGCCCGGGACAGCCCCTCACGGTCCAGCCCGAAGGTGTCGGCCACCAGGTCCGTGAACTGGAACGACCCGTCCAGCAACTCGTCCGACCGTCCGGCGGCCGGGATGTAGGTGTGCAGCTCGAACTTGGGCATGTCCCGGACCACCGGGTTGCCCCGGTACTCCCGGCTGAGCAGACGTCCGCCCGCGCGCGAGAGGGCGTCGTACACCACCAGCTCGGCCGCCGCCGTGAGCCCGGCGTCCGGCTCAGGCTGCGCCTGCCGCTCCGGGATCGCACGCGGGGACGCCTCCGGTGCCGGCTCGGGCTGCGCCACGGCGCCGGGGCCCGTGGGCACCGACGGCTCGAAGCCGAGCTCGGCCGCCACCGACGGGTTCTCCAGGAGCGTCGGCGCGCCCGTCACCAGGATGCGCGCGAGCTGCCTGCGCTCCTCTTCCTGGGTGGGGATCGCGTCGTCGGGGATGCCGAACTTCGCCCGGGTGTAGTCGGCGCTGATGAGGTTCTCGCCCCACAGCCACTTGGTGTCCTCGGAGTCGTCCGGCCTGGCGATGACCTCGCTGACATCCCAGTTGAGTAGGTAGCGCTCGGGGTTCGCCACCTCCATCGCTGCCAGGGTCTCCTGGAAGTACTCGGAGACCAGGATCATGCCCAGCTTGAGGAGAAGCGGCTCCAGGTGGATCTTGTAGGTGCCCTCCTCGATCTGCCAGGCGGACCAGTGGTTGGCGTCCGACATCTGCCCGAGCGCGATCTCGCGGGGCATGTCCAGGGTCCGGCCGAGCCGGGTGAAGGCGTTCTCGCGCAGCTCCGGCACCGTGCCGTCGAGCTGGGTCGAGAGGTCGACGTGGCCGTTGGCCAGGGCCGAGATCAGCTCGGCGGGCACCTGCGCCATCAGCGGGACCTGGGCGGCGGCGGTGCCCGGGTTGGCCAGGGACGCCTCGGCCGCCTCCATCAGCAGCCGCATGAACGAGGTGGCGTCTGCCTGCTCCCCGTCGGCGGTGGGGAACTCCAGCTCCTGGGGCAGGAAGAACAGGCCGTTGCCCGCGATGCGCGAGTCCAGGCGCGCCGCGATGTTCTGCGACGCCTTCTCGATCTCGGCACAGATCGGGATCGCCGCCCGCATCGCACAGTCGGCGTGGGTCTGCTCGTCCGGGTGCGGCTCCCAGGCGCGCAGCACCCGGTCCCGGGTCCCGAACTTGGTCCACGCCCCGGTCAGCGGGTCCTTGTACGACCACGAACCCCCCTGCATCCGCAGAGAGTTGCGGGTGACCGCCTCCCACCGGTCCGCCTTCCCGGTGCCCTGGGGCAGGATCAGGATGTAACTCTCGCCGCAGACCTGGGACTGGAGCGTGATCAGGGACAGCAGCCGGGGCAGGTTGCGCGGGCCGCCCAGCACCGTGGCCGCCGCCGCCTGGACCCGGGGGTCGTCGGTGGGGCCTGCGGTCTGGCCCGTCTCCGGGTCCGTCTCCACCGCCTGGAGCACCGAGCGGGACGCCGCCTTGGCCAGCCACTGGAAGGCGAACCTCAGCTCCCCGATCGCGTCGTAGTAGTACCAGCCCTGTTTCTGCCACTGGACGTCCGAGGCGGAGCTGTCCCACGCCTGCCTGCCCTCGGGCCCGGTGAGCGGCAGGGCTGCGGCCAGCATGGTGCGCGCCTGCGGGGACGGGTCCTTGTCCCGCCTGCGGAAGATCGCCACTAGTCACCAGCTTCCCGGGATGCCAGTGCTCCCGTCACGTGCGATGCGGCCAGCGCGAGAACGGTGGCCTGGTACCACATCGTCGCACCCCACATGTACCAGAGCGCCCCGCCCGCCAGACCCACGTACACGCTCATGCACCACGGGCAGAGCAGGAGGTAGGCGGACATGGACTCGTCCCGGCCCCGCAGCAGCTTCCGTACAGCCCAGTTACGGGGGCGCTCGGTGACGTAGTCCGAGGTGATCAGCCGGGTCACACGGGCGACCGCGAGAACGGTGAGAACGAAGATCATGCGCTGCGCCTCCTCAGGCGGTCGAAGGGATGGCCCCCGATGGCCCGGCCGAGCCCGGCCGCATGGGGGGACACGACGGTGCCGCGCCCCTTCTCCCGGCGCAGGAGGTGGGTCACCGCGTGGACGAGGGCGTCGACGCGGTCCGGTGACTCGTTCGGCGTCTCGTGCGGGTCCCAGGACGTTAGCTGAAGCTCAAGCCCGTCGAGCCTGCCGACGTGGAAAATCTTGCCCTGTTCGTACCGCATGGCCACGGGCTGCGCCCGCAGCACCTTGCCGTGCTGCGCCGTGACCTTGCGCAGCATGCGGTAGGGGGTCGGTACCACCGCCACCGGTTCTTCATCCTCCTCTCTCTGCATGTTGTGCTGAAGGGCTTCCCACTCCGACCGTTTCGCGTCCTCTTCCGTACGCAGCCGGAGACGCTGCTCCGCATCGAGTTCGTGATGGTCGGCGTAGGCATCGATCAAGCCGTCGCGCAGCCACTGCTTGCCGAAGTTGTCCTCGTAGACGAGCAGCGAGGCGCCGTGGTCGTACAGCGCCTTCCAGGCTGTGAGGCCGGTCTCGCGTGCCGACATCTGCCTGGACAGGTCGGCGAGTACGTACACATGCTGGTCCTCGGCGCCACGCCCCACGACCACGATTCCGGCCTCGTCACCGGTCCCGGTGCCGGCCGGGTCCACGCCCACCACCACGAGGTCCAGCTCGGGCGCCGCGTCGACGTGGTGGATGTGCTTGCGCTGGACCAGCGCGCCGGGCAGGTCTTCCAGGATCTCGGCGTCCAGCTCCTGGCGCCCCAGCGTGGTGCCCGCGTACCGGTCCAGGACCGAGCGCCTGAACACGGGCGCGAGGTTGTGAAGGTTGTCGTAAGTCGAGCCCCGCACCACGGCGAACCGCTCATCCTTGACCGCCTCGCGGACCAGGGGCAACGGCCGGGGCGTGGTGGTGATGCAGCCCCGCGGGTGCTCACCCAGGCGCAGGCCCATGAGGGCCATGTCCCAGGTCTGCTGGAGGTAGCGCCACGCCGCCCACTCGTCGCAGTTGTGCACGACGACGCCCCCGGCCACGAACTCGCCGTGGCCGGGGACGCCGATGTCATAGACGTCAGCCCTGCGGAGGAGCCGCGAGACGCTGACGACGCGCTCGGGCCGCGCACCGCTGGGTGCAGTACTTGGCCCGCTGTCCTGTGGAGAGGTAAGTCCCCCCACAGTGAGCACAGACGACCGGGCGTGCCTCACGGGACTGCCAGGACTGCTTGGAGACAGCCGACCGGTCGATGTGGGCGTACAGCCCCCGGGCGTGGTTGTCCTTGCAGTGGTAACTGTTGTGCTCTGCGTGGGAGAGCATCCGCAGGTTGCCGAGCTGGTTGTTGGCCTTGTCGTGGTCGGCATGGTGGATGACGTACCCGGCCGGGATCTCTCCGTGGGCCGCGATCCACACGTGCCGGTGCAGCAGCCAGCCCCCGCTGTCCCGGTAGTGCCCTGCCTGTTGCCGGTAGTACCGTCGCTCGCGCCACTCGATCCACGCGGGGGGTGTGCCGGGGCCGTCTGTGAGTTCCATACCTGGATGGTATCGCCACACTCGATGAAGCGTGCTTCAACCCAACCTGTGTCGGTGGATGCGATGCGGTGTTCGGGGGTGCATACGACACGCGCCCCCGACTCCGTGACGATCTCCATCAACTCTGCGTCACGCTTCGTCCGGAACGACCCGGAACAACGGCCCCACCCTGTGCGGGTCGCCAGTAGATCCTGGTCCGTGACGTCCTCGATCGGCACCCATCCCCGGGCAGTGAGGATCGGCTCCCCCTCTGCGATGCACCACAGGTAGTGGTGCTGGGGTCCGCGCAGGCGCTCCGGCTCCTCGGCCGAGTAGCAGTACAGCGCCGACCCGTTGGGGAACTCGACCTTGCGCTTGGACGGGTGATAGACCGGCCGGAACGAGGGGCGGGCACAGGCCAGGATGCCTGACTCGCCCTCGATCATGGTGTCGCGCACGTCGGCGGCGGTGGGCCCGATGAGCGCCCCGCGCTCCAGGGTCTTCGCCTGGCGGATGACCCACTCGGCGCCGGTCCGGGTCTTGCCGAAGCCACGCCCCGCGAGCAGGAGCCAGAAGTCCCAGTCGTCCCCGGCCGGCGCCCGCTGGACCGACCGCGCATGCTCGTTGCGACGCCCCTTGTGCGGGCGGCCGTCACAGTCCTCGCGGTCACAGAGCCACGGGCCGCGCCCGGTCTCGCGCTCCTGGGCCAGGGACTGGAGTCCGGCCAGCAGCTCCTGTTTCTTGTCGACGGGCCAGTGCTCCCAGCCCCGGGGGAGGGCCGGGGCGGCGGTCATTCGTCCGCGCCCAGCTTCTGGAGCAGGTTCACGATCGCCTCGTTGATCGCCTCGGCCTTGGTGTCCTTGGGTTTGCTCAGCTCGGCGGCGAACTGATGGCTCTGCCGGGCCGCACCCATGGCGGTGCTGAACCGCATCGACGGGTCAGCGCCCTCGGGAAGCATGTCGAGATTCTTCTCCAGCCGGTCCGCGAGCTTGGTCGCCAGACGACTGTGCTGGGCCGCGATCTTGCGGGCCATGTCCTCGTACGCCTCTTCAGTCTTGAGGCTCGGCATCGAGTCCCAGGCCCGTGCCCGCTCGACCCAGTTCCACTGGGCGCCCCAGCGTTTCATGAGTGGTACGGATTTGGACAACACTTCAGAGGCCCGCTGGAGACTACGGTCCGAACCCAGCTCCAGATACACCTTGAACGCCTCGTACGCTTTGCTCGACTCGCCGGTCTGGCGCTCCCATGGCTTGATCCCGGCCACGCGTCACCCCTTCCCGAAAGCCGCATACACGGACACGGCGACCGCCGCCACCCCCATGGTGCCCGAGGTGACCGCCAGAGGGAAACGGCGCTCCTCCAGGGCCTTGACCCGGTTCGTGACGTCGAGCACATCCTCGGCGGTGCGGGACTGCGCCTGCGCCACCAGGTTGATGTCCCCGCGCACGGCCGCGATGCCGGTGTCCATCTTGCCCGACAGGGACTCGACCGCGACCGCGAGACGGTGAAGGTCCGGGTCGCTCATCCCTTGAACCCCAGTGTCCGGGCCCAGTTCACCAGCTCGTTGATCCACTGGTCAGCCGTCTTCGTGACCGGGGGCTGTGGAGTGGGCGGCTTCCAGAACACCGGATGCTTGAGCCGCTCCGCCACATGCATGCGGAACAGGTTTCCGGTGAAGGTGAACCGATCGGCCGTCCCGTACCCGTCGACTGGTCCGAGGGGATCGATCTTCCCCTCCACCGAGGTCTCCTTGTGCATGCCGCACGACTCGGCGGACCACGTGAACTCACGGCAGAAGGCGGCGTTGATGCGGACCCACGCGTCGTACTGGACCCGGGGGTAGGACTGCTTGCCGTCGCCCCTGTTCTCGGTCTCGATGCCGTACGCGACGTCGTTGCCGTCGACCGTGCCCGAGGACTTGAGCGGGGCCGGGTGGCTGCCCTCCTCGTCCAGGAAGGACTGGTACGCGTTCACGGCCATGGCCCCGGCATGGTTGGCACGCCCGGCGCTGCACATCCAGGCGACCCCGTCACGGGCCAGATAGATGTGCGCGAGGGGTGCGGGCAGGTCACGCACCCCGTTCTTCGCGACCACGTCCAGGTCGCCGTTCCCGCCCGTGTGGTGGTTGAGGACCATGTGGACCGGCCCGAAGATCTTGCCGGTCGCCTCGTCACGACTGCGTGTGCGCCAGCCCGGGTACTCCCGGACGGTGACGCCCTCGGCCTTCAGGATCTGTATCAGCCGGTCGGGGCTGAGGGGTTCGGCCATGATCGCTCCCGTCGTCGGACCCCAGGATATGCCACGGCCCCCTGTCCATGACAGACAGGGGGCGATGACCGACGACCCGGGGGGAACCGAATCGCCTGGAGTCTAGCGGGGTGTCCACATCCCCGTCTCCGGGTCGTAGTACCAGCCGGGGGCCGGGGGCAGGTGGCCGGGCGGGCCATGGTGGACGATGGTCTCCCGGCGTCCGGCGATGGCGGCGGGGACCCAGACGAAGACCCACAGCCCGCACGTCAGCAGCGTCAGTAGGCCGTGCAGCGCGTGGTTGCAGGGCCTCTTCACCGTGGTCGTGTACGTCATCGTGTCTCCCCTTGCGGCCGTCGTTCTTCCGGCCTCCACTATGGACAGCTTCAGGTTCCGCTGTCAACCTCCGTGTCCCATGCTGTCCAGTCCTTCGGGCCGGGTCCCGCGATGATCCGCCAGTTCAGGACGGCAGGCCGGGAGCCGCTTCCGGGTACCACACACACCGACACAGCGTTCACCCCGACCCCGTACCCGCCGATCCGGCCGGAGACCCGCAGCAGCTCCCGGCGCTCGGCCGGGGCCGGGTACACATCCGGTCTGCCGTGCGTGCCCAGTTTCACCTGGACCAGCAGCACGCGCCGGTCGCCGACCGCGACCAGGTCGGCGCAGCCCTTGGAGGCGGCCGAGCGGATCACGTCGTAGCCCAGCTCCCCGAGCCGGTCGCGTACCAGGTTCTCGGCGCGTGCCCCGCGCCGGGCCTGGTTCACCACCGGAACTCCCTGGGGCCCGGGTGTGCCTCGTGCATGACTGCGGCGGGAACGATGACGGCCGCCTCGTCCGGCCCGACGGACAGGCCGAGTTCTTCCGCGACCGTCCGGGCCCACTGCTCAGCGGTGATCACCTTGCCGATGACGAGGAAGTCACCGCTGTCCAGCTCCTTCACGGCCGGGCACGAGTTCTCATGCAGGCACTGCGAGGTCTTCTCCACGGCTGTCTCCTCAGAATCCGTCGGGCGGCTGCGGGGTGAACGGCGGGTCCTGCATGGCGCTGGTGACGAACAGGTACACCACCGCGCCGCCCCCGTCCGCCGCGAGGCACCCCTCCAGGGTCTGCCTGATGCCGTCCTTGAGCTCCTGCGGCGTACGCGGATCGTCATCCGGCCACGTCAGCTCGGTCATCATCTGGATGCGTTTCACGGGTTCCCCTTCTGTGTCGTGGTCATGCTGTCAGGTGTAGAGCCCGGACCAGGTCCGGGAGGTACGGATCCCGCCGCGTCCCGCCGTGAAGCGCACCGGCAGCGAGGCGCCGGCCGGGGCCCACTCCCGGGACATGCAGTCGCGGACGATGCGGCCGACCTCCTGCGCGTCCTCGGGCCTGGCCTGGACTACAAGCTCGTCATGAACAACCATTCGAATGAGCGACAGCACATCGGGCGCCTTGTGGGCCAGGGTGAGGAGGCACTCGGCGATGACGTCCCGGGTGGTGGACTGGCCGATCATGGCGGGCGCCTGGGTGTACGAACGCTGGGGGTCGACCCGCAGGCGGCGCCCCCACCCGTTGGTGAGGAGCACCCCGGCGTCGCCCATCTCGCGCACCCGCTTCTGCCACGCGACCACGCCGGGGAAAGCGGAGGCCATGTAGCCGGTGACCGCGTACGCGGCCTGAGACGTGACGCCGGGGGTGTTCTCGGCCATGCCCTTCGCCGACCTGCCGTACAGCCAGCCCAGGTCCAGCGTCTTGGCGTACTTGCGCTCGACCCGGGACATGGCCGCGATCTCGGTGTGGATGTCCCGGTCGGGATCGTTCAGCAGCGCGATGAGCGCCGGGTCCTGCGCATGGGCGGCGGCGCACCGGATGTCGACCTGGTCGGCGTCGATGCTCAGCAGAACGTGGCCCTCGTCCGCCACGAGGAAGGCGCGCTCCGAGTCAGGGGTCCCCTTCTTCAGGACCGTGAGGCCCGGCTCCAGGACCGACCACCGGCCCGTCGACTGGAACGGCAGAAACTGGGGGTGCACCCGACCGTCAGGCGAGACGCAGCGCAGCACGTTGGCCGCGTTGTTCCTGATGCCGTTCATCTCCTGGACCGCTTCGATCACGGGCAGGCAGGCGTGGCCCACGGTGCGCGCCCAGTCGGCGGCCGTCTCCAGGGTCTCCTTCGCGAGGGAGAGTGAGCCATCCTTGTTGCGGGGCCAGGAGCTGACGTCGACGCCGAACGAGGTGAGAGCGGACTCCAGGGCCACCTTGCCCGCGTTCGTGCGCTGAGGGGCCGCGTACGGCTTCCCTTTGGCGTCGGTGAGGGGGAAGCCGAAGCGCTCGTGAAGAAGGGTGCGGCCGTCCTCAGCGCGCCGGGCCAGTTCGGCGGCGCGGGCGGTGAGGCCGGGCACGTCCACCTTGAAGCCGCTCAGGGTGGCGCGTGCGGTCACCGTGGCCACCCACGCCTCGCGCTGCTCGTAGGGGTCCCAGGGGATCGCCGCGTCGAGCCGGCGCGTCAGGTCCAGGTCGGCGCGCAGGTACTCGGCGTAGCGGGGATCGCCCGCGGGGATGTGGTCCCACCCGCCGTACTCCTTCGCCAGCTCCTTGCCCAGGTCCGATTTGCGGGCGTCGCCGAGGTAGCGCTCCGCCAGGGCGTCCATCGAGTAACTCTTGAAGCCGGGGCCGGACGAGGTCTCGTACGTGGTGGGCGGGTCGTGCTGGAAGGCGGCGACCCGCAGGTCCCGGCTGAAGGGGATGGTCTGCTCGACCGGGACGCCGCAGTGCCGGTCCAGGGCCGGGAAGTCGAAGAAGTGGCCGTTGACGGTGACGTAGGGCTGGCGGCCGAAGAAGTACTGCTCCCCGGGTCCGCGCACCTCACCGTCCACACCCAGGAGGCGGACGTACGCGGGGTCGGGGGCCGACGTGTACAGGCGGTCGGCGGAGCCGGTCTCGATGTCGAGCGGGATGAAGGCGGGGCGGTCGTCGGTCATCAGTCTCCCTTGGGCGGGTACCACTGGTTCGGATCTGCGGGCTGGTTCTGGAGAGGCTCCAGTGGGGGTTCCACGTAAACCCCGTCCCTCGACAGGGAGTCCAGCCACAGACGGGCGCCCCGGGCCAGCGCCTGGGAGTAGGACACCCCGTGATGGCGGCAGGTGGCTTTGAACTGGTGCCAGAACCCCATGTGGTCCAGTCGCTCGGTCACCACGATCTTGTGCAGTGAAGTCATAAACACACCTTACCCCACCTCACCCCAGGTGATGTGGGGTGTGTTCTACGCGAAGGGGTTAGACGGGTCGATGGAGGGACGGGCGGAGGTATCGGTTGGGGGCTGTCCGGGCCCGGCATCGGCGTCAGGCCCGGACAGCCCTTACGCGAAGGGGTTCGTGGGGTCGATGGAGGGATTGGAGGGATCGGGAGAGATCTGGCTCAGCCCCTCCCTATGCGCATGAATATGTGCGTCATCGTGCGTCACATCACCAGGTGATGTTTTTCCACATACGCGTGGGTGGAACTCAATGCCTCCAGATCCCTCCAGTCCCTCCGACGGGGATGGTTGAATGTTGGACTGCACCCCCCACCGCACGGTGGACCGGTGCCCCAGACCTGCTTTGACCAGCCGGTATGGACCGAACCACCGGTCCTTGACCTTGGCGTAGGCCTGCCCGAGCTTCTTCGCATGACCCTTCTCGCCGGGGTCATCGAGTCCAGGGGGCGCTTCATAGATCCCTCCGGTCCCTCCAGGGGTGCTCATGGCCACCCCGGCCTGAGCCACCTGGGCGGCGGTGAACTCAGCCGAGCCGAAGTGTTCGTGCAGCCACTCCAGGTGTCCGGACCAGTAGGAACCGTGGAAGTCGGACTCCCCCCGGCGCTCCTTCACATCGGTCAGGAACCCGGGATGCCCGGCGTAGGCGCAGATCCCGGACAGCATGCGGTCCCACGCCTCGAAGCTCCCCATGGTGGCGCCGCGCGAGTACTGGGGTGATCCCTCCGAGATCCATCCGCGCACCACGGTCAGAGCGGCGGCGAGAAGGAGGCTGCGGTTGTCGGCGGTCCACTGTTTGAGGTCGGCGTGCCGGAAGGCGGAGGCTTCCCGGTCGTGGGTGTCCTCCGATCCCTCCAGAGCCACGAAGTACACACGGCGGTACAGGTCCCCCTGTACCTGGACGTTGTTCCCGAGGGCCATCCAGGTGACCTGGTTGGGGTACTCCACCATCAGGGAGGCGCCCAGCAGCCGGTCCGTCCAGGTGACGCCGGTCAGGGCCCGGGCCAGGGACGCCCCCCTGATCTCGTGCGCCTCGTCGAAGACGAACAGGTCGGCCCCCGTACGGAAGGTGGCGGTCAGCTGCTTGCGCACCTCCTCTTCTTCCCCGGGCCACTGGCGGGGGACGAGCGCCTCCCCGGTGACCAGGGTGGAGATGCATTCGGCCAGAAGCCCCTTGCCCACCCCCGGCCCCGTCCCTGTCACCACGCACAGGGGGACCAGAGGCACCATCCCCCGGATGAAGGGGGTGATCACCGCCGCCAGCACATTGGCCCGGTCCGCCTCCGTGGCGAACGGGAAGTCCCCCAGCCATTCCTCCAGGAGGAAGGACACCGCCGCTCTCACCCCCTGCGGGGACGGAGACTCCGATACCTCCAGTACCTCCAGGTCCCCTGGAGCCAGCACCGACCGGGTCTCCCGGTCGTAGCCGGGGGTGGTGCAGACCGATCCGTCGGGCCGTACGAACGGTGCCCGCACCACACGCCGCAGCTCCGGGAAGGTTCGGGCGTTGGTGTTGGACATCACCGCGTCCACGGTCTGGCTGTCGGGCCACGCGGGGTCGAACACAGCCGGGGCTGTGGCGGTGGGGGCCTTGTGGTGGAAGCAGGCCACGTGCTCGGTCAGGGTCTTGTTGAAGTCCCCCTTCAGCAGTGGCGTCGTCACGTGTCCGTCCACCCGGGTGATGACCCCGCCGTAGCTGAAGAGGGAGACACCCCCGGCCCGCTCCACCATGGACCGGGTGATGGAGTCGATCACCTGCCCCCGGTCCGCGTTGACCATGACCAGGGGGCGTCCTCCTGTGTCGGGAGGACCGGAGGGACCCGGCTCCTTGGTCCCTCCGCTCTTCGTGGGGCGCCGGTTGGCCGGCTTTCCGATCGCATGCTCCACGAAGGTGGCAATGGCCTCGGTGCGTTCGTCCTCGTCGAACTCCCGGGCCAGCACATCGTCCAGCCCGGTGGTGCCTCCGGCCGCGAGGTCGACGAAGGACACGGTGGCCCCGCGCCGGGTGAGCCGGGTTCCGAGCTTCTCGGCTGCGGCATAGACGTTCAGGTTGGTGGCCGCGTCGGCGTCCACGACCACGACGACCTTGCGCCCGCCGAGACGCGTGAGCTTCAGGCGTGCGGCCCCGGCGCAGCCGACCATGCCGTACACCGCGTACTCGGCGGGCGCCCAGGAGTGGGCCGCCAGAGACTGCTTGGTCCCCTCCACCAGGAGCACCGGGGCATCGGGCCCGGGGTCCCGGTGGACCCAGAAGTGAAGCGGCTCCTGGTAGGTCCACCTGTACTGTCCGGCCTCTCCGGGCCATGTGCGCCGTTGCTCGGTGACCTGGTCCCCGTCGGCCCAGGGGAAGACGATGTCGTCCCCCGCCGAGTGGATACCCGCCGCCTCGATGACCGGGCCGGTGATCGCGTGGTCCAGGAGATATTGCCGGTGGACTGCCGACAGGATGACCGGCGGTGCGAACACCGTCAGTTCGGCGGTCAACGGCCACCGGCCTGGTGACGCTTCTCGATCAGGTTCCGGGCGCGGATGTACTCGTCCAGCCCACGCCACACGAACAAGTACCCACAAGGAAGATCACCGATCTGTCCCGCACAGGCCACCCACTCGCCCTGTTGCGGCGTCGAACCGTCTTCTGGGTCATTGGCCCACACGAACCGGTGGCTGTCGTCACCGGGGCACAGAGCGACGCCGTAAGGGTCTTCTCCGCAGGTGTTCTCGGACACCAGCTGGTCCACAGCTGTGGCCAGTGCGGACCGCAGGCCGGCGCCCGCCCCGCGTCCACCGACCACCTGGGCCAGTGCTTCCGCCGTGATCCACTCGTCCAGGGAAAGCCTGACACTGCGGCTTTCCCGTGTCTCCTTCTTCGTCATGCCATGAACCTAACACGATTCGTGGCACCTGTGCTACATTGATCTCACACCAACTGCACGAGGAAGAGAGTGAACCATGACGTCCGCTCGTTGCGGGGAGAAGCACCCCGACAAGCAGGCCACCTGTGAACTGTGGCCCCCGGGACACGCCGGGCAGCACTGGAGCCGGGACCGTTCGGAGGCCGGAATCCGCTGGTTCAGCGGCTCGCTCGTGTTGAACGAGGCGCAGGTGAACGCCACCCAGCGGGGCCGCATCCTCCTGCGGGACGCCGGGGCCTGCCGCCTGTGCAAGGCCACGGACCGTCCGCTGCACATCGGTCACCTCGTGACCCTGGCCGACTGGCTGTCGCAGTACGCGCATGTCCGCAACCTGGACCAGATCATCAGCAGTGACGACAACCTGGCGTTGATGTGTGAGGAGTGCAGCATCGCCCTGGACCGGATGCCCACCAGCCCGATCCTCGTTGTGTCCTTGCACATGACGTGGACGCGTATCAACGAGGCAGGGAAGAAGACCCGATGACCTATGACAACCGCTGCTCCGTCAGCAGCCCCGACGGGAGCCCGTGTGCCCTCGTAGCGGGCCACCGTCCGCCCCACCGGGGCGGGGGCCGCATGTGGCTGGGGAAGCAGCCCCTGTGCCCGGTCCGGCGCACCCCGCAGGGCGCTCGGTGCATCTTCGACGCGGGCCACGAGCACCCGCACCGGGACGAGCGGGACACCGAGTGGCAGGTGTCCCGCTGCCCGGTCGTCGGACCGGTGGGCGGGCGCTGTTCCCTCCCGGACCACCATGGAGTCCCCCACCGGGACGTCTACGGCCGTACCTGGACGGACCAGGAGGCAGGAGACGACAGGTTCTCCCTCGGGAACCGTTTCGCCCTGCTCGGTGACGCAGTAGAGGAGCTCACCGAGAAGCTTCGTGCCTCCTGGTGCGGCGCCACGCACACGCCCGACGACGTGACCTACGTCTGCTCGCGCCGGTCCGGCCACGCGGGCGGTCACCTGGACGACGCACAGGACGAATGGTGGGCACTGCCGGTCAGGAACCGGGAACGCGCAGAGACGTCGGCGGACCGGTGCGGGGAACGGCTGAAGGACTACGGGTTCCTCTGCCGCGAGCCCGGGAACCACGACGGCCCCCACGTCGACCGCTTCTTCGGCATGAGCTGGGGCATGGTGCGGCTGGAGAAACTCCCCGCCCTGTGCGGCTTCCCCTGCTTCTTCTCCGAGGGCCACGAGGGTGAGTGCAGCCACCGGTACTGACCCCGAGCACACCGCAGCCCCAGCGCCGAAGGATGACGCTGGGGCTGCGGTGTGCTCGGACCTGCCGTCGGGCCACACGCTATCAGCGCACCGCCGCCTCGCGGTCCTTGCTCCCCCGCCGGTTCCAGTGAGCCCACTTGGTACGGGCCGCCTGTTCCATCTCGCCGGCGTCGAAGACGACCCCGAGCTGCGGATGCAGGTACCGCTTCACCTTGCCGGACGCCGCCCACCGGGTCAGCGTGCGCACCGTGGTCCCCGCCAGGGAGGCGGCCGTCTCGCGGTCGACCACGGACATGCCACGCGGCGGCGCGTCCAGGGGTGCCGTCACGCGGCCGTCCCCGGCCCGTGTCGCTCGTCGTGTCATGGGATCACGGTACCCCGGGGGTCAGGTGTGTGGACAGCTTGAGATTGTGAAGTTGTCCATATACGCTGTCTCCATGAAGCGATTTCTCTACCCCACTCCGGCACAGACCGAGATCCCGCTCGTCTGGTCCGCGTACGGG
>Ga0070701_10000019_pt1 | contig 41874 bp, 61 predicted proteins | sample KBSK5102metaG_FD_65451 | JGI IMG/M metagenome (GOLD analysis project Ga0070701, IMG submission 65451) | Corn, switchgrass and miscanthus rhizosphere microbial communities from Kellogg Biological Station, Michigan, USA - KBS K5-10-2 metaG | ecosystem: Host-associated > Plants > Roots >... | reverse complement strand
GGAAAGTGCTTTTCACTGGGCAAGAGAAAACCTTTCTGGGCGCTTCGGGCAGTTGATCCTCGAGGACCACAGGAAGGCACTTGGGGACCAGGCGAAACTCTGGGTACACATCTCGCTACCTTCAGCGAAGCATCCGGGAACCAGCAGCGACTTGAACGCGGTGTTGGTGTCCATGGAGCCCAAGCGGTACATGGTCTTCACGGAATGGACGGACCAGCAGCCCGTGACAGGGGTGGGATAGGCCTTGGCCGTCTCGGTCGATGGTCCCCCAAGTCGACCGGGCCATAGGTGGGGAGAGAGCTGGTGACCCAATGGTTACTGGACCCGAAAAGCATCGCCCTTATAGCTGGAGCGGCGGTGCAACTCATCATCACGGTGTGGCACTCTCGTCAGACGGCCGAAGTGGTGGAGGAACTGGTGACGTGGCGGCTGGAGGTGGTAAAGACCATGTCCGCCCTGGAGACCAAGGTCGACCAGTCCCAGGAGGAGATCCTCAGGCTTCGCAACCTGCTGGACAAAGCGTGATAACGCTCATCGCTCGGATGCGTGCGACCAACAAGAAGGCGTTCTTCCTTGCGGTGGGCAATGTGTTCCTGTGGGTGTCGTTGATCGTGTTTCTAATGTTGTTCAAACGATAAGGAGGTCGATATGCAGACTGCACCACTTCTCGCATCTGAGACCTGGATCATCATCATCGCGGCATTGCTGGAGGCCTTGGTCCATACCGGCGTCATCCCCGCCACGGCTCAGACGGCCATCAATGCCGTGGTGGTGGCGTCGCTACCGGTCCTGTTCCAGACCATCTTCCGGAAGGTCAGGACCGGAGTCGCTCCGTTCACGCAGCCGACCCCCAAATGATGGAGGTGTCATGAAGGGATTCATCGCTCTACTGGTCGCCATCTTCCTCGCTGGTACGGCTCAGGCAGCCCAGAAGACCGGGCTCCTGACCGTGGCCGCTGGGGTCAATGGCGCATGGCTCTCGGAGTCCGCTGTGACCACGTTCCCAGCCGTGGAACTGGGTGGTACGGCGTCCTCGAGCCTCAGTCCGCACATCTCGCTCGTGGGCTCTGGCTTCTACGGGCTCGCCGACCAGTACGTCCGCTACACCGCTGGCGGCAGGATCACCGCCACTGACGTCAACAACCCCAACTTCAATGTCTTCCTCGGGGTCGTGTACCGGGGTGGGGATAGGCCAGCGGTACAGCCCAACGAGTGGGCTCCCGAAGCTGGGTTCGGCTGGAAGCCGAATGCCTCGTGGCCCATCGTGGTCGGGGCTGATGCCGGCTATGGGCTCGACAGCCACAACATCCTTTCCTACGTGGCGCTCCGCTACGTGCTACCGCTCAAGTAAGGAGGCCACATGACGCTCTTGGAGATCATCCAGAAGTTGCTGGGAACGGCGGCAGGGCAGATGGGGCACGTGAAGGACATCTTGGCTGCGGTGGTGGCCAAGTACCCGGACACGGCGGGGTCTCTGAACCCGATCATCGCCGAGTTGGACGCACCGGTATCGCCTGAAGCCCTGGCGACTCTCGTCTCAGCGCTGCCGCAGGAGGTGCTGAACATCGCCCGGTTCAAGCTCGACCCGAAGCTCCATCCGGGGGATGCGATTTAGGGACGCTGTCCAGAGAGAGCAGCGGAGCCGTGGGTCATCCGGTACGCGCCCCGAGACTCGCATCCTCGGGGCGTTCCCTTTGGTAGCGCTTGAGTTCCTGCTGTAGCCACATGAGCGTCAGGCGGCGGTCGATCTTCCCCTTACTGGAGAGGGTGTGGCGGAGTTGGGCGTGGGCCTGCTCGCCGTACTTGGACACCCACCAGGTCACGGCATCCAGCGGGTTGTGATGCCAAGCCATGTGACAGCCGCCGCAAAGCGTCATCGCGTTACCGATTGCCCAGCGCAGGCTCAGGTAGCGCCGCGAGTAGACATGAGCCCATTGGAGATACTCCCGGTTGCCGCACTTGACGCAGCAGTAGCCGTCCCGGGCGAAGACCACGGCTCGAGCAGCGTCATCGAGCATCTTGTTCGAGACTGTTCCACGTGGAACCAGCTTCCGGCGGCGGAGCCTGGTGCGCTTCACTTCGCCTCCTTGATGGAGGAAACCGGATGAATCTCCCAGAGCGTCCCGCGACCCGGCTCGTGGAGGTGGTGCCCGTCCCAGTAGACCCAGCCGGTGATGCTCACGTGCTTGCCCTTGACCGGAGGCTTCAGGGGATGGGTGGGGACGATCTCGCACACCACTGAATGAGCCCTGTTGGCCTTGGGACTCTGGGCCAGTTCGATGTGGTAGTCACCATCCGCCTCATGCCTCACCCCCGAGACGTAGCCGGTCAGGGTGGCTGAGTCACCGACATGGAAACGTCCTTCAGGTGCAGCGAGCATGACCAGGATGGTGATGTGGTCGGGGTGCTTGGGGGTATCGGTACGGTGCTTGAGTCCTGCGGAAAGCCAGAGAGAGGCGAGTAGTACGAGGATCATCCCTGCTCCTGATTGGTTGGGGCGGGCCGTCGATGCGTTGCTCCCCGAGAGCGAACCACCGGCTGCCACCCGCCCCTCTATGTAGGAGAACCGGACCGGGTGCTCGACTCCCGCCGTGACGCCCGCCGCCCCACGGGACCGCTCATCCGATTCTCCGCTTGAAGCGTGGACCACGCGATCAGCCCCCCGAACGTGTTCCCTTTGCGCCCCGGGGCCACCGGAAATCCGGCACGCAGTCCACGCACATCCTCAAGTGAAGCCGCCACTCCGTCTCCTGTGATGTCCTCCCGACCCAATCCACAGGCTGTCCGACGTGGCGGCACGACGGACCGTCTCCCACGCCACCCGATCCCAATCGAGTCATGGGAGAGCGGTCCGAAAGGTGTCAGCGGCCGGGTTCTTTCAGGCTCTCGAGGAACCCAGCGACCATGAGCCTTGCCTCCTTCCCGGTTGGGGTCTCTCCGCGATCGATGGACCACTCCGCGAGCAATGCAGCTTGGGTCTGGGCGGCCACGGTGTCCTGCTGCTTGATGGCACTGGCCAGAGCCCAGAGATGCCTAGCTGCCCTGTCCTTGGGCGTCACGGCGGGCCTCCGCATAGTCCTTGACTTCCGTGGTGAAGACATCCAGTTCGTCGTTGATGCGGCGCTTCAGGTCGGTGCGCTTGTCGTTGGCATCACGGGCGTCAAGAGCAGCCCTCGTGGCAAACCCGAGCACCGAGCCGTTTATACGAATCTCGTTCTCGGCGTCCCAGATGGCCTGATTGGCGTCCAGCAACCCATTGATGCAGCGGCCCACCTCGGCTGACATGCGGACCGAGTAGGGGGAGTTGTCCCAGATGTCCGTCATCTCGGACAGTTCCTGGGTCACGGTCGAGAGCTTGGCCCTATCGGAGAGGTTGCGGACCTTGACCCGGAGGATGCTGATGCGGTCCAGCAACTCACCGGGGGTGACGGGGATCAAGAGACGATGGCTCATAGGATTCCGCTATGACGGGCGTCCTGCGTTGCGAGGCGGGCGACCTCTCTTGCGTGGCGCAGGGACTTCTTGGTCTCGGCGAACTCCCGGCCCATCTGGGAGGCTTTCTGCTCCAGCGTGTGGAGCTTGACCAAGGCCAGACTCAACCCGGCGCGGACCTTCTGCTTCCTGTTCTGGTTTCTCATCGGTAGTGCCTCCTTGAACCAATATGTGTTGCTCCATCGCAAGTCGGGTCAGGCTAGCCTCTTGCTTGCTTATAAACTCCCGAGCAGTTTCAGCAGGCAACTTGCCCCAGAACTGCGTTCCATCTGGAGCCACGTGAGTGGGGCCAAAGTCTGGCGTATATGGCTGTGGCAGCGGTCCCCGGCTTGCTGCCTGCCATCCTGAAGAAGTCCAGAGCCAGATGGAGCCATCGTCGGCCAAGGCGAACTCAGCATGGGACCCGGCCAACTGCACGATGCGGCGGGTCATGCCGTGGGCTTCAAGAGGCTACCCCGGGGCCTGCCACGCCGACGCGGAGCCACGGGAGCAGCATCCGGTCCGGGGGCAGCGGGCAGGCCCGTAGAGGACAGCCTTGGGCGTCTGGTGCGCTTCGGGGCCACCGACGCCAGGTCGGCATCGACCTCGCGGCGGATGGCCACGAGCACCACCTGACGGATACTGGCCTCGTCGGCTTCGGAAAGGTTCACGATCCGGCCTTTCCAAGCCGCGGTGCGGTCCGAGACCAGCAGGTTGGGGACACTGGGGATGGGGGCGGGGGTCTGGGCCCTCGGGATGAGCGGGCTGGACGGGGCCTTGGCGACCTGATTCATGTACGCCGGCTCCTGTCCCAAGTCAATCTCCGGGTCCAGCCAGTCCTTGGGCAAGTCGGGGTCGACCTGCTGCCTGGGGGCGTCCAAGGGCGGCCCCAGTGGATTCATCCCCGGGGAAGCGGGGGTCTTGGTGGGGTCGGGGAGCGGGTCTTTCCCCTGCATCTGCCGGATCTCGGCCAAGCGGTCCAGGATGGTCATTGAGTCAGTCCTTTCAGCGGATCCTCAGGTGCTCGCCGCGCACCAGCTCGGCGACGTCTTTGTCGATACTGCCGTTACGAACAGCGGCCCGGACAGCGTCCTTGTCCACCGTCTTCACCATCTTGAAGCAGCGGTCCGGGAGCTTTGACTCGTCCTTGATGAGCAGGGTCTCGACCGAGTTGTTGCAGAGCGTCATCCGCCGAGACTCGCCTTCCAAGACGTTGGAGTCCGTAGCCCGGATGATGAACTCGACCATCGCCCGCAGACGCTTCCCCAGATTCTCGATGGCCTTGGCTCTGCGGCTGTTCTTGCTCGCCAGGTCAGCGTAGAACTCCTGCTGCTTGTCGAGGAAGAGCACGAACTCGGCGAAGCGGTCGCGCTTGTGCTTGGCGAGCGTCAGGGCCTCGTGGAAGGGGACAAGGGCGGCGTCGTATTCCTCGGTGGGGACAGCCTCACCGGATTCCAGGCGGTCATTCAGGGCCAAGACGACATCTGCGGCCCGCATCAGGTCGGTTTCCAGTTCGATTAGCGTGGTCATGGGGTCCAGTCCTCGGGGGCTAGAGTTTCGCTTCCGCTGTCAGGGTAGGCATCTTCGGGCCAGCGTGAGTGCGCGTAGCGCATCTGTCGAAGGCATTCCCTCCCCAATCCCAGAGCCTGCAGGGCTGAGAGTTTGTGCTGGGGCAGGGCATCAGCGATGAGTTTCATCCGTGCTGCCAGCTCACCAAGCAGTTCGTCGGTCATGGCTACCAGACTGGGACGTCGTCATCACCCGGACCGGGGTCTGACGGGTCTGAATAGGGGAAGGTCACATCGTCGTCGGGGACCGTGCGCTTGACCGACTTGGCGACCTTGGCCACGGCTTCAGATAACGGATCAAACGGGTCAGCGGCCTGATACAAGGCGTCCAGCCCCACCCAGTTCTCGGACAGTTCCTGCCACTTGGCAGCATCCTCGGGGCTCAAGGGCTTCTTGTTGCCGGGGACCACGGAATACTCGACGTCCTTGCCCGAGCCCTTGGCGGTGATCTTGACGTCGTAGTGCCTCAGGTCACCCCAGTCCTCGTCCTCGAGCAGAGCGTCCAGAGCGTTGTAGACCGTGGCCTGGGTCCACTCGAACACCTGGATCTCGCCCGTGGCCCGGTTCAGGACCGCCGTGGCCCAGAACCTCCGCGCCTTCTGCACGGTGTTGTTCAAGCCCGGCCCCCACTCGACATCCAAGGGGAAGGTCTGGTCATCGCGGATGCGTATGGGCTTCTTCCCAGCGGTGAACTTGATGTAGCCGGTGATGAAGTCCTCGGCCGGCATCAGGATACGGAGCTTGACCGAGTGGCCGTCGTACTTCTGCAGCTCCTTGAGGTTGAAGAAGCGGCCGCCCGTGGAATCGGGTTTCCCGGGGATCTTGCTCACTGGGGCACCTCCAGTTTCTGTCGGTCCAACCACTGCTCGAACTCCATCTGCGCGATCAGGGCACAGGTCAGGTGGACCGGCCCTGCCCAGCGGTAAGCGGCCGATTCCTGGGGCGCTCCATCGCCTTTCAGAACCGGGCAACCGCACATGCTGCAACTAGGTACGGCTTTCACGGTAGCCTCCTTTGGAACGGTTTCCGGTGAAACTACCTCTTGCAGCAATCTAACGCGAATAATCATGCGCCGTCAATGACTATCTCAGCGCATCAGACGAGCCCGTTCGAGTTCCTTACGGAGCAGGTTCTCCCGGGTCAGGGAGAGGGCGCGTTCGATCTCCGGGACGGGCTTGTCGTAGGCCTGGGCGAGCATGTCCACGATGTCGGGACCGGGCAGGAAGCTACCGCGCTCCAAGTGCCTAAGCGTGTGGACGGAGATGCCGGTGGCCTTGGCACGCTCGGGGCAGGTCATGAAGCCAGCCCGCTGGCCGATGAGACTCAGAGGGCTCGAGTCGAGGCGGATACGTCTGGAACGCTTACGGGGCATGGGACTCCAGGATGAGGCGCGGGGGCTCAGGGCTGCGGACACGGGAGGTGCACGCAAGCCCCGAGTGACCCCGCACACGAGTGCTATCGACAGCGACAACAGGGTCTGAAACCTTCCGGCAGCCGGTGCCCAAGACGCACAGAATCAGGCAGAAAGCGACGAACGCCACGTCCACCAGGATCAGGATGGCCAGTGCGACGCGGCGACTCACTTCCCATCTCCGTGGTCGGCGGCGTCCCGAAAGATAAGCAGCACGCTCGGGAACGGGGCCGAGTTTTTCGCATCTCCGAACTTGAGCCGGCCGCGAAGGAAGCGAATCTCGTCGGCTTTCATGGCGAGGTCGTGCCACCAGCGGGTGTCGGTGCGGGCCGGGACGAGGAACACGGCGAGTGCCGCCTCGCGCGCCTTCGAGAGCCACGGGCGAATGTCGCTGTACGGTGGATTGCAGAACACGCGCTCGCCCGCCCACGCCTTCTGTGTCCCGTCCCGACCCCAGAGCGAAGCCCCGGCGAGGTCGGACTCGTCCAGCGGGCACGGATCGAGCGTGAACCCGAACTCTGCATTCAAGGCGTCGTAGACGGCGCGCGGCGTGGCCCACGAGTCGGAGGCGGACGAGAACATGACGGCGCTATTCATTGGCGTGGTCGGCGGCGTCTGGGGACAGGGCGCGGATGGCGTTCTCCGCGAAGTCGTAGGCTTGGAGCGCGTAGATGCTGTCGCCACATTCGTCCGCGGCGCAGCGCAGTCGGTCACATTCCTTCGCCGCGCTCTCGATGCCGGCGCGGAAGCCCTCAGCACGAAGCTCGGCCTCGCGTGCCTTCCGGGCAGTAATCTCGCGCTCCCATGCCGTAGGCCCTCTCTTAGCGGCGCGTGCCTTACTGCGCTCGGGATCATGGATGCCGCACCACTTCCCATCACTACTCGTGGCCTTGCGGCCGCACGGATACGAGTGGAAGCTATGCCAGATTTTCTTGGCGCACTTCGGCGTGGGCGCGGGCAGCGGAGCGTCGGGGGCGGTCACTTGGCGGCCTCCTTTCTGTCTGGCACGAGAGCGCACATGCGGCGCACCAAGTCCTGAGCACTGGCCTGCATGGCTTCGACGACGGGCTGAAGTTTTGCCCCTGCAGCGTCCCCCCTTGCAGCGGCCCCTGCAGCGTCCCTTGCAGCGTCCCACGCAGCGTCCCACGCAGCGGCCCCTGCAGCGGCCCTTGCAGCGTCCCCTCCAGCGGCCCCTGCAGCGGCCCTCGCAGCGGCCCACGCAGCGGCCCTCGCAGCGGCCCACGCAGCGGCCCCTGCAGCGGCCCTCGCAGCGGCCCACGCAGCGGCCCACGCAGCGGCAAGCGACGGCTCCGCGCTGCGGGCCGACTTGAGATCGACAGTCGGAGCGAGCGCCCGCAGCGTCGCGGCGTGTGTAGCCAGCGAAGGCGTGAGGTCGAGGAACGCTGGCGCGCAGGTCCGCGCGAGCCAGTCCAGTGCCATGAACGAGCGCACCGTGGCAATCTTCTGCCCGTGCGCGGTATCAATGATGAGCGGTAGCAGTGGTTTCAGGAGCCTGCCGCGCGTCTCGTCATCGGGCAACGAATCGTTCCACGAACGCATGAACGCGCCGATGGTCGGGCACACGCACTTGGGTCTGTCGGACCAAGGCTCACCCGCCATCCACGCGGCGGCTTCCATGACGCACATCTTGCCGTTCGGCGAGTGGGCTCCCGAAAGTAGCGGCTTGTCTGCGGGTAGTTCACGGATGATTGGAGTCATCGATAAGTCTCCGGGCGTTGGATGCGGTCCATGCGCTTCCATGACGGCGGTCCGGTCAACTCGGCGAGCTTGGCGTTGGCCTTCAGCAGCTCGTGCTCGGCGTTGTGGAGCGCGGACTCCAGCCTACGGATCTCGGCCTGCTGGGCGGCGATGGTCTCGGCGGCGAGACGGGCGGCCACGAGATCAAGGCCAGCAGTCATTGCGTTTTCGTGCCCGTCGCGGATCATTTACCCTCCGAGAGCGCTGCGGCCAAGATGTTGCCTGCCGTGGTTTGCTGTCCGCCGTAATAGGTAAGCAGCTCCATCGCTTCATTCGCGGCCCTCTCCAGCCGCTCGCAGCGGGCGCGGAGGGTAGTGAGCTGCGAAACGAGGGCGGCATCCGAGCGGGAGCGAAGGGTCGCGACTTCTTTCGCAGTGGCGTTAGGCTCGTCGCGCTGGATGCGGGGGATTCCTAGGGTATCTGTTTCACCTTGCGCGCGGAACAGCTCGTTGACGCCCTCGACGCTTTGAAAACCGCCCAAAAACTCACGTCGCCAAAGTCGAACCTCAGCGGCTAGCACCTCAAGCGCGGTTGGCTTGAGAGGCAGTGGCGGCTTCGGGCACGGGCCGCTGTAGCCATGGAAGTTGAACATCTCCTCACCACGAGGCATCGGCTCGCCGCATATCGTACAGCGTGAGTTATCGGTCATTTGTCCCCCTACCCATCCAGAATCCGAGGCACCAACACCCGAGGCAGGCAACCAAGAATATGGCTGCGGTCATGGCTCTTGCCTCGCGTCGATGGCGGTTTGGATTGCTTCGTCTAGGTCATGCGCCGCGGCGTTCAGCGCGTCTCCGTGGTCCTCAAGCTCGGCAGCGGTCGGACCGGGATAGTCCTCGTCGGTGATTCCCTTGCCCGGCGGGTTCGCGTCAATCTTCTGGCAGCGTTCCCAGGCGTCGCAAATGTCGTCTAGGTACTCGTTTGCTGTGTCGCGCTCCGCGACGGCTTTATCGCGTTCTGCTTTGGCGTCGTGCAGCATCCCAACGAGCGAGGCCACTTCTCCGTTGCTGGCCATGTTCTGCGACCACGCCTCCCCGGTAAACGGGCTCACTTGAGAAAGTCCCGCGAGAAGTAGGACTCCGCGCAGCGAGTTGCGAACGCCTCGACGGTTTCCCCGTTCCTCCAATCGGCGTGCTCCATCGGCTCATGCGTGTGGAGCATGTGCGGCTCGGGCGCGAACCCCTCGGCGTAGCGGGCGATGATGGCCGCCTCAACCGCCTTCGCAACCTCGCTAGGAGCGTACTGGTTCTCGTCGTATTCGCGGTCGGTAAAAACGTAGTCCGATCCCCACCGCACGTTACGGAGATTGCCTTGGGCGTCACAGAGTAGCGACTCCTTACTGCTCTTGAGGTCGATCATCCCGTCAAACGAAGCACCTTCGAACCGCTTGGCAATCCGATTGACCGAAGCCGTTGACGGGCCGCGGAACCAGCTCACTCGGATGCTCGCGCCGCCAGCATAGCTTGACGAACGCACAGAGAACTTGACGCCCGGAAAGTTGGCCTTGAGTGCCTGGCGAAGCGCCTTCGCTGATTCCGCGACCGGCACATATTCGCGCTTCACAACCTCGTTGAGAATGCTCATGTTCAGTAACTCCCTTCCCGTGTCTTGAAGTAGTGGCGGACGAGCGCGAACGAGACGAGCAGCGCCCATGCGGTGAACAGGTAGAGCGGGGTCACTTGGCGGCCGCTTTTCGTGCCTCGTCGTCGCGGACTGCGGCGCGCACAAGGTGGTCGTCGATACGAACGACAAGGCGCTTCCACTCCACTAGGGCCGCGGAGAACTTGTAGCGCGTCCCCGTCTCGCGGTCGCGGACGGTGAAAGAGATGCGGGCATTGTCTGGCCGGTCGTTTGGCTCGTAGGCCGACTCGAACAACACATCGGACTCGGCAATGACTGCCGACCGACCGCGATTTGTGTCTGTTGAGTTTCTACGCCAGACGACGAACGGTGCTGCGCTGTGCTTGCGACGTGACTTCGTGGTCATCGGTGCATCCTCCCGTGTCGTGCTGCTCCCGTGTCTCAGACTGCGGTCAGCGTTCCCAAATGCTTGATTCACGCGGCTCGGCCAACCCCAAGCTCAGAATCCGCGTGATTTCCTCCCTGCTCTCGGCGAACACCTGCCATCCCTCGGTGTGGTGGCTCTGGATGCAGAACCCGCGAAGCGCCATGCTGGTCGCAACGTTCTTGCTGGTGGTGATCCACTTGTCCACTTGTAGCCTCCCGTGTCTCTTGCTGCTCCCGTGTCTCTCGCGGTCCCGTGCTTCCCCGCGACATACTCAATCTAGACCCGCTCGAGTAGAACGTCAATGCCTATTTTCATGACAGGCTGTAATTGTGAGATCGGCCAATTCCTAGCCACCCCACCACAGACAGACATGGACACAGGCATAGCCATGAGCCTCGAGACCATGCCCCCTATGCCTGCGATGGTAGCAAGCTCCCTCGCCCCCTGGCTGGCCTAGTGACCATGCCCTAAGCCCGGCAGGCACGCATGGGGTATGACGCGATTGTAGGGCATCCTTGAGCGTTACAGGCATGGTGGCCAGTTTCTAGCCAGTGCTCGAGCGAAGTGGCCAGGGGGAGGGCCCCCGCGGGGCGCGGCTGCGGCTGAGATACGTTGGTCTAAAAGTACGGGATGTTCTGGACACCCCGCAAAATATCCGCCACAATATTTTGGGAGGTGTTTAACATGCCAGATAAAAGGAAAAGGCAGAAAAGAGAGCACAGAGGGCAATGCGTCAAGTGCGGTAAGACGCCGGTGGTAGCAGGGCATAGATGTGCTGAATGCAGGGAGAAGCACCTGAAGTACATGAGAGAGGGCTATGCCGAGAGACGACTGGAGATCGTCAGGGCGGAAAGAGAGTCTAGGACATGCCTGAGGTGTGGTTCGGCACGTCCGAGTTGGGGATATACCTGCGATACGTGCCGGATGGCGTTGCGGGTCGAGGCGATTGCGGTGGCGAACCAGAAGGCCAGGGAAAGGCATAGAGATCCAAAGGTCCGAGAACAGGTCAAAAGACGCATAGCCAAGACTAAGGCCATGGTCTATGACAAATATGGCGGCAAGTGTGTTCATTGTGGGGAAGATAGACCTGAAGTCCTGACTCTGGACCACGTTAACAACGATGGTCACAAGGACAAGATGCCCAATGGAAAGCGCCGCCCGGTGATCTACACGAAGGTTCTGGCTGCTGGATGCCCACCGACTTTCCAGCTCCTATGCCGGACCTGCAACTGGCTTAAACATGCTCGCGGCGGGACCCTTGACGCTTGAGCAGAGCGGGCATAGATTGGGGGAGTCAGGCACGGGCAGAGAAGGGCCCTTTGTTGGCGTTCCCGTATCCCATCGTTCGTGCCTGACAGCGGAGCGGTGCAGTACGGGAGCGGGACGCCAGCAGGGGGCCTTTTGCATGGAGGCAGGAGATGGGCTCCAACAAGTTGCCCTATTTTCCGTTTCACCCACAGGACTGGTTGAGTGATCCGGTGGTGGCTGGGATGTCAGCGGAGGCGGAGGGGTGTTACATCAGGCTATTGGCCCGGAGTTGGCTGTCGGAGACGCCTGGGCGGGTTCCAGCGCCATTGGCGGCAGAGTTCGGGGGCATGCATCGGATACCGGACAAGGATGAGAGACCATACTTGGCCTACGAATCAGTGAAGGCTGCGTTCGATGTCTCGAGCGAGAAGGGTGTCTGGGTCCAGCGCAGGATGGTTCGTGAGTACGAGCGTCTGGCCAAGAACTACGTCAACCGCGTGGCTGGAGCGTTGAAAACATTGGAGAAGCGCTCTCAACCATCAGGGATACCATCACGGTTACCATCACGGTTACCGGGGGTAGAAGTAGAAGTAGATAGAGAAGTAGAAGAATCTAAGTCAACACCTTCCTCGCTTCGCTCGGAGTCTGAGAATGGTGTTTCACCACAGAAGAGGAGGAAGAAGACCCCAACCACCAACCGGGAGGTCGACCGCCAGTGGCTGGAGACCTTCGACGAGACGTGGTGGCCCGAGTACCTGTCTCTGGGCCGAAAGTGTTCCCGGGCCGCGGCGAGGGAGGTATGGGCCAAGATCCCCCACGAAGACGGCCAGTCCGACTTCGACCGCCTGAACGCCGAGTGGGAGTCGTGGCGCGAAGTGTTCAGGAAAGAAGGCCGCGACACCAAGCACATCCCCCACGCCGACAAGTGGCTCCGTGACTACCTGAAGAACCTGATCCTGGAGGTGGACTGATGGGCTTCGCCAAGAGCAGACGCACCGAATCCAGCGACAACGCCTCAGTTTCGGCTTGGATCGCCGCTTTCCTATCAGAGAAGCCCCTGTCCTCGGTTCGCAAGGTCAACGAGTGGCAGGACTGGGCCATCCGCAAACTGTCAACCGGCTGGACGCCCGAAGCCGTCAAGCAGCGGATCCGGGATGCCTGGTCCGAGTGGGTCGTCGGTGGGAACGTCGACACCAAACCCATGCCCAAGGCCTTGCTCGAGGCCCTGAACGATGTCTACAAGATGGCCGATGAGGGTGCCTCTCCTGCCGCCTGCGCCGTCGTTTACCGTTCGCTGTCACGGCAATATCCAGAGCGCGTCTGGCTGGCCGACGCCGCAATCGCTTGGGAAGACATGGGCGAGAAGTGGCCCTTGACTCGCACGCGGTAGCAAGAGCATGGTTCCCACCGTCGCGCGCCTCCTGAGGTCGGGCCGCGGTCGCGCGATACACGGACTCGGTAGGCCGCGGCCCCTAAATCTTCACGGAGGAAGTCATGCGACAGTCCCCCGCTGCGAAGGCCGCCGGCAGGAAGCCACTGGAGAGGGTCAGCGAGACCACCTCGCCAGGTGGACTTCACCGCTCGCTCGGCATCCCCGAAGGCCAGAAGATCGGTACCAAGCGCATCGCTGCCGCCACCCACTCCCGCGACGCCAAGACCAGACGCCAAGCCCGTCTCGCCCAGACCTACGCCCGGTATCGGCCATGAAGGAACTCGGCCGCGATGCCTTCCCCGAACTCTCCAAGTGCTACGCCCAGGAAGGCAAGACCGTCATCGGCTACAACCAGTGGGACGATTACAACGAAACCGGCCTCCCCAAACTCGAGGTCAAATGGGTCTGGACCGAACTCACCAACGGGGACTCCAACCATGCCTGAGAACGACTCGGTTGAGATAGACATGGCCGACATCGTTGGCCCAGACCGGGATCTGCCATGCGGATGCAAGGTCATCAATGGGGCCATCTGCATTGTCAGCAAAGGCGTTACCCTGACGGGTTCGTACATCCGGCCCGGCCGGGTCCTCTTCGCTCAAGGTCCAGACCATGCCTAGAGCACCGATCAAAAAGCGCATCACTCAGTTCACGAACGATGAGATTGATGCTGCTGGTGCTAGGTCGATGAAGACCTACGAGAATGTTAGTGGCAAAGCTACACAAGCTCAGCGAGCATTGGCATCTGACAGCCTGGGAATGGTCAACGATGAGGTCAGACGGAGAGGGATGGATGGCTTCGCTCCAGGTACTCCTCCGGCGTTTAAGCGAAAGAAAAAGAAGGTGGTAACCGGTGCCTAGCCGCGAGGTGCTCGGTAAGTTCCGACGCGGGGCATTGCATTCCGGCAGCAAGTCTGGTCCCGTCATCACGAGCAGGAAGCAGGCGATTGCCGTGATGTTGAGCGAGAAGCGGAACGAGGACGAACACGGTGGCTCCTACTTCGGCGGCGATGACCAGCCGACGCCCAAGAGAAGCCGCCCCACTCGCCGCAAAGCCTGACGTGTGCGCCGTACCCTTCCTTGCCCCGATTGCGGTGAACCACTCCCCGTTCCCGCCATCGAGATCTCCGGTGGATACGGATCCCCCTCCGTCGAACTCCAGTGCCCGAACTGCCTGTGGTTCGGCGTCGATGCCCAGCTCGAGGTCAAGAAACGTGACCTCCTGGTCTGGTCCGGTGGCACACCGAGCCCGTTCTTTATCACCACGCTCGGTGGCTTCGAGCGCGACAACACCACTACCGCTGTCTCTCCGTTCACCGTCTCCGTCGCCAACAACGAACTGTTCATCGCCATCACCGGCAATGTCGGCGGTGATGCTGTCCCTCCGACTTCGATGACACTCGGCACGGACACCCTGACCCGCATCACCGACAGCGACTTCAGCGAGCCGTGTATCTCCGTAAACTACTTCCTCGGCACCCCCACCAGCGCCGGGCAGAAATCCCTGACCATCGTCTACCCCAACCAGATCGATACCGTGCTCTGCCTGATGCTCAAGGTCTCTGGTGGGTCGGCATCGCCCATAGATGGTTCATCGAGCTTGCTGGAATCCGGCTCGACAGTCACCTGGACCAGCGGCAATACCGCTCCCTTGACCGCGTTCAATGAACTCGCCATCGGCGCATTCGTCAATGAGCATGGGTTCGACATCAACGACCGCCCCACGTTCGGCAATGGCTTCAACCAGCAGCAGTTCCTGCAGGCTGAGAACCCAAGCGCCATCATGCTCGCTCAGGCGACGAGGCAGTTGAGCGACAAATCACCCGTCGCGTGCAAAGGCACCAAAGCGATCTCGGCTTCCGGCTCCTACTCCGTCGTCACCATCAAGCCACGATAGGGACATCATGTGCGCTCCGTCACCTGCCCAGACTGCGGTGCCCAGGTCGAGATCCCAGTCGTCACCGTCGGTGATGAATCCGTCATCGTCTACTGCAAGAACTGCCTGTGGAAAGACCTCGACCAACTCTACGGACGACGCGGCCTCGTCGTCTTCAGCGGGGATGTAGCCGAGATGGCGTGCTGGGTATGTGTCCCGCCCGGAGGTGGCCTGCAAGGTGCCATCAATGCCCTCGGTAGTGGCGGTGGCAACTTGATGCTCCAGCCCGGCACCTACACGGGTGACATCACCATCTCCAACTCCAACATCTCCATCTACGGCTCCGGGCGCGACAAGACCATTCTCTCCGGTAGCGTGACCATCACCACCGGCAACATTACGCTCCACGACCTCTGGGTCTATGCCAACGGCAAGTCTTATGGGATCAAGATGTACTCCGTTCCCAATGGCTCGCCACGCAATCACCTCAATCGCGTCCGCGTCGGTGGCAACTCGGACTCTGGAGGTCGCTCGCCTTCAGGCGATGGCCCACAGCTCGGCCTGTGGCTGGACAGCACCATCTTGCTTGTCGCTGACCACTGCCTGTTCGCCTTCTGCAACACCGGCTCCGGCCTTTACGTCAACACCACCAATGGGACGTGGAGTACCAACTGCAATACGTTCCGCGATTGCACGTTCAACGGCAATGCTACCAAGGGTGTCGAGATCACCGATGGCGGTGATGGCGTCGCCTCGATGCTCCTCCACCGCTTCCACGGTGGCAACATCGAGGACAACGGAACCGGGGACTTCTACGCCCGTGGCGCCATTGGCATCGAGATCAAGGGCATCGACTTCGAGAGCACCAAGAACTTAGGAAGCACGCCCACGATTGACCTTGGGACCTGCACCAACGTCATCATCGAGGATTGCCATTGCACCACCGCTGGCAACACCACCCGGTTCTTCCTCGTTCAGAGCTGCGGCAATGTCAAGGTCACTCATTGCCGCGTCTCGGGCCTTCAGCCCGTGGGTGATATCGGCGTGTTCGACGAGGGTTCCGTGAACTGCGTGTCTTATGACAACACCTGGATTGCCTCGCTGGATACCAACCTCTACACCACGAGCCCGCGCTGGGTGAGTAACCGCGCGCAGATGCGAGGCTACTCCGCATGAGACCCACCGTCCCCTGGCAGCGTGGCCTCCAGCACTTCAACGGCTGCTTGTTTCTCCCCAACAGCGTTGATGGCACCGGCGCATGGGACAAGTGGGATTCCGGTTCAGGCACCGTGACCCACGCCACCGTCGGTACCGCCTACGACACCCAGTTCAAGCGCACGATCTGGAAGAACAGCGGTGGCGGTGGGACCAACGACCAGATGCTCGGCCCCCGCAAGGTCAACACCGGCGACTACCAGTTCTGGCTCGGCAACGACAAGTACCTCGGCGGGTGGTATCTCAGCGCCATCTTTCGCATCGAGGTGTGGAACTCGGATGCCGGTCGTTTGTTCATCGGCATGACTGGAAACGCGGCGGCTGTCTGCACCTCGGACGCTGTTCCTCAGCACACCTGTGGACTCTGGCACGACACGACTGATGGGCAGGATGTCCTGAACTTCGTCTTCCGCAGCACCGGTGCTCAGGACAAGACCACGACCGTTACGACTCACGCCGCGAATCCGGGGATCCTTGCCGCGAACAATACCTTCCTCTGGGAGATGTGGGCGTTCCCGAACGGCCATTCAGTCATCAATACCAACTGGAAGCTGAGCCAGTTCGACGTCACCAACGACTCCCACGGCGTGCCCTACAACCGCGTGAAGAAGGTCAAGTGGCAGGAGACCGGTGGCATGACCAACTCGCTGGCTGTCATGATGGCCCCGCAGTGCCAGATGAGTAACGGAGCCGATACCACCATCAACCACTTCGGTATGAGCGTGGCCAATGTCTATGCCACGCCATGGTCCGGGGAGCAGGACTAGGTGTGCGTAAGACCCTCGTTTGTCCCGAGTGCGGGTCCGCCATCAACCATGGCGTGCAGATCGTCTCCAACGACAACCCGCCGTTCGAACGCTTCAAGTGCGATGCCTGCGGTCGTGAGGGCATCACCGAGGACCTGGTCCTGAAACGAGACTTCGCCAAGTTCAGCGCCGCCCATGCCCATAGCCATGTCCGTGGCGCGGGTGGTGGGTCGTTGCTCACGGACAACACCGGCTTTCCGCACATGTGGCGCTACTCGTACTGCAGTGGCTCCGGGAGCCCGATCGTCATCACGCCCAACGTACTACTCGACACCGCGCTCTTGGCGAAGATCTCCCGCTGGCATGTGACGACGATGAACATCTCGCCCTTCACCGACTCCGACCGTGCGCTCTACAATACGGTGTTCGCCACGCTCAAAGCTAACAATCCAAGGATCAGGACATATCTCTACAACACCTGCTCCGTGCTCACGCAGAACCTCGGCCCGGACCCAACGTCGTTCGTGCGCGAGGCATGGCTGCTCGCAATCGGACCGCCAGACCAGCGCCTATACAACAGCACTGATGGCACTGCGTATCCCAGCGAGAACCCGTTGGTTGGTCCGATGTTCCATCTCCCTAATGTCGGAGGCGTGAACTACGCGAACCTGTGGAAGAAGTACGGCGTGCTCGGGGATGGCTACTGGCTCGACTACTTTATCGACAGGCCATCGGCCGCTCAGTTCCTAGAGCCCAACAACTACCCTGTGGACTACGTGCTCGCCGGTTACGGAAGCATGGCAGCGATGAACACCGCGTTCACTGCTGCGCTCCAGGCGTTCTCGACCGCGCTGCAATCGGACGTTGGCAAGACCCAGATCGTCAACAGCGGATTCATCTCGACGGATGCCACCGTGTTCCTGAACGATGGCGAGCTGATCGAGAACTGGCCGCCGATCTCGTTCTCCCTGCCCACGTTCGACGCCTGCATGAACCGCCTGTTGTTGTGGCAGGGTACAGACCCAACTGGAGATGGCAGTGTCTTCATTACCATGCCTATTGGCAACGGCCCCACTCAGGGCGATGCGGGGTTCCGGCAGCCGGCGAGGTTCGCTATCGGCTCGGCCTCCATCGCTGGTGGCATGGCCTACACCGGCAACTCCGTGAACCAGAACCTGCTCAACACCGTGAGCAACGACATGCTGACGTGGGCGGACGAGTACACCGTGGATGCGAACGGCGTCAGCGACGGCACGGGCACCGTGGCCGCGAACCGCGGCTGGTTGGGCCGTCCCACGGCCTTCGGCTTCAAGCACTCGAGCGGCTGCTGGGTGCGCGAGTTCCAGCGCGGCATCGTCATCGTCAACGGCTCTGGTGGTACGATCAACCATCCCCTGACCGGGACCTGGAGACGTCTCCGTGGGGTGTTCGATCCCACCGTCAACAACGGCGCCACGGTCTCGGGTACGGTGAGCGTCCCCACCAGTGACGCCCGCTTCCTCCTGAGGGCATGACATGAGCCGCATCGAACTCCACTGCCCGTCCTGTGGCTACGATGTGCCGCCGACCCTGATGCCACCGCCCAAGATGTTCTCCTGCCCCGAATGTCTTGAGGTCATGCCGCGCGAGAAGCTGACGCGACTGAAGGTGCTGCACCGCAACATCGCCGGGGCCAACGTGCTCGCCAACACCATGTCGGCGACGGTGGTGGGGAGCAACACGCTCTACGACCCCACGCAGGCCACTGCCAGTCTCACTGTCAGCAACTGTGTGTTCGCTGCCGGGGATGCTTGTGTGGTGATGATTGCTGACAATCTTGCGGGAAGTTCCGGAGGCCCATCCACATGTACGGTGGGTGGTTCAGGGATGACGAATCTATTCGCAACTCAGCAGAATGACGAGGTTGTTAGTTGCTTCGTTCGCGGGAACATCACTGCTGGAAGCAAGTCCATTGTCGTGAGTGCATGGGGTGTTAACCCGACAGCCTGTGCTGTGGTTGTGGTCGCAGTCTCCGGAGCGCTGAAGGTGTCGAACCCGAGTGATGGGTCTTCGTCTGCTAACGCCGCGACTGCAGCCTTCGATACCGGTCTGACCTCGGCGCTCGTCTCTCCTCTTGAATTCGCCATCGCCGCCGTGGGTTCGCAGAACAACAGCCTTGCCCTTGGCCCGACATGGGGACAGGGTTTCATTACTGCGGTCAGTGGTCACGTCGGCACGAACTCCGGTGGTCCACCGAACGACACTGTGTTGGATGTCGCTTTCAAGGCTCTCCTGAGCAATGCTGCTATCAAGGCCACCGGTACATTGCCCGGCGCCGTGGACAACGTCTCCATGATCGTCACCATCAAGCCTGCATGAACGACCTCAAGAACGACGCCCGGAACATCACGTTCGAGGAGGCTCTCAAGCTCGTCTCCGACGTGGCTCGGAACGGCGAGGGCACCGCCCAGCTTCGTGCCCTGCAACTGGTCCTGAATCGTGAAGGCACCGCCGCCACCATCCCCGAGCCTCTGGGGGATGAGGAGAAGCTGGAACTCATGTCGATGATGATGCAGTCCTTGGGCCAGATAGGCACCCAGTTCGCCTACCGCCGCGCCTTTCCCTTCTCCAGACGCCCGGTGAACCACGCCGCTCCCAAGATCGCCCTCGAAGACCTGAACGTCGATGAGTCAGAACTACCGGAGACCCTGAAGCAGCTCTACCAGATGTTCCCGGAGATCAAGCGCGGCGGTTTCCCGCCCGGCTTCCCGGTGGGTAAGGGCATCGCTGTCAAGAAGCAGTGGTGCCGTCAGCAGGCGAAGAAGATCCTCTTGGACCGTAAGCAGCACAAGCTGGACGCCGCTGCCATGACCGACCGCATCGATGACGAGATGGACAATGCCACCCAAGGCTAGGGACTACGGCTGGAACTCGGAAGTCGCCACGAAGTTGATGCGCGACATGTGCCGCCGTGACTTCTGGCTATTCTTCAAGATCTGCTTCGGCGCGTGGAACAACCCTAAGGGTCGTCGATGGATCGACCCCGAAGTCCACAAGCCCATGGCGGATTGGTTCCAGAAGCATGTGGATGAGTGGTTCGAGTGGCGCCGTCAGGGCTTGAAGCTCCAGAAGCATCTCGCCATTCTCGTTCACCGAGAGATCGGCAAGACCACGCTCATGACCCGTGCTGGCCAACTCTGGCTGCACTTGAGAGACCCCGAGATAGCGACAGCCACGGGAGCGGAGAAGGAAGACCTGGCGAAGAAGATGCTCGAAGCCATGAAGGCGGTCCTCGATGGCTCCGACCACCACGCTTGGTGGACTCAGCTCTACGGCGACTGGTCGGGACAAGCCCGCAAGTGGAGTGGCAAGGAGATCGTCCACGGGGCGAGGCGCAACACCTCTCGTCAGGACCCCTCCATGGTCATCTTCGGCGTCGAGACTTCCATCACCGGCAGTCACCCAGACGCCCTGTTCTACGACGACCCCATCTCCTACGAGCGGTTGACGACCGACACCAACTGGCTCCAGACGGTCAACTCGCAGATCACCTCGCTCATCCCCGTGGTTCAGGGTGATGGTTTGGTGGTCTGGGTCGGTACCCGATACGACGCTGAGGACCATTTCGGCGTGGGGTTCAGGAGTCAGGGTGTAGCGTCGGTGTCGGGGATGGCGACGGACTCCATCTCCACCGACCCGGAGGGCAACATCCATGTCTACTTCCTCTCAGGCCGTGACACTGAAGGAAAGCCGACGACGCCGCTCGTATGGCCCGAGGACCGACTTCGCAGGTACCAGAAGTCAGACCCGCTCCGCTATGCGGCCCAGGTCATGAACGATCCCTCCATCAGTGAACTCAACCCCATCACGCGAGAGCAGATCAACCAGTGCGCGGTGGAGAAGAAGGACGTGCCTTGGTCCAGTTTGAGGTTCGCCATCTGTTGCGACACGGCGTTCTCGGACGGTACCAAGGTCACGAACAAGGACGAGACGGTCATGGTCATCCATGGCTACCCCAGAGACGGTTCAGGGGATGTCTTCATCATCGAGGGGTTCGGTAACCCGACGATGCGGGCAGAGGACTTCGGCAAGTTGCTGGTCTCCACGGTCCAGCGTTACCGGAGGCAGGGACTTCGTATCTTTGCCATCACGGATGAGAAGACCCGTGCCGGGAAGAAAGACTCGTGGAGACTGGCGCTTGCCAACTTCTTCGCCGATGTGAACGAGCCCATGCCCAACTTCATCCAGTTCGAGCGCGGCGCCACCAAGAAGTACGAGCGTCTCCACACCGCGACGACATTCTGGGTTGACGGCCATGTGCGCTGGGTGAAGGGCGCTCCCGGCGTGGACAGGCTCTGTGAGCAGATGGCTCGCATCGGCCAGTATGCCGTCAACCCGAGACTCAAGATCGACTGGGCCGATGCCCACTCCGACGCCTTCCAGCCTGAACTCTACTCGCCGATGCGGAGGCGGGAGCAGCACACCCCATGGGACCGGGGTGCGACACCCATCCACGTGGACGGCATGAATCCCGATGACTTCGACGACCGACGTCGGTGGCAGGAGGAAGTGCCGAGAGAACCCATCCGGTGAGCCGCTATGCGTTCGACCTTGACGATACGCTCGATGTACCTGTTATCGCCCAACTGGCCCGGGACCTTCACGCTGCCGGTCACGAGGTCCACGTTGTCACTGGTTGTCCAGCTGATGTCGGAGAGTGGACTGTTCAGGCTCGTCACGAGAAGCTGGCAAGGCTCAACGTACCGTTCACCGAACTCCACCGATGCTGGGGGCAGGACATCCATTCAATCGGCGTCAGCAAGGGCATCGTGTTGAGGTCTCTTGGGGACCCACTGTTCATCGACGATAACCCCGGCCTGATTCGTGGGGCCGCCACGATTTCCTCCTGTACCAAACTCTGGGTGGTGCGCTAATGAGGAAGCCATGAAGGACATCATCAAAGCCACGGCAGGCGCAGACGGTGCCCTGACCATCTCTCGGGCTTCGAACCACATCTACTCGATCCGCACCACCTGTCGCTCCTGCAAGGGCAACCTGGAGACGGTGCTGGATTTGGGTGAGCAGTTCCTGGTCGGCTTCGTCTCCGATCCCTTCGACCCCATGCTCCCGAGAGCACCGCTCCATCTTGTGCGCTGCACGGCCTGCGGGCTCTTGCAGTTGCTGCACACGGTCGACCATGACCGCCTGTTCCGCACCTACTGGTACCGGTCTTCAGTGAACCAGAGCATGAGACTGGCGCTGGACGACTTGGTTTCCGACGCCTTGAACTTCGTCTCCGAGGGTACATGGCTCGACATCGGGGCCAACGACGGCTATCTGCTTTCGAAGGTCCCGGACAAGTTCAAGCGTATCGCCTGCGAGCCCGCGCGTAGCTTCCAGGAGGACCTGCACAAGATCGCTGACATCGTTATCGGGGACTTCTTCTCCGCCGACTACGACATTCTGCGAGCCGGGCGGGAGGGTGCCTGCAGCGTCATCACTTCCGCTGCCATGTTCTACGACGTCGATGAGCCCGATGAGTTCGTTGCTGACATCGCTCGAGCACTGGCTCCCGGTGGCGTGTGGGTCAACCAGCTGAACGACTCCCCGACCATGCTGGAGAAGAACGCCTTCGACGCCATCTGCCATGAGCACCTCTGCTACTACGACGTGCCGACGTTGGCGAAGCTCTACGGACGTCATGGCCTCTCCATCATCTCCGTGACCTACAACGAGGTGAATGGTGGCTCGGTGCGGATCGTGGCGACCAAGCAGTCGAAGGTGGTAACCCCCATCTCGGTGGCAGGATTCAAGCGTCCCACGGCGGGGGATTGCCGGCGGTTCGCCAACCGGGTCGCCAAGTGGCGGCAGACGATGCTCGACATGCTCCAGGGGCCGATGTCGCTGTCCGGCCAGACGTGGCTCTACGGGGCCTCGACCAAGGGCTCGGTGCTGCTCCAGTACCTCGATGCCAATGCTCACTTCGCCGGCATCGCCGACCGCAACCCGGCCAAGGAAGGTCTCTACTTGGCAGGCACGACCTTGAGCATCGTCAACGAGGAAGCGATGCGACTTCAGTGCCCTCGTTACCTGATGGCGCTGCCGTGGGCGTTCCGGGACGAGTTCGTCAAGCGCGAACGCGAGCTGCTCGACGCAGGCACGACGTTCTGCTTCCCCTTGCCGTCCATCGAGTTCGTGTCGTGAAAGTCGCCGTCCTGATCCCCAGCCGCGATAGGTATGCCCAGCTTGTGGTGGCTGCCACGTCGGTCCTGAACACGAGTTCCGCCGATGTCTTGGTCTACGTGGACCAAGACCAGTACCGGCAGTACCAGTTCGTACTGCGGTCCCTCGACCCCAAGCGCGTCAAAGTCCTGTTCGGAGACCGAATCGGTCCCGTCGCTTCAGCCAATGCGCTGGTCAAGAGCTTCCCCGGCTACGACGTCTACGGGCTCATCACCGATGACAGTGCCATCACCACTTCAGGCTGGGACCAGTGGACGCTCGAGGCCATCGCTCGGTTCCCGGGCCGCATTGCGGTCGTCTCTCCGCATCACCCGCATGGTTACCACGTCGACATGCCGTTCGTGTCCAAGGAGTGGATCGAGATAGTTGGCTGGTATGCCTGTCCGCTGATGAAGCACTACGCTTGGCCTATCGTCACCGGGTTGATCGGCGAGATGACGGGCATCGTCCACGCCCCGGAGTCGGCGTTCCACATCGACCATGACTACGACCCGAAGGCCAATCAGGACGTCAGGATGTGGGACTACGTGGCGTTCTTCAGCTTCGTGTCTCGGGACCTTCCTATCGTCGTCGCGGCGCTAAGGAAGGACATGTACGGGTCCAAGACGGTGACGCAGACTCAGCCCATCGAAGGGCTGGGCTACAAGGCGGTGGTGTCATGATTCACGAGCCCCAGGTCTTGGTGCCATCTGACGGCCGGAAGCGGCCGCTGCCTCCGAACGGACATCTATCCAAGTTCATCATTCAGCAGTTTCCGGAGGGCTACCGGGGCTACGCCATCGACGTCGGTGCCTCGGATGGCATCTCCATCAACACCACCTACGTCTTGGAGATCGCGCATCTCTGGACAGTGTTGTCAGTCGAGGCCAATCCCGAGTTCGCGCAGTTCCTCAAGAGTTCGCGGGCGTTCGTGGAGATGTGCGCCTGCTCGGACCACACTGGTACCGCGACGTTCCACGCGAACCAGGAGAACCTGGAGGCGTTGTCGTCCCTTGTGCCCACGGACCGCGCGGATCTCATCAGGGACAACGCTGCCAACAACAAGTGGCAGGAGTTCGAGGTCCGGCTGGAGACGGTGGACTCACTCATGGCCAAGTGGCAGTTCCCGCAACTGGACGCCCTGTGCATCGACACCGAGGGCACGGAACTGGACGTCTTGAAGGGCTGCAGCCTCGAACGCTGGCGGCCGAAGGTCATCGTCACCGAATGCTGGGACAGGGTCGGACCCATCGACCTCTATCTCGAAGCCCGTGGCTACAAGAAGACCGCGCGGAACGCCATGAACGACGTGTGGATTCTCCGGTGATCGGCGTTCTCTGTCCGAGCCGGGGCAAGCCTGAGGGGTTGAAGCGTCTCATTGGCAACGTGCAGCGTACGGCGCAGTCGGCTGAAGTGCTGGCCTACGTCGATGAAGACGAGTGGGATGCCTACTCCGAGGTGATTCAGGGCACGCAATACATCATCGGTCCCAGAGTCGGCCTCGTGGCATCGGTGAACGCTCTGGTTCAGGCGTTCCCGAGTTATAGCACCTACATCCTTGCTGGCGATGACGTCAGCATCAGTCCGCGGGGCTGGGATGTGTGGCTGGAGAAGCAGTTCGAGAATTTCCCCGGTAGGCTTGGAGTCGTGTCTGCTCACCACAGCGGCGGGGATTTCTGCAACTTCCCGGCTCTGTCCCGAGAGTGGATAGCAGCGGTCGGCCACTTCGGATGGCCGCTTTGTCGGCACTACACCTTCGACACCATCATCCAGGTCTTAGGCGAAGCGACCGACTTCGTCCACTCTCAGGCCTCGCAACTGCACATCGAGCATCCTGTGTTCGATGAGGTGAGCAAGCGCGAAGCGATCAAAGACGACGCTCTGGTGTTCTTGGTCTGGTATGCGAAGCAGCGACGGATGTTCATTTCCAGTCTGAACGACAAGAGGGCCGCCAGTGAAGTTCCAGTATCACTCAAATAACGGAGTCGATGCTGCGGTTGACAAGGTGTTCGGTGACTACGTCGGCCATGCCTGCGACGTTGGTGCCAACGATGGATTGTTCTTCAGCAACACGATGTTCTTCGAGCAGAAGGGCTGGACGGTCTTGTGTGTTGAGCCGAACCCGCTCTTGGCTGAAGCTGGTCGCAAGAACCGTAGGCTGTGGAGAGAAGTGGCTTGCTCAGCGGAAGACGCTGAGCTGGCCACGTTCAAGTCGGTCAAGGGCAATAACCACGCATCTTCTTCTGCCTTGATGCCAGAGGGCCATGCTGACGGAGCAGACTTGTTCCAGGTCAGGGTGAGGCGTCTGGACAGAGTTCTGGATGAAGCCGGGTTCCCAAAACTGGACTACCTCACGGTGGACGTTGAGAACTGGGAGCGACAAGTGATGGCAGGGTTCACGGTGGAGCGCTGGAAACCAAAAGTCATTGTGCTCGAGGAATGGACCGAGGAAGTCATCCAGATCCCGGGCTACGACGTCGTTAGCAGACATGAGTATGACAACATCTACGTTCGGAGGGAACCGTGAGCACAGTCTTCACGATGCCGGGTAAGCTGGGTGATTCTCTACTCGAGTGGCCGGTGGCGTTCTGGTATGGGAAGCAGGTCGGTGACTTCGAGTTGTGGATGGACGAGAAGACCTGCAAGCCCTTGGTGCCTCTGTTCGAGGCCCAGCCCCATGTCGCCAAGGTCAAGTTGATTCCCGGCGTCGAGCATTGGAACTGTGGTGGGCAACCATTCCACTTCGATCTCCCAACTTCAGCGTTCGAGGGCAACACCATCTTCCATCTGGGACTCCGGATGTTCCCGCAGCGACAGATTTCACTGGAGACACTGGCCAATGCGAAAGTCCCGATCAATGTCTCTCAGGAACTGTTCTCTTCAACCCCCAGCATCAAGGCAGGCACCGGAGAGAAGCAGAATCGACTTGTACTTCATGGCCAATCAGTTTGCCCCCATAACCGACAGACTCCGGCCTTCTGGAAGTTCCTTGCTGGAATCAGGGACGAGATTGCAGACCTGTTTGATGACGTGGTGTTCGTCGGGAATGATCGGGACCGTGAAATCGGGAAGCGTACATACCCCGGCTGGCATGAGTTCGTGGACGATGGCGACTTCCTGAAGCTCGCCGACCTGATCGCCGACTCCCGGGCCTTCATTGGGGTCGGCTCTAGTGCGGTGGCCTTGGCAGGGCTCTTGAAGGTCCCGGCTATCCGGGTCCACGACCCCATCGCCGACAACATGCCAAAGATCATCTGGTCCAACTTGGGCGAGAACCAGTTGAACGACTCCGAGCTAGGGCTGCGTAAGTCGTGGCCTGAGTGGCGGGACCGCTGGCTCAAACCTGTTGACGCTGGCGTAGCGACCCCCTAGCCTCACTCCGTCTGGAGAACCCAAGGAATGGTGAGCTTTCCGACACCGAAGTCGACTCCTCCGGGGCCTGATGTCGCTGCGCGCATGTCCAACGCTCGCATCATGGAGCTGGTGGATGCGAGGCGGCAGGCGTCCCACCGCTACTACGAGGGGGTCTATTCGAGGCTCCAGCGCTGGTACGACGCCTACCGGGGGGTGTGGCAGGGACGGCTCGCCCAGTTCCGGAATAACGTCAACATTCCCTTCACTTTCGCCATGATCCAGTCCGACGTGGCGAGGAAGGTGCAGACCTCCTTCGGCACCTGGCCCATCGTTGGGTTCGAGGGCTATGCCCCGGAAGACGTGGCGAGGGCGCGGAAGAACGAGGTCTTGGTGTCCGCGCAGATGAAGGACTGCGACTCGGTGGTCAAGGCTGCCGACTTCTTCCTTCAGGGGGACATCTCCGGGACCGCAGTCGCCCGCTACGGCTGGAAGCAGATCAAGCGGATGGAACGCACCCGGAACCGGGAGATGGTGGCTCCGGGGCTCGAGGTCCCGGTGGTCCGGGAGCGGATGGCGACGGTGTTCGACGGTCCCGACTGGGAGCCGGTGGACAGGCTCGATTTCTGGCCCCAGCCGGCGCGGACCAAGATCAAGGACATGGCGTGGGTCATCCACCGTTACTACGCCGACCTTGACGACCTCATCGAAGACGCCAACTCGGACTACCCCTACTTTGACGCCGGGGCGGTCCAGCAGCTCAAGCAGTCACCGATGTCCACGACGCTGGCGCAGGAGTACGCGAGACGCCGGGTGACCTACCGGAACGAGTACGACTACCAGGCCAGAGCTTCCGAGCGATTCGCCAAGCCCGTGGAGATATGGGAGATGCACGGCTTGGTCCCCAAGGAGTTCGCTCAGGACGGGGTGCGGTTCCGTTGCATCGCCATCGGCAACCAGCGGGTGGTCCTGAAGAACCGGGAGAGCCCTTTCGGCTCGGAGCTTCCGTTCGCCTCTTACGCCCCGATGCCCGACCCCTACAGCTTCGATGGGGTGGCGAAGACGGAAGTGGCCTTCGGCCCCCAGCAGACGGCGAACCGGCTGGCGAACCAGAAACTGGACGCTCTGGACCTGCTGATCGACCCGATGTGGGTGGCGAACTCCGGGGTGAACATCAACACCCAGCACCTGTTCTCAAGGGCTGGACGCATCCTGCTGGTGGATGGGGCAGCGGACGAGACCACCATCAGGGCCTTGTCCCCGGATATGCGGGGACTGCAGGCCGCCTATACGGAAGTCGCCCAGTTGTTCCAGTTCATGCAGTTGGGGACCGGTGAGACCGAGGCGCTTCTGGGTGGTGTGGCGGGTCCGGGTCGAGAGACTGCCCGGGGGTTCTTGGGGCGGCAGGAGAACGCCTTGACCCGTCTCGCCATGGAGACCCGTCTCGCCGAGGAAGGGTTCATTGAGCCCTTGGCCAACGCTTTCAGGAAGCTGGACCGGAAGTACCTCCAGTTCCCGCACGAGATCCGCATCCTGGGGAGTCTGGCTACCACGAATCCGACGACGGGCCTGCCCTACGAACCGGAGCAGGCGACCATCGACTACGAGGACCTGGTGCCCGACTACCGGGCTCGAGCCGTGGGAGCGAGCCAGATGATGGGCAAGACGGTCCGCCAGCAGAATCTGGTGTCCCTGCTGCAGATGATGTCGGCCAATCCTGCGATGATGCAACTTGTGAACTGGGCGAACTTTGCGAGGCAGGCGTTCGAACTGTTCGACTTCAAGAACGTCAACGAGTTGCTGGTCTCGCAAGTCCCCATGGTGAACCAGATGGCGCAGGAGACCGGCCAGTCGCCGATGGGGGTGGCCAATGCCGTCTCAAGTCCTCTGGAGCAGTTGTCGCCCCAGACGCTGGGGGCGTTGATGCAGACGGGGAACGCGGCACCGATGCCGGGTCTCTCGTGACATGCCACTGACCGGGGAGCAGCTGGACAAGGTTAAACTTGTCCTGATGAGCCCGGGATGGAATGATGTGATCCGGCCGGCGCTCGAGAACCGAGGCCGGAGTGCAATCAAGGCCCTATGCCTGACCCGGGCTGAACGCGCGAAGGTCATGGCGGGGCAACCGTTCGACACCGACGATGACGTCTTGAGGGCGATGATCCGCGAAGCCGAGTGGATGATCGCCATCTGGGCGAACGAAGTCTCGGTGGACGAACACAATCGCCGTCTCGACGAACTCGACCGGCAGGGCGTAGCAGGGAGTCCCGGGGCGAACCCCTAGGGGCCTAGGGAAAGGCAACGATGCCAGAGCCAAACGAACAGCCGACTCCGCAGCAGCCGTTGAACCCCGACCTGATGGGCTACCCCACGGTCGAGGCCTTGGTGGCTGCGAAGCGGGCCAGTGACGCCGAGGGCAAGCGTCTTTTCGATGAGAACCAGAAGAAAGACCTGCTCCTGTCGCAGATGCTCCAGAACGGGCTCGAGGGGACCCCTCGTCAATCCGTTCCGGACCGTCGTTCGGCTCGCCCTGAAGACCGCTTGACGGAGTTCGGCGTCCCGGTGGACGCGCTCCGCGAGGTGGTGAGGGCGGAGTTCGCGGAAGCATTCCGGCCCATCTCCAATGGGCTCCAGGCTCGCGGGCAACTCGTTGCCAGTCACCCCGATTACGTCCAGTTCGAGACCGACGTGGCGCAGTTCATCAACACTGACCCGGAGTTGTCAGCCTCGTACCCGAAGATGTTCGAGGTCACCCCGGTTCAGGCGATGGAATATGCGTTCCTGAAGTTCACGGAGTCACGTCGGAAGACGCTGGGGGGCGAGCCAGAGGCTTCCTTCCCCGGCCGTGCCGACGCTGGCATCCCGACATTCCGGTTGGGCGACGGACGGCGAGAGCCGGGGCAGGATGCGGCAGTCCAGCAAGCCTTCGAGCGTTTCCAGAAGACAGGGACTCCGCAGGATGCTCAAGCCTACGCCAAAGCGCGCCTGAAGAGTGTCATCTCGGACGAGTTCCTGCAGCGATAGGGGCTCGCCGGTCAAAGGAGTGACCCATGGCGCTTCCTGGTGGTGCAATCACCACTCAGGTGGCTGGCTTCTTCGGCCAGGCCACCCTTGGCGGTATCCACCATGAGGATCTGACGGACCTCGTCACCATCCTCGATTCGTTCCAGACCCCGTTCTTCTCCAGCGCTCCCAAGACTCGCTGCACGGACGTCGTCCACTCGTGGACGGTCGATACCCTGGTGGCGACCTCGACGGCAGGCGTGCTGGAAGGCGACGACTTCAACGCCGCGGGTACCGGTGCCGCGCTGACTGCACCGACCCGTCTTTGGAACGTGTGCAGCATCCTCCGGCGCGACGTCGTGGTCTCAGACCGCGAGCGTGACGCCAACCCGGCCGGCATCCGGGACATGTACGAGCACCAGATCATGAAGGAGTTCAAGGTGCTCGCCCGCAACTTCGAGTCGCTGATGTTCTCGACCGGAGCGACGGCGACCAACACGGGTGCTGCAGCGCAGGCACCGTTGTCGTTCGGTTTCCGTGGCTTCGGCATCACCATCAGCGGATCGGCGTCGGCAGGCGTGACCACGGCGGACATCGTGTCGCTGTCGCAGACGCTGTTCCAGAACGGCGCGGAGCCGGATTCGCTGTGGTTCGCTCCCGCCTCGAAGCGTCAGTTCGTCAACGCCACCATCTCCTCGGGTTCGGGCAACGTCCGCAACATCGCGGCGACGGACCAGAGGTTGGTGGCGAACATCGACGTGTTCGAGACGCCGTTCAACCAGCTCTACGCGGTGATCACGGACCGGTTCATCCCCATCTCGACCAACTCGGCATCCGGTGCGTACTTCATCGGGGATCGAGCGATGGCCAAGGTGGCGTTCTTCCGTCCCCCGCAGCACAAGCCGATGGGTAAGGGCGGCGACCATACGAGAGGAATTGTGCTCATGGATGCCACGCTTCAATTGGACCATCCTAGTTCGTGGGCTGCGATCACGGGCGTGACCAACGGCTAGTAACGAAGCGAACATGTGGGTGGCTGCCAGTACGGGGCCACCTACTTGGAGGTGAGCATGGCAGGCAATCAGTCCAGAGGTTTGATCGCAGCGAGCAAGACGCGCGGGTGGGATCCGACGAAGATCCCAGCGCGCGCCGGGCGTCCCGAGGTGGACCTGAGCAAGATCGACGTGGACCCGTTCCCCCACAACATCACGCAGACGACTCCGGTCTACCCGGAGCAGCCGGGCGGTTACCCTGAAGGCTGGGTGAACGGCACGCAGCCGGTGCCGCCGCCGCAGGACCCGCCGCATGTGGGCGCACAGGACATCTTCGCTCCGACACAGTTCTCGCACCCCGACACGTCCAGAGAGACGGTGTCTCGGGGTGTGGGGAAGGAACTGCCGGTTCGTGGCATGACGGGCAAGGCGACGGAGCCTCCGGCGCAGAACCCGACCCCGAACACGCCGTTCCCGAATCCCGCTGCGGTGCCGTTCGCGCAGCCGAACCACAACAAGGCGGGTGTCGGCCGTACCACCAACGCCAACCCGTTCGCTGGCATGGGAGGTGAGTGATGACCATCGTCTTCAAGGGCGGTACCAGTGGCAATCGTGAGGACGCCATCTTCCCGATGCCGACTTCTGGATCTCCGCAGCCGCTTCTCAAGACTCAGACCTCTGGTCCGGTGCCGAGCACGGTGGTCTTCAACTCGGAGCACTTCGATGTGAAGACGCACCGCGAGCAGGCGACCCCGGACTTCATGCCCACCGGCGGCACGACCGCTGGCCCCAATGATGCCGAAGGGGCGTACTCGACGGACATGTGTCAGCAGGACATCAAGGACTTGAAGTTCGACCCCGCTCAGGGTGAGGGGACGATCTTCAAGGGTGCGCCCAACACGGGGACCGACTAGCCATGAGCTTCTTCATCGGCAAGAACGAGACGATGATGGATGCCGCTTTCGGCGACGTCGATGACTTCATGGACAAGCACCCGACCATCTACGGACCTCGGTTCGAGGCCATCGCTGAGTTGCGTAAGGCTGATGACGGCACGATGCACAAGGGGCAGGAGTTCCGGCGGGTGGCCTCGTTCGTCAACATCCCCATGTTCGGCGCGGTGACGAGGTTGTTCGAGCCGGACTTCATGAAGGACAAGAACAAGTTCTATGCCTTCCTGGACCGGAACAAGCATTACTGCACCTATGACCGCCGCTGGCAGGGTGGGGAACAGCCGAAGCAGGGAACACCGAAGATCATGAATCTCGCCGACATGGGGCTCGCCTACGAGGGGGCTCCGGAGACGTCAGAGGGCTGGGAACCGGTGGAGGTGGAAGTGCCGCTCGCTTCGGACATCGTCAGGGAGGACGCATGAAGCCGCTTCGCATCTATAGCTTGATCCCGCCCAATGGGTCGGCGTCGTTCTACTACCGCTGCTGGGTGACGCTGGACACCGCGGCCCACTTGGGGTTGCCGGTCGAGTGTCTCATCGACAAGAACGACGCCAACGTGCCCCCGGAGAAGCGGGTCAAGGAGTTCTGCGAGGCTGACCTTATCCTCCTCTACCAGCCCATCGGCGAGTCCCCTGTCAACAACATCCGCGGCATCCAGAGTTTCCTGCCTTCCAAGCGGGACAACGAATGGAAGTGGAGTCCGAGCATCGTCATCGAGACGGACGACAACCTGTTCAACGTCTCCCCCTTGAACCAGGCGTTCAAGTCGCTGGGCATCCGCGACATGAACGGCAACCTGATTCCCATCGGCCACCACATCGGCGTGGTCGAGGAAGGGGAGAAGAAGGTGCTGTGGCAAGACGGCCAGAAGGGCTTCAGCCTGGCCAAGAACCGCCAGCAGATGGGCACCTACCGGAAGATCCTGGAGATGGCGGACCAGATCCAGTGCTCGACCCCCGAGGTGGAGAAGTCAGTGTTGAAGGAGATCCAGCCGAGACGTATCAGGACCTTCCCCAACCTGGTGCGGTTTGACCACTACCCGCAGGTGGCGCTGCAGCAGGACGAGTCCAAGGTCAACATCATGTGGCAGGGGGGCATCGCTCACTACGAGGACTGGTATCCGCTGCGTCAAGCCGTGGGGAACATTACCAAGCGTTACCCAGAGGTTCACTGGCACATCTGGGGGTCGCAGTTCCCGTGGACCACGGAGTTGATCCCGCAGGACCGGTTGACGTTCCACCCGTGGTGCGAATACGTCGAGTACAAGCTCCGCATGTGCATGATGAATCACGACATCGCATTGGCACCGCTGACTGACAACGTCTTCAACCGCTGTCGCTCGGCCATCAAGTGGTACGAGTCGAGCGTGCTCCACAAGCCCGCAGCGACCTTGGCGCAGAACACCGGGGCTTACAAGGCCGAGATCCAGGATGGCAAGACCGGACTCCTGTTTGATTCCCCCGAGGAGTTCGAAGACAAACTCGCCCGCTTGGTGGAGGACCGCATCTACCGCAAGGAGCTTGCGGCCAACGCCAAGGACTGGATCTCCGAGAACCGGGATGCGTTCAAGGTGGTACCGAGCATCATCGCCTCTTGGGAACAGATGCGAGGTGAACGCACCATTGAGCAGCCGCACGTGAGCGACGAGGAGTGGAGCGAGATCGAAGCCCAGGACCGCGCGGAGCAGGAAGCCGAGATGGGAGCCACGGATGACGCTGTTCCAGCCCTCAACGAAAGCGGTTAGTGCCGCCGCGCAAGAGATAGCAGATTGCGTCGGGGCGTCCGGCGACTCGGAGATGACGACCCGGGCTGGGCGCTCTCTCTTTGCGGCGCTCGAGCACTTCAACAACCGCGCCAAGTGGAACTTCCTCCTCACTGAAGCCTCGCCCATCAGCATCATCGCCCCGTTTCAGGTCACCGGGGTGTCGGCTTCAGGAGGACAAGCCTCCGCTGCTTGTGGTGCCGGGCATGGCCTGCAGCCCGACGACTTCGTCTCCATGACGGGGTTGAGCGATGGCATCCGCATCTCAGCCACTTCAGCCTCGGGGTTCGGCATCTATGGCACCTTCTCGCTCGGGGCTGGGGTCAACGTCGGCACGGCCACGGCGATCCGGGACATGTACGACCTACCCTCGGACTGGAAGGCCGCCTACTCGGTGAGAATGGTCGGCTCCAAGACCACGCTCCATCCGGTGGGACGCAGGTTCTATGACCGCTCCAACTACCTGAGTGAGCAGACGTCGATCACCGTCCCCACCAACTACGACGTGTTCATGGTCGGGTCACGGGGGAAACTACGGATTCTCCAGCCCCCGTCGACCTCTGACGTCCTGCAGCTCCGCTACTACCGCCGGATGACCATCCCCACCACCACGGCGACGGCCGCTGTCTTGGACATCCATCAGGACTACGAGCCGTATCTCATGGCGTGGGGGAAGTGGCATTTCCTGACGGACAAGTCCGAGGGTCGCGGGGAACAGCTGAAGACGTGGTTCGCGCTCTCGGAGCAGGGGTTGGTGACGATGCTCAAAGAGCAGACGAGCCAGCCGGACGCTGACGTCGGATTTATTCCGGGCGCCTACGTATTTGGGGTCTGGGGCGATAACACAACCCGGTTCATAAATTGGGATCAATCCTAGGAAACAACGTGCTTCCATGCCCAGCCACGGAGTATGGCTCTGATGGCCTCACGAGTGACTCCGAACATCTTTCCAAGACGGACTTGCCCGTAGCCCAGGGCGTGAAGCCTCTTGATTTCTAAGACCTTTTGCTCGTCCAGCTTGGCTAGCCAATGGCGACTGCCTCTTGGCACGTTTTTGGTTGAGCCTTTGCGATACCGGCCCTTGGCCATCATGTCCCGCATGTTCTCGGACTGGGTACCGAGGAACAGGTGGCTTGGATTAACGCAGTCCTTGACGTCGCACCGATGCAGAACGAACAGTCCAACGGGGATTTCGCCGAAATGAATCCTCCAAGAAACTCTGTGGGCTCGGTCGGGTTTCCCGTTTCTGTGAGCTTGTCCGTAGCCGTTCCGGTGCTTGGCGCCAATCCATTGCCAGCACCCATCGTCGCTCTTGGCGACCCGAGCAAAGAAGCTGGCCCGGTATTCCTCCTCGGAAAACGGCAGGTTATGGCCGCCGGAGTCACGTCTCGTCGGGAAGTAGACCGGTGTCATGTCCTGGAAGATACACCAATGCACATTGGGAGTCAATAGTGCCGCGCAAAGTCGAACCGCTTGACGGAGGTTTGGTAACCGACCGCGACCCGGCGCAGTTGAAGCCGGGGCAGTTGTCGGCGATGCGGAACTTCGTCTATCGCAATGGCTCGACGAGTCTTTTGCCTGCAGCTGGTAGGGCTGCATGGGGGACTGTGAATGCGACGGCGACTGCGGTACGGGGCATACGTGATATCCAGTTCGACAACGGCAATCACTACCTGATTGCCATGGCGGGTACCAAGTACCGCCGCGCCCCGGTGTCGACATCTACCCAGACCTTCACCGACCTTGCCACCATCGCCTCGGTGGGGAGCGCTCAGACGCTGGAAGCGGTGCAGTACCGGAACCGCTTCTTCCTCCTGAATGGGGCCACGGCTGACAGTTCGGCCATCAACACCAACACAGTGGTCTATCTCTCAGCGACTGCGGCTGCAGCGACGCCTCTGACTCGCCAGCATGGGATGTTGCCGGTCAACTCTGCTCCCAATGTCGTCACTGCTGGTGGTGGGGCGTTCTCGCAGAGTGTCACCGGGTACTACGAGTACTGGACAACTGAAGCCTCACGGTTCAAGCAGGATGATGCGGACACGATTCTCGAGTCTGCCTACTCGTCGGACAACGGTACGACGACGGTGTTTGTCTCCGCGACCAGCATCGTGCCGACCATCCAGCTGCCGACGATCCAGAATGTCGGGTTCGCTACCCACTGGCGCATCTATCGGAGCCCGGTCAAGGCCAAAGCTACAGACAAGAAGTTCCCAGTAGGGTTCATGATCGCTGAGGTCGGGACCGGAGCGTCTGCCCACGCTGACACGACTGCTGTGGCTTCAGCGTCTGGACTCCCGGCATCGTTCAACAGCACCGGGTTCTACTTCGGGTTCGCCAGCGCATCGAGCATGGCGGCGGATGACGGTGTGTATGCCTCAGCCACCATCGGCGCCACGCAGGTTCTAACCCAGCAGGGTGCCTACAACTTCAACATCCCGGCTTTCAATGGCAACGTGCAGGGCATCGTTGTGGAGATACAGGGCTACGTCAGCGCAGGCTCTGCCCCGGTACCGGTGACGGTATCTCTGGGCAAGCGGCGCACGAGTGACGGGCACTTCCTGCAGACGGTGCGGGAGCGGCAGACTGTCGACATCGCGGCTTCCAAGTCAGGGCTCATCACCAGCACGAACTCCGGAGCACCGACCACGTTGACGTTGGGATCGTCCACAGACCGCTGGATACCGAGCAACATCGGCGGGTTCGTGGATACGGACTTCGACACCACGGTCATGGTCGTGGTGAGTGTCTCCAAGGCCAACGTCTCCATCGGCATCGACTACGTCAAGGTCACGGCGTACTACGGTGCCAGCAACGATTCGACGGTGCAGTTCCCGACCATCGTCTACAACTTCGGCGACATCACGAGTCAGGTGGCGAAGAACTTCCCACCGCCTTCAGCCAACACGGGGGACGTGTTCCAGGACTCGTTGGTCCTGAATGACATGTCCAACCGGGCCATGGTGCGCTACTCGTTCCCCGGAGAGCCCGAGTCTTTCCCCCCGACCTACTTCATCGACTTCGAGACCCGGGATAACGACCAGGTCACCCATATCAGGACGGTGAACAACCGGCTCATCATCGGGCTCGACCACTCGGTGTGGAGGCTCAACTACCTGCCCAGTGAGCGGGATTCGACGTTCGACCGTGGCCGTGCGGTGGAACTCATCTCCCGGAGCTTCGGCATCTACAACCCGATGTGCGCCTGTACGCTGACCATCGATGGCGAGTCGGAGCTGCTGGCGTTCGTCTCGCACAAGGGCATCCACACCACGGATGGCTTCAACTTCATCACCCGATCTCGGAACCAGACGTGGCGCAACTTCATTCCCAGCATTGGTAATAGCTCCTACCCCATTGCGCTCTTGAACGATCCGGAGAACCGGGTGCTGAGGTTCTACTACCGGAACGACAATGACCCGGTATATCCGAGCGACAGCTTCCTCTGCCTGCACATTTCCTACGACCGTGAGGACATTGGTCCTGATGGTAGCTTCAAGTTCTCTGGTCCTGTCCACATGCGGAACTCGGACGGGGTCGGTAACTATGGCAGTTTAGAGTCAGTGGCTGCGGTTCCACATACCACGGGAACGACTTTGTTCTATCTGGGCTATGGCGGTACCGATTCCGGCGTCGGGGGGGGCAAGGTCTACAGGGATGGTCAGTCAAGCACGATTCCATCGGATTACGCCAACTCGACCTTCACCACGCGACGCATGTATATGGCGGGCTTGAGCGGTGAGTGGGAGTTGGACGACATGTACGCCTACTGTGGGTCTACAGCGGGCTATCCACTGGCCACGTACACGTTCCAGAACCTGAAGACCAACAGCACCGAGATCTCGGGGCCGAGCAAGACCTTCTCGGGTACCTCTAACTTCCATCGCGTCAGTCCGCGGATGATGTGCGAAGGACTTCGCATCGTAGTCGAGGCAACGGGGACGAACTACAGCTACGAGTACCTCGTGCTCGGGAGCAAGAACTTCGGCCTGGAAGATAGCGGCAAATGAGAGACTTCACGGGCATCCCCTACGCCAGCATCCCGCCGCCCAATGCGCCGGACTTCTCGTCACGCTTAAGAAATGCCTTGGGTGTCTTGGATGCGTGGGCGAGGGACGCTTCGCAGGCCGTGGCGTTGATCCAAAGGGGTCAGATTCCGCAGGGTCAGGGCGTGACGCTGGGCTCCAGTAGTCTGACTACGGAAGAAAATGCTTTCTTGCGTACTGGGGACGGGTTCGTTGACCTGACCACGGACCAGACGATAAACGGTGTGAAGGATTTCGAGACCCAAGTGGTTATCGGGATTTCCTCTGCTGCGACATTGGATGTTGGTGATTTTCTGGCCCCTGATGGCATCAGGACGGTGTTCGCTGCTGCCAGTGCTGGAGTCGCGGACATCAGTCAGTGGGTAGGAAGTTCGGGGACGTTGGTGGCTAGCGTGAGTCCAACGGGTCTTTTCACGGCTGACTCGGTATACCTGCCGAATGGTGGCACGCTCGGGGCAAACGTCTTTGACGCGGACGCCATTCACAACCAGCTCTACATCAAAGAGACGGGCAGCGGGAACATCGGCACGATCACCTGGCCGGGTCTTGGATCGGGTGCAAGCATCACATTGCCGGTGACGGGAACCATTCTGACCAGTCTTAACACCGTTAATGTGGCTGCAAAGACGTTGTTGAATGACACAAACATCCGCTGCGATACGGGAAGCGGGGTCACGTTCAAGGACAACACCTCGACTACGAAGCAGATGCGCTTTGACCTCTCGGGGATCACCGCTGGCACCACCCGGGCGCAGAAGTTCCAAGACACCGCGGGGTCGGTGGTCCTGGTGGGCAATGCAACTTCAGCCTCGGGAGTTCTTGGGACCATCGCCCTGACCGCCCAGACCGGCAGTCTTGGTGCCCAGACCATGCTCACGGGCAATGCCTCGAGCGCGGGGCTCTACCGGCTGGCGTTCTACATGAAGACCACGACGGCGGGGGATCCCGGGGACACGGTCAAGGCGACTCTGTCATGGAATGACGGCTCGGCCCAGTCGATGGACGTACCGATGCTAAACGCCACCGCCATCGTCAACAACCTGGACGCTGGGACCCTGAATGCCTTCGTTCAGGGGTCGGTGGTGGTCAAGGCCGCTGCTAGCCAGAACATAACCTTTACAACCACCTTGACATCCCCCGGAGCGGGAACCCCGGCCTATTTGATTGACTGCCGGATCGAGGCTTTGGGTTAGAGTAGCGGTCCAAGGAGGGTCAGATGGCTTACGGATTGCCTGCTGTGAATAGTGGCTTGGTTTCAGCCGGGGGTGGCGGCGCTGCCTTGGCAGGCGCGGCCGCCATCCCCGGGCTGAATGCCCTCCTGCTGCCCCTGCTGCTCTCCTTCGGCCCCTCGGTGCTCCAGCACCTGTTCGGGGACCCGAAGCAGAAGCTCCGTCAGCAGATCGAAGCCCTCCTGAGCCCCAAGAACATCGCGGGGACCACGAACTCCCTCTACCAGAACATCTTGGGGTCCCCGGCCTACTCATCGGCTCTGGGCAACATCGCCACGGGGGCGAACCAGACGGCCAACACGGTGCAGCAGAACCTGGCGGCCAGAGGCTTGGGCACGACGGGAACGGGGGCTGTGCTCTCAGGGTTGACCCCCAGTCTCGTCGGGAGCCAGCAATCGGCTCTCCACGCCGGGGCCTATGAGATGGCCCACAAGACGGCATTGGACCAGATCCAGGCTCGCATCGCAGCCCTGACCGGGACCTCTGGACCTTCGGCGAGCCAGCAGATGTTCTCTGGGGGACTCGAGGCGTTCGGGCCGTACCTAGAGCAGTATCTCCGGTCTCGGTTCCCGCAGATGGGGCTTTCCACGACTCCCACCGGGACGACGGTTCACTGATGCCTCTACCCATCGATCCTGCCTCTCTCGCGTCACTGGCGAGCCTTCAGGGGACCCTGTCCTCAGGGGACATCCTGTCTCTGTCCGAAGCCCTGAACCAGCGGGCGATGGCGGAGGCCCAGAGACGGACCGCTCAGGCGACTCAGGAGGCTTCCCAGGCTGGGCAGGCGTTCCAGCAGGCGGCAGCCGCTCCGGTCCAGACCCCGGACGCTCTGGCATCGATGCTGCCGCTCCTGACGGGAAACATCGCCTCGGTGATCGCTCAGGACCCGAGTTTCGCCAAGCGCGGGGCGGAGGAAGTGGGCAAGCGTCGTGAAGACCTGGCGCGGACCAGGTCCGACAACCTCATCGCCTTGAAGGACAACTACGACAAGAAGGCGCTGTTGGCGGCGCATCTCGGGGACAACGAGACCGAGATGGACATGCGGCAGAGGTCAGAGCAGTTGTCCAAGACGCTCGAAGTGCTGCTGCAGGGTGAGCATGAGCGGTCGGCCAAGGAGAACATCGGGCTCCAGCACCAGAACCGGATGGCGGAGATCGCGGCTCAAGGGTCTCAGGAGCGGACCACGAACGCTGCCAAGCCTGCACCCCGAGTGCCGCTAGAAGACCAGCCGGTGGACTTCAACAAGTTCGTCAAGACGTCTTATGGCGGCAGGAAATATCTGGCTATTGGTGACATGACAGGCAACGTCGCCAACAAGCTACGGATTCAGGCTGCTGACGCTGGTGTCATCGCTCCAGACAAGGCCAGTCAGGCTGGTGTGACTGACGTTGCTCGAGCGCAGTTGGACTTGGACAAGCTGGAGAAGGACGTTCTGCCTCTGGTCCCTCGGGACCCGCAGGGCCGTATCCTCGGGGCGTTCAACCGCAAGATCAGCACGCTTGCCCAGACTGACCCAGCTCGTGCTGCTTACAGGGTCTGGGCTGATGCAGCCATCCCGGTGCTTCGCGCAACGGCGGGCAGCAAGAACCTCCGCATCACTCAGGAGCAGGTGAAACTGGCCATTTCCAACATTCCGAAGCAGGACGACACCTGGTCCACGGTGGAGAAGAAGCTGGCAGTTCTGCGGACGTTGCTCGGCAACGCCGAGTCTTCATTGCTTGACGTGAACCTGAGCCCGGGTGCCGCCAAAGACCCGCTGGGGATCCTCTGATGGCGACCCTGAACGACTTGGGCAAGAAGGTGAAGGCCAAGTACCCCGGCCAATACGAGGGTCTATCGGACCTTGAAGTGGGCCGCAGGGTACGGGCCAAGTACCCCGACGCCTACACGGACTTCGGTGGCGCTGACACGTCACGGGTCATGGTCAGCGCCCATGAGCGGGGGAAGCCACAGCGCAAGCCCCAGCCGGGGGAGACGACACCGCTCTCCGGCTATCAGAGGGCGACCAATGCCATTCCCTACGTCACTGGGGGCATCGGCAGCTTCGCTGGCGGTGGACCCGGAGCAATCATCGGTGGGGCTCTGGGAGTGCCGGGAGGCCCTGCAGGAATCGCTGCAGGGGCTGCCACGGGACGACGCATTGGTAGCGCTGTAGGCGCTGACTTCGCTGGCCAGGGTGGCGAGGCCCTCCGGCAGCTGCTGACAGAGATCCCGGCTCTGGCCACGGGCGGGGTGCCGGCCTACGAGGCCGCTGGGGGTCCTGCCAGCCCCAGCGAAGCCTACCAGCGCATCGCTGACGTCGGGGCGGAGCAGGCCAAGCTCGATGCCTTCGGACAGGTTCTGGGCACTGGGGCCAAGTATCTGGGCAAGGGAGCGATGACTCTTGCTGCTCGGGTCAACCCGGAAGTAGCGCAGACCCTCATCGACAACGGCATCCAGCTGAGCAACTGGGGCAAGCGGAAGATCATGACCCTCATCGGCCAGTCTGCGACCAAACTGCGGGGCATGGTCGCTGGCGCCGGACTCGGGCGCACCCTGAACGCTGACCGTGTTGCCGGCGAAATCGAGAAACGGACTCTGGCTGACATGGGCAAGAGCAGCACGGGAACTGGCGAGGCAGCCAAGAAAACGCTGGCCGCGTTGAAGGCTGACTTCCTTGGCCATGAGGAAGTCGCTCCCACCGGCAAGATTTCATTCGAAACCGCTCACAAGTTCGCCCAGTCGGCTGGGCAAGAGACGGCTCCGAAATACGTGAGGATGGCGGACGGGCAGCTCGCTGAGTTGCCCACCGACCCCGTTCGACGTCTGTGGAAGAACAATGAGAATGCTGTCTTCCAAGAAACCTTGGGGCACCCAGCGGCCGTGGGGCCGGACTATGTTGCAAGGAACGCCCAGACATCGAAGCTGATCGCAGCGAAGAATGCGATGTGGCCCAAAGTGGACGAGATGGGCTCTGGAGCCGAGGTGGTGCGCCGTGGCATCCCACTGGCCACCACTCTTGGAGGGGCTGCGGCAGGGGAGGAAGTCGGCAGGCGCTACCACACTCCGGGCGGTGCCATCGGTGGCGCAGCATTGGGAGCCCTACTCGGGAGTCCAGCGGGGATGTCCACGCTGGCGCTGATCCTCTCCAATCCGGCGCTCTATGCCGCGCTGCGGGCGGGTCCGCAGGTCACGGGTGGGATGCTTTCGGCCCACGAATGATCGACCGCTCGAACCGGTTGACACCCAACTTCCGCTTGGGTGAACTCATCCCCAAGGACTGCACCGAGGTCCCACCGTGGATCTTGGGGGAACTGTCGGACCTCTGTGCAGAACTACTGGAACCCATCCGTCTCCGCTACGGCCCCTTGGTCATCCACGATGCCTATCGCACCCATGAACTGAACGACAGGGTGGGCGGTGTGACCAGTTCGGACCACTTGAATGGCAGGGCAGCAGACTTCCACGTCACGGGGAACCTGGACCGGGCGTGGCAGGAGCAGACGGAAAGTGCTTTTCACTGGGCAAGAGAAAACCTTTCTGGGCGCTTCGGGCAGTTGATCCTCGAGGACCACAGGAAGGCACTTGGGGACCAGGCGAAACTCTGGGTACACATCTCGCTACC
>Ga0070701_10000018_pt1 | contig 42341 bp, 76 predicted proteins | sample KBSK5102metaG_FD_65451 | JGI IMG/M metagenome (GOLD analysis project Ga0070701, IMG submission 65451) | Corn, switchgrass and miscanthus rhizosphere microbial communities from Kellogg Biological Station, Michigan, USA - KBS K5-10-2 metaG | ecosystem: Host-associated > Plants > Roots >... | reverse complement strand
GTGACATTCGCGCGGCCATCTTCTCAGGATGGTCGTACCAGTCGAGCAGGTCGTTGACATTCATTACGTTGAATCCGCAGCTGGCCCACCCCTCGATCGCGGCCCGCCATTTCTGCATATCGGATACGCGAGTAACGATCAGGGTAACGAGTGCAGGCGGTAGACTCTTTTTGCCCGATAACTCCTTGAAGATAACCACCGCCTCGTTGAAGCTATCAAGGTTCGATTGTTTGGGGGTGGGGGTTGGTCGCGCAGCGCGCGATCCATCCCTTTCTTTCTTTTCTTTAAGATCTTTCTTTTGTGTTGTCCCTAGGGGATATGGTTTTGCCTCTAACCGTGTCCCTAGGGGATACGGTACCGTATCCCCTGTGACTATAGTGTCGCTAGGGATACGGTTCTCAACCATATCCCCTAGGGACACGGTTTGTAAGGTATAGCAATAGCTCTGCTTGTTCGCTAACTCGCGGGTGATCAGACCCTTTTCTAGCAGGGTGACGACTGCGTTCTGTGTGTTCCTGCTGGTCAGCCCCGTCATCTTCGCGAGTTGTGAGACGCTGATCACATCGCATTCTTTCTGCCACCCGTAGGTTTTGCGCGCGATTGCCAGGAGCACCCGCAGTTCAGCATTGCCGAGCTTCGGCATTGCCTCGATGATATCGTTCGGGATACGCGTATAGGTCGGCAGGTCTGCCATCGGTCGCCTTTTTCGCTTCTTGTCAGGAGTTCCTATATCGCCCGAATCGGGGTATTAGGGTATTCCTGTCCTTCTTGGTTGTGTTGCACCAATGGCAGCACGTCAAGAGGTTGTCGAATGAATGCCCGCCGCCGCGTGTTTGTGCGATAACGTGATCAATACCCAGTCGCTCGTTCCGACCACAGTAGACGCACTCGTTATCGTCGGCTGCGAATACAGCAGCCCGTAGCTTTCTGTTCTTGACCGGCGTGTGAATAGATCGCCACCCGCACTCCAGGCAAGCGCGATTGTGCGAAGCAGATACCCACGCAATGCGGCGCATTTGAGCGGGCTTCAAGCAAAGCGCATCCCGATTACAGACTGGGCAGTATGCGATGCTGGCAATGCCAGGGTCGTTCTGATAGCGCGCCCACATTTTGTCAAATAGATCTTGGGATACATAGCTCATGCTGCTACATCCACTTCATGCGCTGCCTCCATATCCACGAGCGCCCACGCCCGCCGCGCCTGCGCGCCGATGAGCCGCAGCCGTGCGCGCCGCTTATCCGCCTCGGTCAACCCCGCGCCTGCCAGGAGGCGCAGGTAGTGCGCGATGTCCTTGTCTGCCTTTTCGAAGCGTTCCTCTGGTGTCATGGCTGCTCGCCCTTTGCCTTGGCGATGGCGGCGCGGGCCTGGTTGAGCGTGTTCGGGCCGGGTATGCTGCCCTCTTCGGCCATGTGGAGTAGGCGCTCTAAGGCGTCGAGCAGGTCAGGCGCAGCGGCGATCAGGCGGGCGTTCGCTTCGTCTGCATTCGTATGCGTGCTCATGGCTGTGTCCTTTCTTCGACTATCACGATTTGAACCTCAGATTACAATAGCCCTTGTCGTTCGCTGCCTGGTCGCCTGTCGCGCGGCTCTTGCAGTACGGGCCGTAGCGCCCGTCAATGAGCGGGTAGCGGTGCACCGGACAGCACGCCTCGCCATCGTCGTTATAGAGCGGGTCAACGTATCGGGCCATGACCTTGCCGGGGCCGTGCAGAATGGGGGCGGGCGCGTTCTCCACGCCCTTCCAGCCCTCACGCCTGAGCATCGTGTCAATGCACTGCTCAAGCTCGATGACCGGCACGTTCTCGCCTGTGCCATAGCCGAACGTCACGAGCGCGCCGTGGTAGTTGAGCTGTATCGAGATGCTGCGCTGGCGTTTGGGCGGCTTGGGCGTAAAGTCCAGATCGCCGGCGGCGTCAATCTCCTCGCGGGTGGGCATGGTCGTGGTCATGGCTGTGTCCTTTCGAACCTATGGCGGCCTTCGTGATAGCGCTTCGAGCGCGGATTGCGCTTCGGCCCGCGCGGGCGTTTGGGCATGGCGTCTACCTGCCCCCACTGCCATGCCTCCAGCCGCCCTTCCTCGCTCCAGCGGTACAGCGTGCGCCGGGATACACCGAGCGCTCTAGCGACCTCATCTCCCGTTGGTACGTGCGCAAGGAGCGCGGCTCGGCGTTCCTCGATGTCCTCTGGTGTCCATTGCCAGCGGTAGAGCATCCCCTTCTCATGCCAGCGGTACAGCGTGCGCCGGGACACGCCGAGAGCAGCGGCAGCTTCTGCGCCGGTCATTCGCGTATACCCCAATCATCAGGCGGCTGCATCCATCGCTCAACTTCATCCATGTTCAGGATGGTTAAGCATTCGGCCTCGGCTTCCTCAACCGCATCACCGGCACTGATAAGACCGGATGTGATAATCGTGCCGTTGCTGACGATGTAGTAGCCGCCATCGTCAACCTCGATGGCGCAGGTGTGGGCGTCATGCTCGTCCCAAATCGCCTGCACGACAGTCGCCATAATTGCGCTCTTGTCCATCTCATCGAGCCGCTTGTGCGCTGCCGCCCACCGAGCGTGGTTGGTGGTGATGCGGGTGGTTAGCCCGTCGCGCTTGTCGTGCTGCGCGTCCTCGGCTGCCTCGCCGCAGGTGCGGGTGTCGAGCGCCAGGTGCTTCATGTAGCTCATTACTTTGCTCCTTTCGTCAGCGTATCGAACACATAGGCATCGCACGCAACCTCGGCAGCGTGGTACGAGCCGTAGAAGCCGATGAGCACATCGTCAACGTAGGCGGGTATCATATGTGCGTCCATTCTTTCCTCCTGACGATGAGATGAACTTGAGATTGCGTGATGCCGTACAGTTTGCCGAGTTGCGTTTGGCTCAATTCGCCCGCATCGTACCGCGCCCTGATCTCGATTACGTCTGCCGCTGTTATCTTGCAGCCTGGGCCTTGCTCGCCTCGGAGGGTGCTATACCGGCTGCGTCCTTTGGCGATCCTGTCAGATACGTTGTCGGCGTGCGAGCCGCCGAATAGGTGCGCGGGATTGCAACAGGGCGGGTTGTCGCAGCGATGGCAGACGACTTCAGGAAGATAGCCATAGGTAAGCTCGAATGCTAGGCGGTGCGTGCGAAAGAGTTTGCCATTTACGCGAACCTGTCCGTAATTCTGGTAACGGCACCCCTGCCACTCCCAGCACCCAGTTTCGGTAACGGTCATACACTCCCAAAACCCAGTGCCGCGTTTCTTGCGTGCCATTACGCCACCTGCATCAGCAACTCACAGGCGGCTTCTATCGTGTGGCTGTCCGTTAAAAAATCATATACATATTGGTTCGTTGTCTCTTCTGCCTTGCTGTAGTTCGGCGCGCTGCCGATGTACTCGCGCTTGCCGTCGATGACAATGAACATGTCATAGTCGTGGTTCTCACGGTTCCGGACGATCTCTTTGTCGATGTCTGCGATCATGTGGGTTTTCATTTCGGTGTCCTCAGTAGTGTGCTTCTAACTGAGGATAGTATAGCATATGTGCTATAGCTTGTCTAGCACCAATATATCGTATAAATACGATAGATACTAGACAACTACGAACTGACATGCTATAGTGTGTATATCAGGTATAGGGAGGACACCATGACGCGCCTTATCGTTCGTGACATCGCAACCGAGCGGGGTCTAAATATCAGTACATTCGCCCGCCGAGCTGAACTGGCATACACCACAGCGCATTCGCTGTGGCATGATTCTGCGCTGGTTTGGGATCGCCGCACGCTTGACCGAACCGCACGGGCATTGGGCGTGCGCGTGTCTGATTTGTTCCAGGAAGATCAAGACGCCGTTCTTGAGGCTAGATAACGAAAAAGAAGCGCCGGCCTCAACCTCCGGCGCTTCTGCTGTGCACCTCGCCGTTACCCCATCGCATCACCCGCCCCTCTCATCGGGTATGCATGGCGCATCATCCATATGAGCCGAACGATCCGCGCGAACGTGCGCGGGGTGATCTCGCCCGCTCGCTTCTTGCGCACAAGGTCTTTCACGTGCGCGCTGTAGTGGTCAGGCTTACTTGTTCGTTCCACTTGGCACCTCCTGAAAGCTAATGAGCACGTCGTCAGGCAGCAGCGCCATCACCTCGGCCACGTCGCGCGGGCGTGCGCTGTGCAGCGCCTCGGCCACGGCGATGTGGTTGCCGCCTATGAGCGCGGCGTCGATGATGCGCAGCCAGTCGCGCGGGAGTGGGAGGGGCAGGGTGATGGTCATAGTAGCGGCTCAACAATCTGCTGCATGAGCAGCGATGGCACCATGTTGCCGATGACTGTACAGGCTAAACTCGCTTTGTCAGGTAGGATGTAGCTATCGGGTAGGCTCTGGAAGCGGGCGAGGGCGCGGGGCGTCATCTTGACCACGCGGCCGGAGGACAGCCATGCACGCGGTGTTTGGATAGGTCGCCGGCCGTGCCACGCCTGGATCGTCATGCTCGGATCGTCTTGGTCAAGTACGGTCGGCTCTCGGCTGCGGTTCCCATCGCCATCCACAAGCAGCGCGCGGGCTTTGCGCGCCCGCGCGCTGCTGACTTGCGACGGCGCAGGCTCATCGTCGGCATACACGCCCATCTTGCTATCTTCGTTGACGAACCACGCGCGGGGCGGTGTGTCGCTCGTCACGGTGTATGCGGGGGCGACGGCATACGCTCTGCCGTCGCCCCATTCCTGCTGCGTGTTGCCGCTGCGCATGATGAAGGCGCGGCAACTCGTCAGGCTCTTGGGTGTGCTGACAATGGAGCATACAGGCTCAATAGCCTCACGTCGGTTAAGTGTCGTGTAATCGTCTGTGCCTGCGTTGTTGTTGAAAAAGGTACTTCCCGTTATCCCCTCCGGCAACCGCGCCAACTGCCACGCCGCAAACTGCGAGGGCGGGAGCGTGGGTATCAAGTCCTCAATCGCCGCATACCAGCCTACCCACGGCACGGGCGCGGGCCAGCCGGGGAGCAGGCTATCCTTGACCGCGCGCAGGATGAGCCGGCGGCGCGTCTGCGGCACGCCGAAGTCTGCGGCGTTCAGAACCTCGGCGTGCCACATATAGCCCGCTAGGTCAAGCGCGCGGCAGATGAGTTTGTAACTTTTGCTGTGCTGATAGGCGCCGACGTTCTCTAAGGTGAACACGCGCGGCGTCGTCTGCTCCAGGCACCGCACGACCGCAAGCGCGCTACTCAGATCGCTCTCGCCCTCGGTGCCGCCCGTCTTGGCCTGGCTGAACTCCTTGCACACGGGCGAGGCGTGCAGGTAGTCAAGCGCGCCCCATAGTGAGTAATCCACATCCTCTACCCGCGCAACCTGCACATGGTCGCCGTGGTTCTGTCGGTACACGGCGGCAATCGCCGGGTCGTATTCAACGGCGTAGCGAAAGTCAATGCGGTGCTTGAGCCGCGCTTCCACGCCCCCACCCCCGCTGAATAGTGTTGCACCAATGGTCACGGCTTTTCCTTTGCCTTTTGGGTGACGTTTCGGAGGCACTGTCTGTACAGTTCGGCGCGTGCCATGTCTCCGTCGCGCTCTGCGGCAGCGAGGCCGAGCCGGAAGATCGCGCGCATGGTGCGCAGTGTGTCGGTCATCGCTCTGCCAACCCCCGCGCCTCGCGCAGGTACTTATTGGCCAGCCAGTGGTAGCCACGCAAGCGGTACATGTTCGCTAACGTCAGCAGGCGCTCAATCTCTGCGGTGATCTGTTCGGGTGTCATGGGGCGATGCTCCTTTACAGTAATTGCGCTATCTGTTCGTGTTCGTCGCGCTCGGTCTGGTACACGCGCTCGGCTTCCTGGTGGATGACCCGCGCCCGCCCTCGCACGCCGATCAGGATGTCTGCTAACTCGCTCAACACCTTCTTGGTCGCCTTGTCCTCGCCATAGACGTAGTTGAGCCGCTTGACCAAGACAAGCGCGCGGTCAAGCCCGAAGTCGTCATCCAGTGCCGCATCGCGTACTAACTCGGTGCGCGTGCGCTTGTTGCTCATTTCTCACCCAATGCTCGATTGATCTTCGCCTCTAGCTCGTCTTCCTCCGGCATGGCGACGGGCGGCTGATAGCACGCCCACGTTGCAAACCCCATCCCGCCGATGATGAGCCACGCCATACCGTACAGCAGTACCGCTTGCTCGATGGGCAGCGCGGCGAAGAGCGGGGCGGCGAAGGCGATTAGCCAGGTGGCAGCGCCGGCACCATAGCGGGTAACGGCGTTCCACTGGTGCCGCTCGGCGTAGCGATGCTCGACGGCGCAGGCGAACCCGGCAGCGGTGGCGGCGATGAGGCCGATCAAGATAATTGGTTCCATAGTCATTGATCCAAACCGCGCCTTTCCTGCTACACTGTGTCTACCGTCTCGATATTGCCAACCAGCCGTGTGCCTTTGAAGTTCAGCGCTACGAGCACCATGTCACTCGCGCCCGCCTGGTGTGCCGCTTTGTACATCTGCTCAACGCCGGTACGCAGGCCGAGCATATAGCCCTTGTCGTAGCTATGGCCCGTATGCTCATGCGCTACCAGGGTCAGATCGTTGAGTTCTTGACGGTTGAGCCGCGCGATGGTGCGCCAGTAGTGCCACTTGCGCAGGCACACAAGCATCCAGGCAAAGCAGGATAGGAGCGCGAATATCAGCACAATGTCCATCGTTCGTCCTTTCGTGGGCGGGTGGGCTGCGGCGTCACGTTCCCATCCAATATGCGCCGTGGGATGTCCCATTCGCAATCGGTCGTGCGCCGCAGACCTTGCCCCGGCAGAGATGCCCTAGCGGGCGAACAGTTTGTCAGCGATCAGTGGGCACTCTTGCGAGCGGTGGGCGGCGCTGCCGCACGGTACGCAGCGGCCTTGATCTTGCCGAGTGCGCAGGGTGTCGAGCAGCGCGTAGCCGTTCTCTTCGGGCCACACTGGAGGCGTCTCCGGCTCGTCACCGATGCCACCCGGCTCGGCGGCGGTTGACCAACTGGCGAGGGCGATGGGGTTGACCTTGTGAAAGGTTGCGGTGGTGGTCATCAGGTTGCTCCTTTGGGTTATTTGCCGCGTTTGGCAAGCCACGTTAAAAAAAGGTTTTGATGCTCGATCCAGAAGTCCACGACATCACGCATGAGCGCGTTGCCCTGGTAACGACCGCGCGCTTCTGACGCAGTAGATTGCAGTATTGCGATTTGGTCAGGCCGCAGGAGCGCTGTCCAGACCTTGAAGCCTTGGGGTTTTCGACCGGGTTTTTTGTGGGCTTGGATCATGCTATGCTCCGCTTGTAGGGGTTTGCCATCTGTGGCAATCATACTCTATTGAGCGGGTATTGTCAATAGTGATTTTCGTGGTACAATTGCCACAGGGGAATAATTACTTACGGTAGCAGGGAAGGAAGGGGCCATGACGCCGCTCGGCAATCATATCATACGCAGGCGGGAAGCGCGGGGGTGGACGCGGGTCGATCTAGCATTGGCTGCCGGGGTGCCGCATACCACCATCCGCAACATCGAGAAGGGACAGCGCAGCAAGAAGCCGCAAGAGCAGACGATCCGCGCCATTGCCGCCGCGCTAGGGAACGATGCCGATGTGATGCTGGCGCTCGCGGGCTACGGGGCCATCCCACCGCGCACGCACGATCAGGTGGTCGTGGAGCTTGATGCGCTGGGTGAGATAGCCCCGAAGTGGAAAGACGCGATAGAACGGGTTAAGAACGAGATGAGCTACGAAGACCAGGCGAAGGCGCTTGATGTCCTCCTTGCTCAATTGAACGCCGGCCAACGTCTGCGGGTGAGTCAATGATGTCGAGGATTGGCCCCCAGGGGCCTTCGTCGTCGTCGTCTGCTGCGGTGTGAGACATACCCGTTTACTCCGTTGTACTGGAGCGTCGCCCTCTTCGGCGCGTGTTGCGCATACCGCACCGTCACAATGACGGTTGCTCGGCGCGGGCAGGGCGTCGGGTGGTATGTGTGCGAGGGTGGAATGTTATATTATCCTTAACGCCTAACGGTCGGCGCAAGATACGCGATTTCCTGACGCGCGTGTCGGGACTATACCGGACACGAAAACGCAAGTATATACCCGTCAGCCCCGAATGTCTACCATTAATTTCTAGTTATTGCCACGCGTAATACTCTGCCCCTATTGACAACACCCGCGCCCTGCCGCTATACTACCCTCAAGCGGGCGCGTCCACACTCACCTCTGTTTCAGCCTCCTTAGCAGCGCACCCGCGCCCGCTTGCTATGTTCATTCGTCGCCTGTACACACCGAAGCCGCTCGACCAACCGGCGCACACGCGCACGGTGATGAGTTATTCCCAAGAAGAACTCGCGCTCCTGGTGTTCAAGGCGTTCGCCATCCAATACCGTGTGCAGCATGGGCATTGGCCCAAGCCGATTGAGCGTGACGCCGATGGCGGATTGGTGGTACGGCTATGACCATCGACACGAGCCATCCATCGCCCAATCAGTCGAGCCGCAACGGTGCGCCAATCACGCTTATCGTGCTCCATGCCACGGTAGGCGACTACAAGAGCGCCTTGGCGTGGCTGACCAACCCGAAGTCCAAGGCGAGTACGCACTACCTTATCCGCAAGGATGGCTATATTGCGCAGCTCGTACCGGACGACCGCGCCGCATGGCACGCGGGTGTCAGTCAATGGTTTGACCTCAACAGCGAAGCGATACGCGAGCAGTCCATTGGCATTGAGCTTGAGAACAAGAACAACGGGATTGACCCGTACCCGCCCGCGCAGATGACAGCCCTGCTCGCCCTGTGTCGCGCGCTGGTCAAGCAGTACAAGATCGTCCCGGATATGGTCACGCGGCATCTCGACATCGCCCGCCCGCCAAAGCGCAAGAGTGACCCGGCGGGCTTTCCCTGGCTGCCCTTCAAGGCATCGTTGTTCGCGCCCGTTACGCAGACGGTCAACGCGGGGCCGCACGGCGCCATTGCGCGCACGGACTATCGCGGGGGCGGGATAGCCGTGGAGTACTTTGGGCCAAGCACGCCGATTGTGCTGGACGACTTCCACCAGAACGAATACCGGCACGCGGCGTCGGGGGTGGGCTTCATCGCGGATGGAGACCTCGTATGATCATCGCGCCTGTCATGCCGCCCGACCCGCCGAAGACGACCGTGCAGCGCTTTCGCAAGCAGGGCTATTACATGGTGTGCGAGATATGCGCGCTCACCATCGACTACTGCAAGGGGCACGCGCTTGGCGAGTTCGGGGCGGGCGATGGCACGGATAGTGATCTGAATAAGCGTATCAGGGACGCGCAGCAGGCGGGGTAGTAGGGGAGAGAGCGCCGAGCCGATGGCGCTAGCAACAACACCGGCTCGACTGACCAAACACTAGTGTACGTAGTGAGTGGCTAAATGGGATTATACAACAGATAGGCGGCGCACCGTGAGTGATTCGAAGGAGCAGATACACGGCACAATCACGGCGCGGGCCGAATTGGATCGGGCGTTTGCGCGTCTCATCATTGAGGACGTGACTGGCGTGATGAGTAAAAACCTCATCACGATTCTGGACATGATGGAAAAGCATAACGCCGATTTGCGTTCAATGCTTGAGGACTATAGTGAACGGCTACGAAAAGTCGAGGCCCGCATTACTCGGATTGAGCACGTGCTTGCCGAGCGGCCCGCCGCACGCGAGAAGGAACACCGGGCCATCCTTGACGCGATTGGACAGGTGCACGTCGATGGCAACGCGGATCACGATGGGCCATGACGGACGAAGACATGGTTCACCTGCGCCAACTGCTGCGGGTCACGAAGCAACGGCGCGATGAGTTAGAAGTGCAGGCGGCGCGCTATGGCCCGAACCGTGTGCCGGCTGAGATGGCGATTGAGCTGCGCGAGACACAGGAGAGCATCGCCCGCCTGGACGCTAAGTTGCGGATTGTGACGGTGCCGCAGATGATTCAGGATGCGACCGGGCCGGAGGCGTCCATTGATGTGCTGCGGCTGTCGGTCAAGGAGCTGCGGGATCAGGTCGGCACCATCTACCGCTACATCGAGAAGATGCTGATCGAGATACAAGACGAGGCGCGGGCGTACCGCACCAAGAAGGACGATCAGCACAAGCGCAGCGCGTGGGTCTATCGAGTGCTCTTCGCGCTCATCTTCTTGATATTGGCCTGGCTTATCTTTCATTAGGAGGTCGCTATGCAACTTACGCTTATTGGCCCGGTGTTGATCGCGCTAGTGTTTGGTCTGGCGGTCGCCGCGATTGAAATACTCATCGCCGGCGGCAGCCCGTGGCCCGTGCGCCAGTGGCTCTCGAGGGCGTGGGTGTATGCCTGCTTCTGCTACATCATTCTATTCGGTGTTATCAAAGTATGACCCTGATGGAGCTGCTGCTTGCGGTGGTCGGCGTGGCGATCGTGGTGCTGCTGACGGTGGCGATTGCGATGCTCATGGAGCTGCGTGACATCGTGCGCACGCTCCTGGCGCAGGGCAGTCAGCGCCGGCAGTGGATCAAGCAGGAACACGAATGACTCTGTTTAACTGGCTCCCGCGCAAATGCGCTGTCGGTAACCACACCTGGCAAGCGCTGTGCACCTGCGGTAAGGCGCGGATCTGTCGGCGGTGTGGCGTGGGCGAGGGCGCGATACCGTGCGACTGTAAGCAGGCGGCTGAGTGATGGCGAAACCACGCATCGACATTGATATAGCCCGCGTGGAAGAGCTAGCCGGGCAAGGACTGACCCAGGCTGAGATATGCCTGGTGCTTGGCATATCGGAGCGCACGCTGTACTCGCGTAAGGCGGAAAGTTCCGAATTTGCAGACGCTATAAAAAGCGGCAAGGCGAAGGCAGCGTCTGAGATCAGCAATGTGCTCTATCAGATGGCAACGGGCGGCGATCTCGGGGCCATCGTGTGGTACGAGAAGACGCGGCGCGGGCTGAGCGACAAGGTGCAGCAGAATATCAACATCGACGTGAGTAAGCTATCCGATGATGAGCTATCCGCCATCACTCAAACTTAAAGCGGCTGCCGAGCTCGAGCTGCGCCGTCGCCGTGTCTCGCACGCACCCGCGCCCACCTTCCGAGGCGCGGCAGACCAGGCCCAGTCCACCACGAGCCGCGAGTGGATTATCAGCGGGCCATACGAGACGGGCAAAACCTGGGCAGCGCTGTACCGCCTGGACACCGAGGCGCGGGCCAATGCCGGCGGGCAGTACGCCATTGTGCGCAAGGTGCGGGCGGATATGGATGGCTCGGTACTCGTGACCTGGGCGAAGGTCATCGCCATGCGCGGGGGTGTCAACGTGTTCGGCGGGAATAAGCCGCAATGGTTCGACTACCCGAACGGCGCCAGAGTCTGGGTGGGGGGTCTGGATCGCCCTGAGAAGACGCTCTCGGGTGAGCGCGACGGTATCTACGTGAACCAGGCTGAGGAGCTCGACGAGCACGATTGGGAGACCATTGGCACGCGCACCACGGGTCGAGGAGCAGTGACCCTGACACCCATGCTGTTTGGCGATTGCAACCCCGGTAGCGAAGACCATTGGATTATACGCCGAAGAGATGCGGGGGTGCTGACTCTGCTTGAGAGTATTCACGAGGATAACCCGGCGCTCCACGATGGACAGGACTGGACAGAGCAGGGCGTGTGTACGATGGCGATCCTTGATGCGCTGACCGGCGTGCGCTACCAGCGCGGCCGGCTGGGTCGGTGGGTGGGCGCGGAGGGCATGTACTTCACGCAGCTGCATCCTGACATTCACCTGGTCGAGCAGGACGCACGCGAGGGCTGGCAGGTATGGGGCGCGCTCGACTATGGGTTCAGTCACCCGCTGTCCTTCGGCGTGTTTACGCAGACGCCGCACGGTGAGATCTACCTGCTCGCCCTTCACGCGGTGCACAAGTGGTACATCCATCAGCACGCGCAGGCAATGGATGAGTTGTTGCAGCAGCTGGGCATACCCAAGCAGAGCCTGCGCATCGTGGCGGGCCATGACTGTTGGGCCACGGGGCACGACGACCCCGAGACGATCGCCGACAAGTTCGACGCCTGCGGGTATCGCCTGGAGCGCGCGGTCATCTCTCGGGTCATCGGTGCCAGGGCGGTCGGCGAGCGATTGGGCAACCCGGAGAGCGCTGTTGCGCCCACGTTCTTTATCGACAAGCGCAGAGCAGGTCGCGCGTTCACGAGTCTGGCCAGGATGGTGCACGACCCGCGCAACACCGAAGACGTGCTCAAGATCAATGCCGACGCCGAGGGGCGCGGCGGCGACGATGATTACGATATGATCCGCTATGGCCTGATGGCCGCCACGCAGACACTGGACTTGAAGGCACCGCCCCGCACACCGAACCGATGGAGACAGATGTAATGGCACGCACCAAAGCTGAGATAGGCCGCCCTGGACTGCCGCTGTTCGCGGGCCGGCTGTCGCTCGAACAGAACACCCGCCTGCGCTGGCCCGCAGCAGGGCGCATCTACCGTGATATGCTCGACAACGAGCCGGCCGCCGCCGCGCTGTGGACAGCCGCACGCACGCTGCTGCGCACCGATGTGCAAGTGAATGAAGGCTCGGACGCACGCGCTGCCGAGCTGGTTGAGGACGCGCTGCACGATATGCGCGACTCGCTCGACACCAAGCTCAAGCAGATGGTAAGCGCGTTCTTCTATGGCTTCGACATTCACGAGATTGTGTACAAGCGCCGGCCTGATGGCCTGGTGGGGTGGGCGGATTGGGCCATACGGCGGCAAGAGACGCTGTTCCAGTGGGGCACGGATAAGAACGGGCGGATTGATAGCTTCATCCAGCGCCCTGCGCCTGACTACGTGCTTGCGAAGATACCGCTCAAGAAGTGCATCCACACTATCGCGGACGATAGCGACGGCAGCCCAGAGGGGCGCGGCGCACTCCGCCCGATGTACCGCTACTGGTATATGGTCACGCAGTTTGAGCTGCTTGCGGGCATTGGCCTGGAGCGTGGCGTCGGCTTCCCGGTGTTCCAGCGCACCGATGCGAACATTAAGCTCACCCCCGCGCAGGAAGACGACCTTGCGGCCCAGGCCGAGGCCATCCGTCAGAACGAGCAGGCGTACGTGCTGTTGCCACCCGGCCTGGAGTTTCGCTTTGAGCCGATGCCGGGCGTGGAGGCGGCGTCCTACCTGGCGTTTATCCAGAACTTCAGGATCTGGATGCTGACGACCTCGCTCAGTGAGTTCATCGCGCTCGGCACGGGCGATACGGGAAGCTTCGCCCTGGGCAAGAGTAAGATCGATCTGTTCCTCAAAGCGCTCTCTGGCTTGCAGGATAAGCTGTGCGATACGATCAACCGCCAGGCGATCCCGCAGTTGTGCAAGTACAATGGCTGGGACTTAGAGGAGTATCCGACCATCAGTCTGCCGGCGGTGCGCGACTACGACCTGAATATGATCGGCACCTTCGCCAGCACGCTCAACAGCATTGGCGCGTTCCACCCCACGCCGGAAGACGAAGAGTGGTTCCGCAAACTCTCCGACCTCTACGATCTGGACATCAGCGAGATTGAGGACTTGCACGCGGAGGACAAGGCGCAGGAGGAGGCGATGGCCAAGCAGATGCAGCAAGGCAAGGTGGACGCGCAGGGCAACCCCGTGCAGCCGACTGACCAAGCCACCACCGAACCGTACACCAACGGCAAGGAAGAAGAGAATATAGACGAGATGGAGCCGGTTGATGCTTAACGTGCTTGTGGCCTGCAAAGAGGTCAAGACGCCGGGCGGGCTTGGGCATATCGGCCCGTATTGTATTCACTACGACACGCACGCCTCGTGGGGCATGGCGTCGAACCTGCTGCTCCAGAAGGCTCAAGCGCTCGGCGGCGATGCGCTGTTCCTCGACGATGACGTGACGTTGACCGATGGCTGCCTCGACGCGGTGTACGACTACTACGACCAGGCTGATGTGTTCGGCCTGGACTTGCACGACATGACCGGCGCACGGCAGGCGGGCGCGCGGCACACGATGGACATCAACAGCGGCATCCACGATTGGGTGTTCCCTGGGCCAGCGTATGTGGCGCACGTCTCAACCAGCGCGATCTATCTCAAGGCGTCGGCGGTGGAGCAGCTGCGCTTTCCGATCTGGGACGGCATTCATTGGGAGGACGTGGCCTTCTGCCTGGACGCTTGGCTGCACGGCTTGAAGGTACTTGCTGTTCCTGGCTACGTTACCCACAACATCGTGGGCGGGGTGGGCGCAACCAAGCGGCACGCGCCGGAGTTTTGGGACAAGTGGGCGAAGAATATGCGCGCGCTTGGTGTGTGGTGCGCAGAGCACGAGGTCATGCCGAGTCTGCGCGATGGGCGGATACCCGTGGGGGCGGTTGAGCTGTGAAGCGAGAAGAAATGGATGCGCTGCGCCGCCATGTTACTGATCATGCATCACTCAACGACTATTTGGCGATGGGGTATCGACTGGAGGAGGGCGATCCGTTTTGGCTGCTCTATGATCAGGATGACGCGCCATACGCTACCGTAGATCGGGCGCTGGCCGAGTGGTACGCTAAGTGGATTAGGGCGATGGACAGGATCGGCATATGACCATCCTTGTATTGCAACCCATCCGACCGACCAACCCGCCCGCGCTGCGCGAGAAGGCGAATTGTCTGCTTGAGCGCATGTTCTTTCGGTGTGATGCGTTGCGGTTCGATGTCCATCAGGACGATAGCGCTATCCCTGTCCCTGATCATAAGTCGGTCTATATGCGCCATGCGACGGTGCGCAACTACATGCTCGATCGCTATCTCAAGCCCGAGCACGAGTATGTGCTGTGGATAGACTCAGACCTGATTGACTACCCCGCCGACCTCCCGCACACGCTGATGGAGTATGGAGAGCGGGCGATTGTGGCGCCGTTCGCGATGCTGGACAAGTGGCCCCATCGCTTCTACGACATCGGCGGCTTCATCGAGAAAGGCAGCAGGGCGCGCATGTGGCCACCCTACTTCAATCAGGACGGCGCGGCAATCACCCTGGACAGCGTGGGCTGCTGCTACCTTGCGCCGGCCCAGCTGTACCACGAGGGCGTGCGCTACAGCCCGCCGCCGACTGATTACTACGTGGAGCATTGGAGCGTGATGCGCGAGGCGCGGCAGCGTGGCTATAAGGTCATGGCGCTGCGCGATGTGCGCGTGACCCATGCGTGGCTGCCTGATTATGGATTGGACGCGAACTAGATGACCGACTACCACCGCTTTCAAAGTCTCAAGATCCTGCGCCACTATGACAAGCTCGAAGCCATCACGCGCGGCGAAGAGCCCTACCCGATTGAGTGGGTGGTGTATCCGTCGAACGTGTGCAACCACGAGTGTGTGTGGTGCATGTTTCGCCAGAACGGTGAGCAGTTTGGCGACAACCGGGTCATCCTGCCGCGCGCCACGCTGCTGCGCTTTGTCACGGACGCCGCGCGGCTCGGTGGGTCGGTGATCCAGTTCGAGGGCGGGGGCGAGCCGCTGATCAATAAGCACACGCTCGACGCGCTGCAGCTGGCCAATAGTCTGGGCATCAAGACCGCGATGAGCACCAACGGCCGGCTGCTGACCCCTGAGATAGCCCAGGCGGTCGACTACCTGCGCATCAGCCTGAACGCTGCCACCGCCGACATGCACCTCAAGACCAACCACGGCGGCGAGGGTCAGGGCGACTTTGCCGAGATTATCGAGCGGGTGCGGGCCGCAGTGCCCCACAAGCGCAAGGATATCAGCCTCGCGTTCGTGATTGATGCGGATAACTACGTGGAGATACCCGCGTTCTGCGACCTGGCTGCCGACATCGGCGTGGACTTCGTCCACCTACGCCCTGCCTTTTGGTTCGACGCAGCGGAGGATGCGCGGGTGCGCGCCATCATGCCGGCCGCGCTCAAGCTGTGTCAGATGGCCCAATGGACGCACCGTGACAGCCCAATGAAGATATACGCTATTACGGAGAAGTTCGAGGACTACTGGAAGCCGCGCTCATGGCACGCCTGCCGCGCGGTCTGGACAGGCGTAACCCTGCGCGCTACGGGTGACTTCGCGGTGTGCAAGGATCGGACTGACCTGACCTTTGGGCACACGCCGTCCTACAAGAAGGGCGCATCGTTCGAGGAGGTCTGGCACAGTGACGAGCACAGAAGGATCACCGGCACGATCCACGATGGGCCTGATGGAGTGCTCTCGGCCTGCCCGCGCTGCGTGTGGGGGCCGCGTAATCGCGTGCTGGCGGCGATTGAGAATGATGACCTTCGTATAGCGTTAGTCTAGTGAGGACTATGGCGAAAATACCCACTATTCTGGTTCGATGGGAGTACTGCACGGTCAAAAGCGAGATGCGAAGCGGCAGCATGTTTGCCTATGACCTCGTGCTTCAAGGAAGCGACCCGCGTACTGTATTCGCGTCGGTCGATGCGGCGTTGAGTATGCTCGGCACAGAGGGGTGGGAATGCATCTTGTTTCATCGTGACGACGGGCCGCGTCAGCAGATGATCCCAATGTCACTCCACCAGCCGCTGCCATTTCCAGCGCGCTATGAGTTGCGCTTTAAGCGAGTCATTGTAGAGGGTTGAGGGGTGGACTATGGCGCACATGGACGACCATCGCTGTAAACATTGCAATGCGCTGATTGCACTCATTCCGCGTCCGTCCATCGTCGGGCGCTTTACGCTGCGGTGTCAGCACTGCGGCGTGTATCTTGTTATCTGGCCGGCGGCGAAAGAAACGACGCGGGTGTTGAGCAAGGTATCTTGACATATGCGCCCGCCTACGCTATAGTTATCTGTGACAAGTGAAGTCGCGCCCGGCCTAGCCCGGCGCAAACCGAGTGGATGACGCCGCTCCTGATCCAATACGGACCAGGGGCGGCGTTTTTCGTTGGTGAAAATATGACCGACCCCACCCCCACCCGTATCCGACTGAACATCATCAGTGAAGTGGCGTTCGAGGCCGGCCAGCCGCGCCCGATCCACATGTTCCGCCCTGGCACCTACACCGACATGCTTGGCAGAGAGAACGCCTTTAGTCAAGAAGACGTGGCGGGCATCGTTGCGCGCTTCACGGCAAACCGGAGGCGCAAGCCGCCCATTACCGAGCGGCACGACTTCGGGCGGGCGATTGGTCGCCTGCAGGACGTGTGGGCGGACACAGACGGCAACCTGTTTGGCCTGCCGAAGTGGAATAACGACGGCAAGAAGCTGCTCGAAGACGAAATCTACGACGGCTTTAGCTGCGAGCTCGACCGCGAGGGCGAGGGCTGGACGCTGATCGGCGGCTCACTTACCAACTACCCGGCAGTCGGCGGCTTAGAGCCGGTGACGCTGGCTGCTCCGCCGCTTGCGGAGGCTGCGGTAGAACCGGAGCCGCAGCCTGACGTTCTCCCGGTCATTCTTGAGGCACCCTCGGCGGTCGTCCCACCGCCTCTCGATACTCCCATAGCTATCCAACCAACACAAGGAGTCCTACCCATGTCTGATACACCGGAGCCGGTGTCCTTCGAGGCACCATCGCTCCCCCCGATTAGCGACCCGACGATGCAGGCGCGGCTGGATGCCTACGTCGCGCAGATCAACGCGCGCTACGAGATGCAGCAGCAGCAAGTGCTTGCGCAGGCCAGCGCCGAGTTCGAGCGTCGCATGCGTGAGATGGAGCAGCGCAGCACCATCGAGGCGTTCGCACGCCGCTGTGTCGTGACCACCGCTGACCAGCCCTACGCGATCCCCGCGTCGGCGGATGAGGTGATCAACCTGCTGCTGGAGACCCCGTCGCAGGTGCGTGGCAAGTGGCAGGCGCTACTCACTCGCATCACCAAGAGCGGCACGCTGTCCTTTGACGAGATTGGCAGCGCGGGCGAGGCCGGCGAGCATGCCGACCAATGGCGCGCGCTTGTCGCATCCTACGAAGCCAGGGGCATGAGCGCGGTTGAGGCTATCAAGGCCGCAGCCAAGGCGCAGCCCGCATTGTACGACGCGCAGACGAGCGCGAAGAGGGGAGGCCGGTAGTCATGGCATACGAGAACCTGACCAAAGTCCTGTCATGGCCGGCGGCTGGCGATCTGTCAACCTTCCAGTTCTACCCGGTCATCCTGATCACCAGCAGCACCTTCCCTGAGGGCTGCATCACCACCATTTCGGCCACAGCGAGCAAGCCGCTCGGCATCTTGCAGGATGCCCCCGACGCCGCTGGCGTGATGGGGTCGGTCTGCATCGAGGGTGTGTCGAAATGTGTTATTTACACCGGTACGACCGCTGTCCTCGATGCCATTGGCATCCGCACGGACGGCATGGGGCAGACCACCACCACCGACAACCAGTGGGTTATCGGTACCGTCATTGAGAAGGCCGCTGACACGGGCACAAAGACGATTTTGACCGTCGATGTGAACGTTAGCCGCTACTAGGAGCACATGCAATGCCACTACCAACACTCAGTCAGGTGCATGTGCAGGCGGCGCTCACCGACCTGTCCATCGCCTACCGTCAGTCGGCCCCTGCTGTTGCCGATCAAATCTTCCCGCGCGTGTCGGTCAACAAGCAGGCCAACAAGTATTTCATCTGGGATAAGGGCGACATGTGGCGCAACGAGGCCAAGAAGCGCGCCCCTGGCGCTGACTTCGCCCGCGTGGGCGTCCGCCTGTCCACCGACAACTACTCCTGCGAGCAGTTTGCGCTTGAGTACTTGCTGGCGGATGAGATTGTCGCCAACGCCGACGCCGGCATCGAGGCGCAGAGCACTGCCACGATGTATCTGGTGGATCAGCTCAATCTGCAAAAGGATTTGAGCTTCGCCGCCGACTTCTTCACCAGCAGCAGCGGGTGGGGGTCAGGCACGGTGTCAAGCGCGTGGGATGTGCCAAGCACCGGCACGCCGGTCACGAACATCACCAGCGCCGTGCTGACCATCAAGCGCGCTCTTGGCGCGAGTGACCAGCACCGCATCATCGGCATCGGCGGCACCAAGATACTTAACGCCCTGGTGACAGCCGATCAGGTGCGCGACCGCACCAAGTACGTGATGGCGAACTCGTACGCCGCGTTGCAGGCCTCACTTGCGCCCGTGCTGAACCTCGACGAGTTGATTATCTCAACCCGCGAGTACAACACGGCCAAGGAAGGGCGCACGGCGTCGTACAGCCCCGTGTTCGATAACGACTTTCTGATCGTGGCGGTGCCGCGCAGCCCTGGCATTCTGGTGCCGAGCGCGGGCTACACCTTCGCGTGGGACGAGGGCGGGCGCGGCGATATGTACGTCGAGCAGTACCGCGAAGACCCGAAGAAGGCCGACGTGCTGCGGGCGGTGTGCTACTACGACCAAAAGCAGACCGGCGCAGGACTGGGTGTCTACTTCGACAACGCGGTGACCTAGGCATGAAGGTATACGTGGTACATCCTGGGGCTGGTTTCTCAACCAGCGATGTCTATGATGGCCTGGTGGCTGGTCTCAGGATGTGCGACGGTATTGACCTCTACGAAGGTCGCATTGACACCATCTTAACCTTTTACAACACCGCGCTACAGGCAGGGCTTGAGCGCGGTGTGTTCACCTTAGACAACCTCCAAGACCAGGCGTGGAACCGGCAGCGCCTCGCATCCGCGCATATCACACAGCATATCTTAACTATCTGGCCCGACCTCGTAATTGTGGTCAGCGGGCATAACTACCATCTTGACGACGTGCGCGCCCTGCGGCGTATCGGCTTCGATGTGGCGATTATGCTGACCGAAACGCCGTACTTTGGCGACTTAGAGGTTGCCTTAGCGGGCATCTACTCAGCAGCGTTCACGAATGAGCGCATTGGGCTGGAGAAGTTCCGCTTAGTCCAGCCGCGCTCGTGGTATCTGCCGCACGCCTACAATCCGTCAGTCCACACGCTCAGCGGCGAAGTCGCCCCGCCCTGCGATGCCTTCTTCGTCGGCTCGTGGTTTCCCGAACGGGTCAAACTACTCGACGCGCTGGAAGCTTCGGGTATCAATCTGGTACGCAAGGGGCACGACACGCACGAGGATGCCAGTCAAGTACTCCCGAACGCCAGGAGCGCGGCGCACTATCGCAGCGCGGGCGTGAGCCTGAACATTCACCGCACGTCGCACGGCGGCGGCGGGTATATCCTTGCCGGCGACGCCGAGAGCCTGAACCCGCGCGCCTATGAGATACCGGCGTGTGGCGGCTTCCAGCTGATGGACGACAGCCGGCCGGAGGGGAAAGAGATATTCCGCGACAGCCTCGCCACCTACAAGGCGGGCGATGCGGCAGACCTTGAAAAGCAAGTCAGATGGTGGCTCAACCATCCCGATATGCGGGAAGAGTGGGCCGGGGCACAGCACGACATGGTACAGCCGCACACGTGGGATGTGCGGGCAAGGCAAGTCTTGGAGGCACTAGCATAATGGCAACCGTGACTATCGCCAATAACGCAACCGAAAGCGATGCGCTGAACGTCGGCGCGATTGGACAGGTGGTGGTGGGGATTGTTACCCCTGCCACGCTCACGGGCGTGGCGTTCACCTTCAAAGCCAGTGTGGATGGCAGCACCTATGTGCCGGTCTACGACACCAGCGGCTCGGCGTACACCGTGACCGTGTCCACGTCGCGCTACATCCCGCTCCCGCCCGCCACGTTCGCGGGCATCACCTATCTCAAAGTCGTCTCAGGCAGCACCGAGGGCGGGTCGCGCATTATCACGGTTGTGACGAGGCCGATCTAGTGCCACTGCGCCGCAATAGCACGCTGCTGACGCTGTTTGCCGGTGGGCTTGCACCCGGCACGCTCGACGTTGCCAGTGTTGCGGCGCTTGGCACCACGGTCACGAACGACCTCTCGCCCGATGGCTTCACCTGGGCTGCCGTGCGCGGATCAGTGGTCGTCGACCAATACGGCAAGATGGTTGTCTATGCGCAGCGCTATAACGGCAACACGCGGCAGTGCTACTTTGTGATCTCGAACGACAGCGGCGGATCGTGGGCGGATAATGCCGGGGTGGTCGGCGGCGAGGCGTTCTTGACGCGCGGCAACATCGTGTATGACGCAGCGCGCGATTGCTTCCACGGCTTGATCATGGGTATCCCCTCGGTCGGCGGGGTCATCTACCGTAGGTACAGTATCACGCGGGACGGCTCGAACAACATCACCAGCATCGCGCGGGTGGGCGGGGTGTCGGTCGTTTTGGACGATGCGGGCGGGAGTGACAGCAACCTGCTTGAGTTTCCCACCATCATCATGCCGGACGCGAATACCGTGCTGGCTGCCTGGACAATCGCCACCACATCACCGGGCGGGGAGATCCGCTGCGCGAAGGTCGACATCACCAGCAACGCCGACGCGGGCGGGACGGCATCGAACTGGGTGCACATCGGCGTGAGCAGCACAACCACCATCGGCGTTCCGCCGGCGGTGGCGTCCTATACCATCCCGTTCGTGCAGACGAGTGCCAAGGTGCCGACGTATTTCTCACTCCTGCAGCTCGCATCGGGTGATTTGCGGTGGGTCTATCATAACGGCGCAGCGCCGGGGGCGTACGCCACCAAGCGCAGCGTGCGCAACGCGGCGGTGACGTGGAACAGTTTCGGTAGCCCGGTCACGCTGACGAACGTGCAGCGTGCAGGCACCGATACCGGCTACAACCTTAAGGCGCAGCTTATCTCGCAACTCAGCGAGCGCGCGGGTGTGGTGTTCGTGGGCCTGGCAACGTGGAAAGCGAACGCAACCGGCGATACCTGGGGTGTGTACGTCATCGCTGCTGACGATAGCCTGTCAACGAGCGTGGATGTCTACAGCGCGGGCGGGGCGCATAGCTACGCGCCTACGGGCGATGTCGCCTACGACAGCACCTCCGGGCGCATCGTGGTCACGTATGACCAGACCACCACGGTAGATGGGTACATTGGCCTGCTCAGTCCCACCGACTTGAGCACGCTACAAACGTTCACAGCGTTCGAGAGCACCGCTGACGTAGACATACCCGTAATCGGCAGCACGCGCGTGGGTGGGCGGGTGCTGATCATCTACCGCGTGGCCGGCAGCCCGCCGCAGATTGGTAAGACGGCACGCCTGACATGGGGGTAGCACGATGACACTTGACACGAATAGCTACGGCAGCGTTGCGGGTGTAGCGGCCTACACGCGCCGGCTCGCCAACAGCAGCGCGACGTTCGATACCACCACGCGCCCCACGCTTGTCGAGATTGAGGCGTTTATTGACCAGTGCAGCGATATGCTGAACGGCTGGTGCGCGGCGGCGGGGTATGTCATCCCCGTCACCCAGGCAGACGCGGCGCGTGTGCTTGCGCGCTATGCCAACATCGGCGGCGCAGGCCATGCCGAACTCGCGCAGCGGGCGGGCGGGTATAACGCCGACGACGAGAACCTGAGAGAAAACAAGTTCCTCGACATGTTCATGCAGGCCGAGGCGTACATCAACAGCGGCGCGCTTGGGGCGCTTGGGGCGGAGACGCTTGCCGACAGCCTACCCGGGGCGCTCTCAGGGCTGCGGGTGGGCGGCACCACGGCGAGCGGGCAGCGCCTGCGCCCGATCTTCAAGCGGACCTCCTTTGGCAACAACCCGGTGGCAGAAAGTCCGAGCGGCAGTGAGCCGACCTATGCGGGTGATCCATGATTAGCTACAAGGTTAAGGTCAAAGGCGCGGATGAGGTCATCAAGCAGCTGCAAGGTATCCGGCTGGATCGCCTCGCGGGGGTGATAGACGGCGTGATGGATAAGATCATGGCCGACGCTGCCGACTACCCGCCCGAACTCCCTGGGCAGCGCTACATTCGCACGGGCGACCTGGGGCGGGGCTGGACAGACGGTGTGACCCTGTTCCCGCACAAGGATGCGACGCAGTTAGAAGCGGTGCGCACGAATAGCGTGGACTATGCGGGCGACGTGATGGGCACCGGACAAGAGGCGATCTTCGAGGATCGCTGGCGCACGAATGAGCAGATTATGGATCAGTGGGAAGCCAGGGTTGCACAACTGATTGAAGATGCCTTAGTGAAGATACTCCCATGAGCACGTATGTTGTCGCTGAGACGGCGCTGCTTGCGCGAGTGGTTGCCTACTCAGGCGGCACCGTGTTCACCACGACCAACAGCAGCCGGGGCGATTTTCGCGTACTCAATAACGAGGGCGTGACGCAGGGCGCGGTGCTGCTCCAGGCCGCGGCGTCTGAGTTTGGCGATGACCTGGGCGGCGGGCGCGGGGCGATGGGCAAGCGGCAGCAGCGGCACCGCATCGCGCTCATCCTGTTCCAGCGGCGCAATGGCAGCGATGGCGACAACTACACGGCCCTTGCCACCTTGACCGACACGGTGATTGCTTACCTTGATACCTACCCGCTGCTGAACAATACTAGCAGCGTGAAGCGCGCCGAGGTTGTCAGCGCGTCTGAGCCGCGCATCCGCAGAAGTAGCGATTGGATCTACCAGACCGTGTTAGTTGAAGTAATGACTGAAACCGCGCCCGCGCTCACGGAGCCGATACGATGAAAGTAATGGTGGTCGAACCAGGACACGGCTTCTCCACACTGGATGTGCATCATGGCCTATGCGCCGGCCTGCGCGCCAATGGCGTCACGGTCATCGAGTATCCACTGATGCGCACGCTTGAGAGTATGGAGCTGATCGTGGGCGGGGCCGAGATACTGGGCATTGACGTACCGGGCGGCTACCCGGACGTGTACCAGATGGCGAGCATGGGCATTCCGGGGCAGGCGATGGCAAAGCAGGTAGAAGCGGTGATCTTCGTGCATGGCCTGAACGTGCCGTTGTCTATCCCGGTCACCTTGCAGCGCGGCGGCTATACGACGGCGATTGTTTGCACAGAGACGCCGTATCAGATACTGCATGAGCAGTCCTTTGCATCGCTGTATGACCTGGTGTTCACCAACGACCGCGCGGGCGTGCCGATGTTCACGGGAAACCGACCCGATACCGTCCACTACCTCCCGCACGCCTATAACCCCGCCGTGCATACGATAGAAGGCGACAAGGCCGCGCCGTGCGATGTGTTCTTTGTCGGCACACGCTTCCCGGAGCGCGCCAAGCTGCTGGACAACGTGGACTGGTCAGGCATTAACTACCTTGAGCGCACGCTGGACTATGGCAACGGCCTGCCGACCGCCGCGCTGCTCGAGCAGATCACGCCGAACAATGTCACCGCCACCTACTACCGCGCGGCGAAAATCAGCATCTGTCACCATCGCGCCGATCCGACCGGGCTGGCCGAAAGTCTCAACCCACGCTGCTACGAAGTGCCGGCCTGCGGGGGCTTTCTGATCTCAGACCCGCGCGCGGAGTTATTCGATCTTTTCGGGGACTGTGTCCCCACCTATACCGATAGCGCATCGCTGGAAACGGTGGTGCGCTACTTCCTGACGCACGACGAGGAACGGGACACCCTCGCACGGCGTCAACGGGCGGCAGTTGAGCCGCACACCTGGGCAGAGCGCGCACGGGACATGCTCGCTACACTCGCCCGCCATCGATCCGCAACGACAATGGAGGAACCCACATCATGGGTACACTAGCCGGCACGAATGCCATCATATACCTGGGCGCAACGAACGCCACACCCATCACGGAAACGTTCGATCTCTCGATTGAGACAACCACCGACTTCGCGGATGACAGCAGCCACGGTGACTCGTGGCGCACGTTCATCCCCACGCTGTCCACCTTCAAGATGACGGTCAACAAGCATTTTGACGACGCCTCCGGCGGCGGCGTCTTGCAGGCGGCGGTCATCGCGCGCACGCAGATGAAGTACTACCTCTACCCGACGCGCGCGAGTAGCACGATCTATTGGTATGGCCTGTGTTACCTCGGCGGCGGCGGCATGAGCATGACGCTTGAGGACGTGATTGACAGCACCTTCGAGGCGCAGCCGATCAGCCAGCCCACGTACGTTCACCCGTGACCAGCTTCGACCCGATGCGCGGCCCGCCCGCAACGTCGAAAGGCACCATGGGGGTGCTGCGCATCGGGGGCCTCACAGCAGGCCATCTTACCGAATGGCGCGTGGTCATCAGCCCGACAACCGGGGCGCCCACGCTGTTTGGTGAGGGGCGTATCCGCCGCTACTATACGCAGGCGCTTGGGGAAGTGGTGCAGGCGTGGTTGACGCCTGCACCGCACCCGGCGCGCATTGGACGCCCGAAGCGCCCACCCGCGCAGCCGTTCACCTTGACCGGGCGGATAGTGGAGATTAACCCAGGACACATTACGATCGCAGACGGCGAGATTGCGCGCGGCTAGGGTCGCTCCCGAACGATGGACAGCACCCCACCATCTGCCGCGCGCACACTTTGGGGTATGTGTAGAGGGGCCACATGGCAGACTATCTCAGCAAAGCGGCACTGCTCGCCGCGCTCACGCGCACGCACGAGAAAGAAGTCGATGGGTATTTCCTGGGCGGCAAGGTGCTTATCCGCGAACTCACCGCACGGCAGCGGCTCATCGCGCAGCAGGCGGCGCAGGCCGAGAACCCTGACGAGCCGGATAACGGCCTCTACCAGGCGATGCTGATTCAGATGTGCGTCGTCGACCCTGAGAGCGGCGTTAATGGCGCAGACGGACGGATAGACCCGCGCACCCGCACGCCGCTGTTTACGATCGAGGATGTGCGCGACTTGATGGAGAGCCGGTGGGGTGCGGTCAACGCGCTGATTGACGAGATCACCAGCCTGGCAGGTCTGGGGCCGGCGGCGATGTTTTCAAGCGATACGACGCCAGACCGTCCAAAACGAGGTAAGGGAGCGCGCGCTCAAGGATCTGGAGACGCCGCTGGAGAGCCTGCCGGTGCGGGAACTGGCGACGATGACCAACGAGCGGCATTGGCTGATCAATCTGGCTGGGGGCCGGATGCAGACGCTTGATGAACTGTGGTCAAGCGAGGTCACGGAACTGCGCGCGGCTGCGCTCATCAGCGCGGCGCAGCAGACCATTGCGAATGCATACGACGAAGCGGCACGCAAGCGCGCACGGGCCAAGGGGCGGATGCGCTAGATCGTCTCAACTAGGGCGATGTAGCCGCTCGATTGGGTGATGAGGATTTGCACGATCCGCAGGTTGTGCGGTGGGCCACCGATCTGATCAATAGGTATCCATTGGTTGCCAATCCAGGCTAAAAACGCGAGCGTGTGATCGCTCGCTTTCCCGGCAAGCGATAACTGCACAATCCATTGGTTCATAGCACTCCCTTCTTTTGGCGGGCATTCTACCATAAGGCACGCGCATGGCGAAGTCTATCTCAATTAGCATCCAGACCACCGCCGACCTCAAAGGTATTCAGCAGGTTGAGAAGGCGCTGCAAGGCATTGCCACCGCAGCAGGTAAGGCTGCGGGCGGCAGTAGCGCGGGCGGTGGGCTTGCCAAGCCGCTCAAGGATACGGGCGCGGCTGCTGCTGCCGCTGAGAAGCAAATCCTGTCCTTAGCACAGGCGCAGGCGCGCTTGCAACAGGCCAGTGGGCAGGGCGCGCAAGCCGAGCAGACCCTCACCACGGCACTGAGTAAGGTCAATCAAGAGTCTGTCGCCGCTATCCGTGCGAAGACGCAACTTGTCGGTGTCCAGAATAAGCTCTCCGGGCAAACCCAGTCGCTCACAGGTAGTTTCTCGAACCTCGGATCGCAACTCGGTCAACTCAGCAGTTCAGCCGGCGGTGTGGCGGGTGCGTTCTCGTCCCTCGCCGGGTCACTCGGCACGGTCGGTGCGGCGGGCGCGGCCATAGGGCTTGCCAAGGTCACGTTTGACTTAGCACAGGCGGGCGCGAATGCCGAGTTGGTGCGCAAGCGCTTCGACGCCCTCGCTGCATCAGCAGGCACCACGGGCGATGCGCTGCTGAAAGCGCTGCGGGCCGGAAGCGGCGGCGAAATATCCGACCTGAACCTTGAGTTAGCCGCGAACAAAGCGCAACTCTTGGGGGTGGCAAACTCAGCTGAGCAGTTCGGCGTGCTGATGAACATTGCGCGTGACCGTGCGCAGCAGATGGGCATCACCACCACCCAGGCGTTTGATGACCTTGTGACGGGCTTAGGGCGCGGGTCACGGCTTATTCTGGATAACCTCGGCATTCTGGTTAATGCCGACCAAGCCAACCAAGCCTACGCCGCATCGATCGGCAAGACAGCGGCGGCGCTGACCGATCAGGAGCGCAAGCAGGCACTGATCAATCAGGTGCTTGCCGATGGTGCAGCGACGATGGCCGCAACCGGCGGCGCGGTGGAAAGTTCGGCAACGCAGATCGCCAAAGGGCAAGCGGCATTCGAGAACCTGAAAACCGCGGTCGGTGGGCTGGCGGCCATCCGGCTCGGCCCGTTAGCGGAAGAGGTGGGGCAGGTCGTCAATGCCCTGTCCGGCGCAGGCTCGTTTAGCGAGTTCGCTTCTGGTGCTGCGAACTTGATTTCAAACGTGAACCCGGCCATCTCTGTCTTCAAGAGCCTGATGGAAGCAACGGACGGGACAGCGGCGGCGATCGCGAAGTTCGTGGGCATCGAGATACCGGATAACTACGCGCCGCTGCGCGACTCAATCAATCAATGGCTCGCCCTGATGAACATGGCGACGGGTGCGAACTCGCAAGTAGCGGCATCTACCCAGGTTGTGACCGACATCGAGCAACATCGCGCCGATGTTACCGCCGCGTCTGCCGCCATCGTCGCGCAGAGCACGAGCGCACAGCTGGCCTACGCCAATAGCATGGAGCTCGGCGCAGTCCAGGCCGCCGCCGCTGCGATGGCGGCAGAGCAGAAAGCGGGCGCGGATCAGGTAGCGGCGGTGGACGCGCAGACGCACGCCGTCGCGCAAGACCAGCTGACCGCCGCAGCCATCAGCGCCGCACGTGCGCTCCTGGCAGCGGGTGGCCAGGGCGCGGCGACTGCCGCAACGCTGGCCGGCTCATCACAGCAGGTGGACGTGCTCACCGCAGCGTACTACCGGCTCTTCGCTGCACAGCAGGCGGTGGGGGTGGCGGCCGCCAAAGCCAAGGCGCGCACCGATGACTTTAGCGAGCGGCATGGCGGGGTGGGCGCGGGCGGGCTGACCCCCGGCGCGCAGCAGCGCGCGGGCGCAGAGCAGAAGCTGAACGCGGATATTGCAGCCAAGAAGAAGGCGGCGGATGTGAAGGCCGCGAAGGACGAGCTGACCTTAGCGAACGGCACGTCGGCGCAGAAGATCAAGATCCGGCAGGACGAATACAACCAGGCGGTCGCGCAGCACGGGGCCGAAAGTGTCGAAGCCATCAACGCGCAGAGTAAGCTGCTCCAGGTGACACAGCAGGGCGCGAAGGCCGGTGGCGCGGCGAAGGTCAGCGCGGCAGATGCGGCCGGGTTGAAGCTCGAAGGCATCGAAACAAAGACCGGCGACAAGCTCAGTCAGATAGTCCAGGACACCCAGGCGAAGATCATCGCGATTGACCAGAAGGCGGCCGCAGAGCGCGCCCGCATCGCGCAGGAGTTGAACAACAAACTCGCCGCCACCGCTGCCGACCGTCGCGCGTCAAACGAAGCCGACGACCTTGACCTGATCGGCGTGACCGACGCGAAAGAGGCGCAGAAGCTCAATGACCGCGAGCGGGCGCAGGCCGCGGCGCGCGAGCGGGAAGTGGCCGCCGCAAAGGAAGCACGCGACGCCATTGCCAATGGCGAGGCCGAAAGCGCCAGTAAGGTCTACGACATTCGCGAAAAGCAGATCAGTGATCAGCAGGCTTTAGACGAGAAGTACGCCGAACGGCAGGCCGAGTTAGCAGGCAACGAAGACCAGTTGGCCGCGCTCAAGACGCAGTACGACGAGGCCACCCGCGCGAACGAAGAGGCGGCGCAGGTACGGATCGATATTGCCAAGGCGGAAAGCGACCAGAAGAAAGCCGAGGTCCAGGCCGAGAAGGACGCCGTGATTGCGGCGGCCAACGACCAGGCCAACGAAGTTGTGGCAGCAGCCGAGCGGTCGGCGCAAGGTGTGACCAAGGCAACCAAGGCCGCGAAGGACGCCGCTACTGCAAACCTCCACGCCATCGGCGATGCGGTCAACGCCATCCCAAGTCAGAAGACTATCACCATCTCAGTCAATCAGCAGGGCGAGGTCGGCGCATCGAGCGGGGGCGGGGGCAATAAGGCAGCGGGCGGTGGGCACTTCATGACCGCTGGCCCGAGCACGCTGCGCGTGGGTGATAACCCTGGCGGGCGCGAACTGGTCAGCGTGATACCGCTGTCCGGCAGCGGCACCTCGCACGCATCGGGCAACCTGATCGCCTTAGCCGGCGGCGGCACGGTCGACGCCGGCGGCGGCTATACCACGCCAGTAGCGGGAAGCGATCAGAACAAGAAGAAAGGCAGCAGCGAGAAGAAAGAACCGAAGCCGCCGTCCCTCGCCGACCAGAAGAAGATCCTCGACGAGCAGCGCAACATCGTGCAGATGCTGATGGACATGGCCAAGCTCAAAGAGCAGATCGCCAAGCTCGCAGGCGTGCCCGCCTTCGACATTCCCGTGGTGCAGGCGCTGATCAACCGCGCGCAGGAGTTTACCGCCTACGTCAAGGCACACCTGATCCCGATCACGAAGAAGGAAGTCGAGGGGCTGGACTTCTACTTCAAGGCGGCACAGGGCGCGCTCAACATTATCCATGACATGGCCGATCTGAAAAAGGACATCGCGGAACTGAAAGACATCCCGGCGTTCGATCAGCCGATGGTGCTGGCTTTGATTGACCGCGCGCAGCAGTTCACCGCCGCGATGCAGAATAAGCTCATCCCCCTGACCGAGTTTGAGTCGGAGCAGTTTAGCCGCTACGCCGATGCGGTGAGCGCATCCACGTCGGTCATCAAGGATGTCGCTGACCTGAAGAAGAGCCTGTTTACGGATTACGTCTCGCCTACCGACGATGAGATCAATCTGCTGGTGAACGATGCCAAGCGCGTAGCAAAGGGCTTTATGGACGCCGGCACGGTCATGGGCAAGGAGGGCGCCGAGGCGGGCAAGGCGTATGCCGAGGGCGTGGGCGCGGCGTTCTCTGCCGCGAAAGAAGGCATGTTAGTCATCGCGGGCCTGAATAGCGGCGACTTCGTGCTCAAGCCGGGTAGTCTTGAGCAGTTCGAGAGCGCATCGCTCAACATTCTGGACACCATGAAGGCACTCGGCGGCGCGGCGTCGTCCATACCCAAGGGCGACATCGCGAACCTCCAGACGGTCAGCGCTGCTATCTCAAGCCAGTCCGAGGCGCTGATTAAGTTAGCGGCGGTGCCGTTCACCGATCTGCCGGGCGCGTCTGCCGGCCTCGCGCAAAGCGGCGGGGCGATGGGCGGCATGGGCGCAATCACGGTCAATGTGTACGGCGCAGCAGGGCAGGACGCGGCAGCGATTGCGAACATCGTCATTCAGAAGTTGAATAGCCAAGTAGGGATGCGGCGCTAATGGCATCGAATATCTTGCTCATATCGGGCGGCACGAACTACTATATCAGCGGCGGCAGCGCATCACAGACCGTGTATGCCGGTAGCGGCACGCCCTGGACAGCACAGACCACCACGCCGTATGAGATTGGCATGAATCAGACCGTGGGGGCAACGTGGACACCGCTCGCGGCCGTGCGTCAGGAAGTGTATGGCGGCGGCCCGCCCTTCCGTGATGGTCAGACTATTCTCTACGATAGCTACGGCAACGTGACCGAGAGTGTGACCATCCAATGCCGCGCGACCACGCACGATAATGCGATGACGCTGCTCAGGCAGTTGCGGCAGATACTCAATACCGCGCTCTACTCCACGCCCTGTACCCTGGCGGTGCAGCCGAACAACGCAACCAATACCGTGTACTACGACATCTACGGCGCAGACGTGCAGGAAGACGCGCGGTTTATCAATGAGGAGGCGGGTGTCGGGAGCCTGAGCCTTGTGCGCGCGGTGGTCACGTGGCGGCGCAGTCCGATGGGCGGCGCGTCCAGCCTGGCCACGCTGATCAATGCGGCGACGTTCACGAATGTGGGTACGGGCGCGAACAACAATACCCAGACCCTCGGTACGCTCACTGGCGATCTCGTCTACGAAGGACAGCCGCTCAATATCCGCTTTAACAATCCATCATCCATCGTCGCGCCGGACTATATCTACCTGGCGACGGTGGAGAGTCGCGTGTACTCATCGGTGGCGCAGGCCGTGACCACCAGCAGCACAACCGGACAGGTCTATTCCAGCTCACCATCGGCGGTGACGCTCACGAGCATGTTGACCGGCGCGGCACTCAAGATGCGGGTGATCGGGCGGCTGTCCAGTCTTACCAACCCATCGCGCGGTGAGATGCGGGTGACGGTCGTGACCACCGACATTGCATCGGCCTGGGTGCCGGTCTATAACTCCACGTCAGCACAGATTATCGACTTTGGCACCATCGACATCACCGGACTGAAAACACCGCTGGCCTCAACCCTGACCGCTGCGGTGAGCGCCTACCTGCGCTCGAACGATGGCAACAGCACCAGTGCCACGCTCGACTACTTAGAAACGATCATCTACTACGACATGGCACGCATCGAGAGCGCAGGGCTGACCGCTGCGCGCCACACGCAGGTGATTGGCGCGAATCAGGCGGTGAGCGGTGGGCCGTGGCTGCCAGCCGCGCCGCCGAAGACGCAGCAGGTCATCACCGCATCGTTCATTCCGACCGATACCTACTTCACGCGCGGCACCTTCCCGCGCGCCTACTCCGGCGCGAGTCTGTACGTCAACTGGACAGGGGCCGGCTATATTCACGATAAGACCGACACGAGCGCGATTACGGTCACGCACGCGCCCTTATACCGCACGCTGCGCGGGGGTGGGTGAGCCGTGGCTATACCGCTGCGTGTGACGCTGTTCGATCGCGGCGCGTCAGGTGTGCCCACGAATACGCGCCCCGTCGATCTGAACGCGCGCATTGATAGTTACACGCACACGATCACCGATCGGTTCGGGTTCGAGAGCATGAGCGTGTCGCTTCCCGTCACACTGGACGAAGCGCTCAATTGGCTCTCCACGGGGCTGATGCGCAATGCGTTTGTGAGCGGGCCTGATCTTGAGACGGTATGGCAGGGCTACCTGAGTGGCGTGTCAGCGCAGATAGGACAGAAGGCGGTCACACTCTCGCTCGACAACATGGCAAACCGGGTGCGCTGTACCTATACCACGGTGCTTGGCACAGCTGGCACCACCAGCAGTATCAGTAACACGACCTCGCAGGCGCTGTATGGTATCAAAGACAAGGTGGTATCGCTCGACGCATCGGACGCAACCGCCGCCGCCTACCGTGCGGCGATCGTGCTGGCTGATCTGGCCTTCCCGAAGTCGCACGAGGCGACTACGGCAGCAACGGGCGCGCAAGGCGACATCACGCTCAATCTCTCGTTCACGGGATGGTACGGGGTGCTGGACTGGCTCGTGACCAGCAACACCACCACCAGCACGGCGGTGACAACAACCCAGGTTGGCACGCTGATCGCCGCCTATGCGGGGATCAATAACCTCCTTTCCACTACCACCACGCATATTACTGCATCGGGCATTAGCAGTCCGCAGTTGATCGCCGCGAATACGACCTACCGTGAGGCGATCGAAGATCGATTAAAGCTCGGCGACGGCACCTACCCCCTGGCCTGGGGGGTGTATGAGACGCGCGAATTTCACGTAGATACCTGGGCCGGGAGTACGCCGAGCGCCATCACGTATGTGGAGCGCTTAGGAGATAGTAACATCTACACGCCGAGCGGCGCGATTATCGCGCCCTGGAACGTGCGCCCGAACGCGATCAGTCAGGTGGGCGACTTGCTTGATCTCGCGGCGGTTACGACAGCGGCTCCCGACGCATCCGCGCGCAAGTACGTGGGCCGCGTGACATGCTCCATCAGCGGCGATCAGGTGGGCTGCACACTGGAACCAAGCGAGATGGACAGCATTGATACACGATTGGCGGCACTCCGATGAGCGATTACGATCAGTTGGCCTACAAACTGCGCAAGCCGCTCGCGCCCTACTTCCCATCGTTCACGGCAGATAACTTGGGCACGTATGTGCCAACCTACATCGGCGGCACCACGGCGGGCGTGACGACCTACAGCACGCAGCAGGGCAGTTACATGCTCATCGGCCCAATGTGCTTTTTTACCTGTACGGTCGTCTGGACGAACGCCACCGGCACCGGCAGTGCGGTGTTTAGTTTGCCGTTCACGCCGGCCGCTACCGCCAACCAGAACTATGCGATCAGTGTCCGTACCGTGAACGTCACGTTTGCGAATGGCACGCCGCAGGGCCTCATTGTGCCATCCTCTGCGACGTTTATCCTTCAGTCGCCGCTGACGAATGCCGCATCAACAACGGTAGTCGTCGAGGTCGCAGGTAACGTGATTGCGAGCGGCTTTTATTTCTTAGAGTAGAGGAAACTAACATGGCAATAGACCAGATCGAAAAGCGGCGCACGGTTGCGCGCGATGCGACCGCGCTTGCGCCGATGCTGATGGACACCCTGTACCGTCTCGACGCGCTCCGGGCACGGCGCAACAGCGGCGGGGCAGGCGGAACACCGCTTGCATTCACGGATACCGACTTCACCGGCGAGCCGGGATTAAAGCACCTGGACGCGGCGACCGTGAATGCGTTCTTCGCCGTGATCCCCACGCTGTTGAATGCCTTTGTTGCACAGAACTTCGATGACACGTTCGAGGCAATGCGGCCATGAGTTTTCAACCGCTCGTCAACTACTCCGGCTATGAGCACGTCCTGAACGCGCTGCCGACGTTCGTGCATCCCGCCAACGGCAACCTCTACGGCGTGGCGATTGAGAAGCAAGGCGGCACCCGGCAGAACCTATCCGTCTACCGCGTGCGCCCCGGCTCGCATACCTGCGAACTGGTCAAGCGATGGGTGGGCGGCATCGACAGCAAGGCGCAGATAGCGGCGGGCGGGTGCGTCATCCTGCAGGATGGTAGTTTGGAGGTGTGGGCAAGCGCGGTGCCGGTGGTTATCCCGCCCGTGACCAAGACGGGGTTTGAGGGCGTGTGGGATAGGGTACCGAACGTTGACGAGCCGTGGTCAGGGACAAGCACCCCACCCGCGCCCGCTGGAAGTGGCGGGGTTGTGCTGCTGCCGAGTGTTGCCACGAATGCGGCGTGGGAAGGGCACATTTTGAGCGCGGGCGTGCTGGTGGATATTCCGAGCGTGTTTGGGGTGCCGAGCGCCAGCGCCTATCTGGTGCGGTTCGTGGCGGTAGCGCCAGCGGCGAACGTGCGGGCGAGGGCGGGTACCCAGGCCACGCCGTTCTTCCTCACCTGTAACACGCAAGCGCCGGGGGTCGAGATGCACGAGCAGGGGTGGATACCGGGGCCGCAGGCGTGGATCAGTCCAGCTCAAGGAACACCGACAACATGGCTGCAAGTGATTGGCTACTCGACATAGCAACACCCCCGCCCGCAGCGGGGGTGTCTGTTCCTCAATCGTCCTGGGTTACGGTGGAAGGCATCGCGGATCGGCCATGTCAGACCTTTCTGCTCGTGTGACTACCCCGTTTCGTCATGTCATGACACTGCTATACTACGGTGTGGCGTGGGCGGTGTCAATAGGCAGATCGGATAGGACAGGTGGCTAACGATCCATTGCCTCTCGCATCAGCGCAGGCGATAGCGGCTCTTCGTCGCTCGCCTGCGCAAAGGTCTGGAGCGCGGGCGCGGGCGGCTCAGGCGTGTCTACAGCCTCAACGGGAACGTAGACATTGACCGGCACTTCCACGAACTGTACCACGGGCGGCGGCGCGGGCGCAGGCACCTCGATAACAACCGGCGTCGGTATCGGCAGCGGCGTGTAGGTCGGTAGCGGCGGCTGTGGCGTCGTGGTCATGATCAGGATAGCAGGCTGCTTGACTGTCAACACCGCGCGGGTCGGCGCGTCAACGGGCTTGAGCATCGAGTGAATGAGCATGAGCGCTACCACGAACACGCCACCCCATCCCATATTGGCGATGGTGCGCTCGTGCATCAAATAGCGGTCACGAATGGCGAGCCGCAGCCGGGTTGTTGTCTTGATGGTCATCCCTGCACCCCTTCGATCAGGCTCTTTACCACATCAACTTTCTGCCGCATCTCGCGGTAGTTGCGCGCGTTATACCCGTCAAGTTTTTTTGCGACCTCGGACGTTGGCAACGTCATCAGCAAAGTGGCGATTTGGGCTATCTCTGCCGCCGACATTGCAACGGTTGCAACGGGCGCAACGCCCGCTTCTGGACTGATAACGGAGCCTGCAACGTCGTTATCAATTTGGGGCTGATTCTGCAACGGTTCGGTAGGCGCGTTGCGGGGTGAAACGCTTGACGCTTGGCGCCGCTCATCGAAGTCCCATCCTGTCCAGATTCGCGCGCCCGCACTGGCGTTGCCGGGTGACAACCCTCGCCGGTCGAGCAGGTACACCTCAGCCCCAATGATCGCAGCTGCGGGTCTGTCCATTGTCCTGAACTCAGATTGTAGCGCCTGCTTGCGTGCCTTGTCGCGCTCGCTGTCGATGAGCGTTTGAATGCTGCGCGGGTCGAGGGCTATCCGGCTAAAGTTCTCGCGCATCGCCCCGCTTATCCCTAAGTCCTCGACGAGCGGGCTTTGGGCGAGCATCAGCAGGCTTATGCCCACCTTCCGGCTGCCGCTGGCGATTTGCTTCTGGACGGTTTTCCACTCGGCGCCTAACTCTTCAAGCAGGCTATTCGCCTCATCCACCAGCACGCACAGCGGGTCAAAATAGTCGTGGGGCAGTTCGCGCCCGGTCTGCCGCTTGTGCGCCTCACGCACCGCCATGCGCCGCAGGTACTCATCAAGCACCGCCTTGAGTGCGTCTCGGCGTTCGGGTATACCGCTGCCGCCTGCAGTGGGCAGGCCCATCCAGTCGGATGAGTGCGGGTCAATAATGAAGATGTCCGAGCCGGCATCGATGCGCCGCTCAAGCAGGGCAGTCGCCAGCCAGGTCTTGCCCGCTCGTGTCTTCCCACCAAGTAAACAGTGGGGTTGGTCGAGCACCCAATCCACCCACTCAGGCATGGGCTTGAGAATGTCGAGTGGAGCTTGTAAGGCGGGCGCGGTCACCAGTTCGCCTTCAATGATGCGGCTGGGTGTCGGGTGCTGATACTGCGCCCGCATTTGCTGCGTGATGTGGTGTGCTTTCACGAACTGCGTCCTACCCCACCGCTGCCACACGAGCGCAAGGCCATAGGCCGGCGGCACCGTAAAGAAGGCAACGCGCAGGGTCATGGCCAGCCAGGGTATCGCGGCGTCGAGCGTCTGCCACTGCCACGCCAGCCACGCGAGGACACCGCCGGCAAGCAGCACGACGGCGAGTGCAGCGCTAGCGATCATCCCCGTGTGCTTCATCATAGGGTTGGCTCCTTTGCTAATGTATCGTTCATGGCTCTAATCCTCGCTTCGCTATCGCCCACACCTCGCGCAGCCACAGCGGGTAGCCGCGCTGCGCGAGATGGACAGCGAGCATGCCTTCGATGTACCGTAGCGCCTGCTGCGCCTTCTCCAACTCCTCGCGCGTGATGGCGTGCTCGCGTCGGAGCGACTGCACCATGTCGGAGAGCAGGTCGATGCGCTCGGCGCGGAGTCGTTCGCGTTCGGTCATACCGTTCGCTCCTTTAGCTTCATGTCTTCCACGCTCTTCGCGTCCCTCGCCCGCCACGCTGCCTTGTACTCGCCCCACGTCACGAGCCGCCAGCCCGCCGCGAGGAACTTGCGCGCCTGCTCGACGTTTTCTACGACTTCGTAGGCAGGGCCATGCAGGAAGTAGTACAGCGTGATCGTCATTTCGCGTCCCCTTTCGTACCTTGACCATACAATCACACTACCCCACACCCCCGCGCGCCTGAGAATGGCGCTGGTGACGTCACAGGCGTATCCTAGAATGTCTCGCGCCACGCGATCCACGCCGACACCGCCAGCACGGTCACGATGATGGCCCAGGCGAAGGCGGCGGGCGTGGGCCAGTCTCCATCAACTCGTCAATCAGTTCGCGCAAGAACCGAGTGCGCGATTCCGCGATACGATAGGACTTGGTTGCGCGCGTGACGGGAGGTAGATCGCTCAACAAATGCTCAACACCCGACACATATATATCAGCAACGCGGATCGGGATTGCCTTTTCCCAATCCTGCCCTATCTTGCGCGCCATCGCCTTCTCATCGTCCTTCTGCGCGGTCGTCGCGCGCATCTTCAACCACCGCCAGCATATTCTCAATCTGCCGAATGCAGGCGAATACGCGCACGCCCGTGTTGGCGTATGTGCTGCCTTCGTCAGCATCTATCGCGTACTTGAGCGCCTTGAGTTGATTGAGCACCCGCTCGCCGTTGTAGATCATCAGGTTCAGTTGCTCTTCGCTCGTGGCGTCGTAGGGCGATCCGAATGCTTCGGCCTCGGTAATGATCTGGTCAATGTTCAGTTCAATAGTCATCGTCTTCTCATCGTCCTTCTGCGCGGTCGTCGCGCGTCGTGGCCTTGCGGCCCGCTACTTTCTTCGGTCTGCCGACGCTCCGGCGCTGCGCGGGGGCGGGTGGGCTATCCGTAGTATAAGTTACGAAGTGGTTGCTTCTTACTTTTCGCGCTCTTCGCTTGTCCGATGTATGGCCCGACGATCCGGCGCAGCGCGGTTTTGATTTGATCGTCGGTTAGTAAGCATTCGCTATCGACCTCGATCCAGATGCCGGGGAATGCCGGGTTTGGCCCGTCCGTACTCTCGATCCAGTCCTCTTTCCATAAGCGATCCGCTACCGTTGCCCACGGCACACGATAAGCAATCTGCTCATCGGTGTCTGTCACGCAGAACCGCCGAACATGTCCCTCGTCTACCGTAAACATGGTTCGTTCCTTTCTTTCTTCGGCCTCCCGGCCTTCCTGCGCTCGCGGCGGTAGCGCTCAACTTCCTCCGGAGCGATCCACCAGTCGCGCCCGCGCTTCTCGGCGGCGATGGTGCCGCGTTGACACAGCCCCTTGACTGAACTGGGCAGGATGCCGAGCAACTCCCCGGCATCCGTGGTGGTCAGTTTGTCGTCAGGCATCTACGTCTCAAAACTCTTTCGCCATTCGGCCTCGAACTCGGCATCCTCGATGCTTTCAAATGGGCCAAACGCCCGACCCTCTGCACACCTGACAATTGCATCGCCTTCGTCAAGTTCTTCGATAATCCACGCCCCGCGCCATTTGAACGTAATCCACATCATAGCGCCTTCTCCTTGCCACGAAACACGCGGTACATACGAACGAACGTGCAGCCGCCACCTTGTACCGGGCTCCCTAACTCCTCCGCGAATGTTCTTGCGTAATCCGCCGATGAGTCTGGGAAGCCAGCGGTTTTGAGCGTGCCATCGGATAGGGTGTACTCAACAAAAATACGCTCAACTTCGCGGGTGTAGCCGCCGTGGTTATACCATTGGGTTGAAGTCTTGCGCATTGTCGTGTGCTCTTTCGTAATTGCTTAACCCTATATGGGAATTATAACCGCTAGCGGCGCAATTGTCAATAGCTTATGTGTGCTATTATGCCTCGGCTCTTTTCTCTAGATCGATCCACGCTAAAGCAATCCGCGAACTGACCACAAGGAGTGGATTATCAAAGGGCTTCCCCTCGCTTTGTTCCTGGTCAACACTTGTAAATGCGTCGATGACAGATTGTTTTATGCGTGCTACATATGCGGCGTGCAATACGTCGCGTGCCTTGTATTCATCGACCAATCGTTCCAGATTCGCAATCCGGCGTGTTATGTAGTCAAATGGCTCGCTCATCTCATCCCCCTATCGCCCGCCGCACGTCCTCAACGCTGGCGTCGTCTTCCTTCTGTTTGCCGAGCGCTCGCAGTTGCGCCGCGCGGCTCTGGTAGCGAAACGTGCGCATCGCGCTCTTGACTTGGCATATCAAGCATTGCGTGTCGTGCTTGCTGCGCGCCATGCTGCCACGATTCACCCGCGCGCCGCACTTCTCACAATGGTTCATGGTTGCCGTCCCGTCGCTCCAAGTAGTCCCGCTCAAGCGCCACGGCTCGGTCGATGGCCGCCAGCCGCGCGCCCTCCGGCGTCAGCGGATGCACCGAGCCTTTGTAGCGGCTGTACACGCCCCACTGACTGACGTAGCAACCGTTGTGCGTCGTCACGCCCACATACACGCTCTTGTACGTGCGCCCTTTGTCATGGTTGCGCGCGGGGGCGCCGTCCTCCGGCAACGGGTCAGGCTCAGCGCGGGCTGCGGGCTGCCTGGAAGCGCCTGGGTGCATCGCATCGACGCAGATGTCATACAGGTCAATCGTGGTACGCAAATAGAGCGGAACATCATCAAAGTGTGGGTAGTTCATTCCGGCATCTCCAATCGTAGCCAGCGGCAGAGCGTCAAGACAATCGTGTAACTCGGATCGTCGGCCTTGCCGCGCTCAATCAGGCTCATGTAATTGCGCGATATGCCGCACATCTCAGCCGCGACAGACTGCGAGTAACGCGCATCCTTGCGCGCCGCCGCTACCGCATGACCGAACGCTTTCCAGTTGACCTGCACGGTCACGTCCATGTGATACGCCTCTCGCGCCGCGCAGATGAACGCGGCGTCGTCTGCATTCGGCACCATCGCCGCAATCACGCGGCCTTGCTGGTTTGTAATCGTTATCGCGCCTGTCTGCGGGTGCGCGGCGCTCGCCATCCACGGGCCATCACTTATCATCCCTACGCCGCCTTTCGTTGCCGCCGCGCGTCCTGCGCCGCGATGAGGATCGCTTCAAGGTCTGGTTCGTGGACATACTCGTCACTGTCAAAGGACTTCCAGCACCACTTGCCGTCGATGCACTTGGCGACGGGCACCGCAGGCCGGCGCACGGTCGGTTCGCGGTCGTTGTCGGGGATGAAGCTGAGTTGCGTTATCACGCCAGTATCTCCCGAATCTCTGCTATCACGCCGAGCGGGTCAACCCGCACTTCGTTCGCCGCAAAGACGAATACCCGCCACCCCGCCCGCGTAATCATGCGTATCTTGCGGTGGTCTTTGTTCGTGCCGTGCTTGCCGCCGCGTGCGTGAGAGTACCCGCCGTTTATTTCGATCCCTAACAGCACCGATGGAATAGCCAGGTCAATCTTCCAGCGGTCGAACGGGTAGTCACGGACGAAGCGCAGCGCCAGGTCGGGCGCGTGAAGGCGCATGTGCGTCAGCAGCAAGTCTGCGCAATCTTCGGGCTGCCCGGTCACCGCGCGGCGTACCGTGGCGTCCTGCAAGATGGGGTTGAGCGCGAGCACGTCTTTGCTAAATCTCACGGCTGCGCCTCTTTCTCGCGCTCTGCAATGATGACAAATCGTGTTGTGTCATAGCGCATACTATTGATCTGCCTGGGGCCGGATCGTGTAACGTGGTATCCGTGTCTTGCGCAATAGTCAAATGCTTTCGTGCTTTCGTCCGTCCGACCCGTAATGCGAATACGCTCGATAATCGTATGCGTTGTTCTCATGCCGTCACCATCCCCACCAGCACGTTATTGCGGCGGGTATACGCATCGACGCGCACCTCCACGCCCGCCACCTGCGTCAGTTCGGCTTCGTTGACCAGCACGACGGTGGGCGCCACGCCGTAGCGCAGGACGTAGGCGGCGATGGCGCCCGCGATCTTGTCGGCGGGCGTGTGCTTGGGGTTGTCGTCATACCATCCTAAGTACATGTCATCCTCCACGGTGTAATCGAAAGCGTAGGTCAACGTATTCCACGCCCGCCCTGGCTTGCGCTGCTGCGCGAGGAACGCGCGGGCGCGCTCGCGGCGGGCTGTCCAGTCACAAGAATGGTATTTCGTCATCGTCATCGTCGTCCCACTCGTCTTGACCACCGTGGCAATCGCAGTCGCATACCGCATCGATCCCAAGGTCGGCGTAGTAATTGCGCGGTAGGCCGAGCTGCAATGTCAGGCAGTCGCGCGCGTCCATCACGGGACATTGGCACTTAATATCCATCGACTTGCCTATAGGTCAGCGTATCAAAGCGCGTGGTGCTGCTGTCAAACCGCATCGGGATAACCCCCACCGGGCCGTTGCGGTGCTTGGCGATGTGCAACTCTGCGATGCCCTTCTTGTCAGTCTCCTTGTCGTACAGTTCCTCGCGGTAGAGCATGATCACAATGTCGGCGTCCTGCTCGATGCTGCCGCTCTCGCGCAAGTCTGACAGCATCGGTACGTGGCTCGTGCGCCCCTCCACGGCCCGCGAGAGTTGACTGAGTGCAATCACGGGCGCGTCAATCTCGCGCGCCAGCACCTTGAGCATGCGCGATATTTCGCTCACCTCCTGCACACGGTTCTCTCGCTTCCCGCTGGCAAGCAGTTGCAAGTAATCCACAATCACCACGACGGGCCGGCCATGCTCGGCAATATGGCGGTACGCCTCGCCGCGAATATGCGCAACGGTTTGGGAGGGCGTATCGTCCACGTACACCGGCATACCCCACAGTTCGCCGTTCGCCTCCATGACCTTCTGCTGCTGCGATGCGCTCAGTTTGCCGAGCCGGATCGCCATCAGGTCTACTTTCGAGCGCATCGCCTGGGCGCGCTGGTGGAGTTGATCCTTGCTCATCTCAAGACTAAAAAACAAGGTGTCACAGTCGCCGCGTGTCGCAAGGTTGTGCGCGAGGCTCAGGCTAAACGCCGTCTTGCCCACGCTTGGTCGGGCGGCGATAATAATCAAGTCCTGCCGGTGCAACCCGCCCGTAAGTTCGTCCAAGTCGCGGTAGTCGGTCAGGATGCCCGCCGCGACGCCCGCGCTCATATCGGCCATGTACTGCTCGCTCATACTAGCGAAGGACACAAGCCCGCGCTTGCCGCCTCGCGCCGTGATGGTGTTCAGTTGCGCCTGCGCGTCGGCTATCGCCTCCTCGCCACTGCCGGCAGCGCTATAGGCCAATACCGCAATGCGTGCGCTTGCGGCGATCAGTTGCCGGTAGATGTACAGGCGCTCGACCTCGCGCGCATATTCTTCGATGTGTTGCGAGTAGGCGCCATCGATCAGGTCGGATATATAGTCAATCCCGCCCACGCTATCCAGTAGGTCGGCGCGTTTGAGTTCAAAGAATACGGTTTTACTACTGACTTTTTCGCCCCGGCCAGCCACCGCAAGCATGGCCGCATATATCTGCGCGTGCCGTTCCATATGGAACATATCTGAGCGCAGCCAGGAGGCGATCAGGGTGATGCGTTCGCCGTCGAGGATGATTGCGCCGAGCGTGGCGCGTTCGGCCTCGTTACTTTGAGGGAGTTCGTATGCCATGCTGATAGTTCCTTGCTAGCTCGGCTGCCTCTTCTCGTGATAGGGCGTCGGGTGCAATATTCGGCTTGGACGCGACGGGCGGGCCGGTGGACTTCATAGGCGCTGGCGCGTGACTGCCATTATTGCGTGACATTCG
>Ga0070701_10000017_pt1 | contig 42991 bp, 80 predicted proteins | sample KBSK5102metaG_FD_65451 | JGI IMG/M metagenome (GOLD analysis project Ga0070701, IMG submission 65451) | Corn, switchgrass and miscanthus rhizosphere microbial communities from Kellogg Biological Station, Michigan, USA - KBS K5-10-2 metaG | ecosystem: Host-associated > Plants > Roots >... | reverse complement strand
TGGGGGGGATTGACTTGAGACAGCGAACCGTGATACCCTCTCACGCGTGAGAGGGTATCACGGTTCGCTGTCTCAAGTCAATCCCCCCCATCGCTTTTTACTTTGCCGATCGCTCGGCTCTAGCATGTCCAGCCCACCGTGTCAACGCTGCTGATCGCGCTATCTCAACGCGCCTCGCATGGCTCAACGCATTGGCTCGAGCGCGTCCACCACTGCGACCAAATGACACAGACGCAGGCTCGCGCTCAGGGCTCCATGTTTCCAAGCGCTCGTATCGCTCTGCCCCGTCCGCGGCAATCCACTCGTGTTGCTTCTGCTTCAGGTGCGCGAAGCGCTCAGCGTCCTCATCGCTGATGTGCCACGCCAGCCGGCCACATGGCGCGTGGACGCACACGATTAGTGACTGGCTGTGACTCTTGAACCACTCCGCGTCGTCGCTTGGATGCCGCATTAGATGCGAGGGCCAGATGCGCGTGAGCACAGCGACCAACGTGTCACGCTCGTAATACGCGCGGCTCTTATAGCGGTTTGGCGTCTCGGCTTGGTCTGCCATTAGCGGCTCTCCCGAATCGTGACGCCTTCGCGCTCGGCCCGCTGAAGAAGCGCCTGCATGTGTAGGTTGTCGGGGTTGCCTTGCGTCGTGCCACGCTCCGAACGGCTGTCAATCCAGCTCACGTAGGCGATGGTCTGTCCGTTGTCGTCGTAGTGGCGAATCTCTGCGTCTGTGATGCGTCGAATCATGTTCGTAACTCCTCTGAACTCAGATCGGGCGTTCTGGCTGGCGAAGGCGAAGAAGTCCATTAGCGGCCTCCCTTGACCACGAGATATCCGTCGCTGTTCGGCTCGCGCTGTGCGTTGCAGTTCGCCGTAGCTTGCCGCGCTACTCCATCAACGTAATGCCGTGAACATTCGGGCTTTTCAGCCTCGCGCATGATCATGTCAAGAGCGTCTATCAGCTCGGCGATGATACGATCGTGCTTCGTCATTAGCGTGTCTCCAGATAGCTGGCATCGGCCAGCGAAGGGTCAACGATGTCGGCTTCCATGCCGGCCATGCGAATGCGGTCCACGGCGGCCAGCGCATCGGTGCGAGTTGCGAAGGCAGCGAATGACAAGCCACCTTGCGAGCGAAGCATCCGACCTTCAGCAATCGCCCGGTTCCAGTTCTGCTTGCGTTCAATCATCCGCTGTTTCTTTGTCATGCCTATTACCTAAGCATTCGGTATGCCATTCTTACACGTAAGAATACTAAGCATTTTATGGTGTGTTGTTTTGACTTGGAGCCGAGACGCCAATGCTTAGAGCTACGCATCCAATGTTAGAGGCAGAGCGCCAACCGTCATACCTCTTCGATGTCGATGTTCGATTGGATGGCTAGCCAGCGCTTTTTGAGCATGTAGGCTTGGGTTTTCGTGGCCTTTCCACCTTTACAGTCCTGCACATGCGTTAGCCCTTTGGCATCCACGAATACGAAGTCTGCAATGTAGGTTGCGACCACGGCTTGCCCGGTTGAATTCCAATCGATTGGACAGCGCAGATCGTAGGGCACCTGGCGCCGCAGGTTGGAGATATCCCCGATCTTCTCGCGTAGCTTCAACTCAGCCCAGTGCTGCGCTTCTTTTTTGCTGTCGAACTTCTCACCGTCTACGATCACTTTGACGTTGTGATACTTGCTGGGCTTTCCCCCTGGCACGTAGCTGTCTAGGGATTTGCGTTCGCCTCGCTCCATGCGGGCTTTATGGGCTGAGAGATCGTCTTCGGTCCAGCGGGCGTTAGCCACGTTTCGCCTCACTCATCGCAGCACGTAGCGCGATCAGATAATCCGTGAGCTGCTCAACAGACCACGTATCTAACAGCGCAATTGTGCTCTCGGCGCCATCTGCGCCTTTGTCGAAGATGTGCAGACAGGCCGGTTCACACTGCACATACGTGCGTTGGCCGATACAGAACGGTACTCGAAAGTTATATCCGCTCATTGTCGCACCAACGCTAAGCCGACCTCGCGGATCTGCTTCGTGAGTTTGGCATACAACCGTGAGCAGGGTTTACACTTGTCGGCATTCTTGTAGAAGGCCGTGATCGGTTTCTCGCGATAGCACCAGCGACAGGTTTTCACCGTGAGGGCTGGCTGATTCGCGCGCACGACGCGCAACTTGGACACTAGAAGAGGCTCTTTTGTTCGACGCGCGATTTCGCATCGCGGCCCATCGGCGGCTGTTCAAAGCGCACTTCCCACTCAGCACCTTTGAGCTTGCGCACGGTGATAGGATAGCCAGCCTTTTGCAGCTCGTGAACACGGCCCATCGCTCGAGAACCGCCTATCCCGCGGAGTCGCTGATTCGTCGCGCTCCCATGTTCACGGAGGTAGGCTAAGACCTTCTCGCGATTGCTCAGCGTGCGGGCTTTGTCTTCAGCGTCCATCAATAGTCGTCCTGCGCTCTGCTGGTTTGTCTTCTACTCCTTGTAACACTCCGAATACTCCCCACATAATCATTACGCAGAGAGCGGCACCGAACACCAGCGACAGCATCCCTCCTAATGTGCTCAGATACGAGTCGCCACTGGCAAACAATTCCATCATTTTCGCCATCGTCGCCATTGTGGTCGCAATAGCGAGTAACCCGAGCACGATTAGGGCCATAGCCATCATCGACTCAACTCCCGGCGTAGTCGTGACTGAAAACGGATCGACCGCTGAATCGGTTTCGACGGTCCATGATGGAAGCCTGGCGTCTGTCGAAGACAAGACATACAGCGCAGCCATTGGCGTTCGCCATCATGTTCCCAGACGAAATTATGGCCGTGGACAAGGCCACACCACCACTGACTAAGGTTTTTTAGCATCGGGGATTGGTCCTATGCCGCCGGTTTTGGGATTCATCGGGATCGCGTTCGGCTGTGAGAGCTGGCAGTTGCAGCGGCACGTCAGCCGACCATCCGCGCCAACGTTGCGGCACAGCGGATTCCGGCAATACACACAGCGCGAGGACCACGGGATTTTCTTCTCGCACTGGTAGCAGTAGGAGGAGGACCCGTATTTACTCATGGCCTACCGCACTGATGCCTCGTTGGAGTCTCTTGAGCGCTCGCTTAGCTTGCTTATAAGCTTCGCCGCCATCACGACACGCAACATAGACATCGGTCAATGTCCATTCGAGAAGATCTCGTGGATATTTCTTCTTCTGCGGATATTTCTTCTTCATGCCGCTTCTCCAACGCGCGCAACGACGCGCGCATGTCCTTCGATCGCGTCCGCACGGGAGGTATACCGCTCGCACGTTCCATCCAGTTTGCCGCCGTAGACCATCGTTTCCCACATTAACGGTTGACCTGTGCCCCAGCCGTGATCAAGGCCCAGGAACACGGTGGACACGCGCACGCGCCCGACCTGTTCACGTTTGATGACGCTGTTGTCGCCTGTTCCCATCCATTGCGCCCAGGCTAACAGATCATGTTCCGGTTGCGGATTGCCGGCGGCGTCCAGCACGTATTTCGTCAGATCCATCAGCGTCCCTCGCTTGTCTCGGTTCGCTCTGCGTGTTCGATGTCATGCCTAGATGCAATCAGAGCTATCGAACCTAGCGCCAACAGAATAATGAACGCGCAGCCAAATATGAACATGGAGATTGACGCGAAATTGTCACGAAACGAATCACTGCCGAAGACATCCATGCCGCGCATCATGCCAGCCATCAGCGCCGCGGTAATCAAGAGCGCGACGACGACAATAGCGAAATCGATCATCATGTCAGCGCACCACTCGCATCTGTTGCCGTGCCAACAACGGCGCAATCTGCACATCCTCAGGGAGTCCGGTCGTCGGTGCCGTGGCTTTCAGAATCGCCGCGGCTGTGTCGATATACGCCCGTCGTATGTGCATCGGAAGCTGTGAGAAGTCCAGCATCGACGGAATGTAAGCCTCGCGTCTCGCTTCATGGAGCGCATGCGCCAAGCGGATGCTCGCGGCATTCACGCGCAGATCCTGCGGCCAATCGGCGGTTTCTGACTTCACTTCGACGCCTCGATCTTCAACTGCAAAGAGGCGGCGTCTCGCGCTTGGTGCTCGAATGACGAACGAAATCCGGCATGGCGTTCGGTCAATTCAGCCAGCATCCGATAATGCGCGTCGGCGATCTTGAGAGCATCGGTGATGACGTCCAACTCGATCGGCGTGAAGGTGTGGAGTTCTTTGACAGTCATCGCTTCCTCATGTTGGTCGAGACGCAGGCGGAAGCTATCCACCGCTTGCATCCCTTTCGCAACGTCCGCCTTGAATCGCAACGAATCGCGTAGGCTCATGGCTTAGCTCCGTCGGATCTGCGTCATCGCCCACCAGATGCAGAGTTCGCGTAACTCCAGTTCGTTTTCGACGTGGTAGCACTGCGATCCGATTGAGATGTTCATGGCTTTTCCTTGAATGTGCCCAGAAGCGTCTCTGAGAGTTCCAACGCATCTGCCTCGCTCAGCCACAACGACACATATTCGCCGTTATACTCGAAACTGATTTCGATATCGCCATCTCTATCAACTGACGATATCGACACGTCTTTGCCACCTAGTTGGATCATTGTCGGCCCAGTATTCATGGCTCCGACCTTTCCTCAAACACCAAGCCAGCCACGCTCAGAAATGCCGTCATGCGGAGCGCATTCGCCAGCTTCTTCATCGTCGCGATCTCCGGCTGCTGGCGTCGGCCCGTCTCAAGCGCGCTGATATCTGACTGCTGCATGTGCGCGAGTTCCGCAAGTTTCGTTTGCGTCAACTTCCGATGCTTGCGGGCTTCTTCTAGCGTCATGCGCTCCATGCTCACTACTCCGCGACGATCGCCGCCGACATGACTTCGCAGTCGCAGTCACCGTCCAGTCGCTTCATCGCCCGCAGCACTTCGCGCTCGAGTTCGCGCTTCGCATCGCGCGACACAGCCCATTCCTCTTGCTCCGACATGGGCGCGTCGTGGTCGTAGCGGACGGGCCGCACGACGGTCAGCGTGAGTTCGTAGCGAACCGAAGTGTCTTTCGCGGTCGATGTCGTGTTCGTCATGCCATCAATATAGGCACGCAACACTTAGTTGTCAAGGGCTATGTTTTATTAGGCAATTAGGCCGGAACCGTCAGCCGGCGGGTAAGTCGTGCCTTTCTTGATCTGACAGTGGATGTGCGGCCCTGATGCTGCTGGATTCAGGTAGGCAATGGCGGCGAGTCGTGCGTTGTCGGGCCTTTCCGGCACTTCGTAGAGCACCGTAAAGCGCTCACCTAACGTGGCTTGCAGGTAATCGTAGAGGCGTAAGACTTGCGGTGCCAGCAGATCCCGCGTCCGCACGTCGTAGGCTTCCCCGGTCGGATGTTTCCCGCCGGTATGGCCATCGGTGCCGGACGTGATCGTCAGATCCCGTCCTAAGACCTTGGTAGCCCCGTCCAGCGCTGCGAGGATACGGAAGCCCCCAGGGGCTATCCGCTCGAATTGGACGCCCTCAGCGCAGCGCAGGACGGGAATCGCCACAATCTACGGGGTTGCCGGCGTGTGCTTCGCCGCGGTCGCCTGAAGGGCCGTTTTGATTTCGACCAGCTTCGCTTTGACGGCATCGGCGTCAGCCGGCGAGAGGCCGCCCGCGAGCTGGGCCAGCAAGTCGTCCACGTCGGCCGCGAGTTCGTTCGTCGTTGCGTTGATTTCGACCAGTTCCGCTTGCAGTTCGTCTACTTTTGCCATGATCGAGGCTCCTTGTCGGTTGAGGGATCGGACGATGGTCAGAATGTGATCCAGGCGCGGATCAGGTGCCGGGAGGTCGAAGTGATGGTAGATGTCGATCCGCATGGCGTCAGGATTCACGGCGTGGTGGACGGGGGAGCGCTCGCCGCTCCACGTAGGGCCGACGATTCCCCCCGCTGATCGCTTCCAAGTCTTTGTCCATCTCTTGTAAGCGGTATTCGTGCTGCTCGACCATGTGTTTGACCATATCCAGGTCGGGATCGCGGCGGTCGTCGCGAGACTCCTCGTCGGCTCGTCCGAACAGCGCTCGCAAAAATCGCATCATCGCTGAGTCTCCTGAATGGCGCGCGAGGCCGTTTCCAACGCGCGCCCGGTGTTCCCCGTCTGTCGCATCGACATCGCTTTCCATTCAATTTTTTCCTGTCGGCATTCTTCGTAAATCCAGCCGATCACCCACCATTTACGAATGAGGCCGACCACAAACACACCCAGAAAGACGGCGCCCGTGCCTCCTGTCGCACGGAGCCACTCCGCCCACTGGAGATCCGTCATGTGACTGCACGGCGAGGGACATCATCGCTCTCAGCTACCATCAGTGCAGCCGCAGGACTGGCCCTCCCACCACGCCCAGTTGTTGCAAGAGCCAGATCAGCATCACCAAGACGATCAGGACGTAGACCACCGTGGCGATCGGATCACCGACGCCGAACGCCGCCATCAGGGATCGTGCCGCCCAAATCACGATGCAGAAGATCAGGAGCACGATCAGAATACCGATCAGAGACATAGCAGTCCTTTCAGCGTGTCATCCGTCCAGTTTGGTTAGCCTGTTTCACGATCGCTTCGACTTCTTCGTCGGTCGGTAGCGCTTTCCATGCCGCCGGCAAACTCCGCCGGATCTTGATCAACTCTAGGGCTTGGTCCGCTGTCAGTCCACGCTTCATCAGGCGGAAGCCGAGCGCGGTTTCGGTCGAGGTCAACTTCAACCGTGTGGCTGGTTCGGCTGGCGCTTTCAGGAATGCTTTGAACTCCTCTTTGACAGCATCAGCCGATGGCGTCACTGGCGCGGCGCCTTCCCCCCCTGCTGCCGCTTCGCCGACTTGCCACGGTGGGCGCGCGAGGATCGGCCCAGCCGGTCGAGGCGGCATCCGTAGACCAGCCGGGAGCGACGGACGCAAGGCGCGCGGTAAGAGCTGCGGGAATGTCTTGAGCACATCGCCGGTTGTGCGGAGCGGCGTCTTTAACGCTTCGACGGCGCCAGGCACGACAGCCTGAGTCGCAGCCGTTTCGCCGACATCCAGCGCAATACGTCCAGCCTTGCCGAGTGCCGATGATGGCTCATCCAGCCCAGCCGCTTCCGCAATCAAATCTCTCGCCCCGCGGCCGACGCCAGCACCGAGCGCCAGACTCGGAATGACGCCGAGCCCACCACTGGCGAGTTCGGCCGGCGCGAAGGCCGCAGCGGCACCAAGGCCAGCAGCGGCCGGTAGGGCGTTCAGGACACCACGCGCCGCCGCTGCAATCGTCGGATGCTTCGCCGTCCACGTCTCAGCCTTCGGAACGTCTTTGGCGTTTTGCGAGGGGATGGCTTTCAGGAAGCGGCTAATCTGCGCGTCCGTGGCGTCGGCTGGGAATTCGTATTCGTCGCCTTTGAATTCCACCACAAGCGGCGGTTTCTGCTCAGCCATGCACTACTGCCTGACCAAGTTCCCGTCTTTGTCGAACGTGACCTTGATCCGCTTCGGTGCCGGCGCACTCTCGGTGCCCGCCGCTCCACCGCTCAATTCAATCGTGCGACGCTTCAACGTGGCGAGATTTTCCTTCGTCGCGTCCAACTTCTGTTGCCAGACGTTTGGCTTATCCTCAAAGTCCGGCACTTGCTGCATGATGCGCTTGGCTTCCGGCTCCGACATCTGCGCGCCGGTGATGGCCTTGACGACTGAATTCTTGAGGGTCGCGGTTTCGGCAGCGAATCGCGCTAGATCATCCGGCACCGATACGCCTGGAACGGCGATCGAGTAGCGCGTAGCCCTGCCAGCAATCGGACCCAACCACTCCGATTTCTTGAGTTTGTCCAAGCTCTCGATCACGCCGAGCGACTGGTCGATCCCAGCGATTTTTTCGACGGCCGTCACCGACAGCTTCGCGCCGCCATTCGCTTTGACTGCGGCCGCTTCTCGCGCCTCTCGTTCCTTCGCTACGGCGAGCTGCCCCTGAGAGACGGCGAGATGGCCTTGCGCGATGGCGTTCTGTGTCGCCCGCTGACGCTCAGTCGCTTGTAGTGTCGCCGCCGCTCGCGCCTGTTCCGCTTCAATCCTCGCGGCATCGGTCGGCTGGATTGGCTTCGCGCCCGCCAATTCCTGACCACGTAGCGCGGTCTGCGCCTCCGTCGCGGCGATATCGGCGCCGGCCTTTGCTTCGTCGGTTTCAGCCTTCCGCTGTGTCGCCGATCGAGCAATGAGCGCATCCGCGATCATCTTGACGTGTTCGCGCGTCGGATTCTCGTGAACCGCAGCCTCGACCAGTTGCAGCTCTTTCAACCGCTCAGGATCATCCTGATAGTAGCCCTTCAGCGTCGAGATCGTGCCTTGCGCGAACAACGGATCGTAATCGTGATGCTTGACCACGGCAAGCCCGCGCGCGATCGTGTCATCGGCGGCTTCTCGTGCTTTTTCCGTGAGGGAACGGCGCTTCGCGTCGGACTCGTCCAGTTCAGCCCATTGTTTCGCGACAACGGGCCGCACATGTCCCGGTAGACGCGCCATGATCGATTCGCGCCCGCCCGGTTGCGCAAAGGCGGCATCGATATCTTTCAAGTCCTGCATCTTCTGCTGCGCGGATTGCAGGTCCAGTTGTTGTTTCTGGAGCACCATCCGCTGTTGCGCCGCTTGCGCTCGGCGTTGCGGAATCGACGCGATGATCTGCGCGATGTTGGCGAGCGTGCCATTCCAGTCATCGCCGCCACGCGATCGGGTGCCCGTTAAGATGTCGAGCGGATCAGCCATTACCAGTTGTATTCCTGTAACCGATCCTCATCCGATCCGATGCCGCGATTGCTCGCGAGTCCCGCGCCGATCCCGATGCCCGTCCGGCCGAGTGCCGGAATGATCCCCGCCCCAGGAATGAAATACGGCCCGAACGTCGCGATGGCTTTCAACGTGTTCTTCAACAGCCGATGCTTGCTCTGCCGCTGCTCCTCTTCGGCCGCGATTTTCTCGCGCTGTTGCTGCGCAGCGAGTTCGCCTTGTCGCAGCATAATTTCGATGATTTGGTCAGTGATCGCCATGAGGATGCCTCAGTAGGGCGCGATGGCCGTGCGTGCGCCAATGTCCGCGAGACTCAAGAAGCGCTGGACCTGATTGCCGTAGGTCTGATCCGCCAAGCCCGTCGCAAAGCGCGTGATCCCGCGCAACGTGCCGCCCGTCAACAGCGTGCCGCGCGCCGCCGCGCTTTTCTGGATCGCGTTGATGCCTTCCGCCTTCGCGAATTGATAGCCGGGGATCGATTCCAGATACGACTGCATCGGGTTGAGGCCCGCTTGCCCATCCCCGTAGCTCCCGCCTGTCGATCCATACTGGCCGCCGCTCGACACGGACGTAAAGTCGGCTGGCGTGCTCCCTGATTGCGTCGTCGGCATGGAGTTCACACCGCTCGTGCTGCTCGGCGCGCTGAAGCTCGAGAGCGGCGCCTGCTGCTGCGGCACCTGATAGGGTTGCGTGAAGTAGTTGATGAACGCCTGCTGTTCAGGGACCGACCAATCGGCCCAGCGGCGATTCTGTTGCAGGAACGGCATCGTCTGCTTCAGGGCCGGCAGATCCGCTTCGGTGTAACCAAATGCATTCGCCATCGATGTTCTCCGCTAGACCTGCGTGTAGCCCATGTTGAGATACCAACTCAGAAGGCTGGACGGAATCGTGATCACGCTGCCGAATTGATCTCGCACGCGGATGTTCGCCGTGGGATCGCCGCCCGTGCGCGTGCGAGGCGTCGTGCCGACGAGCGGATCGAGGCCAGTCGGATCGCCGCCATCGTAGGGTGTGCCGTCAGGGAATTCCCATTGCCCGGTCTGCGGATTCCACACGGGTTGCGTGCCAGGCACGGGATGCTCGGTTCCCGGCGGTCCAGGCTTGTAAGGTTGTCCGCCAGTGCCAGGAAATTTCTCACCCGTGAAGGGGTCCGATCCTCCCGGCAATCCGCCCGTGCCGCCACTTGATCCGCCGCTTGATCCACCACTCGATCCGCCTGGACTGCCCCCACTACTACCGCCGCTGCTCCCACCGATGCCGCTCAACGTGTTCCCGCCGCCGCTCCCACTGCCCCCACCACTGCCCCCGCCCGTCGAATGGAAGAAGGTATTGAGCCCGAGCAGGCTCATTAAGCCTGATGTCGCACTCTGACCGGCAAGAATGAATGGGGAGCGATTCGCTTTAGCTTCGGCGAAGATTTCTTTTGAGAAGGCGAGCGCATTACGGGCCGCTTCGGCTTGGGCTTCCGTCGAAGCCATTGATGCGGCGATTTGGGCCTGCGATCCTGAATTGAAGCACATACCCTACGGCCCCTTTTGGTAGACGATTTCCGTCTTATGATAACTCAAGCGTTCCAACAATTTACCGACTCTTTCGTCATGGACCGAGACTTGGATGATGGCGCCTTGCTCGCGTGCCCATCGTTCGGCAACGGCGAGTAGGAGCAAGGCTCCCCGCGCCCCTTTCCGAGCATCTTCGGCGACATACCACCACGGTTCGTTAGCGAGCAGGCGATCCGTCCACACGTCTTTGATCAGTGCTAAGCCGATAAAGCCCTTGATCTCCCCGCGATAGCGTAAGACCCAGGCTTTCGTGCCGACCGTCGTCATGCCCCAGACAAATATCTTGCGCAATCGCTCAATGTCCGGTTCCAGATGACCCCACGGCAGTTCGCGCCAATGCGCTAGCGCCAGCGGCATTAAATCATCGATGTCGTTCGTGTCGGCTTCGCGCACGTCCCACGTTGACGCTGGCGATGCGATGACTGCCGCCTTATCCGATGGCGCGAGTTCACGGACGATCACGGCTTCACTTCGACCACTTGGATATACGACGACGCGGTGCCGCCGAACAGCCGCCCACCGCTCTGCCCGTTGAGCGTCACCGTCGCCGCCGAATAGGCTCCCGCCCGCAACTTGAACGTCGTCGCCGATGTAGTGCCAGCCGTCATCGCATACATCAACGGCACCATCGCGAAACCATTGTTCGTGCTCACGTAGGACAACGACGTGGACAAGGCATTCGCCGTCGTGTCCTGAAACAACGCGACGACCACGCCCACCGCTCCGCTCGGTGACAACATCAATTCGCTGCTGATATACAGCACGCTCGTGGCATCAGTCGGCGTGATCGTCACGGTGAGGAATTCCGTCCCTTCCGTGTTTTGCGGGATCGTATCATCGGCTGGCACTGTCGTCGTGCCCGTCGCAACCGCTGTCGTCACGGCTTTGACGACTTGCACAGTGCCCGATGAGGATGAGGTCGTTGGCCCGTTCGGACTGCCGAACAGGATGGCGGTCGGTGTCGCGCTCGCGTCCAACGCCACACCGAAATCACCTTCGACTTGCGGCGAGCTGTGCGGTGTGGCTTGGCCGGCGACAGTGTGCGTCTTGATAAACTGTCCGACCGTGGCTGCGGTATTCAGGATGACTTTCGGCACCCATCCGCCAGTCGCGACCATGCCGGAGGCGTTGTTCGCGATGCCGTTCGGCTCGAGAATGACACCGATCTGGCGCGTGGCCAGTCCGCTACTCGTGGTCGTCGTGAAGCCGTTGGCGTTGGTGTTGTCGAGGATGACGACATTCCCGTAGACCAGTGCCCCGCCTGACTTGTTGGTGAGCAGGGCGGCCGTCGTGCGATTCAGGGCTGTATTAGGCATTAGATGGTTGCCGTGACATATTCGATGGCGATCACATCGCCCGCGGTTGGTGCCGCCGCAAACACAATCTGCGAGCGATCCGCCGACAAGGCAAATGTCGCGGGATCGCGGAAACTCCCGCCGACGCCCACGTGTTCCAGATACTCCGCAATATCGAGCAGATCGAAGGCGGTTGTCGCACCATCACCGAGCACGCGCTGTAAGCCGTGGAGCTGTTCGCCCCCGCTCATGGCCGTCGTTGCGCTCGTGACGCTATAGATGCCGTTCGTCGCGAACACGAATCCCGTGCCCGTCGCCCCCTTGATCAACTTCCCCGTCGTGCCGCTAAACAGCACGATCTGATCATCGAGCGCGGACGATGGCCCGAACACGTCACCCGCCGTCGTGAACTCCTGAATCAACTGCATGAACCACAGATACCAGGTCCGTGAGATCATGCCGGTGTTCGGATCGGCGATCGGCTCTTGAGGCGCCTGGAATAGTAACGCTCGTGGCATTAGCTCGTGCCCTCTGTCACGTTCTGCGGTAAGACACACTGGACCCATGCGCAAAACACTGGGTCATCGCAAATCAGTTCGGCCACTAGGTTCCTTCCGCGGCCGAGGCGCGTGATGTATGCCCGCTTGGTATAGTCCGCTGCCGCCCCGATCGTCATGGTCCGAAAGGCGCCCCAGGTATTGCCGCCGTCGCGGCTCAGGCGAATCTTGATTTCTGGCGCTGGCGCTGATGAATTCCCGACGCCCATTGCGGCCACGATCTCGAGACGCGGCACGAACACCATCTTGTTTTCGGAGTAGGGTAACGCAAAACGACGGAGCCGACGAAAGATATAGGTCGCAGTCGTCGTAAATGTGTTCGTGACCGTGACCGTGACCGCTTCGCCCGATCCCAGCGAGATCGCGTCGTGCGGACTGCCGTCGCTGACACTATACGAGGTCGTCCAGCCAGTCAGCGCGGCTTCGGTAACACCGTAAGTGCCCGCCGAGAGGCCGCTGAAGAGCTGTGACTGCCCATCCTGCAACGTGAACGTCGCTGGCGACAAGCTACCCGTGGTGCCGAAGGCGAACGACGTTGACCCACCGGGGATCGGCGTCGTCTGCTTGATGACCGTAATCGAGCCTTGCGGGTTAGCCCCGCACGCGCTCGGCGAGCCCGTCAAATTCTGCGCGAGGACGAGCGCCCATATCTTCCGCTGTGTCGCATCTGCCGTCGTCCACGTCAGGGCGATATTCGCCGACGACAGCGCGCACGTCGCATCGGCATTCAACGTGCTCGCGGGTGCGCCCGTGGCAGTGCGGAGAATCAGCCCTTTCGTGGTGGATGTTTTCGCGTCCCGCATGAAGGGGGATGGGGCACCGTTGATGCCGCCCCACCACGCGGAATAGTGCGAAGCGCCATCGTAGGCACCGAACGCGAGGTTGGCATCGACTGATCCCGATCCAGCCGTGGCGATCTTGCACGTTGACGAAAACAGCGCGAGGACGGGATTGTTGGCCGTGATCGTCGTGTTCTGCACGCCCGTCGAGGTCGGCTGCGTGATTGGCACTAGATTCGCCGACACCGCATCCCCGCCGATCGCGAGATAGCCGATGTTCCAATCCGGCGACCCGCTGACCGTGACGGTAAATCCATTCGCGACGAAGCCGATCGTGACCGGATCGGAAATCGTCGTGGCACTGCTCACGATATCTTGCTGGATGACGGTATCGATCTGAAAGCTCGTGCAGGCCGGCGTGATCGCGTTCGCTGTGACGCCCCAGCCGACTTGCACATCCGTGCCGCAGAGCGTGCCGAATCCATACGAGTGATACGCACCGCCGACTTCCCCGCTCGCGCCGGCATCTTGCGTGCTCAGTTTGAGCAACGCGACGGGATCGAAGCCGACATTGACGATGCCCGATCCGGCCGACACATCGTAAATGCCCACCGCGCAATCGACATCGGACCCGCCGATCACGATGGCCGTCCAGCCTGATCCGGCCAACAGATTCGTGTCGAGCGTGATATCGAAACTGCCGACATTGAGCGCGCTGACGTAGCCGCGCACGCGCGGGACGGCCCCGCCAAAGAACGCCGAGGTTGTGACCCAACTCAGGGAATAGGTCGTGTCAAATTGACGGGCCGATAAGCACACGCCGAACTGTTCACCGAAGCCCACCGACGTGCCGAGATGCGTCGTGCCATCATCGAACCCGTAGCAGTAGGACGCATTGCTCGTATCAGCGATCCCCGCCGAGGAAAATATGATCGCTTTCGGCGTCAGCGATGGATAGCGCACAAGGGAGACGGTCTGACTCCCGGTGCCAGTCCTGAGCGTGAACGGGACGATTTCAGCCTGAAGCGCCATTTACGGTGTGGCGAGATTCTGCGTGAAGATTTCGACGGACTGCTGATAGACCGTGCCGGTCAGACGATCACCGACGAGATGCTTGATGAACTGCGACGAATAGCAGTGCGAGATCGGCCGGTTCGGATGCCATTGCTGATTCGGTTCATCCCACAAGCCGCGTTCCGCCCAGCGACGGAGCGTCAGATCGAAGACGGGCGTCGTGTCGTCGCGGCCTTCGATGTGCAGATTGTAGAACCAGTGCCCGCGCTCTTGATACGTCCAGCCCTTCATCGCGGTTGCCGCAGTCGCACTCTGCAACATGAATTCAATCGCAAAGGTCGAGACACGCGCGGGCGTATAGCCGTCCGCGATGTTGACGACGCGCGAGCCATCTTGATCCAGCGACACCCAGATCACGGTATTCGCGATCCGTTGCAGTGTGTCCGTTTTGGCGCCCTGTTCGATGAACACGCCCTGGATCGGCGCAAACGGAAAATCGGGATCGCCGTTGTCATACCAGACTTCGCCGGTCTGATTGCCCATTAACCAGATTTCCCGATGACTGCGCCGCATGGCGATCAGGTTGTCGGAGGCTTCTGAGCGTTCGGCGATGTCGAGCCCGTCCCAGTCCGTGCCGTCCTCGAGCGCCGAGATTTGAAACGCGCGCGAATCCTTGATCAGGACGAGAAAATACCCGTCCATGAATTCGCCTTCCAACGCGGAGCCTTGCGGAAAGTCAATGTCCGCGATCAGCGTCAGGACGTTCGTGTTGATGTCGAAGATGTAGCCGTTCAGCCCCGAGGTGATGAACACCTGATGCCCAGCGGTGCCGTTGGCGCACATCGTTGGCGTGACGCCTGTGACCGTGGCGACGGTGCCATAGTTGGTGTTGCTCCCATCACTGAAGATTTCAAAGAAGCCCGTCCCGGCCACGGCGAATGTCCGCGAGTTCTGATAGAACAGCTCGACGCTCATGCCGGACCCGCCGAGCGTTGAGAACACTTCTAAGCCCGGTGCTGGCGCGAGCCACGTCTTGCTTTTGGCGACTCCCGGCGGCACGACTTCTTCATACAGGTTGATCGTGCGATCCGCTGATGCCGTGATCGCCGCGAGCGTATTGGACGGCCCGATGAAGTTTTCGACAATCATTGGGCCTCACATGCCGCGAGCCTGAGCGCGCCGACAGTGACACCGAGCGCATCGGCGATCCGTCGTAAGTGTTCCGCCTTGCGCCGAGCGATTTCATGCCGATCCACCACTACCACGCCCCAATACTTCAACGCCCGTTTCGTCTGATACCGTCGGCATCGTTGACGGTTGCACCGTTTGCAGATCCAACGTCCAGCTCGAGGCCCATGTTTCAACACATGGACCGTTGCTGGCGTCAATAGATGCCCGTGAACACAATGCGTCATGGGATCTTACGGACTCGCACACCTGTCGCGGGGAGGACCGCCGTGGACGCGACACGATCGAAAGGGTTGGACAGCACACTCCAGGCTGCGACCGTCGTCGCCCCACGCAACCGCACGGCCACATGGTAGCCCGTCGCGAACGGCAGTGACGTGAACACCGTCGCCGGCACGGGAATGATGCAATCGGCGAGTGTGGGATTCGCCGGATCATCGATGCGCACTTCATTTGGATTTTGCTGCACGGGCGTCGGCGGCACCGACACCTTGGACTGATTGCACATCCACGTCGAGGCCGCGTAGTTGGTCGGACTCTGCACGGGCTGTCCGCCTGTCGCCGGATCAACACCGGCCGCGAAGATCCCGACATCCGCCATGATCGGCACTTCGGCTTGCGCGTAGACCGCCGTCGGCACGAACAGACACACGAGACAGACGATCCATCGCTTCATTCGTTTCCTCCCTTGCCTACAATCCGACCAAATCACCTGTCGCGATCTGACCTTCAACCACTAGCAAGCCAGGACTCGCCGTTGACCCCGTGCCGGTCGCGAACAGTTTTTCGGTGCGAGTGGCTTTCCGACGACTCGTGGTCGCGAGATGCGTGCGATTCGCCGGAGCGGGCGCGGTCGCTCCTGAGAAGATGTCGGTAAACGCTTGCCGCACGTTTGCGCGACTCGGATTCACCGTGCCGGCAGCATCGAACATCGCATTGAACGCATCGCGCTCGCCCTGCGATCGCGTGATCCAGCCGGTGCCCGCCCACGCGAACACCGTGGCATCCACCGACGTGGAGCCGAGGTATTCATCGCGTGACACGGACGTGCGCCACACCCAGAAATCAGGCACCGCATCGGCATTGAGCAACGCTGCGAGCCCGGTCAGGTTATTCGCGACATAGAGCGTGTTTGTGTCGCTGTTGCCGGTGACGTGCGTTTTAAGTGTGGCCCGTTGTGCCGATGTCAGAGTCATAAATGCGGTTCGAGAATGGGCGGTAGCAGCGGTAAGGTATTGCCAGTCAGGACCGGACCAGACACCGCCCCATGATTCGCATGACCCGAGAGATCGAGGACTGTTAACGCCCCTTGCGCGCCCAGACGCCAATAACCGGCTGCATCTTGCGTGGCGGACGGCCAACGCCACTGGCTCGCGATCTCGTTGTAGTCGAGACAGCGATTCCAGAGAGCCACCATCCACAGGTTCCCGACGAACGGACGAGCGAGCAATGCTCGATTTCCAACTAAAGTGGCGGTCGCTGAATTGGCGGTAATTGTGCCTGTGCCAGCGCGTTGCGTGGTATACGTGAACTCTGATGGCGCCGTCACGAGATCGCCGATAAAGAGTCGGCACTGCGCATCGGCCGTGGTATCGAGCACCCAGGCGACAAAGAGCGGCTTGTTCGCGGCCACGATTGGCGCATTGGAGAAATTGACGCGCACTTGCGCGCTCGTAGTCGCACGCGGGATCGTGAAGCTCGTAAAGTTCGTTGGCGATCCGCCAAAGTCCGCAAAGAACGCCGACCCGCCCGCCCCACGAACGTAGATCCGTTGGTCGGCCGTCAAGCTCGTGCAGTTGAGCCAGGCCATCAACGTCATAAACGCCGAGGCATCCAACGTGTTTGACGTGCCGACGTTGAGGGCATCATTGGTGCCCCCGAATTTGAGCGGATTCAAGACATACGCGAGCGCGTTCGTCATGGATGACTACCCGACGTTGGCAATCGTCCAGGGCGTAATCTTCAACACCATGTTGGTCCCGCCATCGTTGTTCATGTTCTGCGCCGTGCCGTTTTTGACGTAGGGCGTAAATCCGTTCTGAATGCCCGCGAGGGAAATCGTGATCGTGCGACGTTGGAGCGCATCAGCCGCCGCGATGATCCACGAGCCGAGATATCGCGCGCCGCCCTGCGCCGTGCCAGACGGCGCATCGGTATCGTCGTCCGTTCCATCGACGTTGATGAGAAGACCGTAGAGATCGACCGTCGTGCCAGCGACGGGAGCCGCCGCCCAATCGGGCATCTCGATCATGGCATCGGCCCACAGGACCGCGCCGACCGTCGCATCGTTATTCGTGAAATCGGTGCCGGCCGTCGAGAAGTTGCCAGCGGCGATATCGGTTGCTAAGTTGAAGACGGTTTGCGCCGCCCCATAGACCGCGCGCTGATAGACCGTCTTCGACGCAACCGAGACGTTGAGCGCACTCGTGAGGTTCGGCTGATCCGTCGCGATGACGACACGTTGCGTGCCGTTGTCTTTGTTCCCGCTATTGACGGCGGTAGTCGTGCCAGCAATCTGCGCGAGATTGACGGATTGATTCGCCTCGAGATGCCCGATCTGCGCCGATCCGGTCGTGAGCACCACGGTCGCGTTGAGATTGCCAGCCGTCGCCTGTGACACCTGAACCGGCGTCATTGACGCGATGCCTTGAATCGTCGCGACGCCACTCGCTGCCGTGCCGGCCGTCCCACCGCCGGCCACAATCCACGGTGATGTGCCTTGCGTGACCGATGTCGTCGGCGCTGCGGCGAGCGACACCGCGACAGCCGTAGCATTCGCTCCGGTGTTTGCCAACGAGACTTGGAGTGGATTGGCCGCGCCGACAGCGGTGCCGCCTTGGTAGGCTTCGGCTTGCGCTTTGAGGTTAGTCGCAGTGCCTTGAATCACCGTCACGTTGCCGGTAACGGCGGTCGTTGATCCGCTGTCGGCGATTACATGCCCGATGACATTCGTGCCGGCGGGTAGCGCATTTGAGATGGCGGTGACGGCGCCCACCGTGGCGATGACACCTGTGCCATCGGTCGGCAGCTCCACGCGCAATGCGGTTGCGGCCGTTCCATGTCCACCGGAGACACCAGAGAGGTTGCCCCCGACGTTGACGCCGAGGTAATCCGCACTCGCCGGAACCGCGGCACCTGTCGCGCTCGCCGCCGCATTGCCTGACGATCCCGCGGCGACGTTGACTTTGAGAAACCCAGAGGCGTCCAGCGTGCCGCCGGCCATGTTGCCGGACGAATCAATGAAGCCTGCTGCCGTGCCGTCTGCTGGGAATGCGGCGCCGAACGTAGACGACGTGCCGCCGCCGCTACTCCCACCGCTCGTAACGAGCAATTCTCCGGCGTTGTTGACTTTGAGCGGCTTCGCGGAATTGGTGTTCTCATTGAGTGCGCCAACGAGAAGCGGCCCGTCTTGTCGGTTCATGGAAAGGCAACTTTACCGAACCGTGACGCGCGGATCAGTGCCAAGTCCGGTCAGATTCCCGACGCGCTCGTTCACCTGTTCGCGTGCGCTTTCGAGCGCCATGCGGGCATCGTCGGCGGCTTTCTGCGCCTTTGCGATCTTGGCGTCGTAGCTCGCTTCGACTTGGCGTAATTCTTCTTTCTTGGCTTCAATGGCCTTGTTGGCTTGTGCCCGCACGGCCGCGAGTTCGCTGGCTTTGACTTCGGCCGCATCGAATGCTGCGTCCAGCTTCGCCAGTAGTTCATTGACTTTGGACATCGACTACTCCCTAGCTATTCGTGGCGGCGAACGCCGTCACCGTGACAGTGCCGCTCGTGACGGTCGTGGAAATGCGCGCACGCATGGCGCCGGACAACAGATTCACGGACACGCGATGCGCCTTATCGATCGCGGACCAAGTAACGGTGCCCTCCGTGACCCACGTCCCGGTGTAGTCACGCGAGGGCGCCGATTCAATCAGCACCACGCCGGCTGCGGATGTGTGATCGAACGTCACGTAAAACGAGGCTTCGACGTAGCGCCCGCAAATCGACGCCGGCATGACGCCAATGGTCTTCTCGTCGTTCGTGGCCGATCCGGCGTTGATCAGGACGTAGCCGGTTTCAGGCAGTAGATTGATGTTGATGCCAGACATCGGACTCCTCTAGCCGTTGCTCGTCTGAATGTTGTAGCCGGCGCGGCGATCATGCGTCCAGGCTGGATCGATGGGCTGATCGGTCATATCCTGCACGGCATTCGTCCGCTTGCAGATCATCATGGACTCCGCGGCTCCGCGCATCACATCCGCTCGCACGTTCTGGTCCTGCACCGCATACGGCGTCAGCAGACGCTTCGCGAGGTTGTATTCCAGTAACTCTTCAAACCCAGGCGGAACGGCATATGAGGTCGTTGCGAGGTCGGCGAACACCGCGAGATGATTGCGCCGATACAGCACGAGTGCATTCGTCGCGATGTTCGGCACAGGCCACAACTGAAGGACGGCTAGATCGCGCGCGTAACTCGCGTTGAAATAGACGCCGGTCGCCAAGCTGTTTGACAGCGATTTGACTTGAATCGATTGCCAGGCGTCATCGGTGAAAATTGCGCGCGGGATTTCAATCGTGGAATTGCCCGCCGTGAACGCCTGAATCGTGGTCGTCGTCACCGTCGAACTCGGCACCGCTTCGGCCACGGTAATCACCGTGTTCGCGCCGAACACCGATGACACGACGGTATAGCTCCCATCGTTGGCGCCGCCGGACACCACGACTTCCGTGCCCGACGTGAACACGGCTGTTACGTCCGTGGCGACGGTAAACGTGCCGTTCGTCGGTGATGCGGCCGCGAGCGTATACGCCGTGCTGATCGTGGGATTCTGAAGAATCGCCGCACCTTCCAACTCGAACGGACGGGTCGTATCAAAATCACCGCCGGGACCGATCGTGTAGGTGCCTTGGTCCGCGACGAGCGGCCATACTTCCCGCGCCTGAAAGGCGGAGATCATCTTCTCGTTGTTGAGGATTCTGACGAGATTGTTCAGACGCCGCCGACAATCGGTATAGTCCGTCGTCGTGAGCGATTCGCCGACTGCCTTGATGTTACAGAGGTCGGCGGCGCCGTCGATGATGTCCTGCGCGGTGACACTCACACGCGCACTCCATCGATGATCTCGTAACCGTAGACCGGCCCCGTCGGCTTCAGCGCGGAATCACCGTGAATGGTCACTTCGATGCCCCGACCACGCGCGAAGCCGATCCAGTATTTCGCGCTCTCGACCTGGATCTTGTAGAACGGATCGGTTCCGTCGAGGGTGAACCAGAAGAGATCGATGGCGTCGAAGCCTTCGTCGATCGCGAGGGCGAGCATCCAGCAGAGGGAACCTGCAAACTCACGTTCAGTCGGAGTCTGAATGCGCTCGCGCGGATACACGCGACAGCCAGGGAGTGCAGGATCGGCAGTGAGGCGATAGATGGGTTTGTCTTGCTGTCGATACCAGTCATAAGCTGCTGGCCGTTTCTCCTGAATCCACCACGTCGGGTGTAAATCGAACCAGCGCGACCAGTCGGTGAAGTGTCCCGCGAAGCGCCGAAAGATTAGATCGTTGAGCCCCCACCGCTCCGCACCCGGATCGAATGGCGGAATGTCGCCCATCGACATCCCGCATCCGAGCAGTTCGACCTTACGAACTGGGCACTCCGTAGCTGTTGATCGTCGTCGCTACCGCGTCACTGAACGTGTTGGGCCCCCACCGATCGTTGGTGCCGCCGGCGAACATCGCCGTCAACCCGTTCGTCGCGTAGGGCACGTCGAAGTGGTTGCCGTACACGCTGTTGTTCGCGCCGCTCGTCAGCGTCACCTGTGTCGTGGACGTGACGCCGTTGTAGATGTAGGTGAAATGGTTGTTGCGAATCGTGCTCCCCGTGAACGGCGCGATGATGTGATTCGCGTTGCCCCAGAACTCGCAGTTCTGAATCACCCAGCTATTGAGCGTGCCCGTGCCAGCGCCCGTCGCCGACGAGATGCCGATGTCGCCCGATCCTGAGCAACTAAAGATCACGCAACTGTCGATCAGGATGTTGTTCGGCAGATCCAGTGCGCTGATCCCGTCGTCTGTGCCCGTGATGAAGCACCCGACGATTGAGGTTTTCTCGGAGCAATTCGAGGTCGGCGGATCGCCCGCGTTGACCAACTTGATCGCCGGCGCGGCCGTCGCGGAGCAGTTGAAAAAGATGTTCTGGATCAACCAGCCCTGCCCGTTCGGCTGCAACAGCGCACCCGTGCCGCCAGATGGAGATAGCCAGGTCGCGCCGCCGCCGTTCGGCGTGCCGCTCGTGGTCGCCTGCCTCGGGAGATTGCCCATGCCGATGAGCGTCACGTCATTGACGCGATTGGAGCTGAATTCTTCGGTCAGCACGCCCTGAATCCCGACCACGATGCCAGGCCGAAGGTAAGGGTTGACGGCCGCCATGGACGCATACGGCTTGGCGTAGCTGCCATCCGCCGAATCGGCCGAACTCGTGCTCTGCGGGCGCACCCACAGATCGACCGAGCCGTTCCCGGCATTCACGGACACCGAGGCGAAATTGGCGTTGATGTCGGAGATGTTGCGGTTGGAGAACACGCCGCCGCCGGAGATGGTAATCATTCACTGCTCCATTCAATCGCGCATGGCGCGAGAGACAGGCGAGACATCGCGTCCCGCCTGAATGGGTTTACTTCCGCTTCGACGCTTCGGGAATCTCCGCAACGTGCTTAATCGTGGTTGCCTCGAACGCTTCGGCTTCAGCCTTCGCCTTCGCGCTCATGTTCCGATCGGCGTAAGGCCGTTCCGCCGCCGCAACAGACAACGCCTGTTCGGACGCGATGAGCGCTGCGTGGGCTTCGGCTAAGCCCTGCACATACCCGCGCGAGAGCATGTTCGGCGCGTCGTTCTCCTCCGCCGGCTGCATGTGCTCCGTGATGATCTTGCCGGTCTTGTCGTCGCGCTTGACCTTGTAGAACATCGCCGGCCACTGTGGTTGTCCGATCTGTTCGCGTGGGCGTCCAGGCGGACCATACGGCGAGTAGCCCATTTCCCACTTCGCCGCTTCGCGTGCGTAAGCCGAGGCGGGGTTATGAACAACCCCGCCCGGTCCTGATCGATCGGTGAATGCTGCTGAAGCCATGTGCTCCTTTTACGAGACAGCCACGTCGAATCCGGTCGTCGTGCCCGCGAGCGCAGGGCAATACCAGAGTTCGTTGTAGGCCGTCAATTCGATCATGGCGCGTCCCGACGCATCGAACGTCAGCGTCACGATCCCCGATCCGCCGACGCCGCCCGCCACGGTGACGACGTGCGCTGCCGCCGTCAGATTCAGAATGGTCAGCTTGCAACCGTTCAAATCCTTCGTCGGCACGGCGAGCGTCATACCCGTATGGGCCGTGCCGCTGATGACCGCGAGTGCATCTGCGCCAGCCGGCGGCAAGGCGATCGCGCCGTCTGCCGAGTAGCTGTTGATGACGCGCGCCCGTCCGGCGATCGGGAACGCATCCACGGTCTGCGGCGCCCCGGTCTGTGTGTAGTCCGTCGCCGCGCCGTCCGTGACTTGCGCTCCCGAGGCGTGAGCCACAGCGATCGTGCCGTCCTGCCCCCGCAAGACAGGCACGGTCAACGACGCGGCAACGTAGCCTTTCGTGATCTTCATCGTCTCGTCATCGACGCGGATGTAGTTGCCCACGGCGAATCCGGTCGAAGCGGCGACGAGAATTTGCTTATCGCTGACGGCGCACGCCGCTGAGAGTGTGGTATTTGCAAGTGCCATGACTTAGCTCCACAGCCTGACGGCGAAGTAGGGAAGAATCGCCGCGACCCCGCCGATGGTGTCGCACCGCGACGGCTGCTGATCCGTCTGGATGTTGTATTGCTCGACCCAACGCATCGCGATCTTCGTGTCCGCATCGCCCACGGTTTTCGCATTCGCGCCCGCGAGATTGTCCGGCAGATCGACCATCGCGAACGCGAAGGCCGCCGGGTTGAACATGAGCGACTGCCGCGAGGACTGCGCCGCCATCGTGGCGCCGGTCGTGCCGGTCGAACCCAGGAACGTCAACGCCGCATCGTTCGCCGGCGATGCCGTGACCGTCTGGAGCTGTCCGCTCGGAATGATGCTCGGCGAGATGTTGAGAGTCGCCGTGCTCGAGCCCGACACGTCGGCGGTCAGCACGAACTGCTGAAGCACGCCCGTGTCGGTGTAGCTCTCCGGGTTGACGCCGTTGACGCCCGCGATCGTGAACACGTCGCCCGCTTTGAGCGCATAGGTGCCGGCGCCGTCCACCGTGATCGAGGAACCGGTCTGCGACGCGCTTGTCATCGCCCACGTCGAAGACGTGAAGGTGCCGGTCGTGTGCGTGGGGATCAGCGGATCGTAATACCAGCTATCGACGCCGAGAGCCGCATTCGCGAACTGCCCCGACTTGAAGTAGGTCGAAATCTGCGCCTGCGGATTGAACAGCGCGAAGTTCGCCGACAGCAAGGCCGACTGCGTAAGCGGGTCGATCACCGCGCACAGTTCGTCGTCAGGGACGGCGTTGTTGTGCAACAGCGCGACGGCATCGGTGATGGTTTTGTTCGACGTGATCGGGACACCGGGCGAGCCGGCCGAGAAGTAAACCGCCTTGTAGACTTCGGCGCCCGCGACCGCATCCCACTTGTTTGCCTGTCGGCGTCCAGCGGGACGGGTGTAACGGTCCTGCACTTTTTCGACTTCCAACGCGGTCTGGCTGGAGGACCAGCCCATACCGACTTGGAACTGATGGTTGATGGTGAGGGGCACCGTCTGGTTGAGGATGGACTGCTGCACGAGTCCCTGTCCCTCAAACACCTGCCAGCGCTGTTGGATGCGCACCTGCACGGTGTCGCCGATCTGCGCGCCTTCGGGCTTATCGCCCCAGTTCTGTTTTTCCCAGCTTCGATCGAACTGGCCGATCAACTTCAAGTGATTCTTGAAGTTCATCGCCACGTCCTTGGTCACCCAGGTCGGCGTGATGAATGTGTTCGTTGCCAATGCCGTCTCTCAGTAGACGGCGCACGGACCTACTACCGGCGTTTGCGACCGAAAAATTTTTCGTGATTCGCAAGGGACATATCGTTGTCGCCGGGCGGTTCGTCGCCTGTCTTCAACGGCCCTGTCCCCACCGGAGTCGGAGGCTTGGGAGCCACGATTACCTTGGCTGCGGGTTTCGACGCTCCGGTTGCCCCGTTTGACGGAGGCGCGTCGGTGGCCCGCATGTAACGATTCACACGTCGGCGTAGCAAGGCTACGGATGGTTCATTCAAGTCAAGCGATGACGCGAACCCGATGGTATCGACGTAATCGTCAACATGAGTGGCGAAATAATACACGAGTTGGGCGGGATTGTCACTAGTGACGATCACATGCCCCAAAATGTCGGGATAGCGGATATCGTCCACCGCCTGCACGCGCTCGTCGTAGTCCGGCGTGTGCGCTTTGAACGCCGCGATGTTGGCTTCGACTTGTGACGCGAGTTTTTCGCCTTCTACCGCCGCGACACGATGCGCTTCGGCTTGCTGGCGCTCGGTGAATTGCTGCTGCGCGGCGTGGAGTTCCTGTCGCAGCGTGTGAACCGCGAGCGCCTTCGTGTAGGCCGCATACGGATCAGGATCGCTGGCGAAGTCTTCGATCTTCGGTTCCTTCTCGGAGAAGGGCGCCGAAGGAGCGGCGGCAGGCTCGCGTGTTGGCGAGGACACGCTAGCTCGGCGCTCGGCTTCTTCGGCGCGTCGTTCGGCTTCTCGCCACTTGCGCGTCAGTTCCGCAATGCGCGGGGAGTCGGCCGGCGTGGCGTCCTGCCTCGCGGATCGTCTGCGCTCAGTGTCGGATTTTGTGAACTGGCCTTTGTCGTCGCGCGCCCGTTCCGCTTCGGTTGGCACTTCGGCGACTTCGCCATTCGTTGGTGCCGGTGTCGTTGCCAGCGGTTCTTTTGCCGGCGCGCGATCCTTCCCAGGTCCGAATTGCGCTTCATGGTCCGCGAGTGACGTGGACTCTTGCGGGTCCGGCGTGGTGGGCGGTGCGGGTGTCTCGGTCGGCGTAGTCGCAACTACGGTATCCATCTAGGCTCCACTTCCGTTCGTCGGTGTCGGCGCCACGTCGGCTTCGTGTTCGATCTGTTCGTGCGCGTGTTCGTTCGCCACATGCGCCATGCCGAGTTCGTGCGCGTGTGTCTGATGCAGGGAATGCAGCTCGTGATCGCGTTGCTTCGCCGCTAAGCGCGTCTCATGTTCCAGATCCACGAGCGTGCGGATCTGCTCCACAATCACATTCAGCGCATCGGACTGCTGCTGCTGGGTCGCTTTAAGGTCCGCGACCATGAACGCGGTTTCCTGCTGGATCTTCGCCAGTTCCAATTTCGTTTTGTTGTCGTGGTCGCTGATCACGGTATCGGCCAGGGCTTTGATTTGGGCCTGCTCCATCCGTGCGCCCTTGTCGGCCTTTAACTGCATGTTCTCTTGCGCGAGCATTTGCGCGTGCTGCGTCAGTTGCAGGAGACGCGGATCGACGGGCTTGCCTTGCTCCAACATTTGCACGACGGCCGGCTGAAGCATCGCGCGATACCGCTTCGCGAGATCATCGTCGCCAACCATCTCCATGAATCGATCCCCGATCACCGTCAACTGCTCGGGCGACTTTTCGATGATGCCGCCCAACAGAGTCAGCATCTCTTGACGTTTCGTTTCGTAGAATTTCGAGACTTCGATCGCGACGTTGAACGATCCATCCTTCGTCAACGCATACGTCTTCGGCTCGTGGCCTTGATGCGCGGGATTCTCCTCATCGAACGCTTGCGGCTTTCCGTTCGGAGTCGGTCGCACGAACGCTTGCCCGACCATCACACGTTCCGGCTTCTGCGACCCGTTCATCATCGAGACGATCCGGCCTGGGCGTGTGCCGTAGATCGGATACAGCAAGTCGTTCACGATCTGGCCTTCGTAGTGAACGGATCGAATCAAGTTCGCGAGATAGTTCGACGTGCCCCGCGCCGCTTCGTCCAGCAGCGTGCTCGCCATTGCGCCGGAGCGCACATCGGGATGCGTATCCGCGAGATTCGCTTGTCCGATCGTTGCCATGATCGATTGATCGAACGCGCCAATCATCAACGCCATCGCCTGAATCGGCGGCTCGGCCTGATTGCGAACGGGCGCAGTAATCGTTTGTCCTGTGGATGGATCAATGTCGTTGTAGAACAGGGCCGTCCAATTACGAGTTGATTGCTCCTTCCACTGGCCTTCAAAATTCTCAATCGCCCGAAACGGCACGAGCCACGGCGCCTTCGGTGCCATCGCGATCGCTTCAACCGCGCTGCTCACCATCGCGTTGTAGGCTTTTTGCGGATCGCGCGAGGGCCGCACGAGTCCTTCGACGCGCCGCTCTTTGTCGAACGAGTGCATCTCCTCGCCGACGACTTTGATGATGGGAATCGATGGTCCTTCCCACTGCGTTTCGGACAGCGTGTGGATGCCATCGATCACCGCGAACGTAACCGACGTGTAGACTTCTTCGCGCGTGTCCAACACGGTCACGCCTTCGGGCAGCACCTTCGGATCGTCCAGCGCGAGCGACGAGCCATCCGCCAACAAGGCGACCGTGCGTGTCGAGGGCACGATCGTCCAATACTCCGACACGCGCACGCTCCGCATCGTGCCTTCGGTCTTGAACCACTTTGGCGCTTCGTCGCCGAGTGCGCGCCAATCGGAATCCGTCATCGTGTCACTGGCCGCTGGATTTGGTCGGCCATTGGCGAGCCGTGGATACATCGTCTTGTAGATATCCCACGGCAGATCGCGGCCAACGAACGCCCACTTTGCATCGGACCCGTCCGGCTGTTCATGCGTCGGATCGAGCATCACGGAGAACTGGTTGAAGAATCGTCGATAGACAATTTCCTTGTCGTGGGAGCCTTTGACGTATTGCGTGAGGATGCCGTAGTAGCCTTCGCCCGCAATCGCGGCCCGACTCGCCGCCCACATGCGCGCGTCTTTCGCGTTGGAGTGTCGCTGAATCCGCCGCGCGAGCCCTTCGCGCAATTCGATTTCGCTGTCGTCAATCTCGCCAACGAAATCATCCGCCGCCGTGATCGACATGCCGAGGTCGGCTTGGAGTAAATCGTTTTGGAGTTTGCGGATGGGATCGCGAACTTTGTTGATCGTGAGGCACGGACGCGCGGGCACGGCGGGATTATTTCCAGCGGAGGCCATCCCTTGCCGGAGTCGCTTGATTTCTTCGTCCCACTGGGTTTCGCCTTCGTAGAAGCCGAGATCGTCGCGCACGCGCTGCCGCTGGTCCTTAGAGGATTCTTCGCCCTGCTCCCATCGTTCCCGCGCGAGTTCGAGGTTGACGGCCATTAGGGCTTGACGCGCGTGGGCAGATTCGCGCTCGGGGTGCGCGCGAATTCCGCGATCTGTTTCAGCGTCATCGAGGCGCGCAGTTTCTTCGCCTTGGGAAACGTGGCGCCATGTTCCGCGGCACGAAATAAATTCGCCTGCGCCTTAGAAACGCTTGGCAATGAAATGCTCCTGCCACGTTGGCATGTGCATATACCCGCAGGATTCACAGATGTCGCCGAATTCGGTTTCACGGAACATGCCGCCGAAATCACACCGCTCGCAGCGCTCTTCGCGCGTCAACCGAAACGCATCGGGGATGTAAGCCTCGCGAGTTTTCTGTAAGCGCAAATCAGGCATCGGCCTTCACCGCTCGATCGTCTTCGCCGATATGAAACACGCCCGCTTCGCGATTCGTCTCTCGCCCGATGTCTTCGGGGTAATACATCACGTAGCACTTCGGGCAGATGTAGCAATCCTCGAACGTATCGTGATTCATCACCGTGCCGCATTCAGGACACGGATCGAATCGCTGCGCGATGGGTTGTCTCATCGCTGCGCCTTTCGCTCGGCTTGCTTCTTCTGGAACGCCGTAACTTTTTCGGCGATGTCGGCAGGGAGGGGCGGGAGTTCTCGCGGTGGTTGATTGACCAGCGAGTGATGCACGAATGCGCGTGCCTCATCGCCGCCGTTCGGATGTTGCACGATTGCGTCGAGTAGGGCGGTGACTTTTACGGAATCGATTACAGGTGGACGGGACCACGGATCGCGGGCGAGATGTCGTCGGAGTTTCAACAACCGTTCCGGCGACACGTCGCGGCTCAGGAGACGCTTTGCGAGGTCGGCGGCATCGAAGGGCATCAGACATCCAAGCGCGAGATCAAATCCTCGATGCGCGCGCTGGCGGCTTCGACCTGAAATCCAGCGTTTCGCAACGCGCAGACCACGGCAGACCACGGCATCGGCGGCGTTCCAGCCACGTCGCTGCTCGTTGGACCGGTCGCGCGCAACACTGGCGCCAACCGCTGCTCCAGAAGGCCGAGACGTTGATGGAGTTCTTCGATGCGTTTCTCGTTCGCGGTCAATTCGCCGTTGACGGTCGGATTCGGCGTCGGCACGTTCGGCTGCGGATACGCATTCGCTGTTCCCGCCTGCCCGAGATACGTTCCAGATGTTTGATTCATAATTCACACCTCGCGGAAGTTATCTCTCGCCGTTACTTTTTGCGCTCATGGGTGATTAGCATGAGGGCTGGTTCAAGAACGGCGAGAAGAAAGAACCATGCTGGGTTAGGGCCAACTCTAGCACAAATCAAGGCTTATGCCATCCAACTATCGCGGCCAGTCAATCCCGGCTGGTATGGCCCGCCACTCATCGCGCGGGTTTTCGCGGCGCGTGCCTCGCGTTCCGCTTCGGTCGGTCGATTCGCGCAGAAGTTTAATTCGATGTTGGACGCCGCTCGCGCGACGTTGGCGAACCAATCATCGTCTTTGATTTGGCGCACCGGGTTGTTCGACACGGAGCGCAAATGTTCGTCCCAGACGATGCCCGCTTCAAACGCTTGCGCCATGAACGGCCACGGCTCGAGCCCCACATGCGAGACTTTCAGCCAGCGTGATTCTTCGTCGTTGATGCCGAACGCTTCATGCCCTCCGGCGTTGCGGCGGCGCATGTAACCAGCGAGTTGTTCGATCAACGCGAGGCGGACATCAGCGGCGTTCGCGTTGTCGCGATACGCCGGACGAAAACCCGCGCGATGCAGGAGTGTGAGATTCGTAAACCGCGTGCCATTGTTCGCGACTTGTCCAGGCGGCGGACACGTCGTGCGGAACTGCACATCCGGCAACGCGCCGAACCATTCTTCGCGATGCTCTTGCACGACGGGCAGGAAATCTTCAAGGAACAAATTTTCACCGATGATGCCGGCGAGAAACGCCAACCCGCCCGAATGGAACCGTTGCGCCACACACCACACAACGTTGAACTTGCCGAAGTCGAACGCTTCGAGTAGGGGAATGGAGCTATCCACACGCAACGGTCGGACGTGCAACTGCCGCCGGAAGGTTTCCTCGAACACCGCTTCGCCGATCACGTTCACGCCGCGCGTGCCGAGAATCATCGGCCCGTGTTTCGCGTGGTCTGGTGGGAACGTGCGTTCCATACGCTCGATATCGGCGGGATCGAGGTTGTAGGCGTTGTCGCGTAACCGCAGCCGGTAATACTTCCGTCCCTTAATCGAGTTGTCGGTAGGGAATCCGCCGTGCCGCCCATCGGCGAGCCAATGATTCGTGCCTGGGGGATTCGGCGAGAACGTCAGTTGATGCGGGAAACCTTTTTGCCGCAGCGACGCGCGAAGCTCCTGCCCGATATCGGCGGGGAGTTCTTCGGACTGATCGGAATACACGCGCGACACATCAAGGCCGCGCAACTTTTCGTAACGCTGATTCGCGTTCGCGGCTTTCAGTCCGAACGCATAAACCTTCGACCCGTTCGTGAAGTTGTAGCAGAGTTCGCGCGAATCCCATTCGTAGTCGGTGGCGCCACGAATGCGACACAGCTCCTCGAATCGCGGGATCAGTTTCGTGCGTGTCGCAGTGTCGGAGTAGCGAAAAATCAGGCTCTTAATGCCGGGATATTTCTTCAGGTAGTAAATTTCATTGTCGAGACAGAGCGTCGTCTTCGCACACATACGCGAGCCTTCGACATCGCGCTCTGGTGTAGTGTCGTTGAAAATTTCTTCGTGAATACCCTGCCACGGATTCAGCGATTCCGGTAACGGCTTCTCGGATTCGGATTCGAGTTCACTCACGATTTCTCTCCGAGAATACGCGCCGTCCAATCCGACTCCGATAGCTTCGCGCGTGTAAATTCTCGAGCCGTCGTGCGGAGTGGTCGCAACGGTGCGCGTTCCGGTTCTTTCGTGATGATCACTTCCGGCAGATCCGGCGGCGCCGGCCCGACGCATTCGACGCAGCGCACCAGTTGCCGCTTGATGTGCTCGAACTTCATCACGAACATGGGTTGCCGGATGTAGATTCGTTTCCCGCAGGAACCGCACGAGACTTCAAGATTCGCGCGGGTCCATTCGCTTTTCGCGCTCACAGGCCCATCCTTCGCTTCGCCCAAATCTCCTGCTCCCACGAGGATTGTTTCGATACGGTCGCGAATCGTAGCGGGAGGCCGCGCCGTTGCGCTTCGGCGACGAGTTCAGCCTGGAGCCATGCGCCGCCGTCGCGTTTCGGAATGACAAGCCCATCGTTCCACGCGCGCTCGTCCAGCGCCCAGAACCACGCGAGTAAATCGAACTCTTCCGCGTAGCTACCGAGTGTTTTCTCGCAATCGGTCAGCATCCAGTCGTGGATGGTGAGCGCCTTACCAGATATCAGGGGTTTTTTCTTCTTAGGCGGGGTGTTTCCGTTGCCGTTATCGGGAGGAGCCGTCGTCAGAAGTGGTTCTGCCTGCTGCTGATTACCCTGCTCTAACGAATGATCTGAATCTCTCAATAACCCTGATCTAGATGCTTCTGCTTCTGCTTCTGCTTCTGCATGTGTTGACAGTGTTGACATTTGTTGACGACTGTTGACGCTCTTGTTGACACTTTTGCGTTTTGATCGTCGTTCGGCCTGCTTTCGACGGAGGTATTCGCGCCGGTCGTCGGCGTTCATTTTCTCGCGGTATTTACGATGGTTGACGAGCCGCCAGCCGCCTTCAACAGTTTCAATGCGCCGGCCTTGAAACTCTTTCGTGCGGGAGTAGGGATCTGGCGCTTCCAACTCGCGTAACGCGCGCTCGCAATCCTCTAGCGAGACACGCGCGAACGTCGCTAGCCCGGGTATTGAACCTTCAGCTACGCCGTTCTGGTCGGCCATCGCCATGAGCGTGATCCACACCAGCCGCGTCTTGTCGTCGGCACTCCAAATTGTAGACGCCAAAATCGATTGGAACAGTTTGGTGTAGCCGGGCATTTGAGCGTCAACAGCATACGCCACTTGTCAACAAATCTGTCAACAAATGAAAGTGTGTAAACTTTTACCAATTTCGCTCAGGACGCGATTTCCACAACCCATCCGCTAGGGAGGTAGCCGAAACCGTTCCGCGTTCAATACGGCTCAATTCTGGCCGAAACAAGGCCATGTCCATTTATGGGATTTTCAATAACTTGCAGTGTGTGTAATTTATTGTAATCTGTCGTTTTGTGGTTGATTTATTGTTATGTGTTGATATATGCGAGCAGTGCGCAGTAGTAATTGACGTGCGCGCTACCGCTTTGGTATTATCCGCGACTATGGCAAAGAAGAATCCGCACGCTGTCGCGCTCGGTCGGCGCGGCGGCTTGGTGTCCTCTCTGAAAAAGCGGCTCGCGGTTCAGAAAAACGGGCGGCTGGGTGGGCGACCAAAGAAGACCGCGCCGAGCGCGGCTTGACAGCGCTTAGGTTTTATGTAAAGGTATTCCCCAAGGAGAACACATGCAGAAAGAAATCGCGACATTGATTGAGTCCATGACGAAGAAGCGCGACGAGTTGGACGCAGCCATCGGCGCATTGTCGCGCGTGCGACTGGTTGAGAAGCCGCGCCACGCGGCCGTGGTCGCAGCTCCCCAGAAGCGCAAGCGGTATCCGAAGATGAAGTGGTCGGCAGCGCATCGCGCGAAGTTCATTGCCTCTATGGCGGCGCGAAAGGCGAAAGCGAACGGCGCGATTGCCGGTGAAGGGCCGACATCAGTTGTGGATACGCCGCAGGCGTCGTGATGTGGCGCTGGATTCAGCAGTATGCGGAGGGGAAATGATGCTCTATCTGTTCGAGCGGATCGACGGACTGACGGACTCCTACCACTCCGAAGGCGGCTTGGTTGTCATCGCTGAAGATCGCGTGAGTGCTCAAGCGCTTGTGTTGGAGCGTCAGAACTGCGAACTAGACGAATATGATTGGAGCAAGGCGAAAGAGTTCGAGTTGGTCGGCGTAGCCGACGCGCAGTTGTTTGTTTTTCCAGACGCCGGATGCTGCTGATGGACATGACCGATACCCGCCTCGCGCACGCGAAACCTGAACGTCGAAAGCGGACGAAGGGCCGAAAGTTGCGCAAGGTATCAGCTCGAGCCAGATCGATTCGCGCGCAGTGCGTCGAGCGTGACGGTTACTGCCGCGTCGGGAAAGACGCCGACGACTACACCGACTGCATCGGGCCGAGCGAATGGGCACACTTCGGGGAATTCAAGCGGGCGAAGACGCGCGGACAGGAACCGGAGCGACGGCACACCACGGCCGGATCGTTCATGGCGTGTCGCGGGCATCATCACGATTACGACGCCGTAGAATTGATCATCGTGGCCATGGATCGAGAACGCGGCTGTGATGGCGAGTTGACGTATGCGCGAAATCCCTACTGACGGGCGGTGAATCGTGCAGGGGACACGCCGGGAATGACTGAACGCGAGAAATTAGCTAGAGCCTTGAGGCTTGCGAAGGAAGCGACGAATGGTTGGGCCTGCTACGCCAAGCGGAAGGCGGAACATGCCGAGATCGCGCGCCTTCATCGCGCGATTGAAATTCTCGAGCAGGTAGCCGGGGACACGCTCCATGAGTGAACGGACAACAATGGAATCTGGAAAGGCTAGCCCCATGACCGCCGACGCCCGCCAGCTGGAAGTGATTGCGCCGAAAGAAGGCGACGTGTTCGGCTTCGCCTACAACCAAGCCGAATACGACAAGGCGCACGGCGATTTGCGCTGGTGCTTCGATGGTCAACTCGTGTGGCAGGACGGCCAGTTTGTCGATTCGTATTGGGGTTTGGTTCGGCGAGGCGTCGATGGACGGACGTTCTCACTGGCCGATGCGCAAGCGAAAGGCATCCTCCACTACGTGTGCAACCTGAACGACGTGGAAAAGATTCAAGACTACGAATTTGAACTCTACGCCGAAGGTGACGCCTTCAACCTCTCGCATCAACACGGCTGCTACAAGCACTACGTGAAGCGGAAGGGCGCGCGGAAGTCGGTGGACCTGATGCGGGCCGCGCTTGACCGAAAGGTCACGGATGCGCGCCACGGCATCGACCGCGCGATCCGAAATCTCGAATACGCCGTGCTGCGGCGCGAGCAACTAACGCCACGTATCGAAGCGGGCGAGGAAATCTCGATATGAACTCGGGAGGTTCGATGACCGCCGACGCCCGCCAATTGGAGGGCTCTACTTACGAGCCAGACACATCGCTACGGCAAGCTAAACGCGCGGCCTTTGACAATCCCACGCAAGCGAATCTTGATGCGCTGATCGCTATAGCGAAGTCGGAGGGTGTCGCCTACGCCCTGGAACGCCGGATCGAAACTTTCGTAGAAGAACTACGTGCTGAGGCGAAAGCTGTCCCGGCTGGTGAATATGGAACGTGGGAGAGTGACATTCGTAAGACGAGGCGCGAGACGTTGCATTATTGCGCCAAGCGTTTGGCTGCCCTCGTGCGCGCCGGAGGCGTGGAGCGGACGCCAGACTTACACAGCGCGATTATGAACATCCCGTGCGAGGTGCCAAGCGATGCAGATGACAAGAGCTATCGCATCGGGCATCGAGAAGCGCGACATGCAGCGGCTGAACTCGTTGCGGCACGGGGAGCCGTGGAGCCGTCAGCGCAGGAGCAGAAACTGGATCTGGAAGCGATTGAATCGAGGCTGCGTATCTTCACGGAGTTGAATAGCGACTGGCTCAATTCGCAGCGCGACGGTTCGGCCCTTCCAGGGCTGATGCGGATAGATGTTCCAGCCTTACTTGCAGAAGTAAAGCGGTTGCGATCCGCCCGCCCCAGCCCTCCATCCGCCACGCGGCAGGAGGAGTCCTCGCACGGACGGATCGAAGTGTATGGCGTGGAACCCGATCAAGGCGGTGATGGGGATTGGCATCGGCTGACGTTTACGGATGGGTGGCAGATTCAGATTTTCACTGACCGCCCGCTGGTCGTGATCGAACCGGAGAAGCACTGATATGGACAAGGATTCACGGGCGCAGACTGATTCTCGCGTGGAGTCGCCAGCGCAGGAGCCGCTACTGAAACAGGTCGAAGCGTGGCTTGCTGGCTACCATAACTCAGTGAACGGTCGCGGCTGGCAGAATCAACCTGCAATCCCGGCCGACCTCCTGGAAGCTGTAGCCGTGCGGTTGCGGGGAGCCCGCCCCAGCCCTCCACCCGCCGAGTTGGAAGGCGTGTTGACGAATGCCAAGGTCGTAGAACTGCGCGAGTCGTGCCACATGACCTACAACGGCGGCTGGCATCACAGCGAAGACGGGATGAAGGCGTTTCATCACGGGATGGATACTGTCTGCAATGTGCTCGAATCGTGGCTTGAGAAATCGGCCAGCCCTCCACCCGCCACGCCGCAGGAGAAAGCATGACCACGTTCTATGACTTCAGTGGAGGTATGGAGAGCGCCGCGGCGCTGGTTGTGGACCGTGATCGTATCCAGGCGCTTGGAGCTGTCGTGCGGTTCGCTGACACTGGGAAGCAATTCCCTGAAATGGCGGCGTCCATCGCGCAAATCGAAGGGGTGCTCGGATTTCCGATCGTGACGGTCCCAAGGCGTATCACGTTCGATGAGTATCTGTTTGATCGCGGCGGGATGCTCCGCAAAGGCATGAACGACTGTTCGCGCCGTATGAAGCGCGGCAATCTGAAACGCCACGCCGACACCTTCCCGAAGCCGTGGGAAATCAACCTCGGGTTCAACGCCGACGAAGACGATCGAGCCGAGGCGTTCACGGCACGGAACGAACGCTCGTGGTGCCACTGGCGCTTTCCGCTGATCGAAGCCGACGTGACCCGTGAGAAGTCCTGGGACATCTGCCGACGTGCAGGCTTTTCGATTCTCGTGGGCATGTATGAAAAAATGGGCCGGTTCGATTGCTTCTGGTGTCCGAACCAACGGCCATCCCAGGCACTGAAAGTTATCCAACACTATCCAGAACTCGCGGGGGAATGGCGTGCGGCCGAGGAGCGAAAGGGCCATTCGTTCCTGTCGATTCCGCTGAAGCTGCTCCCGGCTGAACTGAAACGACGCGAAGACGAGAAAGCCCCGCTATTCGCGTGCGCGTGCTTTGGCGGCGATGAGGACGTATTCGAGGATGATCTGCTTCCCGCCGCTCCCCGCGGGGCCGACACGCCAGGACAGCCATGACGACTGAACAAGTGCAACGTCTGCGGGCGCTTCGCACAGCGATGGCTGCTGATCGGTATAAAACTGTGTTTTGCGCGAAGTGCGGGACCGATACGGCGCGGCTATCAAGAGGCGAGTGCTCCGAGTGTTGCCATCGATACTACCTCCGTGTTCGCGATGCCAAACTGGCGAAGCATCGAGCGCGCAGTCGTCTTCCCAAGGCAATGCAATATGACCGAGAGCGAAACTCTCCTAAGAATCCCCGTTGGCAGGCTCGTCAAACGCTCAGGCTAGCAGTTTACGCTGGCAAGATTGAGCGACCAGCTAACTGCTCGCGTTGCGGCGTTGACTGCATCCCTCACGGGCATCACGAAGATTACGCGATGCCGCTGGTGGTGACGTGGTTGTGCCAAGCCTGTCATTCATTGCGCCATCGTGAATTAAGGGCACAGTCTCAGCCCTCAGAGCCGCCGCGATGAGCGAGCCGACCATGAAACGTAAAACACTTCGCGATGAGTTTGCGGCTGCGGCTCTTGTGCATCTCGCCGTGTTTTGGCCGGAAGAGTTTGAATTGCCGCGACCCTCGCAGTCCGCCGACTACGCCTATCGCATTGCCGACGCGATGATGGAACGCCGGAAACGCCAACCAGTGAACGACCACGACAAATGGCCGAAGCGCGACAAGATGCAACGGAACAAGCGATGACTGAGAATCCTCCCGTCCTCTACTCGCAGGCGCGGCCCAGAAACGAGCAGACAATCAAGGATGCGATCGTGTTTGGGCAACTTCGGTGCGGCTGGACCCAGGATGCCGCGTGGTCAGCATGGAAGGAACAGGAAGCCTTGTATTTCGAGAGTCGCAGCCCGGATGGTGACGGGCCAGTCGCGATGCCGCAGTCGCCGTTGCATAACGACGAAGCAAGAGCACAATGCGGAGCCGGGTCAGAACCGGCCGACTCTCACACCCCTCCTGCTCCTGTCGTCGCCGAGGTCCGGCGAGCGCCGCTACCCTTAGAAGGGATCAGAGAGCGCTACCGTCTGTTTGAGACATTGAATCGTGACTGGCTCAATTCGCAGACATCACAAACGCTGCCTCTGTTGATACGTCAAGACATTCCCAATCTGCTCGCCGAAGTCGCGCGACTCACCGCCGAACGGGACAAGGAATACGACCTCGCTGAAGAATGGAAGAAGGCGACGTATAAGGCAGAAGCCGATCTCGAAGCCCTCCGCACCAGTCTCCGAGGACTGGAACAGCAGTGGCGCGTGCGAGGTTTACTCAACTGTCCAAACATCCAGCAACCAGCGAGCGGCTGGACGCAACAACAGTTGTCGGCTCGTCTCGGAGGCTCGATTCTGTTAATTCATGCTGACGAGTTAGCCCGCCTGCTCACCACACCAAAGGAGCCGAAATGATCGCGATTCAGAAAAGCGAGACAGCCGATACTCGGACCTGCGACTACGCCAACGTGTCGAAAGAGACGCTGCTGGCGAGTTCACATCAGCACATCGGCGACGTGCATCAGGCGCTTGGGTTTTTCGGATTCCTGCTGATGAAGGCCGCAGACGAGCACGATACCGACAAAATCACGGACATCGACGGCTTTCACCGCGACTTCTTGACGGGCTTCAAGCAGACGGAGTGGTGGGATGCTCACCGCAAGCTCAATCGCCATCATCTGACGCAGGACGACGGCATCCCGGCCGACGTGAACCTGATCGACGTGCTCGACTTCATCGCGGATTGCGTGATGGCTGGCATGGCGCGCAGCGGCAGCGTCTACGATCTGAAGTTGCCGCCGGAACTGCTCGAACGTGCGTTTCAGAACACCGTGACGCTGCTCAAGTCTCAAGTCGTCGTCCAGCCGACCACACCCGAGGAGCCCTAAACGTGCGAGTAGGTCTAAACAATCCCGGCGGCATCCCAATCGGATCGGATCTGTTGTCCGTCCTCGCGGATCTGGGCGTGCAAGCGTTGCGCGTGGACGTGCCCAACGAAGGCGATCTCGCGCCGCATGTGCTGCCCTATGTCGGATCAGGCGTTCGGCCGTTGTTCATCATTCACCGACCCGATCGGCATCAACCATTAGCGGATATCGCACTCGAACAGCTTGGACACGACGGCTACGACCTAGAAATGTTCAACGAACCATCTGGCGTGCGCGGTCCACAGACCAGCCCGAGCGATATGGTGACATTCGAGGACTACTTAGAAGGCATCCTTGCGGTGCATCACGACGCGCGAGCCCGCGGCTTCTTCGGCGCCATATACGCCGGAGCACCGGCAAACATCGGACCTGATTGGTGGGGTTGGATGGAGAAAACCATGCTCTCCACGCCGCCTGATGTCGATCTCGCGTTCCATCGGTATAGCTACAAGACGCAGGATGATCGGACGCGCCCGTGGCCCCCATTCTCATCGCGACTCTCGGAATTAGACGCGCTCGTGCGTATCGCCGGCCCGACGCGACGGATCGCCTGCACGGAATTTGGCTATCACACCGCACCAGAAGAGGTCGGCTGGATGGATGCGCTCAAACAGGGGCGCTTCCCGTATACCGTGCAGCTCTCCGACAGCGACGTGTTGACGAATCTCGTCGCGGATTTGCGTCTCTATGAACGCGGACTCGTGACGGATGCCTTCGTGTTTGGGATTAACGATGGCCCAGGCAACTCGTGGGGCGATAGGCAAGGCATTCGGCGGATCGATGGCTCATTCAAGCCGGCGGCGCGGTGTTTCGCCGAGTGGAGAACCTAAATGACGTGGACGCTCGTGAAAGTCGTGACAACTGGCGCCGGCACCGTGTTGACGAATCCTGATGGCACCGTGCGATCGTTGAATCCGACGACGCCGACCGGCGGACCTTACCATTGGGAGACACGACCCGCAGGCACGGACGGCCCCTACGAACTCTGCACGCCTGGGAATGGCTCCGTCTGCTACAACCCTGTCGGAGAGCCCGTGGTTTACTTGTTCAAAGACAAGGTGCCCAACGCGGGCGGCTTCTCCGCGCTGAAAGTGGAGCCCATCGAGTGAGCGAGAGCGCCTATCTGATGATGGCCGGCGACGAGTCGGTTAGCAGCACGAACATGCTGCATGGACCGATCGCGGTTCACCATCATGGCTCCGATGCCACGCAAGACAAGACGACATCATTCGCCGATGCGACCGGACCACGGCGGATTACGGGCTATTCGTGGTTCTGTGCCGCTCGAGACTACCGCGACAACCGCCGCGAGTCGGAAATCACGCTGGATCTGATTGCTGCGGCTGGCTACCAATACATTCGGATGTATCGCGTGTTGGGCTATGACCGCGTGCATCCGAACGGGCCGAATATCGGCGACGGCGGCTATTTCTACCTTCGTGGCGTGTCGCCAGTCTGGGGCATCGAGGCAACGGTCGATTTCGCCAAAGCCTGTAAGGCGCGCGGACTCAGAATCCAATGCACTCAAGGCCATGCGTGGAATTCCGGCGAGGAATGGGTTAATTGGGAAGCGCAACTCTGGGAAGTCGTGCAATCTGAAGGTTTGGCTGAAACGTTCGCATGGATCGAAGGGCACAACGAGTATTGGCAGTGGAATTGGCACAATTCAGACGAGCAAATCGCGATATTCGGCGACATCTCAGACGCGATCAGTGAATTGATGACGCCGAAACCGTTCTTTGCGTGCGGATCAGCGCAAAATGAGGCGCCAGAACTCGTCCGCCGCTCGTTCTCGCACTCCGATGCGTGCGAAATTCACACGTCGCGCGATCCCGACAAGACGATCAAGCGGCCCTTCTCGCTTTGGTATAACGAAGGCCGCATCGATATGTATGGCGTGCCCTTCGTGCATGGGGAACCACGCCCCACGCTCGGACCTGACGCCTTCATGCCGTGCGCGGAGCCTGGACGCATCATCGGTGCCTATGCAATGGCGCAGTTAACAGGCGGCGCACTCACGTATTTCACGGGCGAATCCGTGCGCGGCCGGTCGTTGTTCAACAATGACATGGGTCCGCTCAATGTGACACGCGCACTCGGTTTCAATGAAGTGCCGCGGCTGCTATCACATCTACCAGAGAACGTCGCCGACGCCTCGCATGTGCTCGGTGGGAACATTTGGTGGTGGATGCTGCCCGATGGACGCTTCGCCACGGTCGCTGACGAGCTGTGGGGGCCAGGCGCGTTGAAACCGCCGCGACTCGTGAAGCACTACTTGAAAATCGGCCCGAATTGGTCAGTCACGGAAGGCACGGGAGCGCCGACCTTGAATCCTGACGACGGCGGCGCGTTGTTCGTGGGAGAATTCGCATGACTGCACGAGACTGGAATCAATCTGAAGTGCTCTACGCTTTCGCTGGCTGGTTGACATCGCGGAGTGAAGCAACCGTAATGGGCGCTACGCGTCTGGCTACGCCAGCAGCCGATAGAGTCGCGGAATTCTGTAAGCGTCACGGCTTCGATGATCCGCGTGAGGGCTGGCACGAAGCCATCATTCCACCGGCTGATGACAACGCGCTGCGACACTAAGAACTTCGGATGCCCTCGCACAAGATCGGCAATTCCGCCGATGGGTGTCTACCTAACCGTCGCGGCTCGAACGGTGAAGAATTCGAGCCAAATCGACTACCGGAGTAACTCGATATGACTTATATCGGCTATGTCGCACTCGTCGCCTTTGGCTTAATTGCGCTCGCGGCGGTGTTCGGAATTGCCTGGGCAGTCGTGGAAGCGGCTATTACCACGCAGAGGCGCTTGCGATGACGTTTGATGTAGTGTCGATAGGCAAAGCCATGACATCGGCGATGGTTGTGTGTTGGTGCGGCGATGTGTTTAATGCGTCTGGGACACACGACGACGTTTCACGGAAACAGCGAAAGTGGGAAAAGAAGCACAAGGACTGCAAAGAGCAGGCGTATGAGGCCAAAACATTCTGGTTGTCGTTTTGCGATGCTGACCGACCGAAGGGCCAGCAATTCCTCGGCGCGTGCATTGTGGACGTGACGCCGGAAGAAGTCAAAGAGGCGCACGTTGAGACGATGATGCGTTTCCCGATGGCGCGGCCAGGAGCAGAATACATTGCGGCAGCGATCAAGAAGGCGCACGCGCTCGGTTGCAATCCCGGCGGGGAAGTCGCCACAAATGAGATGCCATCAGCACATCCGAATATGGCGTTCTATCAGCTGGGCGTGCTGATGGATCGCGAGACGATCGCGGCCATCGATGCACGTATTGCGGAACAGCGTAAGAAGTGAGGCGCTTCCGATGACCGATACACTCCTACTCGGCGTGACGTTCATCCAGCAAGCCGATGGACGCTGGACCGTCGCCGTCACGGCAGCGGCCTTGCGCGTCAACGGGCGGATCTATCTGGAAGCGGTCAGCCATGAATGAGCACGTCGAACGCTTTTGGGGAATCGAATACGTAAACGGTCATCAGTGGATCGGGAAGGTCGATTCACATTGGACGCTCGGCGATATCGGCTCAGCGATGTTGTTCAGAATGGAGGATGAAGCTGCGCGTGTGCGTCAGGCTGTATATGAAGAAGGCGCGGATCGAATCGCAAGGAAGGAGAGCGTCGCGTCGCAATGGTGGCGTGACGTAACTGGAGGACTGCTTCAAGTGCAAGCCATTGAAGTCGTGACGCGGAAAGTGCCGTGACGCAGCCTGAATTGCCGTTTGATGTCGTCTCAGTCGTGGCGCTCGAGCGGTGGGGCGGCCGGATCGCGGGACTCTGTGTGTTCGGTCAGACCGGCATCGGCTGGATCGCGCCGCATCATTGTGTGTGGTGCTACGTGTTCACGATGAGCGGTGACAACTGATGCCTACCATTATGGAGGAGCGTTGGACGCAAGTCTGTTGGGGATGCCGTTGCGGTAAGTGTGGTGCGCCGAATCTGCTCTCTAAGGAACTCTCGGACGAACTATTACAGACGGAAAAGCCAGAATTGCCAGACGCTTTGCGGTGTTGGAAATGTGGGCATCTCATCACATTTAAGCGCGGAGACTAAGTGACGCGGAATGACTGGGCGTATACCGCGTGCGTGATCGGCGGGCTGCTGATCGTCGTCGCCCTGGCGTATCTGATCGTGTGGATGACGTGAGAAAAATCTACTATTGGCTGTTCGGTCGTCTGCTCTGCGTCTACTGTGACCGATTCGCCGGCTCGCATTTAATGTGCGCCAAGCATCGTGCAATTTGGGGTGAAGAGAAGGACCGATCGCTCAAGCCCTAGCGACTCGGCCGCAGTCGGAACCGCCGCCGACGCAGACTCGAACGTGGACCTTCTCTCGAAATGGATCGTAGCATGAAAGAGACGACTCGCATCGAGGTTTACAATTCAATCAAGGGAGTATTCGCGAGCAAGCCGAATCGATGGCTGTATCGAGATTGGAATAATGCGCTCAGAGACGTGAACTGGCGCCGCAGGCGAATCAGAGTTAGGACGTTCTACGACAGGCACTTACGAGAACGAGTAACGCAAGTATTGACCGGATCTGGATATGGAAGCCGTGGATAGCGAGCATGATTCAGACGAGAACATCTCGATTCAATCGCTACTGGACGTGTCCATTCTGCTCATGGCGCGCACACGTCTCGTTGCGGGCGCATTACCAGACGGGCCAACCGCTCACTAAGTCTCAGCAGATCGCGACCTTGGAGTTTCAGGCATCGAAGCATTTCCGCGAACGACACCGCGGAGACTTCACAGCGAGGACGACATGAGCAAGCGATACATCGGCGACGGTTGCTACGTAGACTTCGATGGTTACGCGCTGGTGCTGACCACGGAAGACGGCATCAGCACAACGAACCGGATCGTGCTGGAGCCGGAAGTCTATGGCGCCTTGGTTACATTTGTTGAGGATCTGAAGGCCAGAGCACGGCAGCAGTGCGAACCAGAACAAGATGGCGACGAGAGCCGGCCATGAAGCGCGACTACAATTCGCTGGAATTCTATCGGTGGGTGAAGTGGCATCGCGCGAGAATGGCAGACGGGGCAACAGCGATACGGAAGTGGCGCGGGGCAATCGTCGGACTCCGACAGCGCTTAGGCGGTATCACGGTTGAGCCGTGGGAATGCTTCTGCCAGAGCGTAACATTCACGGATGACTTTTTCGACAAACTCAGGAAATGACTACGCTCGCCGTTCTGGTTGCCTATCTCGTAACAGTTGCCTACCGGCTCGAGCTGCACTGGCGGCATGACGCGCGGCCTTCCCTGGTTTCCGCTCAGCAATAGCCCATAGCATAGCTCGACTAGAAACGTCAAGTCGTGCGCGCAGTCTCGCCTCGTGAGAAATGATACCGGGACTCAGTCTCAAAGTTGACATGCGAAGCCGTATGCGGTAGGGTTGCCAAAGATGATACTGAGACTCAATCTCAAGTTTGAGAGCACTACTTTACAGGTTAGCCAAATTCTGACA
>Ga0070701_10000014_pt1 | contig 45246 bp, 60 predicted proteins | sample KBSK5102metaG_FD_65451 | JGI IMG/M metagenome (GOLD analysis project Ga0070701, IMG submission 65451) | Corn, switchgrass and miscanthus rhizosphere microbial communities from Kellogg Biological Station, Michigan, USA - KBS K5-10-2 metaG | ecosystem: Host-associated > Plants > Roots >... | reverse complement strand
GATCTGCACCCAACGGGGCCGGCCATCAATGTAGCGTTTGTGGTTACCGTCTTGGTCCTGGACCAGGCCATTCTTGTCAGGGGCGGTCCATACTTTCCAAAGCTGGAAAGGCACCCAAGGCTTTTCGCGGAAAATCACACCCCACTTGGTGTAACTATCAGCAGCAGCGCCAGAGAACGGAACCAACAGCCGCGAGGCCCTGGCCAAATCCAGACTCGAAGAAGTGTCATACAAGTACTTCTTTGTATCGGCGAGGGCTCGTGTCCTCGCCTGCGTCTGAATATGCTCGATCGCCTCAACCGGCACCGTCTTACCCGCCCGCGCAAACTGCACATCGACAGTACTAGCCAATTCGGCAATATGCCGCTGGTATGCCTCAGCGAAGAACGGAAAACGAGACGCCTTGTCGGCCGGCAGATCCGAGATAACCTTAAACGCATTATCAGTCCACTTACGTAGCCGGTCCGTGAACGGGCCACCAACCGAGACGTCAAGAGACGCGCCATGGACATTCGGCATGTCCATCGTATCCGGCACAACCTTTTGGAAATCAGCAAAAGTCGCCCGCTGGGCAAGAACCTTCTTACGCAAATCGCCTACGTCAGGAACGTAGGTATCTACCATGGCCTCCACAGTCTTGATCTGATCCGCGTATCGGCCCTGCCACGGGCCCATACGACCGTGGTACGCGCGACCCTCAGACGTATTCAGCAACCATGCCAGAACATCGTCAGCACTCTTACCAGCCAAGAACTGGCGTGCAACAGGATCGTTGCCCAGCTGCGCGTTAGCTGCCCGCTCCCAAGCGGTACCGTACCCGACCTGAGATGGTGCGATGTCAGCCCACGCGCCAGCATGCTGCATGAGCCTGGCATGCTCTCGTTGGGTAACCACGTCCGCCCAAGCCTCGGTAGGGCCACGGGAACTAGCCTGTGCCCTGAACTGGGCGCCCTCGGCGCCTTCAAATGCGCCATCAAACCGTACCGACTCGTCACCCAGCCTTACGGTAACCCCACGAGTACCGGCGTCCCGATACGGCCGGCCCGTCAGGCGGCTGCCTGGAATGGTTATCCGCCGAGGAGACCCCATCTTGACGGGGACCTTAACTGCGTCAGTTGCCTTAGCGACAGAGAGCATGTAACGGCCATCTGGGGCAACATATGCAGCTAGCAGCGACCTAGGGCCCAACAAATCATCAAGATTAGCGTGGACGTAGTCATAGAGGCTATCAGCAAGCGTGCCGGCTTCCGCCGGCGTAGGCGCGACAATAGACGATTCGGCTTTAGTTACCGTGACGGAGTCCTCAACATCGGGCACAGTCGACGTGGGCACTCGCTTAGTTAGGGGCACCGTGTTAGAGAGGGTAAACCCATCAAGGCTCTTAAGGCTTGGGCTCATCCCGGTAAGCGGGTCCACCATGACCGTAGTATCACGCTCTAGGCCAGCTGACTTAGATGGATCCGTGACAACAACATCAAGTGTGCGCCGCACCTCTGGACCAGTATCAACCCACTTGCCGTTGATAAGCTGGTAGCCGCCGCTACCCGGGTTATCGCGTATAACCCGCATATGCAAACCACGCTGCAACAACACTTCAGCTTCAGCAACAGAATTTTCCGCTGTCCGTAAACCATCAAGCTGGACAGCACCCACGCCAGCCGGCACGTGCAAGCGCAACAAAACGTCACTAGCAAACATTTCAGAAACACTGCGGTCAACACTGGTAGAAGCAAACATCGGGTGATCCCATTCGACACCCGTCATGTCGCCGTCAGGGCGCCACTGACTACCAAACATTTCATCGCCACTAGCTAGCCCACGCCACAATTCGACTGGAGCCTTCAGCGGAGACGCCGCTAGCGCCTTATCCATGTTTGCAATGTGGTCCCTAATGTCCTCAATCTTCTTAGGGCCACCCACGCTCTCTCTAATCTCAAGACGAGTTTCATTCGAGAGACCACGTATATAGGCAGAAATTCTCTTAAACGTGCTTGCACGGTAGAGACGCAACGATCGGTCAACCGCGTTCCGAGTCGCGGTACTCCAACCCGGATCTTTGTCGAACGTCACGGTAGAGGTTGTATCCGGAACCCCGGGGACGCGGGGAGTCAGTCGAGCCGGTACTACGTCAAATGCCTTCTCACCTCGTACGTAGTTCCCTCCCTTAAAGGGATCTACCGTAACAGGCGCGCCGACCTGCCCTTGTGGCTTCGTCTTGTACCGCTTGGCCAATTCGTCCAAAAACGCGGTCTGCCAAGTAGGCTCGGCGAAGACGCCCCGCCCAACCGCATTCAACGCGTAATCGGCAACCTGCTTGCGGTAAACCACATCGTCAATGAGCCCGTCTCGGTGACGCTGCACAATCGATGCCAAGTCACCCGGCAGGTCGCCCAGCTGGGCGCCAGCGTCAACCTCAGCCAGATAGTCACCGAAGCTAATAGCCCCATCGGCCAACGCCCGTTCATGAGACGTATAGGTCTTACCCACACCGGGGACGTCGTCGACCAGATCGGAACCCGCAGACGGGCCCTCCTCCACGACCTGGCCCTCGATGACGTCGTGGGGGTCCAAGCCGCGCGCAGCACGCCGCCCAGACACAACCTCGCCCAGAAGGCGACCCCGGCCGCTCCAGTTGGCCGCAGAGTTGACCAGGCCACGAACCGACCCCATGGTGACGTTAGACGCACCAAAGACCGCTGTGCGGCGCAAGACGTCGTCCGAGAGCATGCGCCACACGTAGCCGGCACGCATGAGGGCGGCTACTTTCCAAACGTTCGAGGCGGCCTCCAGGAGGGCCTTACCGCCCTCCAAAACCACATAGCCTTTCTGAGCCAGCGGCCCCCGACGCTGCCACCACAGCGCAGAGTCCAACATGTGCCAATCCATCATGGGCAACACGTCGGCATGCTGGCTTTGCAGGAGGGGGCGGCCGGCGTCCTTGAAACTCTCAGGGATTATGACGGTGTTACCATCTTCGTCCAGCTGCACATGCACGGTCGCCGGTTGTTCACCCCGCTCAATGGCCTTACCCAAATCATCGGCCACCGCGTCAACATTATTGGCCTCGTCTTCACGGCCAACAGCCCGGTACCGCTCCGCAACCTTCCGCACATCATCACTCAAGAAACGGCGGCTCGTCGCGAACGCTGACCGGGCACCCTGCCTGAATCGGTTGATCGCAGGAATCAGAGCCTCAGCCTGACCAGTCGTGAAACCATGCCTAGCAGCTGCCGCCGTGAAGGCGGCATTTTCGGCATCATTAGCGATACGAAACCGCGATTCGGGGCTAGACGCCCTACCGTACTGGGCAACGAAATCGGCCACACGATCCGCCGGAAGCTGCGAACGTTCCAGGTTAGACCGAAATGCAGTCGCACTGTTAATGTCGTTCAAATCGAGGAAACGCGTATAGCGGCTGGACGGAAGAACGTAGCGGGCTCGCTTGGCAAGCGCAGGCGGCAATACCTGATTAATGCTAATGGGCTTACCGAAAAACTGCGACGGCGCACCGTTGAACCACTGGTGTACGCCATAACGCCACTTGCTGCTAAGCGTTACACGCGGCTGAAACTGACCAGTAAGCAGACCCCCGCGCGTGGGGGTCAGCTGGCCGTAAGCACCCCGCCCATTCGCAATCGCGTCAGCGAAAGCACCAATCTCCGTCTCCCGGAGGCCGGCAACGACCTGTTCAGCTGCAGCGTCACCGGTACCAATCTTCTTCGCAGCATCAGCAATGGTCTGATTGGCGTAAATGCGGCCCGTCGCCTGAGCAATCCGAGGCGCGTTCTTCGTCAGATAATCCCACGCATCAACATTGCCATACATGGCAAGCAACGTGTTGTCAAACAACTCTCGGGAAAAGACCGCATCAGGAACCTTAGCGGCACTATAAAGCAGGTTCGACGCTAGGGCCCCGTTTTGATGATTCGCGAAAACCGTTTGCTGAAGGTGGTCAGGGCCTTTTGCGTTACGCGCAAAATCGTAAAGCCTATTCGACCTTTGACTATCCAACACAAACTTTAGGTCAGAACCGCGACTCACCGCAGCTGCAGTCATAGGCTTAGAAAGGAAACGCAGCTTAGCTAGCTTTGTAGCCTTGCCAAGAATAAACGTGGGGTCGGCAAAAACTGAAGCATAGGCGTCAGCCGTGCCGGACACAAACTTAAGCCCGGGGTTGTCGTAGAACTGCTTACGCTTCTCGCGATCGCGCGGATCAATACTATTGGCATAGTCGCCACCCAAAACAAGATCTTGCTGAGAAGCAATGTAGTAGCTGTATGCCTGACCCGTGGTCACATACGACGAGACGTTATAAGCTTTCCGCCAAGCATCAGAGCTAAACAAATCACCCTGACCCTGGAACGCATCGCCAGCCTGCAAAAGGGCAGCCGCGAGGGGTCGACGAGCTAATTCCGACTGGATTACGTCCGCAGTACCGGTAACCTGCTTCACGCCCGGAACACTGAAACTAGCTTCCGCGCCGAGCCCGATACCACCAAGAAACTTCAGGTTAGACATAGACCAGCCGGCTAGGCCCTTTTTAAACTGGTCGCCGTCAAGGTGCACGGTGCCCTGAATCATGTTCCAGACCCCGCCAGCATATGACTTTGCGGAGTTCACAAACGCGGAACCGGCCTGCTTGTAGAGATCACCAATGTGATCCCAACCGGGCTGGGCCCAGGCTTTCTTAAGCTTGTCGAAAAACCCCATGCTATGCTCACATCATTGCGCGCACCCGCCGCACAAATTGTCTAAACGCCGGCCCACTCTCAGGCATATTCGCCATCAACTCAAGTGATGGCAAAATATCCTTCAAGTAGGCAACGGACGGGTCGTTATCTTCAGTCGGTAAGCCCATAGCCGCAGGCCCCGGGCCGGGTCCGGCAGTTGCGCCAGCCGTAACGGGCTCACCCGGCCTCGTAGTGTCCGCACCTAGCGGGACCACACGGCTTAGGTCTGCCTGCTGCACGGGCGACTGTGCCTCAGGACCAGGCGTAGCCGCCATAGGGGCGCCTTGCTGGTCCTGGCGATAAGTTGCCTGCTCACCGTAAGCGGCATCCGTAAGTGCGCGTACGGGCTGTCTGGGGCTGTCTGTGCGCCGACTCAGCCGGCCGGGGCCAGATACGGGCGCGGGTCGGCGGGGCGGCTGATAGCCGCCCCTGTTGTCAGTTGCCATAGTGTTGTGCTCCGAAAGGGTGAAGGGGTCGCACGCTCCGGGGGGAGAAGCGTCACGACCCCTTCACGCCTGCCGCCAAGGGCAGGGGAAAGCTGCAGGGACTACGCGGGTAGATCCAACTCGCCGCGCCGGATCGCGGCCACCAGGACCGCCCACGCGGCAGTAGACACCGTCAGATGACCTTGATCCGGGTTCTTGCTGTCTCGGATATCGACGACGCCTGAACCGAAACGGACCTCGACACAGGAATCGTGACTGCCAGACCTAGCGCTTTTTCTCCAGGTGCTCATTGAGTCGCTCCCTCATCAGGTTGACGCTGCTGGTCTCGCTAAGCGCGTAAGCCATCAGCTTGTCAAATGACTCAATGATACCTGACGCCACTGCCTCATCCAGAAAGACCTCACCAGCAACGCCCTCGGAACACACCGTCGTTAGTTCGGGAAGACGAATAATGGTGAAGCCATACGCCTGTGGAAGATTCGGCGTCTCCATCTCGCAAACCTGCATGTTGATGTTCGGATAAGTAACTAGCTCCAAAAGCCATTCAAGTTGAGCCGCCATAATACCCGGGCCACCATAGGGAGTCCGCAAAGCCGCCTCGTGCAAGATAATCCACGCTCGAAGTTGGCCCAATTCAAGCCGACAACGCCGCATAGTACGCAATGCAATCTGACGGTCGACCTCAGTTGGCGACCAATCTGGTCGGGTCGCGCGGAACAAGGCGCGGCTATAATCCTCGGTCTGTAGAAGGGATGGCATTGCCATAGGCGCGTACTGGCGCACCTCATGGGCTTCCGACTCAAACGCTACATACGGCGGGTTGAGGGGGTTGTAGCCGGCCCACCAGCCTCGCTCCCTGGTGGCCTTAGCCAAGCTAAGTAGTTCTTGAATAGTTTCGGGATCATCAACGCGGTAAAGGCTGGCCATTATCTCAACATCCGCCCTTGAGACGCCAACCTTTCCACCCTCGATCCTACTTAGCTTAGACATAGAAAACTCAAGTATTAGTCGGGCTTGATCGAGTGTCAGGCCGGCTGCCGCGCGAAGGGCACCGAGACGCTTGCCGAGGTACAAACGCTGCACGTGTGGGTTACTAGTCGTCACGATCCCATAGTGTGCATCGTTGCAGGTCAGAGGCGCAAGAGACTAGCCCGCCCAGAGGCCCTTGCAATTGCGAACCGCCTAGGGCTACCCTGGCGCCCAGTCACCCGCCGGAGGGGCCGAGTGGATCACGCAGAAGCGTTAGCACTGGTCATGGCTCACGCCACGAGCCCATGTCAAGGCGTACGCGGAGCGTGCAACACGAGCCCAACAGAGTGCCGCCACGCCGGAGTACTCCACGCGAGGTACCTGCTAGCCCACGAGGAACCGCTACCTAAGCGGTCGCCACGAATCCCTCTCCGTACCACCGCAGATGTCGACGTGCGGAGCGGTGAGGCACCTCAACAGCCAGCGAACCGGCCGCGCTACCTCCGCAACTCCAGAGGTGACAACGAGGGCCCTATGGTTAGGACTGCTCCCAGGCAGACATAGAGGGGGGTTCTCGTTAGAGGGGCCGGGGGCCGGGGGGTCTCCCCCGGCCCCTCGATCATGCCGCCTAGCCGTCGATCCGTTCAATGTCACGCAACGTGTCATCGATCATGTCCTGTCGACGCCACCCGAACGTCGCATGACTAGCGGTCATCTCCGCAAGAGTCTCAAACAAGTCAGCGACCGCACCGAACCACTGACCCACACAGTTAACCGCAGCGCCGGCTGCCAGCACCCAAGACCAAGCCCGAGGCCGGGGAATGTCTTGCTCGTCAGTGTCCTCGGCGGTCATCGAATTACCTCCCGACCTTGTTTGCACCCTTGCTAGTACTGTTCGTGCCGCTACCAGGGGCCTTAACCGGCCGCGTGGCCAACTTACTCGGACCGGCTGCGCGTTGCGCGTTACCCGCCTTAATTGGGGCGCGGGGCGCCGCCTTCTTGGCCGTGCCCTGACCGGCGACCCGGGGCTTACTTTCGTTGCTCTTACCCTGCATCTAAAGGGCACCTTTCCGAAATCTGTCGATGAGTTCATCAACGATGCTTTTTGCCAACACACTTGGGTCTGCGATTCGGTCAAACTGCTTCGGTAGCCAAGAGCGATCTTGACCCCCCAGGGTATAGCGTTCGCCGGCAAAGACGATATTAAAGATGTCTTTAATCATGTCCCTGTATGGTCTCGCGATGCCGTCTGAGCAGACCGTCGTATCATCAAGGGATGTCATGTCCCTCTCTTCCAAGAAACGCCGAAATAGCGCGGTTGACCGGCGCCCTTCCGAATCACGAAAGAAGCTAATGTGCGTGTGTTGTAAGTGGGATGAATCTCCACCCGATCGCACCTTAAGCCGATCCCAACGCTTTACCGTCTTCCGGTCCGGCGTATAGATAATCTCCCGGATATCAGACGTGTCAGGGGCGCCAGCTGCGCATTGCGCAACCAGCCAGAGTGTTAACTCGTGGGCCAACGGCCAAGACAGGCTAATATCGAGGGCTGACGCAGCATTTGTGGGATGAGCATCCCGAGGGGATTCCCTGACCGAATAGTCTTTTCGGCCAGCTAAATTGTCTGCACCTTCATGGTATCCGCTGGTGTGATTTCCATCGCCCACGATACCCAGGCTGCCCAGCGATAGGCTCGAAACGCCGCGAAGATAGGACCGTATTTCGAGTAAGTCAGCAGGCGCGAACGTCAAAGCTAGTCACCAAGCCGACCTTCTACACGTGCACGGTCGTCAGCTTCAGTTAGCTTACCAAGCCGCATACGTTCAGCCAAAGCCGCGAGATCATCGGCCGCCTTAACGGTAACGCCCTCTTCGTCGCACTGTTCATCGGCTGGAGGATTGGGGATGTCGTCGGCTCCCCAACTTTCATACGACGTGAACTTATCTGCCATGTTCGTTAAATCCTTCGCCTACGCATTGTGTATGCACTCATTTGGGGTTGACCTTGTCCCGTAAGGCCGGCCAGCATCACAGACAGGTCGGGGCGGCCGCCGGGTGCCTGCCCAGCCTGACCGGGAGACACGCCCCGCATGAGCCCGCTAGACGTCAGTCCACCGCCTGGACCACCAGGACCCAGCCCACCGGCCTCGCCGGAGGGCCCGCCAGCCCCTGGGACCGCAGGAGGGGCCTCCGGGGGCGGCTGTGGAGCGAACGCCTCGGCGACCACATCCTCTATAGACCTGCCCTTACGGACGCCTTCAACGATCATCGCTGTGCGTTGCACAGCCTCAGCGGGATCTTGACCGGCCTGAGCCATCGCAGGAATCGACTGAACATAGGCAAAAACACCTTGTTTGATCGCCTCGCGAAGTTCCTCAACGTCGACTTTGGTCATCTCCTCACCGACGTTCAGGTCAAACGGCAACTGGCGAGCCATATAGTCGCGCGAGAAAAGTTTCTCGCCCCGCAGCTGGAGAAGCATCACCACGGCCCGGTTGGGATCCATCCCAGCCGCGAAACCATAAGTAACATCCACGCTGTAATCGCCGTTGATATCCTTCAACGGCCGGTAGGTGAAGTTAAACGGCGTACCGGCCGCGTGGCCTCGCACATCCTTCGCAGCATTAGGCCAATACGTTTCATCCATCTTGAAACAGAGGCGGCACATGTCGATAAAGGCATTCTTAAACGACGTCTGAGCGGCCTTAATTTGCGAATCAAACCCGCCCATCAACGCCTGCACACCACGACCCGTGATAATACTCGCGTCAACACCACCAGTACGAGCCTCAGGATAGCGGGCACCCACCCGCATCTCATGATCCAAAAACTGGGACTCGGTAAACGCTGCCGGGCTTAGCTCCAGGCCAACCCTGCGAACCTTCTCAGGGTTCGCAGTCCTAATAATCGCGTCCGGGCCAAACGCCAGTTCTTGAACATCAGCTGGCATCGCCATAGGCGCCTGCACGACCTTGCTCACGGCCTCCAGCTGGAGTTTAGCCAACAAGTCTCGTGCGACCTGCACCCACACAACATCATCAAACTGGCCACGAATCTGATATTCCTCAAGCCACGGCCGACGAGCAATACAAACAGGGGTCTCACCGAGGCGGTTCTCGACGTCGACGAGAACCATCGGTTCCTTGGCCGCAAGAACCAACGTGATCTGGTTCTTATCGCAATAACGAATCAATTCAACGTCAGCTGAACCGGTCGCAGACCGGTTGTCCTTCACAACAGCGTGGATCTGATCTGCAAACTCGGGAAACCGGGTGGCCAACACGTCGGCGTGCTCATAGAACCGCTTCGTGTATGACGCTACGCGTCCCCACCGGTCCCATTCGGCATAGCCACCCACCGGATCCTCAACACGGATCCTTGGCAACCTGGACTCAAAATCCGGTTCCATATAGAACACGGCGAGGCCATAGGTGAAATAGTGGTCCGCGCCGTACAACATTTGCTGCTCAAGGCGACTGTACGCCACATACCACTGAACAATCTTCGCCCGCTTATCAGCAAACTTACGAGCACTATCCGACTGCATCGTAGCCGAAGAACAGTTAAACGACGGCAACGGCGCAACCATCTCCGCAAGGTCCCGGGCCACCACGTCAATAAAGTTAGAGACGATTGGCTTAGGCCACTCCTCCGAAACCAAATCCGGGGCGATAGAAGTCAGATCCCCCTCGCGGGCAGCCTTAGTCTCCAACCACCGCACTTCAGTTTCGTGATTCAACGTCTGCAAGCGGCGAGTCTTATCAACGATTTCTTTCCCGCTAAGCGACATAGTTTACCCCACTTCGGGCAGCCGCTAAATCATTGAGATTAACTACCGTCTGCCTAGACAACGCACGCCGATTCAAAAACCGGTTCGGCACAAACAAGCGAGTCGACTGGTCACCGTCGAAACCCGCAGACTGACAAACCTCCCGAGCCCGAATTTCGGCAAACCACAACGCCATCACACAGTCAGTCTTAGCCTTCGTCTCAGGAGACCACGTAATCAACTGCTCAACCAACTGTTTAGTCGGCTCAGACAGATGAGTCGACGGCAACTCGATCAAACCATGATCGAACAAAACCGACATCGATGCGACACCGAAACCGGAATCCCACTTGTTCTTACCCGTATGATGTTCCATCAACCTGACACCACGAACCGCAAGCCACTCATTCAACTCAGGGTCCTGCGTCAAGAACTGCTGAAAAGCATTCTTTTCTATCCGCCAATCAGCCACACCATACAGGTCAGTGCATTCCTTAATGGTTTCCCGAATCCACGCCGGCGTAGCCGAAGTCCTCAACCGCACATCAAGCACAAAACGTTTCTTCACAAACCGGTCAACCGCATAAACAATAACCGCCGTATCCCCAACCATAGCCGGATCCATACTGGCGATAACATACAAGCCGTCCATGCCCTTAGCGCGCACACCAGGCTGCCCCGAGGCCATCAGGCCACAACGGCGCATGCCGTTAATCGAATCTCGAACCTTAGCCGCGTTAAAGACCGAGTCCTCTTCCACCTCAGCTTGCATGTAAGCCAAGGCCCACGTACGAGGATTCAACACCCCACGGCGCTTATACAGGTGCGGTCCATCCCACCTGGGGAACAGGCTGTCGCTGCCACGGCGGGCAGCTGCCGACCAAGGCACCTGAGCCCTTGGCCACAGAGTCACCCAGTCGGCAGGGTCAGCCCCATACTCCAAGACGGCAGGTTGGGTGAGGTAAGTCCAAGGCGACACGCCGTCCGGATAGCGTTCAGGTTCACGGAGTGCTCGGTACAAATCCATAGCGTCGACTCGGGTCCCCACCACAAGTAACTTACCGACCGGCCCGAGCCGTGTGATAACTTCCTGCTGAATCCAGCGAAGTTGCTTCTCGTACTCGTGAGCATTCGCGAGGACAACGGCGTCGTCGACAACGATAAGATCAGCGCGGGCGCCATAGATCTGGCCACCAATGCCGATCGCCTGAATCGTCGGGTCCTTCTCCCCGGAATCCCGCTCCGAACCCAAATAGACACGGTCAGCCGACCACACCGACGAATCCTGCCGCCACCCCCCAGGCGGGGCAAACTCAGTCTGCAACGCCTCAAAACGTGGATGCGTGAGCCGCGTCTTAACCGCATACAAAAACTCCTTGGCCCGCTCCTGAGTCTTCGACACCAAAATGACCCGAACATTCGGGTCAGTCACAACCCGATAAGTCACATAATTAATGCTGATCGTCGCGCTCTTAGCATGCTCCGGAGGAGTATTCACAATAACAAAATTCGGATCCCCAGGCTCAAACGTCTGCGAAGGATGCAAACCCCGAGGAGCCCGCCCCTCCAACAAATCAACCCACTGCAACTGATGCCGAAACAACGGCTGACCCAAATACTTACTACAAAAATCCTCAAACGAAATCAAGCCATCAGGCTTAAGCCGGGCCACCAGGCCCGCCCGAATATCGTCAACCCTCTGAGCAAACTCCCGATCCTTACGCCGCCACTCCTCATAAGCAGACCGAGACCGGCCCACGGCAACAAGCGCGTCAGCGACACTACACCCGCCCTTGATCCGGGTAACAAACGCCTGCTTGGCTTTCACTACACGCTCTTGCTGCCGCACAACCATCTAACCAAACCGCCCTCGCGCGTGCGCGCGCATACGCGCGCCAGAACCGCGCACCAACCCAACCACCACCAGCCCACCAAAACAGGGCCACAAAAAAGGCCACACCAGACGTGTGGCCACACCACCAACAACAAAAGGGGCACCCCAAGGGTCAAGGGGGAAGAAACCCCCAGGGTGCCCCCACAGAGGCCAGGAGAACCAAACCTAGGACCAGGCCCTCAACCAGCCCCCAAACCTCGCCTACTCCGCAGGCTTCCCAAGATCTTCGGCTACAGCATTAGCAGCCGCTAGCCAAGCATCCTGGATCGCATAGGGCAGACCGTCAAACTCGGGCAACGGGTCACCCTGAAAACTCTTGAAGTCAACCGTCTGGCAATAAGCCAGGTAAGCAACCCTAGCTAGGTCGTAGTTATTCAAGATCAAAACCCCCCATGTTTACCTAGGCCAGCCAACTTTCCAACCAAACCCTTTTAGCAGCCTAAACCACGAACCAGCCAGTGAGTGGTTTAGGCTCCTTAACTCCGCTAGGGCTCCGTTAAGGAGCCCCTAATTAACACCAAGGAGCCCCTAAAGGGCTCCTAACTAACCAACCAAAGGCTAACGCCTTTAACCAACCACCAAGCTAATTCCCCCCAACCCCCCTACCCCCCTACCCCCGCGAGGGAAAAACTTCACCCCCTACCATATATAACACAAAACCCATTCGGACAAACAGGCAGATATCTCCGGAATGTGACGCAAATCACAATCCAAAAGGCAAAAAGCAACCGTTTAGCAACCAACCAGCAACCATAACGGCTAATCCAGCCGCCACTAGCCGCCAACAAGCCACAGCCAACAAATAGACAAACATACGCGCCAAAGGCGCCCAACCACCAACCACCATCAATGCAAAACCAACAAAAAAATCCAGAGACATATATGGGCTCATGGTCGCGCGCTCGTTTAAAACCCCGGGTCGACCACCCAAGATCATCGATGGAGGGACCCCCGGGGGGTCGCCCCTGCGGGCTGGACATACCCACCCATACCCCCACCGATGGGCATGATCACATGCCCGCCCTGCCCGCATATACCTCGTTGTGCGTGGTGTTGTACCAAACCAGTGTGCGAGCACACACAGCGCAGCGCCACCAGCTACTGATCATGGGCTACCAGGTGGCCACCTCAACCAAGATTAACAACCATGTCGGCAGACACGCTGTCGTGTGTTGTTGCTGGTCAGTTGTGGTTTGTGCCAGGGTTGGGCCTGTCTGTTGACAGGCGCTGGTTTGGGGCTTACCTTTGAGTTCTCGCCGGTTACGGCGGGGGTTGATAACTACAGAGTGACGTTGGCGGGGCAGAGCGACCGGTGAGTTATTCCCGGTGGGCTGACTGGGTCAGCCGATGTGCTGCCTAACCGCCAGCCGAGGCAATAGGTGTGAGGCCACTACACAGCAGCTTTGCTTGCTTGATTGGGTCCACCTCGGTTGGTAGGAGGAGTGAATGACAGGCCCTGCCGCCTTTCCTTTCCCTTGCCCGTGCCCCGGGTCGTGTTTTTGATGCATGCGACCGTGGATAGGCAGCCCGTTCGAGGCGGGCCACGGGCACGAAGAACGCGTGTGGCGTTCTGTTGTTTTATCCTTGGGGAAGGGGATTGTAATGAACAAGATCCAGAAGCTGCTGGTCGCTGTGTTTTTCCTGGCCATCTATGGTGTGGCGCTGTACAACAGTTACTGGCACATCGTGGGTGTGGCGCTGCGTTCGGGCGAGGGTGACCTGGCTGCGCATCTGTTGCCTATCCTGCCGGATGCGGCGTTGCCGGTGTCGGTTGTGGCGTTGTCGATCGCGACGATCAGTGTGTCGACTCGGGTCAAGGCGAAGATCACGTTGTGGTCGAGCACCTTGTTTACGTTGGGTGCTAACGCGATGGCTGCTGTTGATCACCGTCACGGGATGATCAGTTTCGACTTGGACACGGTGATTGCGTTCGTGGTTGCTGGGTGGCCTGCCGTGACTATGTTCTTGGCGGCTGAGGTTGTGATCGGGATCGTGAAGTCGTTCGGCCGGCGGACTGCGCCTCGGGTGGCTGTGAAGGCGGCTGTGAAGCCCGTGAAGGCTCCGGTGGACCGGGCTGCTGCTGCTCGTAAGGCTGCTGCGACTCGCGCGGCTAACAAGGCCGCTAAGGCGGTTGAGATGCCGGTGACTGAGGGTTCGAAGATCAATGGGAAGGTACCGAGTTTCGCCTAGGAGGGGTTTAGTCGGGGACAAGCTGCGGCTTGTCCCTGGCCATGCTCAGCTAGGTCAACAGAAAGGGGAGAGGGTAATGATTCACACGTGGACGAATCCCGAGACAGGTGTGCGGTACGAGCGTGTGCGCATGGGGGAGTTGCGGGATGGTGACGTGGTGGCGGACAACGGGATGCTCATCAGAATCAGTGAGCCGAGGCGGTATGTGCGATGGCACCCTCTCGACCGCGCGGGTACTGACTGCACTTCGTGGCACGGGGACATCATTAACGACTTTCACCCGTATGGGTGGGTGGAGCGTACGTGGCGTGTTCAGTCTGCGGATTGGGTGCCGTGGACGCGTGTAGTTGCTGTTGGGGTCTAGGTGTGTTTGCTGAGGCTCAGTTTCGACTGAGCCAACGGCATGGATGCCTAGATGAGGCAGGCCAAAAAGGGGAGAGGTCATGATCACTAAAACTACCGTTGACATCACGGTTGCTGACGAAACCCGGAACGTGGCTATCTCGTATCATCGTTGCGAGGATGGGTCGATTGGTAACGCGCCTGTCTATGGTGTGGTTGGAACGATCGGCAGGGGAAGTGCCCGGTATCCGACCGCCGTGGTTCTGTTTAGCTTGGCAGAGGGCGAGACCCCGCATCGGGGCAACCGAGTCACGACGGCTGCTGACGGTTCTAGGTGGCAGTACCACATGGGCACGTGTATTCGGAATCGGCAGGCTCGGATTGTCGGTTGGGCAGATACGGCCGGCATCACGAACAGTCCTAATCAGGCGCGGCAAGACTCAATGGATTAGGTGGCGTTTGCTGGCGCACAGCTACGGGGCTGTGCGCGGGCATGCACAACCTTAGTCGAGAGGGGAAAGGGTTATGCAGAAGATGGTGCGGGCAGCGTTGGTTGCTGCCGCCCTGGTGGCCGGTATCGTGATCGGCCACAACGTGAACATCTACAGTGGGTTGAATGCGGGTGTCACGTGGGGTCACTGTGGGATCGAGGTCAAGGGTGACCCTGGCCTGTTCTGCGATCCGGTAACCGAAGATGATCGTGGTTGGGACTGCCACTCTGTAGCGGCTTTCTACGGCGCCCAGACATGCACGCTGGGCGCCTAGGTGAGCAACTAGGCTTCAAGAGAAAGGGGAAAGGTAATGCAGAACGTTGTGGGTGACGTTGTCTTGCGTAGCGACGGTGACCTACTCGCGTGTGGTTCGCAGGTCTGGGCGCGTCTGGCGCGGCTCGCTCTGCCGCACATCGGTGGTTCACAGCATGTGCTGTCGGACCTGTACCATGATGCCACGTTCGTAGAAGCGGCATTGAGAGAGCCAGTGCGGCCGGGTGAGCCGTTGGTGTTCTATTGGGGGGTTTCCCCCACTAGCGGCACTTCCGCCGGCTATAACTTCGACCACGTTTCCAAGCTGGTCAACAGTGACGGCCGGGTATGGCGGTTCACGGTGACGCGTTGCGGCAATAAGATTGTGTTGCGGCAAGACCCGTCATGATCTGGTTGGTTTCCCTGAGGCACAACCATCGTTGTGCCTTTTGGGTGAGCAACTAGCAGAACAAAGGAGGGAAGGTTAAAAAATGCGTCGTAAGTGGAATCACACTACCCCGCCCGGTATCCAGGACTGCCCTGTTAACAACACTTCGGTTTTCGTGGGTCAGCAGGTGGAGCGGTGGGCGAATGGGGATGGCCGGTATGTGCATCCTGAGATCGCGATGGAGATCGCGGCGGGCTGGCAGGCGCCAAGCAACCCAGCACTAACCTTGTTTGCCAGTGACGGCACGGTGCCTCACGGCAGTTTGCTGGCAGAGATCGAGGGCGAGTTGTTTGTGTTGCGGCGACAGCACGGCCGGGAGGTTGCAGGCCAGCGGTTGGAATTGCAGGCACTACGTGCCTACGTGGAAGCTGTGTTGATATTCGCCTCATGACGCCAGGGATCGTGTCCAGATGACTCGGATCGAGTGGGAGGCAACAAATGGAGATGATTAGCCTAGGACTGTATGGTTATGAGGTTACGGCGAGAATGCGTGAAAAGGCTACCGCTGGCGAACCGCCCGCCCGGGGCGCGTTTCGACGCTGGCTCGAATACCGCCAGCAGGTGGAGCGTCCGTGTTCGGCCAACGGCCAAGAGATGTACCGGTGTTATAGGTGTGGTTGCACGATCGTAGGTGTTAGCGTGTATTGGCAGGGTACGCGTACATGGGTGGTGGTGGACACCGGTACTACGGCGGATGGGTTGACGTACTGCCCGCCGAACCCTGATCACGCGGGCAGGGTGGGTGAACATAGGCCGGTTCGCTAGTGGCTAGAGTGGGGCGCCACCTCGTGGTGGTGCCTTTGCTCGGGGTACTAGAAACCCACTATTGAACAAAAGGAGGGAGGGAAAAAAGGTGGCCAAGTGTTGGACTGACTTTTGCATCGCTGGTGACTGTGATGGCGTCAACCATGTTGACGCCACGGGGTACACGTGGTCTGAGACCAAACCGGCAGGGGTTTCCAGTTATCATCGGAAGCCCCCAGGGATTTTCAGCTATCACCGTTCGGAAGTCGAAAAGCTAAAGGGAAAGGATGATGACGGGCGTTACATGCTGAAGATCACCAGTAGCCAGGGTATGACGAGGTGGATGTCAATTGACGGGAGTCAGCTGGACCGTATCACTGAGATTCTGGCAGAAAAGGACTAGGTCATGGCTTTCGCCAACATGGAACGCCGCTACAGTATCAACCGCATGTCCCGAGAGCAGGCGACACAAGCCGTGGTGGCCTGGAGCGAAGTCATTGCCAGGCTGGATGCGGAGATCGGGTCCCGAGAGAACGAGCAGTCAAAATCGGGGGCGTGTCGTTACCGTGCCACGCTGCGAGAGCTTCGTGACATGCTTCAGGTGGCTCTAGACGACAGGGGGTAGTTCTAGCCGGTTTGGTGACACACCACCTCTGTAGGGGGGTGGTGTGTGGCCATGTCAGCTAGACTGACCAGCCTTAAGGGAGGTGAAAACGTGAAAGGTCTACGGAAAGTTGCGGCGGTACCCGCCGCACTCATGTTCAACACGATCGTCATTGTCGGCAGCCTGGCAATCCTGACCGCCGGCGTAGCCGGCGCGCTGCTGATTGTCTACGTGGCGGGACGGTGGATCGTAGGCCAGTAACAAGATGCGAATCATTTACACGGGGACACGTAACAAAAGATACCCGAGGATTTCGGTAGTCCGATCGCTAGCTTGGCTTACCGCGTTAGCGGCCGGTATCGGCCACGAAGGTATCATCACTATTGTGCATGGTGGAGCCAGCGGAAGTTGACAGTATCGTTGACCAGCTGGCCCGCGAACAGCCCTCCATGTATCAGGTCGAGGTGCATCCGGCTAATTGGGAACTGTGCGCCCCGGAGGGGCAGAGCGTATGTCCTGGGTTGCGGCCTTGTTACCCGGATCATCGGCGCCAAAATACCCAGGGTACTACGTGGTGTCCCACGGCTGGATTGAGGCGTAATCAGCGTATGGCAGAGGCTGGCGCGGCGGGTTGTATCGCGCATCCTTGGATCATGTCTACTGGCACGTGGGACATGCTTCGTCGGGCTAGGGCTGTTGGTATTGAGCCGTTTGTGTTTGATGAGAGAGGGGTGTTGGCGAAGGAATGGTTCGGCTAATCAATCGGGACAACTGTGCGACCAAATCAACGAAAGAGGATGGGGAGTAACAATGGCCAAGCGCACGATTCACATGCTCGTTGACGACATCGACGGCGGCGAGGCTACCGAGACGGTGCGGTTCGCTCTGGACGGTATCGAGTATGAGATTGATCTGTCGGGCAAGAACGCGGAAGCGTTGCGGAAGGCGTTCCAGCCGTACACGGCTGTAGCGGCGAAGGGCAAGTACAAGCCCACCAGGGCCAGCGGAGTCTCCCATCTGCCCAGCCGTGCGGAGCGGGAACTGAACGACACCATCCGCCGGTGGGCGAACACTCACGGCTACACGGTGGCCGTCCGGGGCCGCATCGGCACGGACATCGTGAAGGCGTACCACGCGCAGAAACCGGCCGTTGGGTGGACTGACCCGGCCGCCACGAGCGCCAAGCCGGAAAAGGCGGCTGTAGCGGCCTCCGAGGCCGCCCCTAAGCCTCCGGTGGTGGGTAGGGTGAACCGTACGTCGCGAAACGGCGCCAGCGGCGCTAAGAAGGCCGTTTCCGGGGCTGCCAAGGTGGCAGCCGCCAAGTAGGCAAGTCGAGAAGGGAGGTAGCTCATGCCCACCCGCACGAGACCATGGCCCCCGGCCGACGAGACAATGGCGCTGGTTAAGCGCCTATACCGGGAAGATGCTTCATCCCGCAAGCGGCTTCGGCCGGTCAGAACGGGGCAGGTTTCCGTGCGGGATGGCCTGCCGGTCATCAAGCGCGCATTTCGGGAAGCTCTCGAACCCCAAGCCGCTCACCTCTCCCGAAACCTACGGCTTGACCTGCTGGAGTGGGCAGCCACGTACGGACTGGAGACCAGAGGTACCGACCCGCGCACCCATAGCGTGCACGTACGCCTGACAACCGATCAGGCAGACCGGCTAGCCGCAAGAGCCAAGCAGAACAAGACGACCACGGCCCAACTGGCACTGCAGTGCGTGTTGGCCTACTTGGCGACAGAAGAAGAGGAGAACTAGAGGGGAAAGGGGGAAAGACAGAGAAAGGGGGCACCCGGCCGGGTGCCCCCTTCTTTTATTCCCTAATTCGTGTTCAGGAACGTATACGCGTCCTTGTCGCCATCGTAGACCATGGCCATGCTCTCCAGCGCTGTAGTCAACTCACCCCGCACCGCGTCACTCAACGCGTCACGCTTCACACCCTCGGTGGCCCGGCTCATCAAGTCCAGCTGAGGCCGCAACCCCTCAGCAGCATGCACAAGGTCATCGGTCACGATGACATCGGGCTTACCGCCGTTGCGGGCAATCGAGTATCGCAGCGCACGGTCAATAGCTTCCTTCGCAAAAGCTGGCAGGAAACCATCGAATGCCTTACTAACCAGAGTGTAGTCGACTTCCCCAAGCAGGCTATCGGGAACCGATACCTCGATCAGCTTGCGGAAGCCGTCAGCGTCCAACTCGCCAATATGAATTACAGCGTCGAGTCGGCCCGGACGCAACACGGCCCGCTGGATGTGATCAACGTGGTTGGTCGTGAAGCCAGCCACCACGTCCACACCCTTGTTGGTGATGCCGTCTAGCGCATCCAACAGATTGGAAAGTTCCTGGTCTGAATCGACGTTGATAGCGTCAACATCCTCGTACCATACGACGGCCGGCGCGTACAGCTGGGCTGTCTGCAACACTCCCAGCAGGTCATCCTTACCCGGCCGGCACAGGATGAATGTCCAGTCGTTAGCGACAGCCGTTCGGGCTGTCAACGCTCCGGCAAGAGTCTTCCCGGTCCCATACGGGCCCTCAACCAACACGGCTCGCTTCATCGGAATGCCAAGATCACGCATCACTTCCGAGTGTTCAAGCAACGACCACAAGTTGGCGTTCAGCTGCGTTAGCACTTCAGCCGAATACACGACCTTACTTGGGTCGATATTGCTCAGGTCCAGGAATGCGGGCATCTCTGCGCCAGTAATGGCGCGTCCCCGATAGATCGAGTTAGTGCGTAGCTTATTCTCCACGACCACGAAAAACGCTTCGATGTGCCTCTGGTACTTCCGGGGGGCCTCTACTGCGAGGGAGAATAGCTGCCCGAACTCGGGATCTGAGACACCGCGTAGGGTGAACGTCGCTTCCAGCGGCGGGAAATGAACATTCCCCCACGGTACCTGCGTCGTGGTGTCTGGGCTGGTCTGGATGGACCGCATTTCCGGCGGATACTCTGCCCCGAAAAACCCGTGAGTTGTTGCCCCAATTCCGGTCGTACCGAACACCTCGTACAGGGCGGCTTGGAAGGCGTGAGCCCCATCCCATGGCCGGTATCGGAACGTACGGTGGAACGAATACCTCTGTTCCTGCGACTTCTGATATTCCTTCAGGTAGATGATGGCGTCGCCGATGCGGCCGCTCATCATCTCAGGCAACACAAACTGTGTCCCCCTGAAAATTAGTGCGTCGTCCTGGACCAGCTGACCGCCCAGCCGGGCAAGCGAGGCCAAAACTTCCTCGCGTACCACGGTGTTCTGACTCGGACTCTTGGTCTCGTTGCCCATTTGGTTGCCCCCCGCAGAAAAAGATCTTGAAACAAGAACCGATATAGCTGAAAGACTAAGGAAACCTATTGCTGCCTGAAAGCCTGCGCAAAAGCATCCAGGTCAGGAATGCCTATACTCGCGGCACCCTGATACGCCCCCGCCGTTTCGATAACATCACACAACTCGTCATGGCGACCGTCCAAAACATCAATGGCAACAGCCACACGATTTTCCTGCACGTGAGCTAGCATGCTCAACCCCTTACCGGCTGTTTCCAAGCGTTCCGCCAACTCAGCAAAGCCCTCCGCTACCAGCGCGCGGCACACCTCACGAAGTTCAAACGTCCACCTGAACGCTTGCGCAACTTCTCGCGAACGCGGCCGTTTCGAGTTGAGCGCCCTGTCAAGCATCTCGTTAACCTTCTTGTTAACATCCTCAGGCTTCAGCGTCGTCATTATCTAGCCCCCCATGGTGTGGCCTCGGTCCACCGAGGCGCCTCTGTAAACAACGTACCGCGCTAACGAAATCTGGATCGGTTTCATCCACGTTATCAACCACGTAACGCCGCAGCTGCCCTTGAGCGGCCGGCGGGATTTGCTTTAGTCCTTGGCGTACGTCCGCAATGGCTGTTTCCCACTCCTGAAACGTACGCTCCCGGCTAGACGCCACATCCGAGTATCCTGTTTGTGGAGGCGTAGCCTCCGGATCAAACGCATCGGGCAACAACTCAACCAGCCGAGTAAAGCTGTAATACAATTCGTCGTCAGGGCTATACCCAACCTTTACCGCCTTCTCTCGCCGCGCATACCGCTCCGCGATAGTACGTAGCCGACGCGTCAAGTACGCCTGGCTGTTATCGGCAAGGCTCTGAACCGTCTTCGGGTGGCTCACGGCCCACGCATAACACTCCTGGATAAGGTCGGCCCGATCCACGTAACGAAAGTATCTGCGCGCAATTGGGCTGACAGCCTCCCGAACCGCAGTTTCAATAGTTTTCATGGGCGATACCGTCGTCCCTCGAATACAAACGACCCGTCTGACTTAATCTCCATCAACACGGGCCACGTGTCGTTGCCATCTATGTAAAGCGCACCAATGGCCATCTGCCAGTCGGCCAAACCTCCAGCAGGCAGGTAGAAGGCTTTGCGGCGGTCCATCAGGGACCCAACCTCCATGGCCCAGCGTGTGTTTGAACCCACCGTGCGGTATACAATGGCTGCCCGGTGCGTGTGACCGTGCACAATATTTCCGGCAAGTCTTTCCATGTGTGCGTGAGCGGTGTACCCAGCCCTAGCGCGGACCGCCAGACCATGAACGACTTGCGTCGTAGGCGCAACCTTGTACGGCTCAGGCTTGGTTTCCCAACCGTATTCTCTCGCAAGAGTGAGCGTGTCATAGTCGAGGGACCGCAAACCAGCCAGACCCCGTGCACGCGTCGCCAGGTAGCGGTTGAGCCTGTCATCGTGGTTACCTTTGATACGGGTCTTGAGACCCGGGTAGGCTTTACCAATCTTCAACATCACCTGTTCGGCAACGTCGATCTCACGCTGGAGGTCTTTCCCATCTTCCAATGGTGTGCCCGCGCTGAAAGAGGAAATGGCGCAGAAGTCGAAGAAATCACCAACCTGATGCACTTCAACGATGCGGTTTGACTGATCGGCTAAGAACCCGCAGACCGCATCAATTGCTTTGACATGGTGGTAGGGTAGTTGCAGATCAGAGAGGATCACTTTCAATTCTGTGCCCATGCTTTACTGCTTTCGCAGCAGCTGGTAGACGAACCACAGCATAGCGATAACTGCCCACAGTAGGCCGGTGATCCATAGTGGCGATAGGACCCATAGCCAAGACCAGGTGATGATACCTGCGAGTTTAAGAACAATAAACGCCACCACAAGCAGACCGGTCGCGCTAACCCCGCTGAACATTAGACGGCCTCCAAGAGTGATTCTTCATCGACTCCGCATAGCTTGCGGATGCCCTCGGCGCCTACCTCCAAGTATAGGCTGTTTACGTCGTGGCCGTTGGGCATTGCCACAATTTCGGCCGTGCCGACGCTATCTTTTACGGCGCGGGCAAAGTTTTTCCCGGCCCGGTCGCCATCGGCCCAGACAAAAACGCTGTCGTAGCCCCGAAAATGCCACGGAGTGTACGGGCGCCACGCGTCCGCCCCGGGAACCCCAACCACAGGCTCCCCCAACACGGACGTAAGGACAATCGCATCTAGCTCTCCCTCAGTTATGTGAATCGTGCTGCCGCAGTCGTCAGTGGCTACCACGTTAAACAAATATGCCTCTTGACCCAACAGCCCCAAATACTTAGCGCAATTTTCTGTCTTGCAATCATGGTCGGCCATGCAGCGGAATTTGTGCGCTATCACGCCAAGCCGATTAACATAAGGGATGCAGAGGCGGCCAATCATGGCCTCATGTCCTGGTTCAGGCTGCGAGACTACGCCAAGACGCCATAGTTCCGCCGTGAACAGGTCGATTCCCCTGCCTCGGAGGTATGTACTCGCTAAGGGTAGACTCTCCTGGTATTTGGCCGTTGCCCGTTCCAGCAATCGCAGCTGCTTTACGCCTGGCATCTTCATAACTGCTGCCCTCCTGCCAGCGAATTACAGCAATGCTGTCGCCGTTAAAGCCACAAACAAAACAATGGAAACGGCCGGCGCCAGGATTGATAGTGGCACTAGGGTGTCTGTCATCATGAAAAGGACATCGCATTTTGACATAAGCGCCATGACGGTAAGGTACAGTCGCCCCATAGTGTTCCAACGTCCTGCCGATATCAGTTTGGTTCTGTTTCATATATGCCCTCGTCAACTGCCAGCAGGCGAGCCGTAACCCGCAACGGCATTACTGACCACCACTCGCCAACCTGTGCCGCGCCCATGCCGCGCGGCTTCACCACCAACACGCCCGTATGGGCGCCAGCATTCTTACGTTCCTGTTCTGTTTCGCGCATCCATTCGGGGAGAGACAGGCGGGCCCCCGACTTGATTTCCCACACGATCCCCGGAGTGCCGGTGATGTCGCCCCTATCATTGCTGCCTGCCATGGCCCTACGTTCCGCATAGGGCCATCCAACTGTTGTGAGGTAGTTCGCTACCAGCCGCTCAGCTAGGGTGCCTTTAGCTCTGGCCGCACTCATCGCGGATTTCCTTGACCCTGGTAACTAGCCGTTCAGCCTGGTCTACGAGACAACTCAACCGATGTTGCCGATCGTAGTCAAACTGGAAAAGAACGTTATATAGGTCCTTAGAATTGAGGTAGGAGCTAAATGCGCTAGGTGTGCTGAAACTCAGGACAGACTTGGGCTGCCCTGGATAGTTAGTCCCATCTACACTGATAACCGTTGTGCCATCGTTAAAATAGATACCCTCCCCAACTTGCTCTTTAGTGCTCAACTTGTGGAGCGTAAACACCTTTGGTCGTGTTGCCATGGCTCGCTAGCTCCTCACTCAGACGTTGATCAAACACGCGACAATTCGAAAAGTCCACAACCCAACGCAACGGCTCACGAGCCATCGGATCAGAAAGCCCATGCCGATTCTTCACCACAGCCAGAAACAATTCGCCCCCGCGACTAGCTGTAGTTAGGATCAATGATTGCAGCTGGGAAACTTTCCCCTGGATCGCCCCCCTCGGGGGGGCAGATTCAATATGCTGCGACTCTTGTTCCGACGTATGATGAAGTAACAACACGCACGACTTGATTCGTCGGGCTAGCCAGTGCAGATTCTTGATCGACTGCCGCATAGCCTGCCACTCGTTGCCATCATCCCCACTCAAATTCATTAGGTTGTCAACAACGAGTAGATCAGGTGGCCTACCCCATAGCTCTACCCAAGCAGCTATCGCATGACCGATGTCCTCTATGCTCGGATCGGAGGGATCGTATTCGAATCGGATCGGCAACAGTGCAAGCCGTGGCCCGTACTCCTCCGCAAACAGGCCAAACTCGATCGTCCGTTCAACTTCAACCACAGGGTGTCCCGTAATGGCTGCCGCTGCACGGGCAGCCATTGTGGTTTCGTCTGAGTCAGCGGAAATGTATAGGCAGGTTGCACCTTTAGCCGCCATCCTTAACGCAGCAACAAGAGCAAGGTTAGTTTTGCCGGCGCCTGGCGGACCTGCGAGCATAACGACTTGCCCCGGGCGGAACCGGACGTTGAACCTGCTTGTAGCTAGGGTAGGAAACGGGTCGGGTAGCGGAGCGGCGTGCCGCCCTTTGGCGGTCCGGAGGATTGGTACAGGCATTCAACCTACGACCCCGCAGTCCAATCAGCAGGCTGAGTTCGGAAGAAAATACGCGTATCTTCGCCGAGAAACTTGCCAAACTTTGATTGATATCCGAGCGCGCCAGTAAGGCTTTCGTAGATTCCATCGACATGTTTCCGTGGACCACACACAGACCCAGCTGTCCGAGACACCAGCGCATAAATCACATGTGCCTCATCCTCTGTCAACTCAAGCGAATACATGGGTTCCACTACCGTCTCAGAAACAGTCTTGAGAACAGTCTTTTCCCGCGTGTACTTTTCAACAGTAGCCATCGCGCACCCCCCGGTTACTTTGCTTCCTGCGTCACGTACTGAGGCCGGCACCGATCGGGCGCGTTACTTCCCTGCGGACAGAACCAGCCAGCCCACTTAGGCGGCTCAGCCTTATCCTGGCGCCACACCCTCGCGCCGTGAGTACAAAGCGGCGCCTGCCGCTGACCCGTAGAGGCCGGACTAGATGTCGACTGCTGCGCCCGGTCCTGGCGCACCACCTCAGCGTCCGGGAACGCTTGAGCAACAGCACCCACAGCCACTAGCGTCTCGGCCAGCAACCCAGCTGACGGAACCACGAGGTCTAGCGCGTCATTCATCATCTGGTCTAGCTCGGCCAACGTGCCCGCTCTTAGGTTGAGCATGGCGGACGGGTCACGGCCGATCAGAGGACCAAACTTGATACTTACTTGTGCCTTGTATTCTTCACTCATGCTGCACTCTCCACAATTTGCCGGTCAGGGTCGAGATGTGATTTCGACCCGCCATAGGCCAAGCAGTAATCTCGCATCGAACACGCACGGCACCGCGTCGTAATATGCGGTAGAAAAATCTGATTGTCGACGGCTGTACGCCATCTCTTAAACCACAAAGACATCAGTCGTGGGTCAAACCTTTCGAGGCTGAAGATTTCGCCGATGTTGCCTTGGCGGGCCATCCAATAAGCCCCATGCTTAGCGTCGATTCCATACAGTTCCATGATGCCTAGGCGGTAGAAGCCAAGTTGCAGATCAGAATCAGGGGTGCGACTGCCGGTTTTGACGTCGACAATCACAAGTGACTTCGTCACAGGTTCAACCATCACCCTGTCGATATACATCTTGACTGTTTCGCCATCAACATCCACGACAATCGGTAACTCGATAGCCGGTTGCCCGTCTGGGGTGGTCCACACCTGCCAGCCAGACTTGATTCGCCAATCAAGCCACCGTTGAACCATTTCGGGCCCGTGAGTGCGCCACCACACCTCATCTTCGCCAGCCGGGTTAGCTTTACTTCGCCCCCGGCCCGCTACTGACCATTGAGTACTGTCGTCGTGGACTTCCCCAACATCAAGTAGCTCAGCGTCGAATGCGTCACGAAAGAGTGTGGCAGCCTTCTGGCTGGCGGTCACCAAATCGCTTCGATCGCCAGCGAAAACACACCATAGGTCAGTACGGTGTCCTCTTGGGAGCGGAACACTTCCACTGGCGCATAGCTGCCCGCCAGGTTGATAAAGGAACGCCCCTCGGGGACTACGTCCATGTTCAGTAGTTCTTCGGCAGCCATATGCAGGGCTGCCATCGAGTGCGAAAGACTTTCGTCGGTATACATCGAAAACCCCCGTTTTGTTTCGATGTTTACGATTGCTGTACCGCGTAAAGCTGCCGGTCATAAGCCTCAGTAGCCTGATGGACAGCCCTGCCGCCAATGTTCCACCAAGCCGGCCGCTCAGGCAGGCCAAGAAGCCGTTTCAGCTGGAAATACTTGCCACACCCTAAGAGATCGCTAAACGCGCTATAGGAGACGTGGGCTACACGTTGGGCATCGGTCACAAGGCACCTCCAAATAATCGGAGGACTGGTTTTCCCAAAAACACTCTGGGGTTTGGCCGCCTGCGGGGCGGCCTGCCGTGACTGAGATCCAGTGTGCGGCGAGGGTGACGCTCTCGGCTGCCGTTCCTAGGGGATGTGACGCAGGTCACATCCCCTCCTCTGGGGGAACTACACCATGCGAGACGCGCACAGCAGCTAACGTCACATTTCATGACAGATCAAGGCTCGGACCAGGCTAAACACGCCGGAGGCGTGTCGTTCACGGTGCCGGGCTGGCACGGAGTGACAGCCGATCGCGTCGGACGCAACTTGCGAGTTTCACTCAGCCATGCCATGGGGCCACTCGTCGTGGCCGAAGGCCGGACGTACCGGGACCTACGGGCTCAGATCATCACCTTGGTTGAGGAGCTAGGTACCGCTATCGGCATGCTGCAGTACGCACTAGCCGAGGAGGCGGTTGACGCACCGCTACCAGGCGTTGTCGTCGCCGGTGAGATCTTCGGGAGCTTTAAGCCAGTGCCAGAATCGGCGCCATAGGCGCACCAGGGTTTGTAGCATGGGGGCAGCTTATAGCACGAAACTGCAACCAACTAGCACCACACGCGTAGGGGAAACCAAACCATGACTGTCCATAGGATCGTGACCGAGTTTGTACTACCCAACGTTACCGGGCTGTGCGAGCTAGACCACCAAGACCAAGCCGCATGGGCCTACACGGCACAAACCCCAACCGACCGATCCGTCACCGAGGGAGGCGTGTTTGAGGACCGGCACCACACCTACAAAGTGGAGGTCTGCCGAACTTGCGCCGACCTGATCGAGGGCGGCAAGTGGCTCAAGTTGCAGATGCGCGCCAGGAGGCCAGCTGTACCCATACGCACGTTACGCGACTGCAGGCAGGCAGGCCGGGACCTCGTAGGCGTACCCCGCATGAATGCCGCCGTGTAAACTAACCGAACTCCCCTCGCAACCATCCCTTGAAGAGGAGAAACACCCAATGGTCGTGTCGTTCCCTAGACTCGTTGGACAGCTAGTCGTCGCGATCCTTGTTCCAAACTCACGCATCGCCGAAAGGATACCAACTAACCAACCGGCATGGTACTACCTCTTAGCCACCCTGATAGCAGTCGGAATCGTTGTTATCGCCGTTATGGCAGCAGTAACAGCCCCTCTGATCTGGTTCATATAGCAAAGGAAAAGACAATGCCTTTCCGCATCGCACTTGTCGTAGGCTGCCTCAGTTCAGCCGCAATAACAAGTCTAGCATTCATCGTATACGTACACTTCGCCCGGCGACAAGAACGCTTCCTACTAGCCCAAAGGATCGCCTCCGACATCTACCGATACGCCAACAACCATCATTCCGTCAAACGCGGTATCGTCACACCAGCTTTCGCGGCACTGATGGAAGCAATAGGCATTGCAGAGTTCCACGGCGACCACCGTCACTCGTGGGTGGGAATTTCGGGCGAATCTAGGCTAGCCGTAGCTCACCACAATAACCTATGGCGGGCAGCCTACCGTGCCGAACAACCAGAAACGCCAACGAAAGGAAACGGCCAGTGATCTGTAAGCCATGCGCAGAAACCGCCCACGACGAGTGCAGGGGTTCAACGTGGTGTGACTGCCAACACAAGACCAAGAAGGGAGGTCGCGACCAGTGAGGCCACTAACGAAAGAAGACTGTGACCTAGTACGCGAAAAGCGGGCAAACGCCAAACTGCTGCGGCTGGTTACGGCCGGCGCCGGCTTCCTCAAAGACGAAGGCGAATATGAACCAGTCGTAGAAATGTACCTCTGCGACGAAGAGGGCAACGTTTACTACACCATGGACAGCCCAGACGAAGCCCTTGGGCTACCGTTCGCCCTACAGACAGCCATCATGCAGGCCGAAACAATCGGCGCACTGTACGGATTCCTGCGGGCCCAAAGCGGCGCCACGGAAAGGGACGCTCTTGCGTTTGTGGCCCGGTTCATGGGCTCGTTATCAGAGGGCAACGGCGGCGTACTCGCCGCCTTCACGGAAGTTGTGCGGTCGCCAGGGCCCGACCCGAGTCCAAGACCCACAGGATTTTACCTCTGATGGGCCATCTTGACCCAGCCGTAAAACAGCTTAAGGAAGCCCGAGAGGAGCGCGGGCTTCCACGAGTTCGAGTAGCCGACATGGCCGGTATTAGCCGCTCCACACTAACCAAGTATGAGCTAGGCAAATTTCAGCCACCACTTGACGTTGTACGTCGGTGGGCTCGCGCTCTGGGTTTGGATATTCCGCAGTTGGAAAGGTTGGAGGATAACCCCGAATGACACGCCGAGGCCGGTGGAGTCCAGAACTTTCCCCTGGCGAAATCGCAGAGAGCGAGGGAAAGATGGTAGAGGGACGAGCCTTTATGATGGCGCTTGTCGCCCGGGAAGCCGTTCACGGCGCAACATGTACGGATCAAACGTGCGAAGGGATTCTATTTCCCGAGCTAAACACTTGGGGCCAAAAGGAACTAGCCGCCATTCTCACTATTCTACTTGAACCATTCGCCGATCTTCTTACGGAGCACGTCAAGACTCTTGACGTCGATTTCAGCGATGAAGAGGCAGTGTTTGAGGCGCTCATGGCCAATCCGCCAGAAGATCTCAGCCCGTTTAAACCGCCACCCTTCCGCACAGACTCGGACAAACCTGCCTAACCCTGGATATATAGACCAGCTACTTGCGGTTATCCACAGGCTGTGCTATCAAGATCGCAGGTTGTCCCCGAACCCCCCAAGTCGATCTCCATTTCCCCAGGTCACGTTCATTACCCTGTGTGTCCACAAACCGAGGCTAGGTGGGGCAATCTCGGTTATACTAGGACAAGGTACCGCAGGGCCAAAACGGGCCTGTGGGGTGGAAACACTCCAGGAGGTACCTAAACGTGTTCATCTCGGATAAACGGCTACGCGCCGCCGGAGAGGATTTCCTCAACTCCGCTAGGGTCACCGGCTATGCCAGAGGAACCCAGCGAAATTATCGGCGCATCATTGGGCGCCTAGTCGAAACAGCGGGCAACATCAAAGCAAGTGACTTGCGAGAGCGTCATATTGACGCTCTATTTGTCGACCTGCGCCGAGGAGGCGACGAAACCGAAAATAGCTGGCGTCAACGCGCGGGTTGGCAGAAACGTACGGGGCGAGCCAACCGCACCCTGAACACTGACCGGGCAATCGTCAGGGCTTTCGTTGAGTTTCTACACCGCAGGCATTACCTGTCGCCAGAGTTTAACCCTGCCTTGTCGATGGGCGAGAACGCTCCGCGCAAGAAGACGTTCCATATCGACGACGCAATCCTCACCTACGAGGAGGGCCGCCGCACGCTGGATGCTGCCGGACAGCGGCACCTACGGGACCGGGTTGTGGTGGCATTGGGCTTGTTCGCTGGTTTGCGCGAGTCTGAGATTCTGGCGCTCCGCGTAGGAGGGGTAGACTTCCGTCAGGGCAAGATTAAGGTTTGGCGAGACAAGCCGGACGAGTGGCATTACGTCAAAATGAGTGTGCCCCTGGCCAAAGAGCTTCGTTCTTGGCTTGATCATCTTCAGGTACTATATGGCGAGCTACAATCTGACTGGTATGTGGTTCCTGCCAAGTTGCGGGTGTTGCCCGGTAAGTATAAAGGCGATTTCCGCATGAATCAGCATTGGCCCATGGACCCGACTCGGCCCGCGCATGGTGTTTGTAAAGATGTGATCGGAGCGTTTCGGGCTGCAGGAATACCGAAGAAGGCAGATGAAGGCGCTCACACGTTACGCCGCACGGCGGCTTGTTGGGTGTTGGACGCGACTGGTGATATTCGGGCTGTCATGTATTTCTTGGGCCACAAGCAGCAGGCGACGACTGAGCTTTACATTCAGTACAACCCGCAGGCTGAGAAGATGGATGGGGCTATTGCCGCGTGGGACCCCTTCGGTGAGGCCGTAGAACCTGAGCCGGCCGGCAATGTGGTGAGTTTGGCTGACAGGCGCCGCCGTGCCGTGTAACATCCCTGCTGAGTGGCCTCCCCCGTCTCTACGCCAAAGACCGCCCGGGGGAGGCCACTCCCCCGTTTGGGTGACACCAGCTTGACAGCCCATCCGGCCGGATGTTCCGATATGTCTTGGCTGCTAGAACCCTTCGGAAGCCCATCAGAGGTTCCTATTCCTTCTTAGCGGAAAGATGTGGAGCCTTGCCGGACAGCATCTGGTAGGCAGAAGAAGAAGATCAGCAGCCACGAGGGGAGACCGTGAATGCCCTGGCCATCTCACGACAAACCGGCCACCCACGGTCTCCCCTCACCCAAAGGATTCCCGGACCGAAGAGGCCACCGCCCTTTAGGCGGGACGTGAAGCCAAATAGTGAAGGAGCCCCCCGCATCGCGGGGGGCTCCTCTCATGCATTTAAGACGCTGCCTCAACCATGGGCCACGGTGGGGGATCTACGAGCCTGGCTAGGGTGAGGTCACAGATGCCCGACACGGGCAGGTCGTGTAGCTGTTGTAGGCCGCGTACGCGGCGAACCGTATTCGCGTTGTAGAAGCCGGTTGGCTTCAACCCGAGTAATTCTTGCAACTCTCGGACGTGAAACCCTCGCTCGTTTGCCCCGAAGGGGCGGCCGGGCCACCACGGCGGGGCCTCAGGGTCTTGACCGTACTTGACGCCGTAGCGGCTCATACGCCGCCAATACAGAGCGCGCTTTCTACCTGATCCAGCGGGGGGCCCGGGTTTCAACGGGGCCGGGGCGGGCGGCTTAGGGCGCGGGGGCCTCTCAGCGGTCCGTACAGCCTCCCAAACGTCGGGACCTAGTAAACCATCTGGGGGTAAGCCCGTTAGGCGCTGTATGGCCACTACAGCGGCTTGCGTGGGGGCATCGTAGACACCAGTCACGGGGAAGTTGTGCCAGAACCTTGACCGGTAGGTCTCCTGCCATCGCTTCAGCGCCTGGTGTTCGGCGAGGCTGCCCCGGCCGTCATGCCACGTGATGTTGCCTGATTTTGGCCCAAACCGGTGCCCAGCGGGCAACGGCCAGCTAAGCTCCACTTGCTCCAACGGAACCCCTTCCTTATGCCCTCGTGGCGGAACGGCAGACGCAACAGTTTTAGGTGCTGTCACCCTTTAAGGGTGTGGGGGTTCGAATCCCCCCGAGGGCACACAATTGAATAGCTTGGCCCTGTGGTGGAATGGCAGACACAGCCGCCTTAAAAGCGGACAAAGCCTCAACTATCTTGATCTCAGGTGGAGGTGATGCGGGTTCGATTCCCGCCAGGGCTACGAGAGGCGCCAACCTTTTTCAGTGCCACAAAGAACTAGGCGGCTTCTCACCTTTTGGCTCCGTAGCCCAACGGCAGAGGCAACCGGCTCAAAACCGGTACGGTCCGGGTTCGAATCCCGGCGGGGCCACTAGATGGTTCGAAGCGTCAAAGTCACCACACCACCATAACCCCCAACATGCGGGGGCGCGGCAGTCTGCGTAAACCTGACCTGCTCAATCACGCACTCAGTGTTGATACTCGCATCAAAATCCTGCAACACAACACTATTACCCGTGCGTTCCAAATTCTCCAAAGCAAACAGGCGATCCATGGCGGACCCCAAATAGCCGACCCGGGTTCCTTTATTGTCTGTTTCGAAATCGAAACACAACAAGGGCAGCTGAATAATCCTCTGGCGAGGCGTAGCCGGCAACGCCTTCAGCTGATATCCCGTAAACTCGCCGCCACTAGTCAACGTCGACACATCACGAGTCAACGTAAACTTGAGACTCACAAAGTCCTGAGGATCAGTTGGGCTCGCAATCGTAATATCATCCGACCCAGGCTCAGTGCCAGTCCCATAGGTGTACGAGCCGCCGGAATGGTCACCACCATCTAGGACAGTAAAGGCAAGCGGTCCCGTCAGCGACGGGCCACGGACCTTAACCAGCTTAAACAGCTTCGGCTCTAGCGTCCCATAGCGGATTCGGGCAGTCTGCAGGTAACCCGTAGCCGCCAACGACGTAGTGTCTTCGATATAAACATCGTTAGCCGTCGCGTACATGAGCACATCTGACGATCCTAAACAAGCCACAACAGTGCAGCTGCCGGCGTCACCGGCAAAGTTAAGGTCAGTAGCGTAAGCGAATCGTAGTTCTGACACCTGTTCCGACAAGTCGATCCGGTACAGTCCCGAGTCACTATCGATGCCAGCTGTGACCGTGCACCATAGGAACCGGTTACGAGCCGCCCACGCTTTAACCGGACCACTAGTAGAAAACAGCAACGGACCGTACGTGAGATTCCCATCTCCGTCCGCTTCAGCTACCCGTACGCCTTTGTTGGTGCCGATGGCAACAAACGACCCAAGGTAACCACACAAGGACCACGGCACCTCACCAAATGGCAGCTGCGCAGCGATAGCCCCACCCGACAGCGTAGGCACCGTGCCGTCACTGGCTAGCTTAAACTTCAGTACCGCACCGCGTACCCCGGCCGCGTTACCAACGGCATAGATAGCCGCACTAGACTCGCTAAATCCTGTCCAGACCCACGCACTATCCACACTGGTGTACTTAGCTGTAGGTAATGCGGCAGGTGCCCCAGCCGGATGCGGTGGTAGCTCATAAATACTCGGCCCAACACCAAGCATCAACCGTTGCTTAACATAGGCCAGGTGTGTGGACTTATCCGGAGCCCCAGGCACCGTATATTCCTTAGTCCACGTGAACGCGGTAGCTGCACTAGCCGGAATGGGAGCGGAGAACACCCCATCAGCTGTACTCACATACATGTAGCTGCCATCAGTTGTGACCGAGGCGAGGTTTTTAGCCGAGCCACCAAACGCGGCCGTTGTCACACCCGAGGTTTTAATAACCCGCGTGTTCGTTCCACCGACAGCTAGGGTAGCGTTTGTGCCATCGCCATAAACAAACTCGACAGCATCAACCAAATCAGTAATAGGCGAGCCGGCGATTTTCTTCGCCGCGTTCAGCAGGAACGCTCTGCCTTGAGTCCAAACGTTAACATTACGGGAAGAACGAAACCGAGTCACACCAACACTGGTGTCATCGCCGGTCACATCAGCAAACAACAGTCCGGCACCACTATGGAAGCTTGACTGCGAACGCAGCCACCAGCCCTCCAGGCTGTGCTCGCCAGGGGTATTGGCAGAATCAAACTGGTCCTTACGGACCGGGGCTGTTTCCCTAACAATTGGATGCTCACGGCTCGCATAAGACAAAAACGGAAGTCCGCCAACAGCGTAGTTGTAACGAACTCCAGAAGGGCTGTAGAGGCCCCGGAGCGAGGAGCCGCCGCTGAGACTGCCGGGAAGGGGAGCCAACACTAGCATGAGTCGACTCCCTTCCTAGCAATGCGGGGGCACAGGCAACGGGTGTTCGCGCCTGTACTGGTCAGCCTCGGCACGTTGACGTTGATACGCGACCAAAGCTTGATAGCTCACGTAGCGATCAGAAGAGGTCAAGATCACATTAAGCATGTTGTCGAAAGACCTACGGTCAGCACGGTCTGACGCATCGCGGATTGCTTGGGCTCGGCTGGCGATGTTGCTATATCGGGCCTGACATTGGACAGCAATATAGGTTTGGTACGAACTGGCGAAGCCGAGAATCAGCGAAATCGCCACACCGGCCTGCACCAGTCGAAACGCCAAGTGCGAATCTAGCCACCCGATAAGGCGTTCCTTAACGTTTGCCATTTTGCTCACCGCTAATGCTGCTGGACTCTACCCGCCGAGTGGGTATCCCATGATAGACAGCCAAATAAACCACACCCGGAATTGACCAAGACGGCATATCAGGCTTGAGATGTTGAATAAACACCCAATCAAGCATGATCGCAGCCCACACTAGCATCACGACAATCATAATTAGGCTCTTGATCCATGCTTGCATTTAGCCCGCCGCAACTACGCCAGATGGCCCGACGTCTTCAACCGTAACAAAAGCCTGCCCATTAGAATCCTTGTCGACATTCATTACGCCAGAACTAATGTTGCCAGTCAAGCCATAAGTCTTTGTGGCATCAGCCCCACAATCAAACTCATAAACCCGCTGCAACGGATACGTCGGACCATTCTGCAACGTAGGAGGCGTAACAAACAACTTCAACAACGTGCCACCGGTGGTAGTGCCGTCACGCAATCGAATCGAAGCAGAAACGTTATTGGTACTGGTGACAATGTTCGCGCAGATGCTGATGCGGTAGCGGCGGCCATTCTTAATGTTAACCGCGCCCGAATCCATACTAAGAGCAGTATCACTAGTACCCACACCAGCCACGATGTTGCCGGTACCCGTGTAGGACTTGCCGCCGATAATGCCCCGGCTCACCGAAACGCTATTAACCTTGACGTCGGACGTGCCGTTTACGGTGGCTCCCTGGACTGTGCCAGTGCCAGTAATGTTGGTGCCGGACACGGCACCTGTAGCAGCTACAGCACCGTTAACGCCGCCAGTGAGAGTGGTAGCGCCGGTTACGCCGAGGGTCCCGCCCACAGTTGCGTTACCTGAGATAGCCGCTGAAGCGCCGTTAACGGCGCCGGTAGCGGTAACTGTTGCTCCCTGAACAGTGCCGGAGGCGGTAACGCTGGTGGCCCCGACAGCCGCCATAGTCGTAGCGCCTGTAACACCCAGCGTGCCACCGACCGTGGCGTTACCGCTGACCGCCGCTGACGCACCATTGAGAGCCCCTGTTGACGTGACCGTGCCACCCTGGACCGTCCCCGAGGCCGTAACGCTGGTAAACGTGCCTGTGATCTTAGAAGCTGCGAGACTCGTAATCGACGAGTCCCCAATGTTGGTAAGTGTATTAGCCGAACCGGACACCGTCTTATTAGTCAACGTCTGCGTCGTATCCGTACCAACAACAGAGGCGCTGCTGCCAATGCCATGGACATTACTAGAGGCGTAGATGTGGGCTTGTGGTTCGGCCAAGTCCCGGGCGGTACACGGATGCACAACCACGGCGCCCGCATTGTGGGACTGAGCGGACGTGCCATCTTCGCCACGAGTCACAGTGAATGAGCCGCCGGCGGGACCAGTGACAGTCACAACCTCTACATTTGACTGCCCATAGTCAATCGCCAGGGAAAACGGGTAGGCAACCGGCAGGCCAGCATTTGACGTCAACGTGATGGTGGTAGCGCCGGATGAAATCGAACTCGAAAGAGTTGTCTGCGAATGCAGGTTAGTGTAATTACGCGCAACCACGTCTACCTCGTATAGTGAATCTGCAGCGGATACCGCATCTGCAGCTGCTTAGCCTCATCTGCCACACGCTTCTGATACATCTGGTACAACATCCGGCCTGCGTTCATAGCCGAACCGGCCGGAACAGCCTCCGAGCGCGCGTGTGACTCAACAGACGACGCCTGCACTCGGCTTGCTTCCGAGAACATCAACAGCTTGGCCGTTGCTCCGAGAACTATCAGATCACGCACCTGATAGTCATAGCCATACGTTGTGAGATCATCCGTGCTGGCGAGAACAGCGGGTGGGGTTCGCATGTAGCGGATACGAACCCGACCCGTGCCCGGAACTACCAGGCCAAGAATCTCAAGCTCCACCGTCGTAGCGGTCTTATTCTGCCGCCAGCGGGTCACCGGACACCACATTTGCGACGCGTCAGGTAGATGAGTTTCCACACTCATCACATGCCAACAATCAGATGGCATCACATAGTTAGTTCGAACCGTACTACCATCTTGCGTCAACAGTGTTACAGCGAAAATGTCAGGGAATGTTTCCCGTAGTACCGAGTAGATTTGGTTACGTACTCGCTGCCGGGGAAACAAAGGACCGCTGGTGACAGCTGCATTATCGGAATGGTTCGCTGCAGTAGTGCCACCGATGCCCCGGCCCCAAGGCTCCAACGTCACAGTGCCGGAGGTAGCGTCCACAGACGCTACCTGCATCAACTCGTCATCAACCTCTAGGGGCCCGCGCGACACGCGCGTAAAATCATCCACCATCAAAGTTGTGGCGTTACTAACAATGGCACCATTCAAAGCCGTGCGCTCATCCTGGGTGCGTGCCCAGCCATGCGCGGCATCAACAACCTCGTCAACGATCGAGGCCACGGTAAGGGGAGACTCCGTCATCTAGACACTCTCCTTACTGGCATCCACGGCCCGGCCCAGCTTGTCAGCCTGCCGCAGAGCACGATCCACATGCTCGGTAGTCGTACCGCCCGGCTGAATACCCTCAGCCCGAGCAGCCTTATAGCGCGCTAGCTCACGCTCGTTATGGCGAGCAGCACTGTAATCAACGTTGGCAGCTGAACGACAATACCCAATCCTAATGTTTTTGGCGCGCATGCATTCGCCAAACGTCGAGTGGCCACCACCACAGGTACAAATTGTTGGCATGTCAAGTCCTATGTGATGTAGGCACCGTAGCCGGCGGCAATGAGAATTGTCGCCTCTTCCGGCGTCAACGTGTAGACATGGCCACCCAAATACACATGGTCATAGCCGTCTAAATCTTCTTGCTCCGGATATTGCACGGCCGTGACCGTGCTGCCGCTCACCAGGAGCGTTACTCCCCGGGCGATCCGATAGCGGCTAAACAGGCGATCGTTAGTCCAAATACCCTCATCGACTGTAGGGGTCGTAAGAGTAAACGAACGCGACTGAGAGCTATCAGTGAAGACGAAGTTGTCAGATGTGGAGATTGTGACAGTCAACGTTGCTGTGTCGGTGAACACGGCCGAGTCCGACCCAGCAGCAACGATAACAACAGCCGCCGCGCCCTCGGAAAAAGTCGCCGAGTCAGAGCTAGTAAGACTCGCCAGCAGACTAGAACTGTCCGTGACCGTGGCTGTGTCTGTAGCTGTAGCAGCAGCCGTAAGGCTGCTCGTGTCCGCTAGGGTTGCCGTATCGGTTGGTGTGATAGCCGCCGTGAGGCTGCTCGTGTCAGTGAGCGTACCCGTGTCCGACGCGCTCAGTGCTGCAGCTAGGCTAGACGTGTCCGTGAGGGTGCCAGAGTCAGAACCGCTCTTGTCTGTGACCCCTGCTGCTGTGGTGTACGTCAACACCAGCATATAGCGGTTACGGCAATTGTTGGTCCAGCTTACGTTTGGCGACTCCGAGGCCGTACCCGCATCAAGGCGGTAGCCGACAAACGCCGCTACGCCGTCAGAATCACCAGAGTTACCAAGTGAAGTCGACTCTAGGACTGTATAGCCGGACGACCAAGATGGAGATGTCGGCGGCGTGGTAGCGAAATTATGCAAAGCGCCAAACGCAATAACTAACTCGTTTGTGCCAGCTAAAGTGCCCGTGGAAACAGATGGGGTCGTGGAATCTGAAACCCCATCGGCACGTGCGAACGTGCCCACATCAAACGCGGTTTGGCTACTCCACCTGGACCACACTAGATCTGTTTTGTGGTTTCCCGATGTGGTTATTGTGACGCTAGAACTTTCGCCACCAGACGCAACCCGAATGTAAATATATGCACCCTGGTTATTTGTTGCGTCAACTTTTAACGTAAACCCGCTGGGCGTACTAACGGTAGTGTTTGAGTTGATGCATAAAACGTCTAGTTCACCACTGTTCGGAGCCCCGGCGGGAAAAGTGTAAGAGTGCCCGCCATTGCCGTCAGCAAACGTTACCGCATCACTATCGATGAGGGTAGCCGTCACGGCTCAGCCCCCCTGATTTATGCGATAGAAAGCGTAATGGTCAAAGCCCAAGACGTGCCACTCGACTTCGTGCCCAGCGACTCGACCTTACGATTGAGCATTCTGCCAGTAGCGGCCGTAGCACTGTTGAATGTGCCCCATTCCTGCCACGCATAATTGGCGTCTGAACTGCCAAACGTAGACTTGAAAACAATGCTGGCAGCACCCGAGGTGGTGGCGTCAGTGTGTTGCGGATAGGTGGCGTCCATAGCCTTGCGAAGCTTGTTGCTAGACGCCTGCAAATCAGTCTGAGTCGCCGCAGCCGCCGTGTTCGAGTCACCAACGCCCAACGCAGCACGAGCGTTCGAGAAATAGGTGAGAGTCTGGTCAGCCGTCGCAGTGCCGTTGCCTAGGAGGCATTGCCACAGGCAAGACACGCCGCCGTACATGAGCAAGTTGTCGTCACGCTCGATGACTTCGTACGGTTCGAGGCCGGCAATGTCTTCACCATTCGGCGTGTGATACTTCTCTAGCTTTAGGTGGCATCGCCATTCCATGGCATCTGCCCTACTAAGTACATCTGTCACAGCAATTTCCGTTCAAGAGAAAAGGGGGCCGGCAACGGCCGGCCCCCTTCCTTACTCAGGATTACGCGCCAGGAGTGGCTAGCGTGCTAGTCGTCTCCAAGCGGTACAACGCAGCCTGCCTGTAAATAGCCCAGCCAAGTACGCCGTACCAGCCGATCGGGCGGAACCGCAGCAGCTTATCCGTGACCGGGCCGAGAATCACATGAGGTTCCTCAGCAACGGCCTCAGCAAGCGCCTGCTGACCACAAATTAGCGTACGGTACACCGTGGTGTGGGGAGTGGTGTTAGCCCCGTCAGCGGCACTGTAGGCCCGTGGGGTCTCAATCCACATGACACCCTCATACTCGCCAACCACGCCAGCCCAAATGTTGCCGGCGCTGCTGTACGAATGAGGCGACCGCCAGTCAGCACCAGAGGTCTCGGACCGTAGGTCATAAGACACATCCGGATGCAGATAACCCACGAAAGCGTCACCGACGCGGGGCATGGCGGAACCGGCTCGTAGCTTAGCGACAGCTGCCCGAATATCCCGCGACTGAATCTTGTCAGCGTTAGCGACGGCACCCGTGGTGCCGCCGTTAATCACCATAGATCCAGCATTCTCGCGAATCACGTTCGTGCCCACGCGGATAACATCCCGCACAACCTGGTCAAGGCTATCAACCATGTTGAAAGCGATGATGTCGGCGATGCCGGGATCGACATCCGAGAGAGTAAACAAGCGCAACTTGCGAGTCACGAGCGCAGCATTTCCGTACTCTGCGAGCGTTACGGAAACCGTGGTGGTTGCCGGGATTGCAACCGCGTCAGGATCCGTGGTCTCTGCAAGAGTAGACGTGGCGGCAGCTAGGTCCGCGTAAAGATTGAATACGACGGTGGAGCCAGGTTGAGTCTGGTTAACCGGCCGCTTGTCGGAGATGGCCCGATACCACGGGAAAGACCGCAGATTAAATTCGACCAGACGGTCATAGGCCGTCTTGACAAGGTTTGTACCCAGACTGGCGCCACTAAGAATATCAGTATATGCGTTAGACATTTCTTTTCATCTTCTGGCATATGGCCAGAGAAACCTGATTAGCCGACTCCGTAGCCACCACCATGTTGCCCGATAAGCTCTAGCAGCTTTTCACGCGTCATATCCGTAGCGTTCATCTTAGCCAACAAGTCGGCTTCCTTAGCCGGCGGCTTAGCCGACGACGTAGCTTCCGAAAGCTTTCCCATCTGAGCAGCCAAATCAGCATTATCCGTGTCGCTGGTATCATCCACTACATCAGGGGTATCACCCTCCACCTTAGGCGCCGCAAACACGTCCCCAAACTCTTCAAGCCACTTAGTAACAGCTTCTTCGGTTGGTTCCACGTTCGGTGGCATAAGCTTAGCCACCTTGCTTTTCACACCCTTGGCCGCGAGAACCGTAGCGATTGCGTTTTGCCGAACCTCAGTAACCAACTTCTGGTTTTCGGCCTTTAGCTTCGCGTTTTCGCGTAGTGTCTTTTCCAACTGTGCGCGGATATCCTTGCCGCTTCGCGACTGAGGCTCTTGGGAAGAGTCGTCCGAATCGTTATCGTCGTCGTCAGGTTCCCACTGGAACATCTTAGTCAACTTTAGTACACCCATTCATGTTTTTGTTGCGCACAACCACACCCAATATCATGGGGAAATAAAGGATGGCTTTGTGCGGCTCCCGGTCATCTGAGTACGCACCTCACCCACGGCCGGTGACGTGGAGGTGGTTTGAAGCGGGGGCCGGATTCGAACCGGCGACCTACAGCTTATGAGGCTGCCGAGCTACCATGCTGCTCCACCCCGCTGTGAACTTCCATGTAGACAGCTAAACCAAACTTGTGTTACTCTCCTCAAGTCCTCTTCCCACGTAGCGGTCTGGTTGCAATTCGCCACATGGGCTAGAGAACAAAGGGCGCCCCTGATCCCCTCAGGGGCGCCCTCCCTTATACCTGCTCTTAGGCGCCAGCAATCTTAGCCGTCACCGTAGGAGTCGTACCCCCACCCAGTGACGCCAACACGGCCCGCGCATAACGCCACGCACCACCAGTCAAAGTCCCACTAGACACGGTCGCACCAACAGCTGCCGTAGTACTAGTCACAAACCAGTTAGTACCATCCACAGACACGTTCAGTGTTACTGTGCCGGCGTTCGGGCTGCCCGTGGTCGATACCACCATTGCAATATCGCGCATGGCTGAACCAAAATCCACGGTCGAGCCCGTGCTGTTAGTGGCAACAGCATTAAGGGACGTACCTGCAGTGACGACACCCGTAACAACCGGGGCAGAGCTACCAGACGAGTCGACTTTAAGCGCGCCCGAGGTGGAAATAGAAACCGGGTTGCCGTTGTCGTCTACGGGAACAACTTTACGCATAACTCAACTCGCTAATATGTTTTAGACTGAGACAAAGAACTACGGCCAACCCCACTGTTGCCGCTAAACGTGGCTTGCTCTTGCTCGACTAGCTTCTTACGCCGCCGGCGGGCCTCAGGATCAGCAAAGAACACCTCTTGTGCGGCCTGTTCCGCACTGTACCTGTCACCGTAGATGTCGCCCAACTTACCAACGTCACGGTCGAGATCAGCCACCGTAGAAACCGCCGACTCTAGTTCAGTATCACCAACAAGCGTAGACGTCGCGAGGTGTTCCGCTGTCGCACGGTCAAAGCCGACACGATCGTTGAACCCGGCGGCACCAATCCGCGCAGCCCTAGCCTGCTGAGTAATAAACGGCAACGCCCGTTCCTGGTCCAGAAAGAAGGCAGCCAAGTCGTTTGGCATCACACCGTAATACTCGGCGAATGCGCGTTTAGTGCCATCGTCGAGACGCTGAGACGCGTCAACGGCATAACTGACCCGGGTAGAAACCTCTTGTGGGCTGACGTCTTTGCCGATCCAGTCCGCGAAGTCTGCAGGCGAATCGTAAAAGCCAACCGGCAGGCCGTTAGACTGCAGAATACGCCGATAGCTTTCCTCGATAGACAGATACTCACTGGGGTTTAACACGGGCCGGCCAGCCTTGCGGCGTAATTCGTTACCCGAAAACCGGCGCTTATACGCCTCGGTGTCTTGAATCAACACCGGGATTTGATCCTGCGTACGCCCCTCTTGAACCAACTTAAGCACGTCCGGGGCCAATTCGCCGAGGCCCCATTGGGCCAACATGTTAGTGAGCATGTCGTAGGCGTTTTGTTGACCCTGGCCAAGAGGCTGTGTCATAAGTATCGCCTCCTAGCTATACAGGCCCATGTCACGCAACACGCCAAGCCCAACCGAGGTTAGCTGTTGATGTGCGTTCTTGGTGGTCAGCCAGCGCGGGTCCGCGCGTAAACTTTTCTCAAAGTCATACACAGACTGCGCTACCGGAACACCCTTAGCATCCGGAGTGCCCTGCAATGCCTTCTGAACCAACGGGTCAGTTAGCTGAACAGAATCCGGGTTCTGTTCAAGAATCGTCGAATACGACTGCAGATAAGGACTCGCCACCTGCCGAACCGTGAACCCCTGATCCAAATAGCTAGTCAACCCAGGGTACTTACTACGGGCCATGTCACGTACGAAATCGTCTAGGTGGTCTTGTGTATACTTGCCCGCGAGTGAACCGCCGACCCAATCGGCCACCTGTGCGTCAGAGACAGTAACGCCATAGTCGCCTGCCAGCTGCTTGATCTGTGTTTCAAGGGTGGCGGCACCACCTTGTGTGCCGCCGTTAGAAACGTAATGCCATTCAGCTGCAACACTTTGGTTGATAAGGTCGTCAGGCCAACCGAACATGAGGCTATCCCGGGCCATCTGCTGCAACCGGGGCGCATTAAGCGCAATCCCCATCTTGTTGGCAATCTGCTGGATCTTGATCTTCTGGTTGTTAATCCGATCCGTGGCCTCGGCGGGATCACGCGCCTCTAGCTCAATCCACGTCCTAGTGTCGGCGGCACGGGCCCGGTACCAGTTAGTGGCCATGAACTTAGCTTTGAACTTCTCAGGCGTCCATTGCTCCTTAACGGCCTGAGAAATAAGTGCTTTCAGTTCAGAATCAGAATTGAAAAACGTAGCAGCATAACCATACTGGGCTGCCAGGTCATCCAAACCTAGCTTAGGGTTGGGCGATTTTGTAGCCATTAGCCAGCACCGCCCAATACCTGCATCATCGCCGAATAGTAGTCAGTCGCAGCCTGGAAACTGCCAACCTCGCTAGGGGCCCGGTTCTTTACCCAGTCAATCGCAAACTGTTGGGGATCAAAATCCGATCGGCCAGCAGCCGCATTCACCGCAGCAGTAAAGGCACCGATCTCAGCATCCGTAGCCTCGCGGCCAACATACTGCCGCATATACTGATTCAAAAACTGGGTGGCCTGACCGGCGGAAACGCCACCCCGGCCACCCCCACCACCACCGCCACCGCGCTTCTTAGCCTCATTACCCCGGGCCAATTGGCCAACAATCCAGTTGATATCAACCTTCTGCCCAGCCTGCGTATAACGCGCAGCGGCATCCACAATTGCTTTCCAGTACGCAAACGTGTCCTTATCAACAACACCATTTACGTCCAACCCCATGGCATGCTGGAATTTTGCAATATCAGCTGGCGACCAACGCGCAATGACTAGCTCCAGGTCATCTTTAGACATATAGCTGTCCTGGTTGACCTTACCCTGTCCATACACGCCCGGAACTGAAGCCTTACCCATCCACACATAGTTTCCCGTGCCAATAAGCACATTCGTGTCTACAGGACCCTTATGGACGTTAAGATCGCCAGAATTAGAGGCGTTGGTCTGCGAGCCCGTCTGTGTCGTGCCAGTATTCGACTTCGCATCGGTAAGGTCCGGATCAACCGGGTTACCATTCAGATCGACAACAAACGGATTACCCGAAAGCTTATCATTCAATGCCTTAATCTTGGCGTCGCGTTCCTGCTGCGCCCTGGTCTTAGAAGGAACCCCAGGAGACAGACCCGCCCGGCCAGCCTCACGACGATCATCCTCAGACATAGGCGCCGCCAGGCCCAGCTGGCGACGCACAAACGCCTGCATCTCCGCTAACGCCTGGCTATAGCCCGGGTCGTTCGCATCTGGCTTCAGCGTAAGAACATAACGAAACTGCTCAGGCGAGTTCAGAACACTAGCCGGGCCGGGAGCGTGACTCAATTCGTAGAAAAGCCTCGCAGCACCCTTAGGAGGCTCAAGGCCAGGCGGTATCGTCGGCCCAACAGTCGGTAAACCCCCCAGCGGGTTAGTGGGTGGAAGTACCGGCAGACCGGGGCCCTTATTGGGCCCAGTAGGCAACGTTGGAGGCTTTGGCGGCTCAACCTGCGTCAGCTTCTGAGGAGGCCGGTCCTCGGGGGCAAGGGGGCTCGGTGGCCTAACCGGCATAACCCCTCCTCTACAAACTTGCCGTCAAAGATTCGTCGCCTACCAGCCAGCGGTTATACAGCTGAGCAAACGACAAATTGCGATCTTTCAGAGTCATAACATAAGAGTTCCACGACTGCCGCAGACCAGTTGCCTGTTTCGAGTTAAGGGTTTTATAGCCCTTAGCTTGCATAATGGCACGAGCCTCCTGGCGAGCCTGCAAATAGTCGATCAGGCCACGAATATCATCACGGCCCTGCAGTCGCGGATCTTGCACAACATTCATCATTGAGTTAAGCCGCACAGTCATCTTGGCGCCATCGCTCGACATGAAATCCTCAAACCACGGGTGCACCTGACGGCCCCCACGCGGGGACTGATCCCAATACATGTGATCCTGAATCCACTTATCCCGAGCACTCTTCAAGTCACGCGCACCGCGCTGCTGCAAACTAGTCAACCCGCGAGACAACAAGTCGGCATCTACCGCATCCATGAGCCGCGTGTAGGCCGCCCACGTCTGCCGCTTCGCCACATCCTCCACAGACTCCTCAAGACTCAGCCGCTCGCGCTGCTTCTTACCACTGCCAGCGGCCAACGGTGTAGCCAATTGATTCTGATACACAGCCGACGAGAACCCGCCCGCACCGTCACTACCAATAATCAGACCAGCAATGTCGGGGTTACCCTCGATCAGCTGCTGATACTTCTTGTACTTATTCCACGCGCCAATCGTCGCTGGAATACCCAACACGTTTCGAGTAACCGAAGCAGTCAAAATAAAATACTCTGAACCGGCCTCGCGGAGGAAACGCTCATCTGGCGTTTCCTTGTCAACTGTCGGGTCGTAAGATACCCGCAGCTGCCGGTAGTAATCGACATACGGCTGATACGGGCTCTTAAACGATGGAGTCATACCGCCAAATTGATACAGGAATCTGATACCGCGAAGATCGGCTGCCTTTGCGCGGGCCTCCGCAAATGTAGGCGGCTTGGCCCGTCTGCCCTGGGAAAACTCGATCATCTCAGTCTGGTAGATGGCCAACGCCTGGCCTTGCATAACATCCGAGTCCCGATCAACAAACTCGTCGATCAGAGATCTGACCGTACCAGGGATAACAGCCTTGCCAATGTCAGTTGACGGACCGTAAGGCAACACAAACTTGCGGACAAAAAAGTTATCCGCAAACTCAGGTTGAGTCAAAGCGAAATGGTTAGCAGGAACGGCAACCAGGGGTCCCGCCAACGGCAGACCCAAGAACGTATTGAACGTGTCCTTGTTAACAGCTGTTACCGACTGGGCACCCGAGCCCATGTTTGGTTGCAGGCCAAACGGCAAGCGAAACAGAATGTATTCAGTTTTGGGTTCATAGTCATCCGGCAGTACAGTCTCCTGCCCGGTCATAGGATTGATCTGCACCCAACGGGGCCGGCCATCAATGTAGCGTTTG
>Ga0070701_10000010_pt1 | contig 49265 bp, 79 predicted proteins | sample KBSK5102metaG_FD_65451 | JGI IMG/M metagenome (GOLD analysis project Ga0070701, IMG submission 65451) | Corn, switchgrass and miscanthus rhizosphere microbial communities from Kellogg Biological Station, Michigan, USA - KBS K5-10-2 metaG | ecosystem: Host-associated > Plants > Roots >... | reverse complement strand
CCGCCGCCGCCTCCGCCGCCCCCGCCGCCGCCCACGCCGCCCTCGCCGCCGCCCTCGCCGCCTCCGCCGCCGCCCTCGCCGCCTCCGCCGCCGCCCACGCCGCCCACGCCGCCGGCCACGCCGCCCTCGCCGCTGCCCACGCCACCGCACTCGCCGCCCTTGCCGCCGCCTCCGTTCGATCAGAACCGTCGAGCCAAGATTCAGCCCAACGGGGGAATGAGGGATCGAAATAAACACCTAATGCAGCATGGATAGCAAAAGTAGCATGCTGTTCCGTATAGATTACGGGAACATCAATCTCCCGAATCAGCCGGAGCCTCCGGACCCCTACTTTCAATTCGTGATCCCGTTTCTCAATCTTACCCTCTGCTCGCCACAGCCGGATTTCTTCATAATTCGCATGGATCGGATTGAGCAAGAGTGCCAATTGCGGGGATAGGTAGGCGTGATACCACGAGGACGTACAGAGATCGTCCTTCCCATCAGCCTCGGGGGTCCACTCCCCGATTCGATACTGAAAGCCATTGTGCGTTGTGAGATCAGGCCGAGTCAGTTTATAGAGTATTGTCACGTCGCTCCTCACAATCTGGGCAGAATGCCTGCTCCAGCTGGCACAATCCGGGCTCACATTGCAACTCCTTCCCGCATACTTCACACCATGGCATGTTCGGATGCCTATGCTCACTCATCTCCATCTCGCTCTCCATCATCCTGATCCGCCCGGGCGGCATCGGCGTCAGATTGAAACAGCCTGAGATAGGCCGCCTCCATCAGAAGTTCTTCAGTGGTCATGTCCTCACGCATAGGGCCTCCCATGTCTCCCCCTCAGGTGACATTTCTCCCACCCGCACAGCATGCAATGCTCGATGATACCGCATTCTCCCAAGAGATCATGCGGGGCCAGGTATTCCCCTGAGGTCATGTGCCCGCACTTGGGGCATTCCCGGCCTGCATATGAGACGGCTTGAGCGGCCCACCATTCATGGCCGTGGGTAATCATCCCTTTCTCCTCGCAATGACTCGTGCCTTAATTTGAGCCGCCACCTTGCGATCCTCTGCCGTGACCGGGCCCTCGGTGGGTCGCAGGTTCCATTCTGTGCGCTCACTCATGATACGCTCTCCTTATGGCAACCACAGACATTGCAGCCACCCTCCTCTCCCATGTCTCTGAGCCCCCCTGGATTGTCCACGGGTTTATCCCTCAGGGGCATCTCATCATCTTGGCTGGAGAGGAGGGGGTCGGTAAAAGTTACCTCTGCTTTGTGCTGGCGGTGGCTGCCGCCTCGGGCCTTCCCTTCTTGGGGTATCCTACGGAGCCCACGCGGGTTCTGTACTTTGATGAAGAGAATTCTAAGTACGACCATGCCCAGTATCTTCAATGGGCTTGGAGGGGCCTCGGCTGCCCTCCTATTGGGGATCTGACAGAGCGGCTGAGGATCGAACACTTTACCCTTTCTCGGGCATGGCAGGAGCAGATGGAGGGCATTGTGAAGCCGTGGCAGCCGGGCCTCATCATCGTGGATACCGTCACTCCTGCCCTAAATATCCAGGAGGAGAACGATAATACCGAGGGGGGCAAGGCTATTCAAGCTCTGCGCCGGCTCCAAGGTCTGACCCAAGGTCGGGCCAGTATCATCCTCCTGAAGCATGCCAAGTTTACCGGCGAGGATCATGCGAGAAGGACCATTCGGGGCGCTAAGGTCTGGTTGGGAGCTACGGATGCCACATACTTCCATGTGCTCAACCGTGGGAGGGCCAGGGTAGACGGGTTGAGGGGTACTCAGATCATCCCAGAGAAATCGCGCGCCTTTGGACTGCGCGGTATTATCCGAGTTAAACCAAAGTGGGAGGATCATGGGGGTAAAGGTCTATCCCTTAAGGGAGAATTGGACATGGGCTCTGAGGGCTCAGAATAATAGAAATAACACCCCCCTTTAGGGGGGGCGCTATTATTTATTATCGGCCTTCAATCTTGGCGAGGAGGGCCCGAATTTCAGCCTCCCATCCTCGAAGGTCGTCAGGAGCTGCCCCATTTCCTGGGACACGCTTCAAGAGGGCCAGCATCTCAGGCGCCGCTGCGATCAGGCGGGCGTTGGCTTCAGTCTCCGGAGTGAGATTACCGCATGACGCTATGTGCTCATAGGCACCCTTCCCCCATACCGCAGCGAATGTTTGACTCTCTCCCACTTTCCACGGTCCCGGCGTATGGCTCATCTTATCCCCCTATACCTTGTCATGGTAACGATGTCGACGTATCTGTCCTGTGGCCCGATTATCCCGAGAGGTTCGGAGCTGAAGCACCTTCCGGCCCTGTCGGATGACAAGCCGGAAGTCCACCGAATGCACAAGGCCACAATCACAGCATTGCATCTTGAATCCCCGTCTGTGCATCGGTTGAATCCAATCCCCCGAAGGGATTGCGAGATAGCCCGCTATTCGTTTCATGATCTGATCTGAAACCCTGAGGCTACCATGCTCAACAACATTTGTATGCCTGCCGCATGGAAGTCCTCTTCATTCCAAGAAACCCGTCCAGCAGCGATCATGGATCGAGTGCCCGCTAGAGATCCCTGTATCACCGCAATCCGGTAAAACTTCTCTGTTCCATCATCCGGTCCTGAGTGAGCGTCAGCGATATGCTCTCTCAGATTCCGCTTAAAGATAAACTGTGCCTGACAATGGGGGCACGGTTCAGTCATGGTCGAGCATCCCGAAGTAAGTCAGATGCCGGCATGGTATCCCGCTCATCGAATCGATAGGGGGATGGTGGTAGACTGGGCGTGCTCGCAACGTGGGGCGCGCGGTCCCGGACGGTCGGATCTAACTCGGCCGGAATAGCGACGGCCGGATCATTCGGCTTGCGAGCCTCTTCCGCTTCTGCCAGGTGTGCTGGGCAATCACAGGGCGGGAGGGGGGAAGGAGCACACGTCCAGCAGAAGAGATCGAGCCGGAAGCGGTCCCGCCGTTCCCCATCTTCTGCCCCATTAAGATACAACGTAATTGACATGTCGTCCCATGAGGGATGTGCTTCACTCACGACGCGGTAGGTGAAACGACCGGGCCGACGCGAGGGTGACGCGGGCTGGATGGCGTCTCGGAACCCGGCCCCGAAGATGGCATGCCCCATCGCGCATTCTATCTTCCAGTCGCCATCCACCGCCCGCATCTGCTGCACGGCCTCAAGCCTGAATTCCTCGGTTAGCCAATCGTGCTGTATCTTGATCTTCTCTGCGTCGCTTATCTTTCCCATTAGCTCATCCCCCCTACGCAATTCACAATGATGGTCTGACCGCTCAGGCAATAGGTGCAGATGCGTCCGGTCAGTGTCTCCACGACAGTCCAGCAGCCGGGGAGCAGGGGAAGGATGAGGGTAAAGATTACGCGGGTCATGTGTTCCCCCTAGTCGATATTGGAAAAGTGTCGGTTAAGGCCCACGGGAGCCAAGTTAGCCACGTTGACCCGCTCGGGCATCTCACGGTCCCAATCAATCGTTGCCAAGGTTGTATGCTGGCCGAACTTACCAAGGGCCGTCACAATGCCGCGAGCATGGGCCATATCGGAATGGCTCATCCCGACGGACTTGAGGAATTGGACCGAGTAGGCGACCTTGGTGCCGATGGAAATGGCTTTCATGGAATCTCCTCCTCGTCTGTCGGGCAATCGGGATGCCGGGATTTACCATCAGGGCCAACATAGCCCTCTGTTACTTGTTCGCCACACCACGCACACGACCCTGAGGGAATTTCGGGTAAGGAATCCTGGTATTCCATATCATTCCTCCTTTTAGATCCAGTGGTGACGGAGGGCATAGCCGCCATCCTTGTGGAACCGATCAGGAGCATATCGCATGGCCTCGGTAACCTCCTCGTGATAGCGGTCGTGAGAATGGTCATTCGCCGGGCACCACGAGCCCCAAACCTGCCCACTCCTGCCTATGCAGGTGAATCCCTCCGGCCACAAGGTACGGGACAGGTTATAGACGAGATGAAATCCCATATCCATCCCACACCCGCCGACTCGAATCCCCTGATCCGGTGCCCTCCGCTCTCCCAGGGCCGTAGCCGCATAGCCTGAGAGATACAGTGGGCCATCGGCTAACATGAGATAGAGGTCGATATCCCGACTCATGCCCGACTTGCTGACATGACGCAGGACCGTGTAGATGGTGTCTCCGGGCTTGAGGAACTTCTTGAGCTGTGCGATTGCCTCATCGCGCTCCTGCATGGCTTTCTTGCTCATGTCAGCCTCCAATCAAGAGTAGGACCAGGGACCATGTGATGATGCAGAGCAGGGCCAGGATGGCTTCCAAGGTGGCGCGCATGGGCTAGATGAAGTCGGGCACACGGGCACCCACCTTGAACACGAAGGGATGAAAGCATCCGTCTAGATAGCGGAGCCGGTATTCGTTGCCTCGATAGGTAAAGGTCTGATACCAAGCATCGAGTTTTGGGCCAGCATGGACCCATCGGCGCTTAGCCATGAGCCCTGTCCAATGCCGCTCTCGGCCATCCTGCCACTCGATAAATCCCTGTTTGGCCATGGCACGTAGGGTACGGGGATTGGTCACCATGGGACTAGTCCCCCTCCGGCTCGCGTGGGATATTGGGGCATCCCTGCTCATGGCAGGGGATACCGTTGATAGAGCAGGCTTCACACTGAGAGCATTTGATCCGCCATCGTCGCTCGAATGGGATCGCATAGCTCTCATCGAATCCTCTGGTCCGGAGCTGGCTGACTCGGCTGTGGCGCATAGCTAGGCTTGCTCCACTTTCCGCCGATATTCTATCCCCAACAGGGCAATGTCAGCCTCAGTCTCTGTGTGGTCATACCAGCGACTAAAGGCTTGAGACCGTTCATCAGGGTTGTAGGACGTGATACAGACTTCCTTCACGTCTGGTAGAGTCTCGCCGAACGCCTGATAATCCTTCCCATAAGCACGCACCGTCATAGGTAGACGACCGAACATATTCTCTACCGTGACGCCCATGCCAGCTGGTCCTACGCTGGCCTTGATCTTGACACCGTGCCCCTTATTGTCAGTAAGCCATATCTCATGCTCTCCGTTAGGGTAGATGATGGTCTCTACCCCAGCAAACAGGGACTTCGGGTCGTGATACAGGGTTGTGTAGGCTTTCTTCGTGCGTCGTTTCATGGCAGCACCTCCGTTGCTGGATTGTCGTTGCATGTCCCAACACGCATGCAATCACGCGGCCATGCTGTCTATTGATCCATTTGCCGCTTAGACGGGCAGATGAGCTAGTTATTCATGCTCAGCCGGTCTACAATTATTGTAGATCCTACACTTTGCGGTGTAGCTTGATCCGCCAATCGGCAGAACGCCACACTGGATTGGCTGAGCAGGACCGGGCGGCCAGAGTGTCCACCTGGTGACACTGAACCATGGCAATTTGCAATACTGTACCTTGGTACTCGGGATCTGATAGGACTTGGCTCATATCCTACACTCCCCCACTCCCTCATCCCCACTGTAGCAATAGCAGTAGAGCTGGCCGCCACCCGCCTGCATAGAGTATGCCTGGCCTGTGGATTGCATAGGCCCCCCCTAGGGCCCCCGTAGGGCAGAAAGGCCGGGCGGGGCTATGCTAGGTCCCATTTATTCATTTCTCCCTCCCTGAGCCGTATAATATGGCTCCGTGCGAGGTATCCCTAGGGAGTTGTTGCAAACTTGGCCGCCATCCGTGCTACAATGGGGCTGCCGGGCGCCTGACCAGCTCCGGCCAAGCGACCAAAGGGCCTCCAGGGGGATGCAGCGATGCGCCCCCTGAGGTTTTCCCGTCAGGGAGGCCCAGAGAGCTTGTCTTGGTCCCGCGTGAGCGGAGCGAACGCGCTACAGAGCACATGAAGAGCACCTATAAGGCTTGGGTGAAGGTTAGAAAGTCCCTGGGATGGAAAAAATGGGACCCAATGATCCATCCAACCTCCTGCCCGCTCTGTTTGAGGCCCTTTCAGCCGTGGAAGAAGAATCGGCACGCCGTGTGGGATCATTGTCATGCCTGTGCCCCCTTTGTGAACCCTCCCGGCTCCTTTCGCGGATATATCTGCGACCTCTGCAACTCCGCAGAGCCCCACAGGGGCAGAAAAGTCGCCGCACGGGGCATCCAGCACCTCATCCGGAATCCAGAATGGCAGCGGCGACTCTCAGAGTATCTTGATGCGCATAAATGCTTCGCCCGGCTCTACTAGATGACCTATTCCCCCGATCCAGCCAATCGCCACTCCCTAACCCGCCTCTACAGTCCCAATTCCCCCCGTGTCACTGTAGAATCCGTGGTATACTCCCCACATGGCTCTTCTGCCGTCCCCCGAGGCCCCGCTCGATCCCCTCGCCCCCTTGGCAGCCGCCCGCAAAAGGTTATACGCCAACGCGGCGGCCAAGCGCGCACCAAAGCCTGAACCCCTCCCCAAGATCCCCAAACCTCGGGGTCGCAAGCGCAAGGATCTCTCCCCGGACCTTGTGATTGGCATGACGGCGGCAGGAGTGCCTCAAACCCGCATGGCCGAAGCTCTCGGCGTCTCCCGTGACACGATCAAGCACACGCTCTCATCCCAGCCTGACTCCCGAGAGCGGATTGCCGTCTTGAGGGAGAAACTGAAGGGTCTCAAGATGGAACGGGCCCATCAGGTCGAAGGGAAATTGTGGAGCCGGCTGGAGAAAGAGGTGGACAGTGGTGATGCTCGGGATATTGACGCCACGGCGCGTGCTCTCTTGGCTTCTGAGAAAATTCAGGCGGCAGCCAGCGGAGAGGCCCACGCGAGTGGCCCCGGCGTGCCTCCTCCAACCAACGTGGACCTCAAAGTCCTCATTCAGGCTCTCCTGACCCCGTGATCCCAGCGCAACAGTTAGCGAGAATCATCCCCATGCTGGACGCGGGCCAATTGACCCGGAAGCAGCAGGATGACCTCTTCGGAGCCCTTAAGCAGGAATTGAACGCCCGTTGTGCGACGGATGGCCTCTTTTGGGCCAAATTCGTCTCTACACGGGATGAAGCGGACCCCGAGCACTCCATCAAGCTCTTTCCACTCCATGAGGAGTATGTGCGGCAGCTCTGGGCCGATTGGACCGAATATCAGGTCTCTGTGGTCGCTAAGAGCCGCCAGATGTACGTCTCGTGGGAGATTTGCACCTTTGCGGTCCACTGGGCCCGCTATCAGCCGAATCAGGCCATTTACTTCCAGACCCAGAACTGGCCCGATGCGGTCGCCATGGTTTCCCGCCCAGAGGGCTATGTGGAAGGTCGGATGCAATTCATTGAGAACCACCTCCCAGAATGGCTCCGGCAGAAGGCCAAATATACCGAAGGGGCGATTCAGTACCCCAACGGGTCCATCATTGCCGCCTTGAGCGGTGGGGCGAACCAGATCCGATCCAAGACTCCCTCACTCTATATCGGCGACGAGTTCGCCTTCCAGGAGGATCAGGATAAAATCTGGACCTCCGTCGCACCGCTTATTCAAAAGGGGGCCCGGGCCATCCTGATTAGCACGCCCAACGGCTCCAACAATCAGTTTGCTACCCTGTTCCATGGGCATCCGGTCGGGGAAGCCGTCGCGGCATGAGCGGCTACTCCTCCCACACGAATGAGTTGGGCATCCGGGCTATCCGGGTTCATTACTCAGCCAGTGCCGAGAAGAACGTCCTTCATCCTGATCCCGAGATTGCCAAACGGGCCGCCGAGTGGTATGAACTGGCCCGCCGCATCTACCCGGACCCCAACCAGTGGGCCCAGGAGATGGAGATCAACTGGTGGATGGCCGCCGGCACTCGGGTCTATCCTGAGTTCTCCGAGACGATCCATGCCAAGGAGATGGACTACTACAACTCCCGCAAGGTCATCTACCGGGCGTTCGACTTCGGGTGGCACGCTCCGGCCTGCCTGATCGCTCAGATTGATGAGAAGGACCGGCTCATCATCATGAAGGAAATCATCGGCCGCCAAGTTACGACCAAGGAGTTCGCTCAGGACGTGATCCAGAAATGTGCCGCGTGGTTCCACAGTGAGGATAGTCCCCTCATGCGGACGGCTGGCTATGAGGATTTTTGTGATCCAGCTGGGCAGAAAGTGAGTGCCAATGGAGATTCCGAGCGATCAGAGGTCCGTGACGTGGAGGTACTTAATAACCTCAAGATTTATCCCCGATGGGAATACGGTTGGAGTCGAAAAGATGGTCGTTCCCTGGTTCATCAATTGCTCCAACTGCGGGTGGATGGGACCCCCTCTATCTATCTCAACGCCTCAGGATGTCCAACACTCATGCAGGGATTCCTCGGGAAATACGTTTACCCACCACGTAAGGGTGGAACTGCCCACGACGAGCCCGACGAAAACGCCCACCCCTGGGCCGACGTTCACGCTGCCCTTCGATACCTTGCGACAGGGCTGTTCTCCGCTCTGGGCCTACGACGAGGAATGGTCAAGGCAACTCCGACTCCACCCCCTACCTACCATGGATATGGAACACCTACCGGGCGGTCCTCGGCGCAGCGATGGGGTCCATGAAGAAGACGGCCGAGAGTTCCGCCGAGCCATTGCTGAACTACCTGATCGGCCAAGTGATGAAGGCGACCTCTGGGCGGGCCAACCCCCAGATCGTCAGAAAGATGATCCTGGAACGGCTGCATAAGCGCCAGCAGGAAGAGGGACTCGTCCCGGAGGAGTCTGACCATCTACGCTGAAACCGACCAGTACAAGTCTGAGATCCCCGTCGAAGGCCCCCTCCTCTCCGAGGCCCGCAAACTCCAGAACTCCCTCACGCCCCGCCTTGATGATGAGGAAGAGAATCGCCTCAGCAATAAGATACTGTCCGACTACCACGCCTGTCTTATGGACCGGGCCGAGTGGGAGCAGCGATTGGTGGAGTGGGACAATGCCTACTATGGCGTGACGCAGCCCAAGGAGTTCCCATGGCCCGGGGCGGCCAACTTCCATGTGCCCATCACGGCCACCGGCATTGAGACATTCAAGCCCCGATTAGTGGAGGGCGTGATGGGCCAAACGCCCCCCCTCATGGTCGTCCCCACGACGGGCGCCCTGGATGACAAGAAAGAAATAGTTGAGACCTTCCTGAACTGGCAGGCGGTCGTGGAGATGAAGATCGCCCCCACGGTCGCCCTCTCGGCCCACCTCTTCCTCCACCCCGGCATCGTCATCGCCAAGACCTACTGGAAGGTGGACCGCAAGCGCCGGAAGATGATCCGGGAGTTCCCGGCTGAGACTCCATTTCCGGCCATCCTGGAAGCCCTGTTTGGCACCAATCAGCCGATTGATCTGAAGTCCGAGGGGGACCTCAAGTGGACGGGCGTGATCCCCACCACCCTGATGGGCGGATCAGCCCTCGAAGTGACGCTCCAGCTCAACTTCATTGAGGACTCGGGTGCTCCCGTCATACAGGTGTTGGTGGAGCGGGAGGAGGTGATCGAGGGCCCCCAGGTGGACCTGATAGACCCGACGGACATTATTGTCCCGGTGAAAGGCGGCGATGACCCCAACAAGCTCCCGCATATCACACAGCGATTGTGGCTGTCAGAGGACGATCTCCGGCGGAAGGCCCTCCAGGGCCGGTTCTATGACGATGTTGTCCAAGAACTACTCGATAGCGGCGCTCCTCGGGGCGATCAGCCTACGATGGATAGCAATGCTTATCGGCAGGCCCAAGATGCCGCCGAAGGTGTAGAAGGCCAAGGCCCCAGCAATGTCCGACGAACCCAGTGGGAAGTCCTTGAAAGCTACCGGCTCTACGATATTGACCATGACGGGCTGGATGAGGAGATCATCGTCTGGACCTCCCCCCATGCCCGAGGACGAATCCTGGGATGGGACTATCTCGATAATGTGTACGCGCACGGACGACGGCCTTTCCGAGTGGGTAAGTATTACCCCATTCCATTCCGGTTCTACGGCCAGAGTTTTGCCGAAGTCGTAAAGGGCATCCAGGATGAGATCAATGCCATCCACAATCAGCGCGTGGACTATGGGACCATCCAAAATCTGCCATGGTTCGTCTACCGGGGCTCCAGTACCCTCCCGCCGATCAGTCCCAATCTAAGGCCCGGGCAAGGGATTGCAGTTGACAATGTAGCAGACGTGGCCTTCCCCAAATGGCAAGGAGATCAAGCATGGGGACAGCAAGAGGAAGCCGTGCTGATGCAGTATTTCGAGCGTCTGACTGGGCTTACCGATCTGTCGATTGGTCGCCAGCCAAATCGTGTGGGTGCGACACGGACGGCTGCTGGTACGCAAACGCTACTCAGCGAGGCTGGACTCCGCTTCAAGGGCGCGATGACGGCATTTCAAACGTTCTGGGTCGGTGTTTTCTCGGATATACTCGCACTCGACCAGGAGTATCTGCCTCCGAATAAGGAATTTCGGGTAACAGGGAAGCGCCCTACCCAAGTCCAGATTAAGGATCGCACTGAAATCCGAGGGGAGTATGATCTGCGCCTAGCCGCCACCTCCGAGACGATGAATCGGCAGCGGATGAGGGACGATGCCACCGCTGTCCTCCAGGCCGTCCAGAACCCTGTGGCCATGCAAGGGGCTATCATCGGCCTCAAGGGCATGCGGAAGGCCTATAAGGACTTCCTGCGGGCCTTTGGCCGTGATCCAGACCTCTACCTGGAGGACCAAGCCCCCGTCCACGACCCCGCCGAGGAACTGATGATGTTCAACGCCGGGGACTACGTAAGTCCCGTACAGGGGGAGAACATCATGCACCACATGCAGGAGCACCAGATGGCCCTTCAGGATCAGGCCCTCCGGCCTGAAGTGCGGGCCATGCTCCAGCGGCATATTCAGGAGACCATCCAGCTCATGCAACAGGTGGCCATGATGCAGGCCGCTCAGCAGCAGCGCCCACAGCCCGGCCAGCGGCCTCCAGGAGCCCCACAGGGGGCTCAGGCTGCAAACGGAGCCCGAGGAGCAGCCCAGCCCCAGACTCCGGGTCCAACCAACGCTCAGGCGGCTCTACCGGCCCCACAGGGGGGCATGAATGGGGCTCCCGCCTAGCCCAGAGCAACGGGCCCTCCTCGCGGCCCACGTCCAGCGGCTCATCTCTACCCCCGAGTGGGACATGTATGCCCAATCCCTCAAAGACATGGAGCAACGGGTACTGGAATCTCTCGCTGAGGCTCCTCAGGGGGACATGCTGAAGCGCCAAGGGGTCCTCCACGGCATCCGGGAGGTCATCCAGCTCCCCCAAATCCTGATTGCTCAAGGGAGACGGTCCTAATGCCGTATCAGTGCGGTGTCTGTGGGGACGCCTACGAGAAGGTCCACGAATGCTGGCTGATTACCCACAAATCAGACAGCCTCGATCCCTACCCTTCCCTGAGCGAGTTCCTTCCTATCGGGGAGGCCCCTGAGGATTGCCGCATTCCCGAGCGAATTAGGCGAGTAGACATATCCAATCTGTAGTATAATCCCCATAGGAGATCCCAATGGCTAAACTCCGCTCCCCCTCCGGCGACCTCCGGGCCCAGCGTGACACCGAAGCGGCCCGCTTCTTCGGCCGGAAGATCAAGAATGCTGGCTCAGACGGTGAATCCTCGTTCACCCCGATGAACAAGGTCCAACTGGCAAGGACAGACGCCCAGATTGGCAGCCTGCCCTCCGGTGGGAATACCGTGGGCGGCTGTGTGGGCGGCCTCAGTGACAAGGGCAACTATCAGGGCCGCAAGGCCGGGAGGAGTTGATGGCCAAAGCCACCACGCTCAGTTTCAAGAAGGACCCCCAGAATGATCGTCGAGCCATGGTCGGCAACATGAAAGGCTTCAAGAACTCCCAGTTCCCCTCCAATTCCTTCAAGGACGGCAAGCCCAAGACAGCCACCGATCCCGACTATACCCCCTTCAAGGGTGGTGAGAAGAAGTGAGCGGCATCAGCCGGCTTCGAGCGGCCCGCAAGGGTGGGGGCTCTCTCAGCATTGACCATGTGAGTCAGGAGAAGGGCCGCAACGGCTCTGCGACAGACTGTGCCACGCCCAAGGACTTCGGGGCTCCCGCCAAGAAGGGCGCCTGGGAGACCTTCCCTAATACCGGCGTTCCCATCGGCAATGAATCCCCCCATCGTGGCGAATCCGCCAATCCCGGGAACAGAACTCCAGGCGTTTAGCTTCCGGCAGTAACCGGCAGTCCTTCCGGCAGTTTCCCTACGCTTCATCCGCAGCAAATTTCAATAGTAGAGAAAGGATTCAGCATGCCAGATGAAGTAACTACAGAATCATCCACTCCCAATCCCACTGTGGCCGACCGCCCCATTGAGAACTTGGCGGGGGAGTTCAACCGCAAGTTTGGTCAGTTGGCCCAGAAGGTCGATGCCCTGACTGGCTACCTGGCCGAGAAGGAAGCTGCTCAGGCCCAGCCGGTCCAGCAGGCAGCCCCCAAGGGCTCCCTTCAGGCCATGACCAAGGATGAGTTGTGGGAATTGGCCAAGGCTGGCAACAAGGAAGCCTTTGACGAGCACGAGGCGCGGACGGCCGATCAGGTCTATACCCGCAGACGGGCCCAAGAGAACCATGAGGGCCTTGTCTCCGGTCAGACCCAGATCATCTTTCAGAAGTATGACGTGCTCAAGGACCCTAATCATCCCCTCACTCAGACAGTTAATGCTGCCTATTCCCTCTTGCAGCGGCGGGGTTACCCCGCCAATCAGACGACGTATCTTGAAGCCCAGAAAACGGCCATCGTGGACCGCCCCGATCTCGTGGCCGATTTGTACACGCAGGGAGCCAGAGCCCGCGAGGGTGCCCGCCGCGTCAGTGCGGGTAATTCCGGCGTGACCGGGGCCACCGTTCGGCAGGACGACCCGCAGTCCCAAGGCAAGGTGCGCGTGACTCCGGAGCAATCCGCCATCGCGCGGCGGATGAATGTGGCAGACCCCGCCAAGGCCATCAGCAATTTCCTGAAGCGCCAAGAGTCGGGTCAGTCACAGTTTGGGGCCGTGGTCAATTCCATTCCGAATGGAGGAGAGTTCTAGCATGAAGTGTTATATCGGAACAAAGATCGTCTGTGCAGAGCCTCAGGAGAAGAATGCGGAGGCTGGCTATAAAGTTGTCTATGAAGACGGCTATACGAGTTGGTCTCCCAAGACAACGTTTGAGCGGGCCTATCGTCTTGTGACTTCTGAGGAACGCTCTCTCGTGGAGAAGGGCTAATGCCAGGCGCACCGCGATTCGGCCGAGCCGATCAACTGAATGCCATGGCTGAGCGCCAAGGTGAGCCACGCCCGGAAATCCTCGGGCACATTCCCGCCGATAGTCCCCTGCTCTCAGAGCAGCCCTCGAAGCCGTCTGCCAGTTGGTCTGGTCCCAGCGGGCAGATTGACATGGAGGAAGGCCCCCCACCGTGGGAGCTGGAAGATTTTACCTACAGCAACTCCGATGCCCGCCGCTACGTAGACGTGCCGGCCAACTGGACCCTCTTCTGGATCAATCCGAGACTCCTCGAGAGTGCCGGTTGGCGCTATTGGCAGCCCGTGACCACTGGGCACCCCCAAGTGACCGTGAAGATCAAGCAGATGCACGCCCCAGACGGCAACATCCGTCGTGAAGGTGAAAAGGGCGACATCCTCTGCTGGATGTATACCTCGTGGTATCAGTCCCTCCAGAATAGGACCAAGAAGCAGACCGATCTCCAGACCCAGACCGCCATTGACCGGGCCGCCAGCCTCAAGGAAGACTTCAACCGAGGCAAATATGGGCCCTATGTTCATCTTGACTCCGTGCAGCATCCCACCCACACCTCTGCGAAGATCACGAATCCCACTGACTAGCAGAAAGGACTAGTAGGAGAGACCTCCATCCCGTATCTTCAGCCGGCTACCGCAAATTACTTCGGGCTCATGCCTGCGGCGGAGGTGTTGTCCATCAACGCCTACCCCGTCTCGTCCAGTGAGGGCCAGATTGCCGCTGGCGATCTCTGTGTCCTCACCTCCCGCAACACGGTCAAGACCGCCAGCACGGCCTCCGGAACGGCCCTCGCCACCCCTGTGGTCGGCGTAGCGGCCCAGTTCTTCGGGGCCAACCTCGGCAGTACCACGATCACCAACACGAACAAGTGCTTGATCTACGACCACCCGCTCCAGCTGTACGTGATGTGCGACTCCAGTTCGGGTGCGGTCGGCTCCTCGGGCATCGGCCTGAGCTACTTCGTCTCCGGTACTGGCGTCACGGGCTCCACGGGGGTCAATACGACCTTGGGCCGCTCGGTGATGGCCATCTCAGGGGCCGTGCAGGCCTCCTCAGCCGGTCAGGTCAAGATCATCGCCCTCCACCCAGTTGAGAACAATGTCTACGCCACAGGGGCCACGGGGACGGCCAACGTCCGCAAGTGGATCGTTCAGAACATGGTCCATGCCTTTATCCCCAGCCGTGCCGTTGACGTGCTGACGAGCTAAAGGAGACCCATGGCCACCCTCAGAACTACTCTCCCATCCCTGTACCTCAGCCGCGTCGCCTTCCTCGAAGATGTGCTCTTTGACGAGATGCCCATCGAGGCGGGCGTGTTCCAACGGATTCTCAAGGTCCGCGACATGGGCAACAAGCCCTTCGTGCGGACGACCACAGTAGCCTCCTTCGGCCAGGTGCCAATCAAGGCTGAAGGTGCTCCTGTGACCTATGAAGACCTGGCAGCGGGCTTCGATGCTACCTACCAGGCCGACACGTATGAACTGGCCTTCCGCACCAGCAAGGAAGCCCTCGACGATGAGCAGGAGGAAGTGGTGAGTGATGCCGCCCGCGCCCTGGGCAGCAGCATGAACTACACCTATGATGTCGATCACGCCAACATCTTCAACAACGGGTTCACCAGCACAACTGGAAGTCCGGATGGCGTAGCTCTGTTCAGCACCGCTCATCCCCTGATCGGCGGCGGCACGTTCCAGAACCGCCCCACCACAGACGGCGACCTCTCGACGGCCCAGCTCCGAGTTGGGCTCACGGATATTGCCAACACGAAGGATGATGCCGGCAAGATCGTCCACTGGCGTCCCAAGATCCTCCTGGTCCCCTACGGGACCAAGTGGCTCGCCATGGAAATGATCGGCTCAGAACTCCGGGCCGACACTGCCGACAACGCCCTGAATGCCTTCAAGGACGATGGGCTGACCGTCGTCGCCACCCCCTACCTCACGGATGCCAACAGTTGGTTCCTGCTGAGCGAGCCCACCAAGCACAACGTCCGCACCTACTGGCGCGAGCGTCCCAACGTCCTGCATGACTGGGACTTCGAGACCTCCAGCATGAAGGTGAAGATCCGGGCCCGGTGGAAGCGCGGCTGGAGTGATCCACGCGGCGTCTATGGGAGCAGCGGCGCCTCGTAAGACTGGCTGGGCTCTGCGGAGCCGCCGCGTGGTTCCTTCCCCTCCACGCCGATCAAAAGGGGAATCCTTTCAATCAGCCGCGCATCAATCTTCCAATGGGCCGGGGACATGACCCGGCCCAAGGAGCCTTAAGACATGGCACTTCCCTTCGTCTTTAGCAGCGCCGGAGCCGGAGCCTACTTCGGTCAGGCCTACACCCGCTTCAAGGGCCTCATCCTGGCCGGGAGTTGGACCGGGAACTCCACCGCCCTCACCGGCCCGCTCCCCGACCCCTCCGGGATCGCCCTGATCCAGCCAAGCCAAGTGGTCTCTACCCTCGGGGCAACGGTCCAGGTCATCTCCACCCTCCCCGCAGCGGTCGCAGCGGCCAACTACGTCTATATCTCCCAGACCACGGGCCCCATCTTCACCACTTCCAGCACCGATGTCTTGGTGGCCGCCCCGCCCATGACCGGCATGGGGGCTGCTCTCCTGTGGGATGCCGGCAACAAGCGCTTCAACGTCTACTCCACCGTCCACGGGTGGGTCGCCCAGCTCTCCTCAGTGGGTGGCGGGTACTTCAGCAGCTCGTAGTCACTCCATCGGGCCCTTCGGGCTCAGAAAGCAGGCAGTAAATTGTTCGACCTGACCTCAGTGTGTGCGGATATTTCCATCCTCGATGCCGAGCGGGCGGTGGTTACCTGTGTTCCCAAGCGGAAAAAGGTGGCCATCGTCGGCTTTGCCACGAATACCCTCCATCTGGTCCCCTGGAATGACCCCGAGTTTGAAATCTGGGGCCTCAATCAGGGCTACATGCATTGTCACCGCCGTGCTGACAGATGGTTTGAGATGCATCAGAAGGAAAGCACGGCCGATGTCCGCGATCCTGACTATCTGACATGGCTCTCCCGCTGCCCGATCCCGATCTACATGACCGAGACGCAGCGGGAGATCCCCAATTCCGTCCGCTACCCCATCGAGGAGGCCTGCAAGTACGCCAACCGGGACTATTTCACCTCCAGCCCGGCGTTCATGCTGGCCCTCGCGGGCATGGAGGGCTTCGAGGAGATCCATCTCTACGGGATCAACCTCGCCATCGGGGATGAATACTTCTTCGAGAAGGCCTGTGCGGAATATTGGATCGGTTTTCTGGAGGGCAAGGGCGTCCGAGTCTATGTGCCCAAGGCCTCCAGCCTCCTCAAACAGTTCCGCCGCTACGGCTATGCGGTCGATGCCCGCCCCCAGGCCAGTTTCAAAGTGCTCTTGACCGCCCGCCGCGATGAGTACCGTGCGAAGGCCGAGCAATTCAGCAACGACCTCCATACGGTCCTCGGAGCCATGCGGGAGGACGAGGCCATTATGCAGATTGCGGAAGGGATCGACCATGGCGCGGACATCGTGCTTGTGCCCCCGCTGCCGGCGCCCTCTACGGCTCCCCAGATTGGGACCTGACGTCTGCACCAACCCTGAATGCACCCACGAGGACCCCAACGTGGTCCTGCTCTGCCCGTCCTGCGGGTGTTCCTCCCTGATTACACGCCCGCTGGCGCTGCCCGGCTCCATCGTGGCCTATGACCCGCTCTGTGGGATCACCCTAATGATCTCCGAGCAGAAAGCGCCTAGCGATGAGGTGAACTGAATGCCCAACTCCCCCAGTCTCGTTATCACCCTCCCCACGCAGATTCAGGCCACCTCGGCGACAGATACCTCTACGGGATCGGTCCCCTTCTGGGACGTGAGTGATGCGGTGGCCCTGTCCTTCACTGTCAATGCGGCCACCACCGCCGCAGCAGGGACCTTTGCGGAGGTGGCCTACACCGTCGATGCGACGGGGCCCTTCTTCAAGCTGAACTACCAATCCCAGCCCTCCTCAGCAGCGGCCCTCGTGGTCCCCACGTCCAGCTTCATCGTCCATATCAATCCGGTCACGTTCAAGCAGATCCGATTCGGGACCGCAACGGTCATCGCTACCACCTACAAGTACACAGGCGCCAAGCTGGTCACGGTCTAAGTGCCCACGCTGACCACCGTCAGTACGATGCTGGATGCGGTGATGAATGATCTCCGCATCCCCATCACCAACACGACGGAGCGGACCAAGATTCAGGCCCAGATGTCCTACGTGTATGGGGACATCTGTGCCAAGCAGGACTGGTGGTGGCTCCAGCGCAGGACGGTCATCAACACGTCCCCCAAGATTGACACGGGGACCGTCAATGTGACCGAGAACTCTACCGGGGTCACCTTCAGCACGGCCCCTCAGCAGTTCTCGGCCAATGTGTCCGTGGCGGGCTACGTGCTCATCATTCAGGGCAATGCGACGGACAGCAATGCGGTCTACCGGATCACCAGCCATACGAGTGGTGCTACCGCCGCCACCCTTGATGCCGCCTACACGGGCACCACGGATACCGCCGCCACCTTCAAGATGTATCAGGTCAGCTATGATCTCCCTGCGGGCTGCGGCAAGCTTCTCTACGTCAAGCGATTTGGCTACCCAGAGCGCCTTCGTCGAGTGGGCATCGAGGACCTGAGTTACTTACAGGGCTTCGACCAATCTGAGGGCAAGCCGCAGGTGTATAGCATCTTCGACTTCGCCACCAACAATACGGTCAGTTCTGTCCGGGAACTCCAACTCCATCCCTACCCGGACAAGAACTATCGGCTGGAGGTCTGGTACAAGCTCCAACAGGCCGGGGACCTGAGTGATATGGCCCTCCCGGTGGATTATCAACAGGTGCTCAACTACGGCACCCTTGGCCGCTGCTATCCGATCTTCCTCAACGATACCGAGCGAGGAAAGGTCTACACGGACCTGTTCAATGACGTGATGGCCCTCATGTCAGCCCAGCAGCGGGAGTATGCCAGCGACCATCCGGGGATCAATCCCTCGGCCGACCTCTACCGGAACAGGAATGGCCGCCGCCGCTGGCCCTACACGCTGGGAAATCTGTTCGACACCCTGCCCAATAACCCATGAGCACCCGGAATCTCATCCTGACCGTGCGCCCGGCCCTCGGAGGACTGAATATCTCCGGGGACCCTTCCAGCATCGATCCCAACGAGCTGGTGATTGCGGACAACATCACCTATCTGGAGAGCGGGCAGCGGAAACGCCGCTCCGGCATGCTTCAGTATTCCCCCTCCAGCTCCTCAGCCGGCTCCAGCACCAACGCGATGGTCAGCAGCAGCAGCAATGTGCGGGCCCTGGCCGATACCTGGAGTTACAGCACGGGGACCATGAACCCGGTCCAGCGCCTTGTAGCCGTCACGGGCGCCAGTATCTTCCGTAGCACGGGCAATGGCCTCTGGACCGCTGTGACGGGCACCAGTTCCTTCGGCGTGAACAGTAATCTTCAGACGAATATCATGCTGGGCCAGGATCATGCGGTCATCTCAGATGGGCGCACGCAGCCCATCGCCTACAATCTGACTGCGACTACTCTCGTGAGCCCAACCACCGGCGCCAACTGGCCCATCTTCGAGAGTGCGACCTTCCATCAGACCCGCATGGTGATGACCGGCATTAGCACGGCCCCCTCTGACATCCGAGTCACGGCAGCAGGCAATATCTTCGACAGCACGGGGGTCGATGCGGTCACGCTGCCGATTGATCCTGGTGATGGAGACCGTGTGATCGGCACCTCCCAGACCTTCTTCCGCAACCTCTACGTGTTCAAGGGCCCCCAGTTCGGCTCCGTCCACGAGATCAGCGGAAATACCTCCACGGCCTACACGAAGAACCGGATTACCTCGGGTGCCCCAGCCCACTCTCAGCAGGGGATCATCACCACACCCACGGATGTCTATTGGATCAGCCATTATGGCGTCCACAGCCTCCAGACCACCATCAAGTATGGGGACGTGGAGCAGGGGTTCCTCAGTCTGCCCATCCAGGACCTCTGGCGGAAGCGCATCATCACCTTGGAGGACATTCCCAACGCCAAGGGCTTCTGGAATGCGTCCCGGAACGTCATCGGCTGGATTATCACCCCCAACGGGGTCACCGGAGCCGGCGCCCGCTACTGGGCCATCGTCTACAACTATGCGCTCTCTGATCCAACGCCCGGAGGACGAAAGTTCTGGTCCCTCTGGAAGATCAGCCGCCAAGCCGGGGCCAATTTCGGCCTGACAGCGACCGCCCTGATTCTCAATCCGGCCGGAGGCTTCCAGCCGACCACAATTGGGGAGCCCCATCTCTACTTTGGGGCCGATAACGGGATGGTCTATCAGGGGGACTACCAGTATTTCGATGATGACGGGCAGCCCTACCCGGTCCAGATCCAGACGCCCTACATTACTCGCTTCAAGACTCCCTTTGGAACCGTCCCAGAGAGCCAGGAGAAGCAGTGGACTGGGATCACCACCTATTATGCGGTCCCGGACTCCCAGACGCCCTCCAGCATGACCTATTCCGTGATCTCCGACAATCGAAATGCCGGCACAGGCTCCCTAACGGGCAGTCAAGCGGGCGGTGTCCTCGGATCATTCATCCTCGGCACGGGTATCCTCGGCGGCATCAATTTCCTCTATGAGGAATCCATCATCGAGGGCCGAGGCCGAGGTATCCAAATTACTTGGACCAACTCCCTGCTGGATCAAGACTTTGAGCATCTCGGGTACTCGGTCAGATTTGCAGCCGCCGAAGCCGAGGCCATGGAGCCTGCTTAATATGGAGAGACCGTTATAGCACTGTCCAGAATCAAAGTGTGGGTCAACGGGGACGTGCTCACGGCCCCTGACCTCGATGCCGAGTTTGACAACATCATCAATAATGCCACCGCACTGGTCTCCCCTCTGACCACCAGTCTGGACTTCGGCAGCAATCAGGCCGTAGCCATGCGATTGGAGAATCGGACCTCCAATCCCAGTCCCACCGTTGACTCCACCGGGCGGATTTTCATTTATACCCCTGAGGGTTTGGTGGCGATGCATGATGGGGTCCGGGCTGGAGTTCTGGTTGGTCCCAGTGAGGCCCTCAGCCGGGTCAGCGGGCTTCAGGGCAGCCTTATCTCCAACATCGGCAGCTTTCAGGCCAATGAATATCAGTTGCGGCGCGGTGGAAGTCAGCAGCTTGCTATCGCCATGACCGCCACTTCCTCCTTCTCTGTGAATACCCAGACAGCCGGTCCTATTGCCAACGGGCGGGATCAGGCCGCCGCCTTTGCCAGCACCGATGTCCACTTCTATGCCATCTCAACCGGCACGTTCAGCACAGCGATTGCGGGCGTCTGTTCCTCCAACGCCCCTCCCACTGGGCCCACCCTGCCCTCCAACTATACCTACTGGGCCTATCTCTGCTCCGCAAAGTATGCGACAGCCAGTTCTGCGATCCCGATCGATCATGTTCTTCACGGAGCGACACTTCGTTTTAGCGGTCAGGCGCTTATCAATGTTAATACCACGACGGTCTCGATCACAAGTGCCGCGATTCAGCCCAAGCTTTATATCCCCTCTGCGGCTGTTGCGATGCTCCTCCGGCCACGCATTACTGGAGGGTATTCCGCAGGAGGTGCTCTTGATATAGAGATCAATATCTATCCCTCTTCAAGCGGTCCCATCACGGAGTATTTCCGCCCTATTGCCCAAGGCCCTGCCTCCGCAGGTCAATCCAACAGTTGGCCTGCTCCCGCATTTAAGCTCCCGGTTATTCAGAGTACGCCCATGCTCTATTACGACCTGAATGTCAATACGGGCGTGAGTGTTGGACTCACAGTAGATGCGGTTGGATATACCGTTGCCAATGGCGACGTGAGCTAATGGATACCGGAGGGCTCGGCCTGCTCCAGCAACTCATGCAGAGTGGATTCCCTCCCCAACTGCTCCTCCAACTTCTGATGACTCCTCCCGGGCAGGCTACCCTACGCCCTGAGGGTGGAGGAACTGGAGACGCTCCCGCCCCTGATGCCAACAATGACCCCGAGGGCATGAGCGGAGCCGGCAATGCGACAGCCGGTCAGATTGCCTCAGGGGCCCTCGGTGGAGGAGCCATCGGCCAAGCCATTGCCGCCCTCGGGGGTCCAAAGGTCGCCCAGAGCCTCGGAGCCAAGGCGGCCACCACGGCCCTCGCCGCTGCTACAGGAGCCCCTGCAACGCCCCTCGGGCTCCTGAACCAACTCCTCGGGGCTGCCGCCAAGGCTGCTCAGGGCGCCCAGCGGGCTCACGGCGTGCGAACCGCTCCTCTTGAATGGGGAGGTCCCCGGAATATCCCCGACACTCCTCCCCCAGATGTGACCTTCAGCGACTCCAATAATGTGGATATGGGCCTCGGTCTCGCTCCAACTGGACCCCCAGCCTCAGCCGACCTGAGTTTTACTGGGACAGCCATTCCCGATACTCCTGCGCCCCCCTCGCTCGCCAGTTTTACCGCAGCGGAACTCGGGATCGTCTCCAATGCAGTCGCCAATGCAATTGACGCAGCCGCCAATGCCCAAGGGGAGCCCTCAGGCGGCCCCGGCGGGCCCGCAAGTGATGGTGGAGTCGGCTCAGCCGGCGAAGGACCCTCAGAATAATGGCCCTTGACGAATTCATTGACCCCGGTAGCACGCCCGTTGCGGATATCTTCAATGTCGGTGCGGAGACTGCGGGAGGGGCTGGCTCGGCTGCCGATCCTAGCCTCCTCGGCGGCCTTCTGGACTGGGCCAAAGCCAATCCCCAACTGGCTGGGGCCATCTTTGGGGGCTCCGGCCCCCTTGCGAGCCTCCTCGGCAACCTTGCCAGCGGGGGCATCTCCGGGACCACCTCTGGCACCAGTAATACCTCCGGCACCACATCCCAGAGCCAGTCTGGGTTCAGCAATCAGCAGCAGAACCAGCAGCGCAATGACAGCGGTTTCTCCAACACGGCCAATCAGCAGTCCCTCGATCCGGCTGCCCAGATGGCCATGGACCGCCTTACAGGCATGCTGGGGAGCAATGCGCCCGGGGCTCAGGGGGCCTACAATCAAGGCCTGAGCATGCTCCAGCAGCTCGCCACCGGAGCCATGGGGCAGATGAACGGAACCGGGGGCGTGGGCTCCATTGCCGCTCCCAACACGACCCCCTCCGCTGCCCCCGTGACCGGCTTCCCCTCGGAGTTGCCCACGGCCTACAATCCCGCTATCGGCAACCTCATCAAGCAGGCCTTCGGCTCCTTCACGGGCGATTTGGCAAGCAATGCCATCACCAACGCGCGCGGGCGCGGCTTCGCGGGAGGCGCCGATCTGTTGGGGACGGCTGCCGCCCCCATGATGGGCCAATCCCTGGCTCAAGTGCCTGCCATGGAAGCCAAGGCCTACCTCGATCATGTCCTCCAAGCCTATGACCTCCAGTCCCAGAATGCCAGTCGGGAGGCCGGAGCCAACGCAGGGGCCCTCAATGCGGCCACCAATGCTCTAGGCCCAGGGATCAGCAAGTATGCCGCCGACGTGAGCAAGTATGGGATTGATCGCTCTCAGAACAACCAGCAGCTCTCCAACATGACCTCTCTGCTCCAAGCCTTGATGGGCCCCCAGAACAACCTGATGGCCGGGAACCTGAACCTGCTCAACTCCGCCCCCCGAGGCAGCACGCAGAATACCTTGACGGGCGGTCAGAGCAATCAGAACCTCTCCAACACCACTCAGACGGGCTCCCAGTCTTTGAGCCAGAGCCAGCAGAGCGGGAATACCACGGGCCAGACCGCCACACCACTCCCCCGAGTGGTCGGGAGCGGGATTGGAGACATTATCGGTGGCATTGGCACAGGAATCACGGCCGGTGGGGGTCCCAATCTCTCTCCCACCCCCGGAGCCAATGACTTCCAGAAGTCCCTCCTCAAACTGCTGGGGCAGAAGTAGTGGCTGAATACTCTCCCGACCTTCCCGGCCCTGATTCAGAGCCCACGCGGGCTCCTGATCTCCAGCAGGCCACCGGACAGCCCTCAGGAGGGCAGGGGAGCCTCCTAGACGCAATCGGAGGGATGGGGGGCTCTATCCCCAATGCTGCCATCCTGAGTCTCCTCCAGGGGCCCTCCTTTGGCCAGCGGATGGGGCAGGCCATGGCCGGGGGCGTGGCGTTCATGCGGAACCAGCCCAATCCTGCCACCGCCATCATCGAGCAGCAGCAGCAGCAGCAACTCGGGATTGCTCAGATGCTCCAGAAGATGAACGATCAGCAGCGGTTGGCCACCCAATGGTCCATCACGAATGACCGTCTGAATCGGGAGGAGAACCGCCGGGAGAAGCATACCCTCTTCACTGAGCAGAATATTGCCCAGAAGCGAGCCACCGAGAAGCAGGCCCTCCAGCTGAAAGCCTATGATAATTTCCTTGAGGCCGCCACCACGCCCGAGACTCGGGCTGGGTTGGCTCAGGCCAAGGCCAAGGTTATGGAAGGGATGATGGGTACTCCTGTCCCTCAGAATGTCATCGAGGGCTGGACCTTGCCCTCTCCTGTGAGCGAGCAGCGCAATAAGCAAATCGCCACCGCCTTTAATAGTGCCGGGGATGACCCAGAGAAGCAGCAGGTTGCGGCCCAGCAGTTCCGGCTCGATCCCCAAGCGGTCAAGTTCTATGCCACGATGGTCAAGAGTGATGCCTTCCTCGCCGCGAATGGGATTGAGTCCAGCGATGTCCTCCATGGCAAGGAGGTTGACCGTCAGGTCAAGGAACAAGACCTGATTGATAAGCAGGCCAAGCGAGCGGCCCCAGAATTGGCCGGAGATCCCAAGTTTGCGATGGCCATGCGGTCCATGAGTCAGACCATGTTCCCGGGCCAGCAGTATACTGATCTCTCGGAGCCCGACCGGGCCAAGGTCTTCAACGCGGTCCATCAGCAGGCCAAGACCGAGGAGGAGCAGAAGCTCCGACTCCAGAACAATCTCCAGACCGAGCGTCTGCTCGCCGGAATTGATGCCCGCTTAGCCGGCCAACTCAACAAGCCCACCAATCCCGTGCTCGTAGACAAATTGGTGGCCCCCTACGCTCAGGGGGACAGTTACCTGAAGAACATCGCCCAGCTCCGGGCCGACCTCAAGGGTATCCCCGAGGATGCTCTCCCGGCCAGCAACGATAAAGCCTCCCAACTCTGGGCCCAGATCAAGCGGAACACGCTCTACACAAATGACCAGAGTGTCTTCAACCTGATGCAGCACTGGAATCCCATCACGGTCGGCTTGGATCGGGGCTACTTCGATGAAAAGAGCGTGCGGTCTATTCAGGCTTATCAGAAGCAGTTGAGCGCGGTGGACGGCCTCCCCCCCAGAAAGGTCATGGAGGGCTATCTCAGCACTCTAGAGGGTCTCATCAAGGACAAGATGGGCCGAGACCTTGCCGTGGCCCAAGTCCCTGGCTCCAACACACCCCCTGAGGTCATTGAGAAGGCCAAGTACCTCACGGCCCCTTGGCTTACGGCCCCCTCCTCACCTCTGAGCACACCTCCATTGATCCAGCGGAAGCAGTTCATGGACATGAAGACCGGCAAGCCTGTCTGGGCCACCTTGAGCCCCGGTGATCCCATCCCGCCCGGCTATGTGGAGATTAAGTAATGCCCTTCAAGGTTGAGGGCCCGGTGGCCGAAGAGGAGATGATTAAGTCTCCACTGAATCCAGAGGAGCCCATCGCGGCCCTCTTGGGGAAGATCCCCGGTATTGGTTCCTTCCTCAAAGGCGTGCAGCAGCAGACCTCCCCCCAAGGATTTCAGGGCCCTGGGCTGATCGCTCAGATCCTTGGAGGGATGACTCATACCACTCCCCAGAACGTCTACAACACGATGGTTCCCTATCAAGAGATGGGGACGGGAATCGCAGGACAACTCGCACTTGGGGGGACGACTATTCCAGCCCGCATCGCAGCAGGGGCACTTGTTCCCATGCTCGAACACGTTCTCCAAGGACGAGGACTCTCAGAGCCCGGCATGGGTCTCATCAAGGGGGGTCTCGGTGGGGCTCTTCAGGGAGCAGCCGAGGGAGTCATGGGCGCCATCAAACAGCCGTTCATGCGCTCAGCCGCCAAAGCGGCTGACGCAGCCCATGAGACCGCACTCGCTCAGCATGAGGCCAATACCATTGCTGCCCAGAGCGCCTACGCGGGTGCGAAAGATCTCCATGCCGGCCAAGCGGCGACCTCGATCATGGACCAACTTAAATCTGTCGTCCCAGCCTACCGTGGGCTCCCATCCGATACCGCTGGACTTACCGAAGCCGTCTTGGGCAATGGTCCCAAACTTCTCTCTAAAGAGTTCGACAAGTCCATGCAGCAGATCGTCAAGCAAGCCGGGAACACGACCATCCAGATGCCCCTCACGGATCTCCAAGCCCTCAAGGTTCCCTTGATGGATGTGGTCAACACACCCGGCCCCCGAGATGTCATCTTCGGCACCGCTCGGGCCGCTGATGTGGCTGAGGCCGTGACCGGTACTGGAGCCAAGGATTGGCGTCGCTATCGCCGTGTGGTGGAAGCCCTCGACAAGGCCGGTATTGGAGACCCCGAGGCCCGCCAAGCCTACAAGACCGGCTTCGGCGTCAATGACTTCCTCGGGAAAAGTAAGGCCATCGAGATCCTCCCTGAAGGGAGTGTTCTCCATACCGACCGAATCGTGAAGGCCCTCAGTGATCCCAAACTGGTCGACCTCCTCCGGAAGCGTGACATCGGCACCGCCAATGAAGGGATCATGCAGGCTGCCCGCGCTGGTACTCCAGCGGCTCCTATCCCTGAGCCCTCCCCCTTGAATCCCCGCGATACGGGAGACCTCACCGAGCAATCCTTGGGCACGCCCTGGAAGCGGGCCAAAGTCGGCGGCCTTCTGGGGGCCCTCGGAGGGATGGCAACAGGAACCGGCCACAGCCTCTACTACTCTCCTCCCGCACTCGCCGGGGCCCTCGGGGGCTATGCCGCCCCCAACGAGTGGGTCACCAAAGCCCCCGGCACCGAGCCATTGATTCAACTCTTGGGAGAACTCGGAAAACTCGGCGGCGCGACTGCTCGTGAAGCACTCACCCCCCGTGGGGTCCCCGTGGAGGCCACCCCGTCAAGTGAGCCAGATTGACAAGACCTTGCTGGCACTGCTGCTCCTTGCGGCGACGACATTCGGAGGGATTGTCTACGCCAATGCGATCAACCGGATTGCGCTTCTCGAAGCCCATGCCCAAGAGACGACGAAGGAAGCTCGGGAACGGGATGCCATCCTCATTGCCTATACCCTGGATATGCGCTACCTGAGAGCCGCCGTCGAGCGGATCGAGAAGAAGCTGAACACCATCCCCCCTCTTCCCGACCCGGCCCCACTCCCCAAGTTCCGTTACCAGACGCTTCCCCCGACCCTCCAGCCACCCCCTAGCATACAAGGACCCTAAGCCATGCCTGACATCGGACTCGGCGGTAGTCCTCCTACCACTTGGACCAAAGATCCCAATGCTCCAGCGACTTCCATGAGCGCCCCGACGCCCGATCCGCAACTTGGTCTCGGGACCGGCCCGCAGACGTGGGCAACGGGCACTCCCCCGCCATCTGTGCCAACGTTCGTAGATGCCAACATGTATGCGGCAAGCAATCCAAGCCCTGCTCCAGCTCCCGGCTACGATCAATTGAAGAATGATGCCGTCCAATATTATCTTGCGAATGGGGGCACCCAAGCCAACGTGGATGCCTACTTTGCGAATAATCCTGGGCAGAACTATACGCAACTGGCGAGTGACGCGGCCCAGTGGTATACCAATCCAGACCGGGCGGGAGGAGGAGGTTGGCTCCCCGATCAGCAGAACCAGAACGTGGCCAATTATTTTGGTATTCAGGCTCCTCCTTTAGGACAGAAGTTTAACTATCCCACGGGGACACCCCCCGCTGCCCCCTCCAATCAAGGCGACCCAGCCCGCACCCCTCCTCCCCCAGCCACTCAGACCGCCCCGCAGCAGCCCCAGCCAGTGCTAGCAGGACAGGGGCAGCCAGCCCAGCAGCCTCCCTATAACCCCTATGCCGGAACTGGAATATCTCCAAGTAACGAGATGCCCAACACCGGCCCCTACGCCCCCGGCTCCGGGACCATGTGGGACCCGTGGATTGCTGACCTCACCACTCCCAACGTCGGCACGCCCCTTCAGCCCGGCTACGCCTATGGGGCTCCCACACCGGGCCAATCATGGACCGGCTCCAATGGTCAAACCGGCATGCTTCCCTCCCGCCCCGGCCAAATGGTCAAGTGGGATCAGCCGAGCGGGCCTGCCTCCAGCCTGACCATGGGCGGGCAGACTCAGATGAACCAGCCCCTCACAGCCGACGGGCTCACCCAGTCCCTCCAAGGGGGTGGGCAGCAGTTTGCCGGCCTCCAGCCCTTCCTCAACTTCATGGGCCAGAGCACTCCTGCTGAGCAGGCCATTAAGGCCCAACTGGAGCAGGCCGGGCTCTTTGACAAATTGGCCCCCTACCTCGGGACCCAGGTCAATCAGCCCCCCGGAGGAGCCACCCCCTTCACCAACTGGGACCCGGTGGGCCTGCTCCAACTCCTGCTCCAGAGCGGCATCCTTACTGGGAGTGGTCAGCCCCAGCCGACCCCCAATATCCCCTTCGGCCCAGACGTGCGACAGCCGACAGGATTCCATCGCGGCCGGTAGATGCCCTCAGCCGCAATCAAGGTCAACTGGCTTAACGGATGGGTCAATACGAGCAGCGTGACCAGCACGGCTGGCTCGGGGATCTTCCGGCGCCTGATCGTCTCCCAGACGGCCACCATCCGGATGACCGACGCCCGAATGTGATCCCGTGGCCCACATTGACCATCAGCTTCCTGACCGACTTCATCCTGACAGCCGGGGGAACCATTAGCGGCAGCATGCTCGGGGCCAAGGAAGTGACCATGCCCGCCCTGCCCATCTGGATCTTGGCCACCATCCTGGGGGTCATGGCCGGGGCCCGCAGGGTCCAAGCCCTCTTGGCTCCCCCTCCCCCCAAGCCCTAGCCCCCCACAGGAGCCCCTGTGCGGTCAATACAGCCCCTACAACGCGACTTGTCAACCCAGGTAATACGATCCTATGGCTGATGCCATTGTCCAGCTGCCATACACGGGGACCACCTCCGGGGACCTCCTCGACGCCACCTCCCTGGTCGTTGGGGCCAACACGGTCAAGCGGGAGCGGGTGGTCATCGGCAATGATGCCTCCACGGCGGTCGCCATCGTTACCACCTCCGGAGCCCTCACGGTCGTCAAGACCACGGCGGTCTCCCTCAGCAGTGCCATCACCGTGGATAGCATCACCAACGCCATCTTCGGAGTCCTGAGTGCCACAGCCTCCGTGGGCGTGGTCCCGGCCACCTCCTCCCAAGGGCTGATGGTGCAATCCACCCAGCCGGTGGTCATCTCCAGCGGCACGATCACCCTGAGTAGCAATCCGACCGTCGTCCTGAGCAGCCCGACCAGCCTGTCCTCAGGGATTGTCACGCTCTCCAGCCCTATCGGCATCTCCAGCGGGTCCATCAATACCCTGACCTCCGGGACCTATCTGGTCAATGCCACCTCAACGAGCGGGCTGCTCACGGACATCACCCGGGGAGTGAGTCTGGCCTTCTTCAACTTCACGGCCACCAGCAGCGGGCTCAAGTCCCTCGTGGCTGCCAGTGGGAGCAACAAGGTCAAGCTGGTCAGTTATGTGCTAGTGAGCAATAGCAGCCAAGAGGTGTCATTCTACTCCAGCAATACGGCCATCGGCGGCTCCTCATCCGCCCCCATGGTCCTGAGTTCCTACTCGGGCGTGAGTGCGGTGGGAGACCGTACCAGCTGGATCTTGGAGACCTCTGCGGCTGGGTCCCTCCAAGTCCATCTGGGGAACAGCGGCATCATTGCAGGCCACGGCTCCTACATTTACGAAGTCTAAGCCATGGCCCTCGGCGTTACCAACCTTGCCTCTACGGCGACCACGACCGATGCCGTCTCCTTCTCGCTCCCCTCGGCCAACTATGACGCCAACACGCTCATCCTCGTCCACATCTCCAACTCGGCCGTGGCGGGCTCTGCGGCCAACCCGACCCTTGCTGGGCTGACGGGGGCCACATGGAGCACGGTCGAGACCTACGCCTTCAATACCTCGGCCTCAGCCACCCAACGGAACTCTGTCCTCCGAACTATGATCGGCACCAGCCAGAATGGGGCTGTCATTACAGCCTCCTTCGGCGGGGCCACCCAGACCGGATTCGCCGGGATCGTTACCCTCATTACCGGCTCGGCCACCTCAGGCACCAATGGCTCCGGGGCGATTGCTCAATCGACATTCCTCTCCACGATCTCAGCCACGGTCAGCCTCACGCTCCCCTCGGTCCCCTCAGCCGCCGTGATGGGGTTCTATACCAAGGGTGTGAACACCAGCATGGGAACGCCCACCGGGTTCACCCGGACGACGGACCTCGGCTATGCCACCCCAGCCGCCCGAGCCATGGGTGCCTTCAACCTGACGCCCACCCAGACGTGGGCTTCCACCCAGACGGCGGTGGCGGATTGCGTGGTGATCGGCATGGAGTTCGTGGCCCAGAGCGCAGGCACCACTCCGATCATCGGGACCCGCCGCCTGCTGGCCGGCGTAGGCATCTAGCCCAAGGCGCAGCGCGTCAACGTAACAATCTCTCCCCAGCAATCTCGGAGGGTTGCAAAGTATTTATTGCCCCCCCTTGACAGAGGTGTAAAATAGAAGTCGCCTCCCCCTATGGCAAAAGTGATGCCAAGCGGAGAAGGGATAGCAGAAATATGGAACCCACCAACTGGAACACGATCCTCCTGGCCCTGATCGCTATGATCGGCACCGGCTTTGGAGCCTGGCTGACCTACCGGGCCAATGCTACCCACACGGCGGTCAACTCCGAGCGGACCAAGACTATCGCCGAGATCGCCCGGTTGAATACCGTCATCACGCAGATGAGCGAACAGTTTGCCGCCTCCCAGGGGAAGGTGCCCCCGACCGTCCCGGCCGCCAAGCCGGTCCATACCCCTGAAGAGATGGAAACTGAGCGCCAACGCCGTCTCCACTGGGATGGCTAGAAAGGGCACTAGTGAAAACCTGTATCTCCCTCTTGCTGCTCATGCTGCTCCCCTTTACGGCTCAGGCCCAAGGGAAGGTCGGCTTTGCCTGGGCTGGTGAGCTGGCCCCCTGTGCCGGCTGGCGGCCCGTGGTCTCCTGGCCCAATCCAACCGGCCGCGTGCTCTACGTGGAGTCCATGCGAATCTTCATGGGGGTGAATGATCCTGGCATCTATGGCCAGACCGACACCCATGTGAAGGTCCGGTCATTCGCGGGGGATGTCATTGAGTCCCTCTCAGCAGATAAATATGTCAGCCCAGGCGGAATTGGGGATGTCTCCTCCTTTCGCCTGTACCGGACCCCGTGGCGCTTCGGGCCCGGGGACGGGATTACCATAGCTGCCTTCTGTGCCAACTGGAATCCACTCCGGCCGGGCCAAGTGTTCCATTACGAGATCACCGTCGAGGGCTATACCGAATGATTCGGCTGCTGTTCATTCTGCTCCTGCTCCCATCCCTCACCTGGGCCCAATCGGCGCAGGTCTTCCATGAGGACCGTACGGGAGGAAAGGCCTGGTACAGCCCCCATCCGCCCGGGGTACAGCATGGAGATCCCCTCTTCAATGGGCAGCCCCGAATGATGCGCCTCGGCCCCCTGCGGGTCAGTGGGGTCCATCCTGTGCTGTTCATCCCCATCTCCTTCATCGGAGAGCCCGTGCAGGTCCCCGCTGGGCTGGCGCAGCAGTTGGTGGACTTCTACTCGGCCAACTCCTATGGAGCCCTCCAGCTCCAAGTGACCACGGTCCCTGTGACCCTCGCCAAGCCTGCCGGCTGTGACTACCGAACCCTCGGCAGCCGAGCGGATCAGGCCGTGCGAGCTGCCAAGGGGTCAGCCGCCCTCTATCTCCATATCGTCTACCTCCACCCCTCCCTCCCCTGTGGGTTCTCCGGTGTGAGTACGGTGGGCGGGGCCCCTTCTCTCTCGTGGATCAATGGAGTGTTCGCCCTGAGGGTGGTGGCCCATGAGATGGGCCATGGCCTCGGGAATGTCCATTCCCATGCCCTGGCCTGCGGAGATCAGGTGGTCGGGGTCATCGGGGCGGGCTGTGCCAGCATCGAGTACGGGGATGAGTTCGATGTGATGGGCTCCGGCTCAAGTGACCTGAATGCCGCCGTGAAGGCCAAGATGGGCTGGCTCCAGCCCGCTCTGGAGGGCCCCCTGGCTCCCTTCCTGACCGCTCCCAGTGCCATCCGGGTGGATCGGGAGGGACAGGCCTTCTGGCTGGAGAGCCGCCCCGAGGGTGTGATCGTCCATCTGGAGATGAGCGGGGCCGTCTACATGCTCGTCATGCGTTCCTGGGCCCAGCCTGAACTCCCGGTGAATGTCCCGTGGACCGATCCCTTGACGGGGACCACGCTCAAGTATGTGGGGATGGACCCAGCCGGGGCCCAGATCACCATTGACGGAGCCCCTCAGCCCGCTGTGGTGGGAGATGTCTCCCAGACCTTCACTCGGCTCAAGACCACCGATCCCCCGGCCACCGTTCAGGTGGGCGACTATACCTGCCGCCGCTTGATGGGCGGCACCTCAGCCCTCCAGATCCTGTGGCGCACCACACGGCTCCGAAGTGTGGTAGTATTGCGTCCTGCCTTCAAGGAGCCCTTCACCCTCCGCTGTCAGGTCAGTGACACCCTGGTAACCCTGAGCCTGAATGGCGGGGTCAAACTGGTGGCCCCCCGGTGAATGCAGCCATCCTGTATCTGTTCGTGGTCACCTTCCCCATGCTGATGGGAGGGCCGGTCATCGCTCCCATTGCCGAGGTGACGCTGGAGCAGTGCCAGAAGGTCCGGGCGCTCCTCGTGAAGCAGTTGGATGACCACCGCTCGAATGCGGCCGTGGGGCCCTGTCTGCGGGCCCGCATGACCGTGGAGGAGGCCAAGTAATGCCCCCTGAGAGCCCATGAAGGACCGCAGGCGACCTGCTAAGGATGAGGTTGATATTACCTTCGATGACATTAACATTGGGGTGGGGACGAAGCAGCTGGACCAGATCCTCCACGCCTTCAAGGCGCTGCAAGCGCAAGGAGCCCACCTGATGGCTCAGATTGATGATGTGAAGGCCGCCCTCGCGGCCACCAAGAGCACCCTCGGCGTGATTGACGCCAAGTCGGATGAGATCCTGGCCGAAGTGAAGGCCGGCGGAGCGAACATGGACCTGACCGAGGTGGCGCAGGGGGCGGCCGACAATGCCGCCGCTGCTGAGGCCCTCCGGCAGAAGGTCCAGTCGATTGATGACGCCCTCGATGGCGTCGCCAGTACCTAACATGTCCAAGCTGGGGGCCCTCGTCCTGCTCGGGGCGGGGGCCCTGCTGTTCGGCGGCTGTCTCGGCAATGGCGCCCTCCTCCAGGACTTCTCCTGTAAGGGGAAGGCCACCATTGTGGGAGGCGGCTCCGGCTTTACCGGCATCAATGGCACCATCGATTGTGGGGAGGGATTCACTCTGACCTCCGGCACCAAGGGTTCCCAAATCTTGGTGGTCCCGGATGCTCCCGTGCCTCCTGGTGTTACACAAGGAGTCAAATAATGCCCCTGCTCCCCATCCTGATTACCCTCATCGTGGCGGGTGTATTGCTCTGGCTCGTCAACGCCTACATCCCCATGGATGAGAAGATCAAGCAGATCCTCAACGTGGTGGTCATTATCATCGTGGTCCTGTGGCTGCTGAACGTATTCGGCGTGCTGGGCTATATGGGCCAGGTCCATGCGCCCGTGTTACGCTAGCGGCAGGAGGACCTGATGACTACCGACTACCTGCTCCACTTGATCGGGCTGGTGATTGACTTCCTGTTCCCGATCATCTATCCCTGATGGGCCGAACTCCAGATGGCTGTAGCGTGCCCCGGCTGCTCCGGCTCTTGGTCCCCCAGGAGACCGCAGAGCAGCGGGCGTGCTGTATCACGCATGATCTCTGGTATCAGAACGGAGGCACCCGGCACCAGCGGGCCATGGCGGATGCCAATCTTTTGGTGGGCTGGCTGAGCACGGGGATGGACCCGGACCTAGCATGGCAGCAGATCACGGCGGTGAGGCTGTTCGGCCTGCCCCACTGGGGGCCCTATGGTCAATACGTCGAGGAGGCGGCATGAGTTATCGAATCACGCTGGAGAGTGATAGCCCCATTCGGGTAGTGAGTACGGAGGTCCCACCGGCTCCTCCCTCACTACCTCCCCCTCCACCTCCCCCGGGGACAGGGGAGCCCTTCCAGTGGCCCCCGGAGCCCTTCCTGCCCTCTCGGGATGACCAACGCTATGCCAGCCTGGGGCAGAGCTTCTACGTGGGGGAAGGTCAGTTTACCAATCCGCTCCCCCAATCCAACCGCTTCGCCGGCTATATCGAGGCTCATGCGATGGTGGGAGCGTGGGACATTTATGCCTATCGGCTCTGGGCCCCCCGCGATGCCAACCCGGACCTGATCCGGCAGGTCTTGAAGACGGGGCGGGTATGATCCGCTGGTTCCTTAGGCTGTGGCGGCGGTGGGTGGAGTTCGCCTGCTGGGAACCTGAGTGGCCGCGCACTGAGGCCCTTGTGCGAGCCCGCCAACCCTTGCTGGAGTGCCTAGGGATTGTTGAGGACGATGATGCAGCGATCCGACGCTGATTGCTATTGTGCCCGCTGCCGTGGCGACTGGAGAGAATTCCTTCGCCGGGTAGAGGAGACCCAGTGGACGAGATCGAACTCCCAGGGTGCCCAGAGTGTACCTCAAAGCGAGATGGAGAACGTCATTGTCACAGGCGCTTAAAGAGTCGCTTAAAGAGTGGCAGGAAGCACAAGATCTGCTCTGGAATCATTGGGTAGATACGGGGCTCTTTGATCCCCTACCCTTCCAGATGGCGGATTTCTGTGATCGGTTGGTCCCCGGGAAGGTCTACCGGGTAAAGGATCTCGGAGGCCCGCCCTTTCAGGTGGTCACTTCTTAGATGGCCCAGCACATCGCCGCCCTGCCGCCCATGGTCGTCGTGAACGGCTCCAGCTACAGCAATATCATTAGCATCTTCGATGATGCCACCGCCCTGACCATCTTCACCCCGGCCACTCTGACGAGCACCGGCCTCTTCATCGAGGTGGAGCCCACCACCACCGGCACCAACTTCGTCACCCTCCAATCTGGGGGGACCGATGTCTCCCTACCAGCGGGAAAGGCCACCGTAATTAATAAGGTGGGGTGGAATCAGATGCGCTTGGCTGCCCCTGCCACCGAGGCCGGGGCCCGGACCTGCCCAGTGACCAAGTCCGTCAACGTGACCTGATGGATGGGCCTATTGACGCTGGGCATCCTGCCCTAGAGCTGGCCCCCACAGAATCCCTAAAGGACAGCTGGATCGTCCAGCATGATGTCTACCCCGGGGATTGGTGGGTAGAGAAATACTGGAATGATACCGAAGGGAGCCATCGGGATGCCATCGTTAGAACCCTTGAAATGCTTCCTCATTTCACGAGTCTCTTGGAAGTGGGATGCAACACAGGGCCTAACCTACGAAGAATCCACCAGCGGTGGCCCGCCTGTGACCTCCTCGGCATGGACATACACCCTGGAGCTATCAAGTACGGCCAGCTCCAAGCCAAAGCCGAAGGCTGGCAGTGGCTCGGCTACCAAGGGGACCTGAGGGACCTCCATCTCCTGGGGAAGGGGATGGCGGATGTGGTCCTCAGTTGCTATGCCTTGGCCTACCTGGACCCCCGGGATATTGATGGCGTCCTGGCAGCCATGCTGGCTGCGGCCCGGCAGGCAGTGGTGATCTGTGAGCCCATGGTGGACCGGATCACGGTGGAGGAGTACGCCACCCCCAAGTCAGGGGTCCCGGAGTATCACTACGCCTATCAGGATCGCGTAGCAAGGCTGTACGGCCCGCACAGGGCCCCTGAAATGACGATGAGCGAGGTCGCCCCCGCTCACCATCGTCTCAAGCATGTCCTCACTGTCCTGAAGTAGCCCGCTCCCCTCCCAGTAAATTCCCCCAGCCCCTCCGCATCGGCCCACAGAGGCCCCCTCCAATAGGGGGGAGTCGTCCCCGGCTCAACTGGGGAAAGGGTTACAGCCAGCGTTTAGCGTTCCGTAGGGTGGTGATGACTTCTTCAGCCGTTCGACCAAAAGTATCATTGTACCGAACGAGGTTTTCTCCCCCGAGTTCTGCGGTAATAGCAGGGATGACTTGATCGAAGAGGACTTCTGCACAACCCAGACCCACCTCTTCAAGTGCCCCCAGCATGCAGTGATGCCCCTCACGAGTACGGAGAACTCCCTGACACCATCCCTCCCGTTCAAGTAGATCAGCAGCCCGCGCCAACAGTTCTTCACCAGTCATGTGTTCCTCCGAAAGAGTGAGGTGGGAGGAATGATGCCCTCTAGTCGAACTCCCTGCTCCATGGCTTCCTTGGCTCCCTTCAGGGCCCGGTAGGTCAGGTCCATATCCTCCGACGTGAGGGCAGCAGAGATATTCAGGCCGGCCGGATGGAGCAGCAGTCCTCGGCGGGCGGTCTCCTGGAGGAACAGGGCCATCTCCGCTCCCGTGTAGGTGATCTTGGGGTGGACGGAATAGCCAGTATGGGGAATGTCGAGGAATTGAAGGTAGGCCTGAAAGACATCTCCATCATGCCATTGGGCTCGGATTATGGCGCCATCTTCGTAGGCATCCAGTACCGCCCCCGCTGCGGCCAGGCTCAAGCACTCCCCCCCGAAGGTCCCGGAGATGACATCGGCGTAGCGGAGCAGCCGTTCGGGCCCCACAACACACGCCAACGGCATCCCATTGGCCAGACCTTTTCCGAATGTAGACAGGTCAGGAGAAATCCCGAAGTACTCTTGCCCTCCCGCTCGTGCCCAGCGGAAGCCTGTAACCATCTCGTCAAATATGGACACGGCTCCGTGCAACGTGCAGAGGGTAACGACATCACTGAGATAGTTCTCCTTGGGGGCCTCCAGGAGGGTGGGCTCCAGCATGACGGCGGCCACTTTATGGGAGCGCATGAGATCCTCAATCCGGCCCGTGTCGTTATAGGGCACGCGGGCGACAATTGGGAACTCGAATCCCCCATAAAAGCCTCCCTCCATGGCCGCGGGAATGCCGGGATGCGGGTCACTCGTGACCATCACCCAATCATGCCAGCCATGGTATCCCACCACGATCACCAGATCCCGGCCGGTGGCTCTCCGTGCGATCCTTACGGCTGCCGCACAGGCCTCAGAGCCGGTCTTCACAAACCTGACCTGCCCATGGTCCTGAGCACAGGGAATAATGGAGACCAGCTGGCTGGCAATCTGCTCCTCTAGTTCGGTGGGCAGGCTGGCTGAGATCAGGCCCTTCTCCAACTGAAGGCTGATGGCCTCACTGACTGCCGCATGATTGTACCCCAAGGGGACCGCCCCCAAGCCTACAATGTAGTCCACATACCAATTGCCATCGACATCTTGGACCCGGGCCCCATCCCCCTGCTGGAGGTAGGCTGGGTAGGCTCCCTCAGGGAAGCGGGAAGGCTGCTTGCTAGCCGTCTGCGCTCCGTAGGGCGTCACCTTACGGCTTTGGGTCGTGAGGGCGATGGATTCCTTGTAGCGGTCAGCGAGAGACATACACAGGCCCCCCAGTCCTCGTCATCAAGAGGTCATACGCCAAGCACTCAGCCAGATCACCCCGCTCCAGATGGTGGAGATCAAATACGGGATGACGATTGGTACCACCAATGCTGCCAGCAGCATTAGTATGATGAGGCACCCCAGTACGACACAGGGGGCAGCGTTCAAACACCTGCCGTACAAACTCCAGACCCTCTTCATCATCCACGCTCCAGCGAAGGGCTGGGCCCTCCAAGGGGATTCGCATCCCGCCAACACATTGCCAGATCCATGACGTGGGATGCTCACGGTAATAGGGACTCACCGCGACGGCATGGGCCCGTGCGAGCAGGGCTCGGGAAACCACCTCCACGTCCAATCCGTCCCACTCGGGCCCCGTCCCGACATAGGCGGGCTGATGGGCAGGACGGCTGTAGTAGGTATTGAGCACTTGAGACACGATCCCGGAATCCAGCATCGGGCAGTCAGCGGTGATACGCACGATGGGGTCATAATGGTCCTTCTCTGGGTCGATGGCCTGCAAGGCGGCATGAAATCTCCCTAGGACATCCTCCTCAGCCACCTTGGGGTAATCCTTGCTGTGGGCCAGCATCCACTTGAGGCCGGTCTTGCGGGCCCGGTCAATCACATGGTCGATCATGCGCTTGGAGCCGATCAGCTGGTTGATCTTGTTGGGGAAGCGGGTAGAATTGGTGCGGGCTTGGATGAGGATGATGGGCTGGCTCATAATTTCCAGGGCCCGATATAGCGAACAATGCCACCCTCAATCTCAACCCAACAGGGCTGACCCTCAAACTTCTTCACATCGTAGATGCCAGTCTCCTGAATCAACTTCCCTGCTTTCTTCCAATCTAATATCTGTAAACTGGCCGAATTCTCGCTCGTGTAGGCGGTAAACCAGAGGCCCGGCCGGTGCATATCCCGCATACCAATTCCCACATTCTTCATAATCGCAAGCTGCTTCATGCCTCAGGCCCCCAGATGAGATAAATCCCTCCCACCACGACCAGCAGGACCATGGCCAGTGCCGCCCAGTGCTCCCAGGTCATGGCGTGGAGCGACGCTGAGTAACACGCACGTCACTCACTGATACCTCCAGGAAGTGGCGCACGATCTCGGTGATGGCCGCCTTGACCCCCGCAGAAGAGACCGGATCATCGTCACGGTAGCCTACCCGCATGGACACGGTGAAGTCCATCATGGCGCGGGCGCCGGGGGTGCGAGCAGGGCGCGCAGGTCGCTCAAGATTGAGCACGGGATATCGTCATCGCACTCCTCGTGAAGAGCCAGCAGCTTCGTCACCGCCCGTTCCCGCGCCTCGGCCTGCGTCAGCCGAGTCAAAGCGGTTGCGCGCTGCTCCCGCGCTTCCCACATGCCCGAGCGATAGAGTTCGGCCTCACGATTCATCTGCGCAGCCAGCGCCGCGGCGCATTCCTTGGCCGCTTCCAACTCCCGTTCCCGTGCCTCGGCCTGCTCCTTCGCGATCCGCTGGCGGTGATAGTTCTCGGCACTCGGTCGGAGCGCGGCGTTCTCATTCTCCAACTCCCGCACCCGCTCGCGGGCGGTGGCAAGCTGGGCGCGGCATGCTTCGATCAATTCACAGTTACGGCATCCCTCATGCTTAGCCATCACATGCGCCTCCACCACCGCCCGATCCGCCGCCAGCGTGCTCGGGATCACGCCCAGCATCGGGGGGCCCACGGGGCGCTCGTAGGCGGCCGTCCACGTGCTCAGGCGGGTCCAGGCCTCCTGCACCGGAGTCATAGGATCACCTCAAACTGAGTGGGCCGATAGCCGGCACCTAAGAAGGCCCGCTGGGAGGCGATATTGGCTGGCTCGACATGGGCCTGTAGCCGAGTGAATCCCAGTTCCTTGGCCACCCGCTTGATGGCCTGAAGCATCTGAGTCCCCAACCCCTTCCCCCGTTCCTTCTCAGCCACCAAGAGATGGATGACCCCCTCTTGGCTCAGCCGGATAATCCCCACCAACACAGGCCCGTCATAGGCCATGAACCGATGCTCCCACGTGTCAGTCCACCAGTGGTCATGAGCCGCCAGTTGGAGGTCAGGCTGGATCTGCTTGCGGAGCTGGTACGCTGCCCATGCGTCCTGGGGCTCTGCGGGCCGGAGGCGGATCATCTAACGCTCCCCTGACACCGCCCACACACCCACTCATCCACCACGATCTTCCAGTCCCCATCATCTGAGGGCTGCCACTCCCCGCACCAGTCACACCGCAGCATGTCCGGGACCTCTCCTTGGTCGTCCATGGGGAACTTCATCCAAGCACCCGATAGCGCAAATTGGGCCGCTCGCACTCCATCACCCGCTTGACCCCATCCCCCCGGGCCTCAGCCGCCGTGCGAGCGAACATTACGTATTGTGCGAGCTGGCTGGGGCTGAGGGCCACAGGGTAATCGGGACAAGCGGCGCTGGTGGAGTCCAGACGATAATGCACTTCGAGGTAGTCGGCACCGCAGGCCACTGCCAGGCCGCCAGTATAGATACATCGCGTATGGTCCGAGTAGCCTTCGTGCGGCTCGATGGCCCCGAGGTTGGCTTCTTCGAGCGGGCACGGGTAGGCCGAGACGCAGTGGAGGTAGATGGCTTCCTTCGGGAGCGCGGCATCATCGGACTCCTCCTGCATCCCAGTGGAAATGAACCATGGGCGATCCCCCTTCACTCGGGCGATGGCATCCGTCAACTCCCGATCCCGAGCCTCGAATGAGCTGACCTTGAACACATCCACGTATTGGCTGATCTCCATTACGTCCTCTGGCAGGTAGACGCTACAGGCGAAAGCAATATTCACGGCATGGCATTTATCCCGGAGGTTGCTGAGCCACTGGGGGCGGATGGAGCCCTGGTCATACTGACCGGAAGTGTCAATGTGCCGACGCTCGCGCATCCGAGTGGGAGAACTCCACATTTGAAATTTACAGGCATCGGCTCCCGCCTCGGCTGCCACCTCGATAAGCCGGATGGCATTGGAAAGAGTCTCTTCGTGGCAGGAGCCCGCCTCTGCGATTATGTATGGGTTTGGCATACCTCTCTCAACTCCTCCATCGTGTATCTAGGGGCGATATCACTCCTCCACTCGCCCTCCGGCACACTCAGACCCATGATAGCGACCTCCTGCCGCCACGGGAACAGTTCGGGCGGAATGATGGCCGTATCAGGGACGGCCAGCACGGCCCGCTTGATCTCCTCCTCGGTCATCAGGGTCTCGTGGAGCTTCTCTCCACCGGGACGGAGACCAGTAATAAGCAGATTGTAAGGCTGTATGTCGGCCCCCTGTACTGCCATACCAAGATCCTTCATATTTGCTGCCCTTAGCCGAGGCACGAATATCTCCCCGCCCTCCATGCTCTCCAAGGCATCCTCAATCAGTTGGATAGCCCGTGGGAAGGTAATGAGGAACCGAGTCATCTCAGGGTGTGTGAGGGTCAGGGGCCTGCCTTGGGCCATCTGCTGGCGCCATATAGGGACAACGCTGCCCCGAGAGTTCAGGACATTGCCGTAGCGGACCGATGCCGAGCAGGTGCCGTGCGGCGAGCTGTACACATTGAAGCTGGTAAACAGGGCTTCCGCCATCGCTTTGGATAGACCATAGGCATTGGTCGGGTAGCAGGCTTTGTCGCTTGAGATCAGGAGACATTTGGGGACCTTTCCTCGGGCAGCATGAAGGACATTACGACTGCCCAGGATGTTGGTCTTGAGTACCTCGTCCGGATCGTAACAGACTGAATCGACCCGTTTGAGAGCAGCCGCATGAACCACCACATCAACTTTAGCCGCAAACGCCAGGTTGAGACGGGCCAAGTCTCGTACGTCTCCGAGGAAGAAGGCAAGTCGTTCCACATCAGGGAACTCCTCCCGCATCTGGGCCTGTTTGAGTTCATCCCGGCTGAACACAATGAGCCGATAGTCGGTGGTCTCCAGCCAGTGCTTGACGAGGGCGTGGCCCAATGAGCCGGTGCCGCCCGTAATCAGAATCCTCACCCGAGCACCGCCATCAGATCCCTCTCCCAGACCAAGTAGAGATCCTCCCCATACTCCTGCGGGAGCCCCATTCTCGCAAACCTTCCATGCAGCACCGTCTCCCCTACCTTGACCGACTGGACCTCTGATCCCACGGCCACCACCACGCCCTCCTGTGGGATCATGCGGAACTTATCTGGGATAATGATAGAGCCAATCTGGTCATTGATCGGGGGCCTGCGGAGGAGGACACGGGTGCCAAGGGGCCTCACCGCTCCCCCCTCCGCTCCCGGGGCCCACTAGAGGGCTCTGCGGGGCTAATCGTCAGGACGGAGCCGGGCTCCTCGGTCCCCTCGATCAACGTGGCGGCAATCTGCTTGAGCCACCCGGCCAGGTGCCAGCGGTTGGTGCTGCTCAGGGGGACACGGGTGGGGTCAATCACCAACTTGGCAAGGATGGAGTGATCCCACGAGGGGAGCTGCTCTGTGGCCGGAGGGGCCTGTGGGGGCACTGGAGGGAGCCTGCGCCAGATTTCCTCCAGCACCTCTCGCATCCAGCGGGGCTCACCGTCCGCTTCCACCATCATGGCCTCGGGGTCCTTAGTGCTCATTGAGATAGTCCTTAATGGCGTTGTGGTACAGCATATAATGCTCCAGTGAACTATTGCACCTCATGCATAAAAGCCCACGAATGACTCCAGTCATATGGTCATGGTCCACATGGAGTCCTCGTCTTCCCGAACGGTAGGGGTAGCCTTCTCCGCCACAGATCGCACAAAGACCTCCCTGTTTTACTACCAACGCTTCATAACCCTCAGGGGAAAGCGCATATTTCTTTTTCATCGTATGCCAGCGGTGATACATGTCATCACATGAAATGCAATAAGCCCTATACCCCTTACTCCGACCATCACGCCGCTTACGATACTGGACAAGGGGCTTCACTTCATGACACTTCGTACATGTTCTCACTTGCTGTACTTACGCCTTAGGTAATCCAAGGAGACCTCTACTAAATTGTACGCTCCTTTGTTTACCTCGGTCTTTAAGAGAATTCCTCTCCAGTATTGTGTGCCTTGAGGGCTTAGATACTCTTCCTCATGTTGATAAAAAGAACCTGCAATAATTCCCCTCATCATTCCTCTCGACGTAGGATAGATATAACAGTCGAGCCCCTGCTTGTGCCCGGCTGTGCAGGACATCATTTCCCGTCCAACCATTGCTTTCGCAGTTGGGCTCCCTCGTTTACTGTTTGCCACTGTTCCGCTTGGACCCCGGCAGAAGTAGTGGCAGTAGGCGATGCCGTCGAGGGTGATGGGCCGGAGGAATGGGATGACCTCCCACCCGAGGGCTTTCGCGTAGTCCCACGGGGCCCGGATCGCCCCCTTGAGCTTGGGCTGGGCCTCGATGAGCCGCTGATAACGGTGCTCATGGTTTCCCACCAGAAACACCTTGCGGGGTTGGGCGGCTCGGAGCCGCTGAAGAGGGGCGTCCAGGAGCAGGAGCGCGGCATCGCCAGCGTCAAGGTCAGCCCGATAGTCCCGCCCGTGGTAGTCGCCCGGACGGTCCACCTCATCGTAGCTTGACAGTGAGGGCAGATCATAGTGGTCCCCCAGATGAATGACAACATCGGGCCGCTTCTCGGCCGCATACTGGCCGGCCCAGCCCAAGTGGTCGATGGGAACCCCAGGCTTGCATTGCGTATCAGGGATTATCAGGTGCTTGCGGTATTGGGGCAACAGGCGGGTCCCCTTTCTTCCTGCGGAGGTCGGACAGGCGGCGGGCTTCCGGGAGGGTATGGGAGAGGAGGTAAGGGCGCAGCTCAGGACTCATGCGCCATGCGTTGGGGGCGAGAATGAGGTCCACCCCCTCCAGCCATGTGCTCATCACTCGGACCTCATGCCCTTGGGCTTCGAGGGTCTTGATCTCATCCCAACTGGAGAACTGGCTGGCGATGGCGATGATAGTGGGCTTACTGGTCCGACCCATCGGGCACGGGTTCCTTTCTTGGGCCACGGCTTCAGGTAGAAGTGCTTGCCCGCGTCATCGTGGGGCTTGGGGGTGAAGCGTTCCTTCATTGCCATATCTCAAACTCCGCCGGGAAGCTAATGGGCCGTCCATCAATCATCCACTCCCGCTCCACGATAGCACGGTATTCTTCCATGCGGTCCCAGCCCAGAGGAACCTCAGAGTACCAGCCATCATGCCGCTGGAGGACCATCCGGCAGCCGATCCCAGCGAGAGCAACCATGGTCATTTTCATGAGATCTGCTACTGTGCCCTGGACCTCATGGTTTAGGCCCTCCTTCTCCGTGTTGAGCCGCTGCCGCTCATCCGTGGAGGGAAATCGCCTACGCCGGCCAAAGGCTGTGCGAGCCCCCTTCAGCCGCCATGCGGAGTCCCAGCGTTGCTTCTTCCATGCGACCAAGCCAGGCTTGCCCTTCAGGTACAGGCGGCCATACTCCCTCAGCTCGGCCGTGGTCATCTGGAGCTCAGTCGCATAGCGGTCCATGGCGTTCTCGGCATTGCGGCCGAACTTGTCCCCGTGGCTATAGTTCAGGCAGTAGCGGCAGTTCTTGATGAGGGTGCGCGTCCGTTCGTCGAACCCCACACGTCGGCGATACTCTTGTCCACTCTCCGATCTAAGCGCCTCTTTCGTTGGCTCGAACGGCGGGTCAGGGTATCGGAGGATTGTAATGGCTGTGACAGTGTGCAGGTCGAGCCCCAGTCGTTTAACTTCAAGGTCGGCTTGGTCCTGGCAGCGGTGGGAGACAATCCAGCCTTCGACCGCCGACCAGTCGGGGCAGATCCACTTGAACCCTTCATCAGGCCGCACAACATCTCGAAGACCCTTTGGGCCATACTGTTTGTCAGCGGTGAAGTTCCCGATTGGAGGATCGCTGATCCCCACGCGGCCGGAGGCTTGGGGAATGACCATCGAAGGGTAGACTCGTTCTGTTCCTGCCATGGGCCGGAGATGGTGAGAAAGTAACGTGGCCGCTTCGGCATATTTGATCCTCTCTAGGAGAAAGGGGCTCTCCACGCCAGCCTGGACGAGCCGCTGGAGAGCCTCCCCGCTCACTGACTTACTCAGACTCTTCTTCAATAATTATCCCGAGGGACCATCGGGGTCGAACAGCAGGAGGAGGCCGGCGATAGCCTGTTGTGACCCCCCACCCAAGTTTCCAATGCGCGTGCCCCCGGCAAAAGAGAAGGATGTCCCCCTTCTTATACCCCCAACGCTTCCGTGTGCTCGTGGCCCGAGGAGGGATACGCCCACAACCACAGGCACACAGACTAGCCATACATCTGCCGTCGAGCATGACGCTGCCGGGCCTTGGCCAAATGATCCTCGGTCAACTTCTCCATGGCATTAGGGGCGACACCGATCCCAATTGCGTCGCTATGGTACTGCACCCATGGGCTCAAAGCCATCTCGGCGTCCATCCACAGGACAACGAGCTTGCCGTGCTCCCACCCATACAGCATCTCCATACAGGTGCCGGCCGTGGGAGCCTCATAGCGAACAAAGAGGGCATCACAGCGACGGATATTGGCCTTGTCTATTTCAACAATATCGTCCCGGTGTCGCTCCTCATCTCCTCGGAAGTCGAGCCACATTGGATCAATGACGTGATGTCCCAAGGACTCCAAGTGGGTGCCAACCGCGACACGCCAAGCGCGCGCGGCGGTCTCCTCACAGCCAAAGATGGGTCCGGCCAAGTAGACGCGCACTGTATCCTCTCTTCCTGGACCATTCGGTCCAACCACCCGCAAAGACGAGGGAGATGCACCTTCGGCCCGAAGGCCAAGAGGGTGCCATCTGCGGTCTGACACCCCCAGCGATTAGCTAAGCGGAGCCGTTTCTCTGAGTTCACCCGCCCCATGTGAATGTGCTTACCTTGGGCATGGGCCATATTAATCAACTCTTCGACGGCCGGTGAGAGCTTCCATTCGGTTGAGCCCCCAATGAAGAGGACATCAAACTCATCCCAAGGGATGGAGAGATACTCAATTCCATCCTGTGCAACCAAAGCAGCGGGATAGTTTAACGCTCGGATCTGCGGAAGGACGTTAGCAGATCGTTCCCACGTCAATGCGGCATTTCCTACTACATCCGGGGCTGGCGCAAAGAGACAAAGAGGATATTGTTGGAGGTCCTTGAGCCATCCTAAATACTTACTCAATGAGAAGGTCTCAGGATGGTTAAAGCACGCATTATCCGTGGCCCAGTAGGGATAGGCGGGGATCTTCGTGCGATAGCCATTTGTGTCGGGCGTAATCATCATACCAATCTGATAATGATGGGCCACCTGTTCTGTCCAGCGATTGATGGCCCCAGTGAGATAGACAATCACGAGGGCTTGAGGTCTTCTTGGGCATAAAGCCGATCAGCCACCATCGGATTGCTGGAGAGCTTGATCGGCCAGCCAGCAATAGCGCGGGCCGCTAAGGTGGATTGGTCTACCTCGGCCTGCAACTGGGCGATGGCAGATGCCACCCGGTCAGGATCTGTACGGAGCCCACGATACTGAGCCCGAACAAACTCGCCAAGAGCAGGACGATCAATAGTCTCCCAAACGTGACGGGAACGGGGATCACTGTCTAGTTCCTGTTCCAGTGCGCGGTCCACATAATACAATCCCGTGGCGTCCATGCCGGCATACAGGGTAGGATGCGATCCCCCCAGGTGTTTCCAACGATTGAACGGAGTATAGAGCGAGCCAAGGTAATTGAGATCATGCTGGTGGTCACTCCACAAGATGGCATGCTTCCAGACGGCATCCTCGATGAGGAAGCGGTCCCAGACGGATAATCCAATTGATCCATAGATCTCAGTAAGACGATCAAGATGTTGCACGTCAGCCGGGCTATATTGCATGACGACCCGAGGGGGGACTACATACAGGGAGACCGCAGGGCGATGCTGCCCAGCCTCCACCACGCAGGTCTCTTCATCCCCGACTCCCCAGCACATTGAGTAGCGATAGAGGGTAGGATAGGCCCCCTTTGGAGTCTCACCATCGTACTCACTATCGAAGGTAAACATCCGGGGCCACGGCTGGGGCGGCTGGGCTAGCATCCGGGGCGGCTGGATGGGCCACTTGCCTGCCAGATAGCGGGGGACCTTCCCCCAGTCCACCTTCAGGGGGATGATCCACTTGGGCTCGTGAAAGGTCCGGGCCACATGCCAGGTGACCAGCACAGGGATATCCCCTTGGGAAGGCAGATAGTACCCGCCCACAGGAGCCTCTGTGAGGGCCGTAGAGCCCTTTTGAGGGGCCTTGGATTCCCGGGTGATGGGATCGTATGGCTTGAGGTAGCCCCGCCACCCTGAGCCCGCCTTGTCCCCATCGGCCACGGTTGAGCCGGTCAAGGCTTGGCAGGCATAGTCACCAGCCGCCACCAGCAGGCGGGTGGACGGCGGAATTGTAAAGTATGCCTGCTGGCAATGACGCATGGCAGCCTTGACCAGGACCGATGACACGGGGGGCAGCTCATCCGTCCCGTGCCACCGGCACCGGATCACATTGCCCACGTTGATCTGATCCCGGCTCAGGCCAGCATCCTTCAGGAATCGGCTCTCCCACGCCTGGCCGGTCTTACCCACCATGGGCTGGCCCAGAGCCTCCTCATTGGCCCCCGGGGCCTGATTGAGCAGGTAAATCTGGGCCCCCGGCTTGATCTCATCCGGCACCATGTGGCTGCTGAAGCCATAGGCGGGACAAGACTGGCACAGGGGGCCCTTCTTCACTACTTGCTCTTGCTCCTCCCCACAATGGCCCCAAAGAACCCTTTCTGCTTCTTACTCAAGGGCTCCCCATTGGCCGAGTCATCCTTGAGCATCTGCTTGGCCTTGGAGGCTGAGGGCCCCTTGGGGAGGCGGGCTCCGGGCTGGCCGCCTGGCTTAGCCATCCTTCGTCACCTTGATGGCCTTGGCCCTAGGGTACACCTCCAAAACATCCTCCTTGAGGTACTTGGGCAGATAGTCCGCCTCAACCCGGAGCTTGAACGTGACCTGATAGGTAGTCATCTTGATCTTAGTCACGACGCCGCCCCCGGCTGCTCAGGCTCAGCACCACCAGCTCGCCCCGGTCCCCTTGCATGGTCCGGAGGGCCACCGGGACATTCTTCAAGAACTCCAGCACGTCCCCTTGGGTGAAGGTGGTCCCCTTGCCGTGGAAGTCCTGGTAGGCGCTCACGGCATTGGCCCAGAGACGGGAGGCAATGTCATCCTTGCTCTCGTCATACTCCCCGGTCCACTGGGAGTCCTCGTAGACCTTCTTGTGGCGCTGCTCCGGGCTCAGGCTGAAGCGGAGGACTTGGGTGACCTCGTTCCCCTTGATCGTCGCCGTGGCGCGGGTAATGACCGTTGCCATCAGGCGATCCCCAATCACTTCGCCGGCCTTGTTCTTCTCAGGCTGCTTGACTGGATTGATTGTGGGCGGGAAGTCTGCCGGTTCCGTGACATAGGTCCCGGCCGGCGCCATGTTGCGCTTGGTGATCTCTGCGGCCTCGGCCGCATTGACCTCCTTGTTGAAGAGGTCATCGAGGCTCTCGGGCTCGTGGCCGTTCATGGTCTGAGCAGGCTGAGCCGAGTTCAGCTCCAGGTGCGGATTGACGATAGGCAATGTGCTCACTTGTCCAGTTCCTCCCAAATCTGTTTGAGGTAGCGATAATCGGCCGGGATGAAGAGGGGAATATTCTCCACGATCTTATCCGGCCCCTTAATCCCACAGCCCTGCACGCTCTGTGTGGGCCGGGTCTGCCACGCGGCCCACTGCAATCGACGGCCCTCCTTATCCGTCCGCTTATCCGGGAAAGGACGCAACGTCTGGGCGAACACCATCTGGAAGCCGCCCACCACTTTTCGAGCATACTCCCCAAGGAGATCCGGCCCGACCGTCTGGGGAATGTCGTCTACCTTCTCCCCCTTCTTGATCTTCCGCTCCCCTTTCTCCTTGCTCCAACAAGTGACGATCACAGCCGGCACGTTATTGATAAGCAGGGTGTCCAACATGCGGTCCACGTAATGGTAGCACAGGCCAAAGGTGTTCCAATCGGGCTTGAGGCCCTGAAAGTAGTCCCCGCCGGTTACCACGTCCATGGCATAGTCCATCAGCTTGTGCAGGCCCTCAAAGGCTATCGTCTGATACTTGCCCGACTTGATCGCTTCGAGGTACGCATGCTTGACCTGCGCGAGGACGACCTCGCTCTTGAGGGTGGGGTCGATATCAGGATAGACCACAACTTCAGGATCGCCAACAGGGAGTGAGCCATAGCCTCCTCGTTCGCCAGGAGAGTTGAGAATGAACATGGGCCGGGGGAACGTGTTGACGATGGCCTTAGTCTTCCCATGGTTGGGAGGACCGTGGGCGAGGATGCGCGGACGGAATGCCATCATTTCTCCTTCACGTAGAATTGGGCCATCTGCTCCTGATCTCCTGAACACTCCCAGCAGGCCGTGAACATCTCACAGGGCCACTTGCTCCCGAACTGGAGACAGCCGTTCTCATTCCGCCAGGTCAGGCCGCCATGCAGCTCGCCCCCGGCCTTCATCTGGGCCATCTGGTGCCACTTGACCTTGGCCTGTCGGAGCCATTCGGCCTGGGACTCGGGAGAATAGGTAAACGTGTTCTCCCGGACGATCACCTTGGGGAGCCCGACAATGTGCAGCACACGGATCAGACCGACCTTCTCCCCAAGATATTCACTGACCACATGGTCATAGTCCCTGAACTGATGCTTGCGCTCGTCGCCCTCCAGCCGATACGGTAAATTCTTCCCCTCCACCTCATGGTGGTATTTGTAGTCCGTGATGATGATTCGATCACTGGAGGGCGTAATCTCCCGGGTCACGAGATCAGGGGTCGTATGCCCATCCGGGCGCATAGGCTGCTCAATCAGCAGGGCATCCTCATAGCGCATGTGCTGAGCACAATGGGCGACGGTGGCATCCAGCACTCGGTCTAGGAGATGCTCTATTCCTTCCAAGGACTGCTCGGCAGCAGCCTGCCATCCTGCCTCCAGCGTAGCCCGAGCGACCTTCCGGGGCTCAGCCTCATGGCCCTGCCGCCCCCGCCAGTATTCGGCCATGCCGGCATGGAGGGAGGTTCCAATCAGTTGCTCAACCGGAAACCGCCCGCCGGGAGGAAGCCGCCAGCCTTGTACATCCTCATAGAACCACTTCTGGGGACAGCGGGTGAATTTCTCTGTAGCTGTAGGCCGAAATGGCCGAAATGTCATCTCTCTGGCTCCCAAGGCAAGAGGGCTTGATGGGCGATTGAGATAAGGGAAAGGGGAAGTTCCCCCCTCGCCGCCGCCCTCGCCGCCTCCGCCGCCGCCTCCGCCGCCCACGCCGCCGGCCACGCCGCCCTCGCCGCCGCCC
>Ga0070701_10000007_pt1 | contig 53673 bp, 46 predicted proteins | sample KBSK5102metaG_FD_65451 | JGI IMG/M metagenome (GOLD analysis project Ga0070701, IMG submission 65451) | Corn, switchgrass and miscanthus rhizosphere microbial communities from Kellogg Biological Station, Michigan, USA - KBS K5-10-2 metaG | ecosystem: Host-associated > Plants > Roots >... | reverse complement strand
GCGGCCGTCATTGCGCAGCGACTCCGACATCAGCGTGAGCTTCGACTGGTAATCGCCCGCCTGCGGGATACACGTCGGATGAATCTGCGTGTAGCAGGGATTCGCGAACGCGGCGCCGCGGCGATATGCGCGCCAGATCGCGGTCGTATTCGACGCTTTCGCATTCGTCGACAGATAGAAGACGTTCGCGTAACCGCCGGTGCCGAGGACGACTGCGTCGGCCGCGTGCGTTTCAATGCGGCCGTCGACGAGCGAGCGCGTGACGATGCCTTTCGCGTGACCGTCGACGACTACGACGTCGAGCATGTCGTGGCGGTTGTACATCTTCACGCGGCCGAGTGCGATCTGCCGCTCGAGCGCCTGAAATGCGCCGAGCAAAAGCTGCTGTCCCGTCTGTCCGCGCGCATAGAACGTACGCGAAACCTGCACACCGCCGAAGGAGCGATTTTCGAGCAGTCCGCCGTATTCGCGCGCCAGCGGCACGCCCTGCGCGACTGCCTGATCGATGATGTTGACGGAGAGCTCGGCGAGACGATGCACGTTCGCTTCGCGCGAGCGGTAATCGCCGCCTTTGATCGTGTCGTAGAAGAGGCGGTAAATCGAGTCGCCGTCGTTCTGATAATTCTTCGCCGCGTTGATGCCGCCCTGCGCGGCGATCGAATGCGCGCGCCGCGGCGAGTCATGAAAGACGAAGCATTTGACGTTGTACCCGAGCTCGCCGAGCGTCGCGGCCGCCGATGCTCCCGCCAGTCCGGCGCCGACGACGATGATGTCGTACCTGCGCTTGTTGGCCGGATTCACCAGCTTGTAGTGCGACTTCGCATACGCCCATTTCTCGCTTAGCGGGCCGGGCGGGATTTTGGATTTCAGCTCCATGCGGTAATCACCTTCTTATGTGTGCTTCGGGCGCGGGCGCGTCAGTGCACGATTCCGGTCAGCACCGCGATCGGAAACGAAACGTTCCCGAGCGTCACGATCAGCGCGAACGCCGTCGCGAAGTAGCGGCGCCACGCGTTGAACTTCGGCGCGTTCAGACCGAGCGACTGAAACATGCTCCACAGGCCGTGATAGAGGTGCAGGCCGAGCGCGAGGTTCGCGATGATGTAAATCGCCGCGACCCACCACACCTGAAATCCCGCCACGACGTTGTGGTAGACGTCGCCCTCGACGAAGTTCGCCGACGCGGGAACGACCGGCTTGCCGAACGTCAGATGCGCGAGGTGGTAGAAGACGAAGAGCAGGATGATGACGCCGCCCCACCGCATCGTCCGCGCCGCGTACGTCGCCGCCGGATATTCGCGGCCGTGATAGTCGACCGGCCGCGCGCGACGATTCATCAGCGTCAGCTGCGTCGCCGACTGAATGTGCAGCCAGACCGCGACGATCAGCAGCACGCGCACGATCCAGAGCGCGGCGCGATTCGGCAGCGCCGGTCCGCCCATCGTGACGAGCCACGCGGCGTACGCGTTCAGATGTTCGGGCCCGAGATACAGCTTCAGGTTCCCGAGCATGTGCATGAAGATCCAGCCGAACAGGAAGACGCCGGTTACGGCCATCACCGCCTTCTTGCCGATGGCGGAGTGGTACACGCGAGAAAACCACGACATGCGGAGCTCACCTCGTTGACTGGTGTGGTGCAGTGCGGCGGGGGTGGATGATGAAACAGTTGACACTCGCGACATCATATCGATCAGCGACAGCCGGTCAACAACTCATGACGAGCGGTCACCGCCTTACGTGACATTCGTCAGTAACAGCGCCTGACATTCGCACGTTCCACGGCGCGTTCGCCGCGGCTTACACTCCTCCCGATGCGGCTGCTTCCGAAAGATTCCGACCTCGGCTGGACGCCGCTCGCCTGGCTCTTCTATCTCATCTTCTACATCGCGTTCCCCGCGCTGAAGCCGAACGCCACGCGAATCGACTGGGCGCTGATGCTCGGCGGTCTCGCGCTCTTCCTCGTTCTCTACTTCCGCGGTTTCTGGCTGGAGAACCGCGCCTCGATTCCGATCATCATCGCCATCACGCTCCTCGGCGTCGGCTGTTTCCCCTTCAATCCCGGCGCGGGCTCGTTCTTCATTTACGCGGCCGCGTTCGCGGGCTGGCTCGATCCTCCGCGCGACGCCGTTCGTGCGATCGCGTTCATCGACGTCATCGTGCTCGCCGAAACTCTCACGCTGAAGATCAGCATGTTCAGCGCGATGTGGCCGCTCGTTTTCTGCGTCGTCGTCGGCGCGCTCAACATGCACCATCGTCAGCTGAAAGCATCGAACGCGCGGCTGCGGCTCGCGCACGATGAGATCGCGCATCTGGCGAAAGTCGCCGAGCGCGAGCGCATCGCCCGCGATCTTCACGACCTTCTCGGCCACACGCTCTCCGTCATCATTCTGAAGTCGGAGCTCGCGTCGAAGCTCGCGGAGCGCGACGTCGAGCGCGCGCGCCGCGAGATCCGCGACGTCGAACAGATCTCGCGCGACGCGCTCGCGCAGGTGCGCAACGCCGTTCGCGGATATCGAGCGGGCGGTCTGCGCGAAGAGATCGATTCGATCGCGCAAACTCTCGCAACCGCCGGCGTCGACGCGAAGATCGATTTCGCGGATGTGAATCTGACGCCGGCGCATGAAGCGGTGATCGCGCTCGCGATTCGCGAGGCGGCGACGAACATCGTCCGTCACGCGCACGCGACGCACTGTTCGATCGCGATCGCGCGCGACGCGAATGCGTGTCGCGTCACGATCAGCGACGATGGACGCGGAGGCGATGCGGCGTCCGGCAGCGGACTCACCGGAATGCGCGAGCGCGTCGAAGCGCTCGGCGGCACGATGACGCGCGACGGCGCACGCGGCACGACGCTGACGATGATCCTCCCGACGCCGTCGATCTCGCTCGGAGCGTCCGCATGATCCGCGTCGTGATCGCCGAAGATCAGGCCATGGTCCTCGGCGCCCTCGCCGCGCTGCTGGAAATCGAAGGCGACATCGAAGTCGCCGGCCGCGCGCACGACGGAAGCACCGCACTCGCGCTCTGCACGCAACTGCGTCCCGACGTTTTGCTGACCGACATCGAGATGCCGAACATGACGGGACTCGAGCTCGCGGCCGCGGTGAAGAAAGCGTCGCTAGCGACGCGCGTGATCATTCTCACGACGTTCGCGCGCGGCGGATATTTGCGGCGTGCGCTCGATGCGGGCGCGTCCGGTTATCTGTTGAAGGATTCGCCCGCGGAACAACTCGCGAATGCAGTGCGACGCGTGCACGCAGGCGGCCGCGTCGTCGATCCCGAGCTCGCGGCGGAAGCGTGGACGGAACCCGATCCGCTGACCGATCGCGAGCGCCAGGTACTGCGGATGGCCGGTGAAGGTCAGACGAGCGCTGAGATCGCGTCGGCGCTGAATCTTTCCGACGGCACGGTGCGCAATTACCTGTCGGAAGCGATCAGCAAAATCGGCGCGGGCAATCGCGTCGAAGCGGCGCGAATTGCGCGCGACAAGGGCTGGCTGTAGTCGGTCACCGTGCGCCGAGGTATTTGCGGACTTCGTCGCGGATCTTGCGGCCGGTTGGTTGCGCCGTGAGTCCGGTGAAAAAATCGCGATAGCCGGGCGCGATGCGCGCGAGATAGTCGGTCGTTGCAACGCGATACGTTTTCGCGTCGTCGAATGCGTGCACGCCGGACGTCTGCAAAAAGAAATCGGTCTCACGGCGCGTCTCGGCGAACGCCAGCAGCTGTTTCAGACGCTCGCCCGTCATTTCGTAAACGACGATTTCGTTGTCGTACGGAAGCGCGCCGCGGAGCTCTTCCATCGTGATCGGCCCGGCGTCGATCGCCTGACGAAAACTGCTCGACGTCGAAAATGCGACGTCGGCGCCGGAGACATTTCGGACGACGTCCATCACGAGACTGCCGAGTTGCGAATTGCGCGTCAGCAGTCCTTCGACTTCGATCGGTTTGGCAGCGTTGCCGATGACGTCGAAGAGCGCGGCATATTCGGGATCGTGCTCAAGCTCGCGCTGCATTGCGGCGACGTTCTTTGCGACCATCGCGTCGGATGGCAATGAGGAATCGACGCGAACGAGTCCCCCGCGAACCTTCGCGAGTTTTCGGCCGTTGAACACGAGCTGCACGCGGCTGATGTACGTCAGATATTGCGACGGCGACACGAACCATGTTTGCGTTCCGTCGATTTGCTGCAGCTGTCGTTTGAGGTGACTGTGCGAACCGAAGATGACGTCGATGCCCGGCACCGCGCGAGCGAGCGCGAAATCTTCGTCGATCGATTCGTGACCGATCGACACGACGGCGTCGACATGCTCGTTTTCGCGCAGAGTCCGGACGACGTTTCGCGCTGCTTCAATCGCGCTCGTGAAATGCAATCCGTCTGCTTTCACCAGTGAAGTGAAATCGGAACCGGCGAGCGCAAAGACGCCGATACGAATCTTTCCCCGTTTCACGACGATGTACGGCTGAAACGGAGCGGCGCCATCGATGGTTGTGTTGGCGCTCAGAATCGGATAACGGATCGAATCGCGGCAGCGATCGAACTGCGCGCGGCCGTAATCGGCGTCGTGATTGCCGAACGCCATCGCATCGACGACGCCGTTCAGCCACGGCCATTCGCGACATTGATACTTGTCAGACCACGCCGGCGAGCCTTTGTTGATCATGTCGCCGCCGCTGAAGACGAACGCGCCGCGCTGCTTCTCGCGCTTCATGTAGCCGATCGCTCGCGCGATCCCGCCCTGCGCCGCGCGCGATTCCGAATAGAACGGCTGCGCGTGCGAGTGGTAATCGGAGACCTGCAGCAGCGTGATCGTCGTTTGTGCGGCGTGCAGCGCGGGCGCGGCAACGAGGGCCGCAATCAGGAGCAGGCGTTTCATCGCCGGCGAGTCTACCCGAACGAAAAAAGGCGCACCGTGCGGTGCGCCTTTTCATTTAATGCGTGAGAGTCGTGCTTACTTCTTGACGGCTTCCTGAAGCTCGCGGATTGCGGCCTCGCGGCCCTTTTCCTTCGCGATCTTCTGGTACTGCGCGCGCTTGTTCGCCGGCACCTGACGGATCAGGCCGAGGTAACGGCCCTGAAGCTGACGTGACGCCAGCTGCTCCGGGGTGATCTGCGAGCTGCGGCGGCCACGCTTCGCGCCGCCCTTTTTTGCCGCTGCATTGCCGGACGCATTTGCGCCCGTATTGGCGGCACTGGCACCGCCTGCATTGGCGCCTGCGGCGGCATTGGAGCTGCCGCGCGGACGACCCGGTCCACGCTTCTTACCGCTTCCCGGCGGACGGCCCGGGCCGCGCTTCGCTGCCGTTGCCGGCGTCGAAGCTGCGGGCGCTGCTGCGTTCGTGCTGCCGGCCGGACGTCCCGGACGACGGCCGCGACGCTTCACGCCGACGGACGACAATGCACTCGCGATCGCCGTTCCGGCCGCATGCCGCAATGACTGCAGGCGCTGCTCCAGATCGCTGATCTCCCGATGCATTTCACTGACATACCGCGTAATCTCCCCCGGAGACACGCGCCGGTCACTGACGAGCCGATCAAGTACGTAGCTCGCCTGTCCCGCACTCAGCTGAGGGACCGAGTTCTGTGTTTTGGGTCTTGGCACGTTCTAATCCTCCCCTTTTGTGCACAAATGCACTGTATGCGAAGCATGATACAGCACAATGGACGGAATTGTCTCTTATGAAATGCGTAACCCGCCGGCCCGCGCCGCGTCATATCCGGCATGACGCTCAATCGCACCGCAATCGCCGCCTGCGCCACCGCCGCAATTGCCGCAATCGCTGGCTTGTATATTCGCCCGCAGCCTGACGTCATTTCGGCCGCACAAGCGGCTCGACCGGCCATTCGCACCGCCAACAGGCCGGAAATTGACCCGATCCGTGATGACGCCGCACCGGCGACGTTATCGGCCGGTTCCCATCGAAACCTTTTCACCTTTAGTGATGCGCCGCCGCCTCGCGTTGAACGTCGTGTCGTCGCAGCGCCGGTGAAAATCGAAGCAGCGCCGCCGGTCGTCGCAGCCGTACAACAGCCGCAGATGACCGCCGTTCCGCAGCCGCCGCCACTCCCTTATCGCTGCATCGGACGTTTCGGTCCCGACTCCGCGCCGTTCGTCGCGCTGGCTAATGACGACCACGAAGTCGTCAATGTCCGCGCCGGAGAAACCGTCGGCGGACGCTTCATCGTCCGCTCCATTGGCGTCGAGTCGGTCGATATCGGCTTCGTCGGATTCCCCGCGTCAGCGGATAAGCGCATCGCCATCGGCCACTGACGCACGCGTCGTATCATTCGACGATGCGACGCTTTTTCTCTCTGCCGCTCCTTCTTCTTCTTCTCCTCGTTCCGTCCGCCGCAAACGCACAGGAAGCGAAAACCTGGCAGTTCGTCGTCGCGGGCGATTCGCGTAATTGCGGCGACGTCGTCATGCCGCTGATCGCCGCCGGCGCCAAAAAGGCCAACGCCGCCTTTTACTGGCACCTCGGCGATTTCCGCGCGCTGGCGAATTTCGATGAGGATTTCGCCGAGGAGTCGCGGCTGGCGGAGAAACCTCTGACGATCCTTGGATATATGCGAATGGCGTGGCCCGACTTCATTCGCAATCAGGTCGAGCCGTTCGCGCCCGTCCCGTTCTTCCCCGCCATCGGAAATCACGAGCTGTACGGGAAAACGCGGCTCGATTACGTCGCGCAGTTTGCCGACTGGCTTACGCAGCCCGCAATTCAGCGCCAGCGTCTCGCCGACGATCCCGGCGATCACATGACACGTCCTTACTATCACTGGCAGATCGCGGGCACCGACTTCATCAGCCTCGATAACGCGACGCCCGATATGTTCGACGACGCGCAGCTCGCGTGGTTCGAGCGCGTGCTCAAAGCCGATCGCGAGAATCCGGCCATTCACTCGATCGTCGTCGGTATGCACGCCGCGCTGCCGCACAGTCTCGCGTGCGATCACTCGATGAACGATTACTCCGCCGGCGAACCGACCGGCTCCCGCGTCTATCGCGATCTCCTCGGCGCCCGCACCGCCGGCAAACAGGTCTACATCCTCGCCAGCCACTCGCACTTCGTGATGTCGAACATCTTCAACAGCGATTACTGGCGCAACAACGGCGGCGTGCTTCCGGGCTGGATCATCGGCACTGCAGGAGCCATTCGTTATCGGTTGCCTGCGCAGTCGTCGCAGGCCGACTTCGCGCAGACCGACGTCTACGGCTATCTGCTCGCGACGGTAAATCCGGCCGGTTCGCCGCCGGGAACGATCCGCTTCGACTTTCGGACGGTGGAAAAGAAAGATGTCCCGCCGGATATCGTGAAACGGTATTCGCAGGCGCTCGTCGATCAATGTTTTGACGGCAATAAAGAGCTGAGGCCGGCAAAGGACGTCGACTGCGACAAGGCCGTGCCGTGCACGTCTCCTGCACGTCCGTGAGGCATGTCCCGGAGACTCGCATTCATCCCGCTTTTCGTCATCACGGTGGCCTGCGCACGCGAAGTTGCGCAGCCGCCGGCCGCCATTGCGGCTGCTGCTGACACGCTTCTGCAACATCATGAAATTCGCGTCGAGGATCTGCCGCCGGCGTTCGCAACGCCCAGCGCCGGTAATCCGCCGACCGTAACGGCGAAGCCGGCGGGCGCAACACTCCATTTGCCGCCTGGCTTTTCGATCGATGTCTGGGCGGACGGCTTCACCGATCCGCGCACAATGCTGCTCGCGCCGAACGGCGACGTCTTCGTCGTCGAGCCCGGCCTGAATCGCATTGAGCTGCTGCGCGATACGGACGGCGACCTCGTGCCGGACGCGCGTTCCGTTTATCTGCGCGGCCTCAATGATCCGTTCGGCCTCGCGCTGCACGATGGCTTCCTCTACATCGGCAATACGGATTCGGTCGTGCGCGTGCCGTACCGAGCGGCGCAAACGACGAATTCCGCGACGCCGGAAAAGATCGCGTCGCTGCCGGGCGGCGGGCATTCGACCCGCGGACTTCTTTTCAGCGCCGATGGCTCGAAGCTGTACGTAAGCATCGGCTCGAGCGGAAATGCCGAGCCGGAAACCGATCCGGTGCGCGCGACGATCGTCGAAATGAATCCCGACGGCAGCGGTCAGCGCGTGTTCGCATCGGGACTTCGCAATCCGGTTTCGATGGCGCACAACCCCGCGACCGGCGCGTTATGGACGGTCGTCAATGAGCGCGACGGACTCGGCGACGATCTCGTACCCGATTACGCGACGGAAGTTCGCGAGGGCGCATTCTTCGGCTGGCCTTACGCGTACATCGGTCCGCACGAAGAACCGCGACTGAAAGGCGAGCGTCCCGATCTCGTCGCCAAAGCGATCGTGCCGTCCGTGCTGATTCGCTCGCACTCTGCGCCGCTCGGGATCGCGTTCTATCAGGGAACAATGTTTCCATCGTCTTATCAGGGCAGCGCGTTCGTCACGCTGCACGGTTCCTGGAATCGTGCGAAGCGGACAGGTTACAAAGTCGTACGCATTCCATTTAAGGATGGCCAGCCAACAGGCGGTTATGACGATTTCGTAGTCGGCTGGTCGCCGGACGAAAACGGCAATACGGTTTGGGGGCGTCCTGTCGGATTACTCGTACTGCCGGACGGCTCGCTGCTCATCTCTGACAACGGTGCCGGGAAAATCTGGCGCGTGACGTATAACGGTCCCGGACCGAAGCGGCGAAGCGCTTCGCACTGACTTGCACGAAAAAGAACAGCTGCAGCGAAGCTGGGTCGCAAACGCGTCGGCGTGGCGCGACGCCGTGCGTGAGCGAAAAATCGCGACGAGACGCATCGCAACCGACGCCGCCATCATTAATACAGTGCTCTCCCTGCAGCCGCGTCGCGCACTCGACCTCGGCTGCGGCGAAGGCTGGCTCGCACGCACGCTGACTGCGCAGGGAATCGACGTCGTCGGCATCGACGCGTCCGCGCCGCTCATCGAGTCAGCCAAAGAGCTCGGCGGAGGTTCGTTCCGCGCGCTCTCTTACGACGAAGCGAGCAACCTTGATGAGCAGCCGTTCGACGTCGCCGTCGTGAATTTCGCGATCCTCGATGACGACATGCAGCCGCTGCTCGCCGCCGCTGCGAAACTCCTGAAAGATGACGGCACGCTCATCATCCAGACGACGCATCCCGCATTCCTCGACGGCGATTACGCCGACGGCTGGCGAACGGAAACCTTCGCGGCGGTGGAAGGCGAATGGAAGGAAGCGATGCCGTGGTACTTCCGCACGCTGGCAACGTGGACGCGCGATCTGACGCGCGGCGGCTTCACCGTTCAGGAAATTCGCGAGCCCGCAGGCGACGCGAGCTCGAGACCGCTGTCGATCATCTTCGTGTGCCGCAAAGCGTCCTGACGCGTCGCGCGAATCCACAACTCCGCGAAGACGACCATCACGATCCAGCCGCTCCACAACGATGCCACGAGCACGGAATCCATCCCCCAGCCGAGCGGCGCCGTGAGCGGATCGATGATCGTACTGAACACGCGGATCGTCGCGATTCCGTACGCGACCGCAACCGCGCGAATCATCCATTCACGATGCCGATCGAAATTGCGCTGCCGCGCCAATAGAAATCCTCGCGTGAGGCTGACCACGAACAGGCCGCCGAACAACAGCGCGGCGATTCTTTCCGCGTTGCCGCCGAACGGCTTGACAGTGCCAAAGTACAAACCGGCGAAACCTGACGCCAGACCGCCGATGACGACCACGCGTCCGCTCCATCGATGAAAAGCGCGATAGCGGTCGCGAAAACGCCGCGAGAACTGCAGCAACATCAGCGCGAGCACGACTCCGCCCGGCCCGACGTGCACGAGCGTCGTTCGTAAATGCGCCGAGAAATGTCGATCGAACGTCCTCACCTCGATCGGCCGCTCGGCAGCTTTTGCGTCGACGACCGACATCTCCCGCAGCATCGCGGCGCGCGTCGGTTCCAGTCGCGTCGCGAGATCGCGCGGAAACACGAAGCGCGCGACCGCCGCAACGATCCCGATCAGCGCGAGCACGATCGCTGCAATTCGAATCGCGACTTTCACGTCGTCAGCCTACTCTCACATCGCGCTAACATCGACGAGCTCGACAGGAGGCAACAATGGCGAAAATTGCAGCCGCAGTCACGCGCTGGGCCGGCAGCAGCTGGGGCTTCGGCAGCGCGCTGCTCGCAGTTCTCATCTGGGCGGCGACCGGCCCGCTCTTTCACTGGTCGGATACGTGGCAGCTCGTCATCAACACCAGCACGACGATCGTCACGTTCCTGATGGTCTTCCTCATTCAGCGCTCGCAGAACAAAGACTCGCTCGCCATTCAGCTGAAACTGAACGAGCTCGTCGCAGCGATCGAAGGCGCGAGCAATCGGCTCATCGACATCGAAGACATCGATGAGAAAGAGCTGACGATCCTGCATCGCCACTACCAACTGCTTGCGGAACGAGCGCGCGAGGACGCGAACGTCTCGACGTCACACTCGGTCGAAGCGGCGGAAACGCGTCACGAACGGAAACGGCGTCACCAGCGCGAAGCCCGCGCGAAAGACGCCCCGCGCTGAGCGCAGCAATCTCGTCACCCTTCTTGCAATGCATCCCCTCAGATAGTTGGCAGAGAAAGGATGCGAAATGGCAGGAAGCAAAAACAAGCTGAGCACGCCTGCGCGGAAGTCGGGCGCGAAATCGAAAGCTGCGCCAAAGACACAGGCAGGAGTGACGCGCAAAACCGCGGCCGGTGACGGAGACGGGCGCGCAAAGAAGGGCGTCGTCGCGCGAGCCGCATCACGCGTCGGAAAAGCGATCAAATCCGTCACGTCGAAGATTCGTCCCGCTGCGAAAAAGAGCGATGATGGAGCCATCGCCGCGAAGGCTCCGCGCACTGCGAAGAAAGCCGGAACCGCGAAGGCCGCACGCGCCACACGCCGCGACTCGGACATCCCGATGGACCGCATCGCCGAAACCTACACGCCGCAGCACACGTCTCTCAAAGGCGGAATGCGCGGCAACGGCGCTCCGCGGCAGAACGATCAGGAGCTCTCACGCGGCGTCGCCGACGACCGCTGGAACGACGAAGACATCATCACCAACAAATCGGGGGATCCGCGCATCGGCACGCACGGCCGGACTTACGAACCGGGCGAAGCGAAGACCGCCACGCGGAACCGCGAGTAGTCGCAACACAACAGGAGGAGAAGCATCATGGAAACACCCACCAGCGGCACAGGCTTCAGCAGCACCACGGGATCGACAACTTCCACGGGCGGAATGAACAACTCGGGCGTCTCGAACACCGGCTCGGAAGGAACGACCTGTCCGACGTGCGGACAGTCGACCTCCGGCAGCAAGGGTCTCGAGCAGTTCCTCGGCCGCCTCGGCATCACCGAGGAGATGGTGAGCAACATCAAGTCTTCGATTGCGAACGTCGAGGTCGATCAGTACCTCAACACCGCACGCGACTACCTGAAAGACTCGAGCGGCAAAGCGACCTCGTACGCGAAAGAGAACCCCGGCAAAGTCGCCGCGGGTGTGGCCGTCCTCGCCGTCGGCGCGGGATTGCTCATCAGCGCGATGAACAAAGAGAAGGACTGAACGCGGCGCGCATTCGTGCGCATCGCTTCAACGGCGCGGCCACCGGCCGCGCCGTTTTTCGTTTGGGCGCCTCTATACTGAGCGGCGCATGGCGATCTTCTCATCCGACGTGAAAGAGACGATCAAACGTCTCTCGAATAAGGAGTACAGCTCCACCGAGGAGCGCGACGAGCTGCTTGCGCGGCTTGCGGCGAGCGAGGGCGTTCGCGCACGCGACGTGACGTGGATGCTCTTCCGTCCCGATCGCGCGCTCCGCGATGCCGGCTCGAAGTTCCTCAAAACGCTGCGCGATCCGGAGACGACCGACGTCTTCATCGCCGAGTCGAAATCGAAACCGGAAGCAGCGATGCGCGCGGCGGTCGCGACGCTTTTCACCCTCGGCGTTCCCGGCGTTGAAGCGCGACTCGCGCAGTTGCTGCAGCCGCTCGAGAAAGAAACGAAAGAGTCGCGCGAGCAGCGCGAGCTCGCGCAGAAGATCGTGCTCGAAGCGCCGATGTCGCGCTCGCTCGAGCCGTTGCTGTGGCAGCTCGAGACGATGTGCGCGGAAGAAGATCGCATCATCTTCTTTCAGAAACTCGCCACGAGCGAGCTCGATAAAAGCTCCATTCCGCGCTGGCAGAAATTCGCGCGCGACGGCAATCAGCAGGTCCGCGAAAAAGCGCTCGAAGTGCTCGCGACCCAAGCGCCCGATTCGTCGATCGAGCTCTTCGTCGAACAGCTGCCGACGGCGAGCTACGCCGTCCAGCAGATGATCGTCGGCGCGTTGACGCGCGCGGCGGTCGGACGCGGACCGGAGTTCGCCGACAAACTGCTGCCGCTCATCGCATCCGGCGACGCCGGCACGCGCACCGCCGTCATGAAGATCCTGATGGCGATCGGCGATCCGGCCGAGATCATCAAGCGCTACATCCGCTTCTCGAAGACGCTGGCCGGATTCGTTCGCGACCGCGCGCTCGATTCCATTCGCGCGTTCGGCGACGAGCTGATCGATCCGGTCATCGATCTGCTCAACGATCCTGATGATGACGTGCGCGCCGCGGCGATCAATGTCGCGGCGGTCTTCGATGACGCGCGCATCGTGCCGACGACGATCACGCTGCTCAAAGATTCCGACTGGTGGATTCGCATCGCGGCCGCCGACGCGCTCGGACGGCTGAAAGATGCGCGCGCCGTCGAGCCGCTCATCGCCGGACTCGCCGATCCCGATCTGAAGTGGTCAGCCGTCGACGCGCTCGGCCGCATCGCCGATCCGCGCGCGCTGAACGCGCTCGGTCAGCTGCTCGCCGATCCGGCGGCCGACGTCCGCATCGAAGTGCTGCAGGCGCTGCGGCATTTCACGCATCCCGCCGTGCCGCAGGTCATCATGAAAGTTGCGACGACCGATCCCGATCGCAACGTGCGCACGCGCGCGCTCGACATCCTCGACGAGATCGCGCAGCGCGACAACCTCTCGCAGGCCGACGTCGCAAACGTGCGCAACGCCGCGCTCGTGGCACGGCCGGGTCAGGGCGATCCGAAGCTGCACGCGCTGCTGATGGCGACGCGCAACGGCGGCGGATCCGACTTTCACCTCTCCGTCGATCAGCCGCCGATCATCCGCATCTCCGCCGATCTCGTGCGCGCGCAGGGCGAGCCGTTCACGCCGCAGCAAACCGAAGAGATGTTGCGCGAGATCCTCAGCGAGAAGCAGTGGGAGACGCTCGAGAAAACGCATCAGCTCGACTTCTGCTACACGATTCCGCAGGGCGGCCGGTATCGCGGCAACGTCTTCTTCGATCACAAGGGTTACAACGGCGTCTTCCGCGTCATCCCCGAAAAACCGCCGACCATCAACGACCTCGGCCTCCCGCCGCAGTTGTCTGAGATCGCGGATTATCACCAGGGACTCGTCATCGTCTGCGGACCGTCAGGCTCCGGCAAATCGACGACGCTCGCCGCGCTCGTGAACCTCTTCAACGAGACGCGCAACGATCACGTCCTGACGATGGAAGATCCGGTCGAGTTCGTCCATCCGTTCAAGAACTGCCTCATCAATCAGCGCGAAGTCGGCTCGCACACCGAATCGTTTTCGCGCGCGCTGCGCGCTGCACTTCGCGAAGATCCGGACGTCATCGTCATCGGTGAGCTGCGCGACAACGAATCGATCCTGCTCGCGCTTACGGCGGCTGAGACCGGCCACATCGTGCTCGGCACTCTGAACTCGACAAGCGCGCCGAAAGCGGTCGATCGCATCATCGGCAGCTTCCCCGCCGACGAACAGCCGCAGGTGCGCGCGTCGCTTTCGGAGTCGCTGAAGTACGTCATCGCGCAGCGCCTGCTGCCGGCGAAAGAAGGACGCAAACAGGTCGCGTGCTACGAGATCCTGAAAGGCACGAGCAACATCGGCAGCATGATCCGCGACGAGAAGACGTTCCAGATCTACTCCGCGATGCAGATCGGCCGCTCGCTCGGCATGCAGACGTTCGACGAAGCGCTGAAAGATCTCGTGCGCCGCAATGAGATCAGCGCGGAGACCGCGTACGGCGCGGCGAACAAGCGCGAAGAATTCGAGCCGCTGCTTTCGCCCGAGTTCCTGAAGCAGGTGAAGGGATGAAGCGCGCCGCGATCGTGGTCGCGCTGCTCTTCGCCGCGTGCGCAGCCGCGTCATCGGTCGACGAGCGCGCGGCGATTCGTCAAGTACTTGACCAACAGGTCGCCGGCTGGAATCGCGGCGATCTCGAAGCCTACATGCAGGGCTATTGGAACTCGCCCGACCTGACGTTCTTCAGCGGCGCAAACGTAACGCACGGCTGGCAGCCAACGCTCGATCGCTATCGAAAAAAGTATCAGGGCGAAGGCAAAGAGATGGGCACGCTCACGTTCAGCGACGTGACCATCGACCTCGTCGCACCCGACACCGCATTCGTACGCGGCGCCTGGAATCTCGCCATGAAACAGGGCGACCCGCCGCACGGGCTGTTCACGTTACTGATGAAAAAGACGGATCAGGGATGGAGGATCGTGCACGATCACTCGTCATGAGAGTGCTGAGGACTGAGGACTGAGGACTGAGTCGCTCCGCGCCGGCGTCACTCAGTCCTCAGTCCTCAGTCCTCAGTCCTCGCACTTGCCATGCAAAAAATCGACAGATTCCTGAAACTCATGAACGACCGCGGCGCGTCGGATTTTCATCTGACCGTCGGGCGGCCGCCGATGCTTCGCGCTTCCGGCTCGATGGAGACCATTCGCTATCGCACGCTCAGCGAAACGGACTTCATCGACATGCTGCGGCCGATCACGCCCGAGCGGCTGTGGACGGACTACGTGCGTAGCGGCGACATCGACTTCTCGTACGAGATCCCCGGCGTCGCGCGCTATCGCGTCAATCTCTTTCGCCAGCAGCGCGGCGCGGGCGCAGTCTTCCGCGTCATTCCGACGAAGATCATGACGCTCGATCAGCTCGGGCTGCCCGAAGCGGTGCGCAAAGTCGCGTCGATGCGCAGCGGACTCGTGCTCGTCACCGGCCCGACCGGCTCCGGCAAATCGACGACGCTCGCCGCCATCATCGATCTCATCAACGAGACGCGCTCGCTGCACATCATCACCATCGAAGATCCGATCGAATTCGTCCATCCGAACAAGAAGTGCCTCATCCATCAGCGCGAGATCGGCTCGCATGCGAAGTCGTTCGCCGAGGCGCTGAAGGCGGCGGGACGCGAAGATCCGGATCTGATTCTCGTCGGCGAAATGCGCGATCTCGAAACGATCTCGATGGCGCTCTCCGCCGCCGAAAAAGGAACGCTCGTCTTCGGCACGCTGCACACGAACAACGCCGCGAAGACGATGGATCGCGTCATCAGCGTCTTCCCCGCCGGCGAGCAGGAAACGATTCGCAACGTCCTCGGCGAAACGATTCGCGCCGTCGTCGCGCAACAGCTCATGCCGAAGCTGGGCGGCGGACGCGTTGCGGCGCTCGAGATCCTCTTCGCGTCGCCCGCGATCGGCAACATGATTCGCGAAGGCAAGACGTCGCAGATCACGTCGTCGATTCAGACCGGCGTGCGCGAAGGGATGATCGACATGGATTCGTCGATCCGCAAGCTGTACAACGAGAAGAAAGTCAGCGGCCGCGCCGCGTACGACAAAGCGATCGACAAGGAATCGTTCAAAGAGATCGCGAACGAGCAATGACGCTCGCGCATAAAACGGCCACCGTCGGCAACATCGACATTCATTACGTCGAAGACGGCGAAGGTCCGCTCGTCGTCCTGCTGCACGGATTTCCCGAGTCGTGGCTGTCGTGGCGGCATCAGATTCCCGCGCTCGTCGCCGCCGGCTTCCGCGTCATCGCTCCCGATCTGCGCGGCTACAACGATTCGTCGAAGCCGGATGAAGTCGACGCGTATCGCATTCCCGAGATCGTGAAAGACATTGCCGGCCTCATCGTGCAGAGCGGCGACGTTCCGTGCCGCGTCGTCGCGCACGACTGGGGCGGAGTGGCCGCGTGGTTTCACGCGATGATGCATCCCGCGCAGGTCGAGCGCCTCGTCGTGCTCAACTCGCCGCATCCCGTTCCGCTGTCGCGCGAAGTGAATCGCAGCCTGCAGCAGAAACTGCGGCTGTCGTATCAGCTCTTCTTTCGGATGCCGCTGCTGCCGAATCTCTTCATGCGTTACGCCGGCCCGCTCATGCTCACGCGCCTCGGCAAATTCACGGCCGAGGATGTGGCGAAGTATCGCGAGCAGTGGCGAAAGCCGGGCGCGATCAATGGGATGCTGAACTGGTATCGCGCTCTGCCGAAATCACGCCGCGAGCTGCGCACGCTCGTCCGGCCGATCACCGTGCCGGTGATGATCATCTTCGGCATGCACGATCCCGTGTTCATGCCGCAGACGATCGAGAACTTCAGCGAGCAGGTCCCGAATCTCCGCGTCGAAAGAATCGAGACGGCCGGCCATTTCGTGCAAACGGATGAACCGGCGAAAGTGAACGAGCTGCTGATCGATTTTCTGCGCGCCTAACCGCGCCCTGCGCGGCGCCACTCCGCCCACTGCGCGTCCACCGAATTCGTGAACGTGCGCCGCGGCGTCCAGCCCACTTTCTCGCGCGTCGCCTCGCTCGAAATCTGCTGATCGACAATCAGCGCGTCGACGAACGGTCCGAACTTCGGGCGCACTTCATCAGCAGGCGTGTACTCGATCGAATCCGACAGCGTCTGCGCGCAGAGCTCGAGCGAATCGCGCGTGTCGTCGATGCCGTGGAGAATCCCGGCAACGCGTTGCTCGACGATCATCGCGTACAGCTCCGCGAGCTCCTCGAGGTGCACCATCGCCCAGCGATTCTTTCCGTCGCCGACGATGCGAATCGGCTCATCGCGATCGGCCGCCGCGAACCAATCGGCGAGCAAACTCTGCTTCCCGCCGTACACGCATCCGGGCCGCAGCACCGCATTCTTTCCCGAGCGCAGCACGGCTTCTTCGTGCGCCGGACGCCACGCCACGAGCGACAGCGGATTCACCGGCGAGCTCTCATCGGCAACTGCATCGAACGTATTGCCGAGCACCCAAACGCCGGACGTGTAAAGCACGAACGCGTCGTGTGACGTGAACGCGTCGATCGCGCCGCGGTCGAGCGCAACCGTCGCATCCGAATGTGCCTGCGCCGTGTGGATGAACGCGTCGTATCCCGCGAGCGTGTCGCCGAGCGATGGCAGATCGGCAAGATCGCCCGCGACGATCACCACTCCCCGATCGCGCAGCGCGCCCGTTTCCGAATCGGGCCGCACGAGCGCCGCGACTTCATGTCCGCGCTGCCGAAGCTCCGCCGCAACTGCGCTGCCGATGTAGCCGGTCGCACCGGTCATGAAGATTCGCATCGTCGTTCTCCTCGCAAACAAAAAGGGCGGCTTCGCGGCCGCCCTTCAAACGTCATTGCATCGTAGTGAAGCCTTACTTCTTTTCCATCGCTTTGCGGAATGCGATCGCCATGGCGCTCTCGCCTTCGCTCTCGCCGCGCTCGTCCATCATCTTCGCGTACTCCTCGCGATCGACGGCCGCCTTCGCGGCTTCGTGGCTGAGCGAAATGCGGCGGCGCGACGGATCGACGCTCATGATGCGAACCATCAGCTTCTCGCCCGGGGCGTGCGCCTGCGCTGCTTCGGTTCCGTGCGGAACGACGATCTCCGAGTTCGGGATGAGACCCGTCAGACCGGCTTCGAGCTGCACGAAGATTCCCGGTGCGCCACCGTGATCGACAGTTCCTTCGACCACTTTGCCGATTGGATACTTCTGCTGCACGTTCTCCCACGGATCGTGGATCGCGACTTCGCGCAGCGAAAGCGACAGGCGCTTCTTCGACGCGTCGACTTCGCGAACCCAGCCGCTGACCGTCGAGCCGATGGCAACCGACGGATCGCCCTGCTTCACGCCGAGCGGAAGCTGCGAGAAGTGCACGAGACCGTCGAGGCCCGGCTCCACTTCGACGAAGAGGCCGAAGTCGGTCGAGCGGACGATGCGGCCCGTGAACTGCGTGCCGGCCGGATGACGATCGTCAACGTCCGACCACGGATCGGGTTCCTGATCTTTCATCGACAGCGAAATGCGCTTGCCGTCGTTTTCGACTTTGATGACTTTGACTGCGACCTGCTGGCCGACCGTCACGAGCTCTTTCGGATCGCTGACGCGGCGGCGGCTCATCTCGGAGACGTGGAGCAGACCGTCGATACCGCCGAGGTCGACGAAGGCGCCGAACGGGGTGATGGTCTTGACGGTGCCGGTGAGCTCCGCGCCGGGAACGATGCGTCCGCGAGTTTCGTCGGCGCGTTGCGCGGCCGCTTCCTTCATCAGCGCGGCGCGCGAGACGACGATGCGGCGGCCGTCATCGGAAAGCTCGGTCACGCGGAACTCGTACGTCTGCCCGACGTGCGCGTCCGGATTCTCGATCTTGCCGAGGGCGATCTGCGACAGCGGGCAGAACGCGCGAAGGCCGGCGACGCTGACGTCGAATCCGCCTTTGTTGCGGCCCGTCACTTTGCCTTCGACGGGAAGCCGGTTCTCGTACATGCCGCGGAGCTGATCGAGCGATGCTTTGCCCTTCAGCATTTTCCGCGAGATACGGATCTCGCTTCCGGTCTTGACGACGGTCGCTTCGACGGTGTCGCCGACGTCGAGCCCTTCGAGCTCGGCGGCGTCCATCACCGCTTCGGAAGGACCTCCGTACGAAACGAAGGCGTCGTCTCCGGAGATGGAGACGATCTGTCCCTTGAGCAGTTCACCCTGCTCGGGAGTTTTGAAATTCAGGCTCGCTTCAAACGCCTCGGCGAAACTATTCGCCTCGGCGGCTTCTCTCGACTGGGTCATGGGATGTGTTTTAAAACCTTTCGCGTGATTGGATCTCGGCCGTGCGTGAGATCGGTTGGGCTGCGTATCTTACACGGCGACGAGAAACTCTGCCAACATCCTTGCGCGCGCGCTTTCTTCCGCTGCGAATGAGCTCGTTTCGCAACCCACTTTCGCGAAAAAAAACCGCCGCGAACTATTGCCGTTCCCGCACCCCGGAACTAGATTGAAACTCGCCGTCGGATCGGATGCTCCACGCAGCTGTCAACGATCCCGAGGGTCGCACCGGAGCGCGATGGAAGCCGGGGCGGCGACGCGGATGCTTCTTTGCAGCTGTCAACGCGTCGTACAGCGCCGTGAAGCAAAGAGACTTGCGGCGCACAGCGGTTCGAATGCCCTCTGATGGCTGTTAACGGACCGAGAAAATGGGCTCGCGAGATCAGAGATCGCGAGCCTTTATCTTTTTGCTCTAAGCTTTCATTTCGTGACGACGCGCATCTACCTCGCACGACACGGTGCGACTGAACTTTCCGCCGAGGACCGCTTCGCCGGCGCGGTTGACGTGCTGCTCTCCGATGCCGGACGCGACCAGGCGCGAAAGCTCGGCGATCGCCTCGCACGTGAAGAGCTCGCCGCCGTCTACGCGAGTCCGATGAAGCGCACCATCGAAACCGCGCAGCTCGCCTCCGCTCCGCAAAACTGCAAAGTCGATACGGTCGACGGGCTTCGCGAGATCGCGCACGGGCGATGGGAAGGAATGCTGCGCGCCGAGGTCGAGGAGAAGTTCCCGAAAGAGTACGCGCGCTATGAAAGCGATCCCTTCTCGTTCGCGCCGCTCGGCGGCGAAACAGGATTGCAGGTCATCGCACGCGCACTCCCCGCGCTGCTCGAGCTCGTCGAGAAGCACGCCGATCAGCGCATCCTGATCGTCTCGCACAAAGCGACGATCCGCCTGCTCCTCAGCTCACTTCTCGGCTTCGACGCACGCAAGTATCGCGATCGCCTCGATCAGAGTCCCGCCGCGCTGAACATCCTCGATTTCAAAACCGCCGCGAACGCGCGGCTGACGCTCTTCAACGATACGTCGCACTACACGGGCGACATCCCAGCGATGCCGGGCGCGCGACTGTCGAAGGCGTGGGACGACGGTCAGCGCACCTGAAACGCAGCGTTCGCCAGCACCGGATCGTTGCGCGAATACGACTTGCTGTTTCGCGCATCGTCGAGCGCTGAAACCCACATCACGCTCCACGTTCCCTTCGCCGCGAGCACCGGCACGACGATCTCGCCCGTCCACGTCTGGCCATCGCCCGACGGACGCAGCGAGAAAAATGCGCGCGGCGGTTCCTGTCCCGGCGCAGTCGGACCGGCGGCCTGACCGCTGACGCTCGCGACGCCCGAGTTGTCATCCGTGACGACGGCCGTCACGTGCACGATCTCTTTTCCCGAGTTCCCGATCGTCAGCGGATCGAGCACGAACGAGCGCATCTCCGGCGGCGTGCTGTCGCACGCTTCACTCATGATCTGCAGCCGCACGCCGCTCACGGTCGCGCCGCGTTCCGTGCCCATGTTGTTCGCTTTGTCCTGCAACTGAATCTGCTCGACTTTCCACTCGCCGCAGTCGAGTTTCTTCGGTGTCGCCAGCTCGCACGCCCAGATGTCGTTGTCGGTGACGTGACAGCCGAAACCGAGTCGTGCGATGCCGGTCGGACTGAGCATCACGCCCGTCACCAGCTGCACGCCCGACTTGTCATCGACCGCCTGCACGAACACGGTGTTCTTCTCGCCCGCATTCATCGCGCGACGTTCGAGCCACACGGTCTTCACCGTCGGCGGCGTTGAATCCGGACGCGACGACGACACGCGCAGGATCGCGTTCTGCAGCAATCCCGACTGTGCGTACGTCACGTGCACGGTGTTGCTCGCGTTGTCGCTCAGGCTGAGGAAGTTGATGTGCCACGGACCTTCCTCGGCATCGCGCGGAACCTGAATGCGGCCGATGTAGCGCGGACTGTCGCCATCGTGCTGCGCCGAAAATCCCTGCAGCGCTTTTCCGGTCGGACTGGTCACGCTGCCCGAGATGTTGCGCACGCCGGAGAGATTGTCGTTCGCCGTGATGATGAGCAGCGCTTCCTGGCCGTCCTGCACCTGCGGCGGCGAGAATTCGACGCCGAGGAGTTGCGGGGCGATGGAGTCGGAGGTTTTGTCGTTTGGATCGGCGGGCGGATTCGGCTCGGTCCCGGGCTGCTGCGGCTGCGGTTGTTTCGTCGTCGTCGACTGCTGCTGCGACGCGGTGACGGACTTCGTTTTCTCCGAGCTGCCGCCGATGCTGCGCACCGCGTTCACGATCGGCGTCACGATCTTGCTGAACGTCGACTGCGGCTCCGGCTTCGGCTGAGGCTGCGGAATCGCAACTGCCGTCGGCGCTGGATTCGATGTGTTTCCCGATGCAGCCGGCAGCGGCGCCGCGAGCAGTTCCCGAAAACGCTGCGCGCGCGAGGTTGCCGATTCCGTCGACGTCGTTCCGTCCGCTTCGACGATCACGCCGGTATCCGTCGGAGCAACCTTTGCCGCCGGCGAGACGGAATCCGACGGCATGACCGCGCCGGTTCGCGCACGATGCACCGGATCGTTCGCCGCCGCTTCCGTCGTCGTCTCGGCGGTCCGCGCATCAGTCCGCGCGACGACTTCGTTGTAAGCACGAACGCGCGCGACGACCGCGGCCGCGACGACCAGCGCGAGCAGCGCGAGAAAACCGGGAAGAAGCCAGCGGCGATATGGGGTCACGTTTGGGTCACCTGTGAAACGTCAGTTGACGACACCCGGCATCGCGAGCGTGAACGGATCGATGCGCGCGACGAACGACTCGCCGGATGCGGTCTGCATCGTGTAGCCGCCTTCCATCGATCCCATCGAAGTTCTGAGCGGACAGAAGCTCGTGTATTCAAACGTCTCGCCGGGCGCGAGGACAGGTTTCTCCCCGACCACGCCCGGTCCTTCGACGCGCTCCACGTTTCCATCCGAGTCTGTGATGATCCATTCACGGCTTAGCAGTTGTGCGGTCTCCGAACCTTCGTTCGTGATTCTGACGCGGTACGCGAAGAAGAAGTATCTCTCCCGCGGCTCGCTCCGCTCTTCGACGTAAAAGCTTTCCACTGCGATTCGGATTCCGCGCGTCGTGGTGTCACTCATCGAACGGAGGCTATCATCCCGCGGTCATGCAATACGTAAACCTCGGCCGCACCGGACTGAAAGTCTCCCGCCTCTGCCTCGGCACCATGACCTACGGCTCGAAAGCGTGGCGTCCGTGGGTGCTCGACGAAGACGAAAGCCGCCCCTTCATTCAGCGCGCGATCGAAGCGGGCATCAACTTCTTCGACACGGCGGACATGTACTCGAACGGCGCAAGCGAGGAAGTCGTCGGCCGCGCGTTACGCGACTTCGGCAAGCGCGACGAGCTCGTGCTCGCGACGAAAGTCTTCTTCCCGTCGGGACCGACGCCGAACGAGCGCGGCCTCTCGCGCAAACACATCATGTCCGCCATCGACGCGTCGCTTCGGCGCCTCGGCACGGACTACGTCGATCTCTATCAGATCCATCGCTTCGATCCGTCGACGCCGATCGAGGAAACCGTCGAAGCGCTGCACGATGTGGTTAAGTCCGGCAAGGCGCGCTACGTCGGCGCGTCGTCGATGTACGCGTGGCAGTTCGCGAAGATGCTGCACGTCGCCGAGCGCCACGGCTGGACGCGTTTCGTCTCGATGCAGAACCACTACAACCTCGTCTATCGCGAGGAAGAGCGCGAGATGATTCCGCTCTGCATCGACGAGGGCATCGGCGTGATTCCATGGAGCCCGCTCGCGCGCGGCTTCCTCGCCGGCAACCGCTCGCGCACCGAGAAGAGCGGTGAGACGGAGCGCGCGAAGACGGACGATTACGCCCACAACCTCTATTACAACGAGTCGGACTTCGACGTCGTCGATCGCGTCGTCGAGCTCGCGAAAATGCGCAACGTGACGGCGGCGCAGATCGCGCTCGCGTGGATCCTGCATCGTCCGGGAATCACCGCGCCGATCGTCGGCGCGTCGAAGATGGAGCAGCTCGAACAACACATCGCCGCGCTCGACGTCGATCTCGAGCCGGGCGAGATGGCAACACTCGAGCAGCCCTACAAGCCGCATGCGATCCTCGGCCACAGCTAGCGCAATCGCGCTCATCGGAGTCGTCGCAATTGCGCAGGCGCCGGCTCCGGCTCCGCCGCCTTCCGAGCTTTCCACGATCGTCATCCCGATCAAGACGACGCTCGCGCCGCTATTGCCGATTCTCGAGAAGCAGGTGCCGCGCTCGATGACGATGCTCGACCGCTACGAGCTCGATCCGCAAAAACGCTATGGTGCAAAGTACGACGTGGCGCGGCAGCCGATCGCGCTGAACATGATCGGCAGCGGCATTCACGCGACGCTCACCGTAAAGTACGCGCTCGAAGGCTGCCGCCGCGTTTACAACCCGCTCACCCGCGATTACCGGATGTGGCCGTGCGTCTCCTGCGGCTTCAACGAGAAGATGCGCGAGGCGTACATCGCCATCGATTCGCAGCTGACGTGGGACGCGAGCTGGCGCATGCGCACGAAGACGAACGCGCGCCCGGTCGAGTTTCCGAATCGCTGTCAGGTGACGTTCGCGAACGTCGACATCACCGATCGCGCCATCGCGCCGAAAGTGAACGAGCAGCTTCGCGACGTCGCGAAAACGATCGATGCGAACACGCCGAAGCTGACGAACATCCGCCCGAACGCGCAGCAGATCTGGGACGCGCTGCAAACGCCGTCGGAGATCGCACCGCGCACGTGGCTCGTCCTCGAACCGGTCGACGTCGCGCTCGCCGCGATTCGCGGCGCGGGACTAAACGTCACCAGCGCGATCACGCTGCGCGCGCGAACGCGTGTCGTCGTCGGCGATCGTCCGCTCATCGTCGCGAAGCCGCTGCCGGCGCTGCGAGTCGCCGCCGCGAATGAAGCGAGCGGCGGCATTCGCGTGCCGGCCGACGTCGAGCTCTCGTACGTCGAAGCGAGTCGCGTACTGACCGAACAACTCGGCAAACGAACATACAAAGTGAACGGCCGCGATCTGACGCTCGACACGCTCACGCTCTCGCCCGCCGCGAACGGAAAGCTGATGATCGAAGCCGCGATCGATTACCGCGGCGGCACGCTTCGCAACTACAAAGGTCTCGTCTACCTCGAAGGGACGCCGCGATTCCGCGACGGCTCGATCGTCATCGAGAACGTCGACTACTCGCTCGACCCGAAACGCCGCAATCCGTTCCTGCGCATCGGCGATCGCATCGCGCACGACGCCGTCCGCTCGCAGATCGCCGCGAATTCCTCCTGGCCGATCACGCCGCAAATCACGGCGCTGCGAAACGAGCTGCAGCGCGCGCTCACGCGTCAGCTCGCGCCGGGAGTCGTGCTGCGCGGGAGCGTCGCTTCACTCGACGCGACCGATCTCGTCCCGCTCGTCGACAGCATCCGCATTCGCATGCTCGCGACCGGAACCGCCGAGGTCGAAGTCACGAAGTGGTAGCTACTTCCCCTGCTTCACCAGATCCGACGCGCCGCTGATCTGATTGTCGATCGCTTCCTGCCGCTGCACGATGTCGCTCGGCGGCGCCGTGCCGCTGCGAATCGCGGCGTCCATGTCGGTCATCAGCGCGCGCAGATCGCGCATCGCATCGCGGCTCTTCACACACGAATCAGCGGCGCAGCTGCACGCCGATTCCGCGGAGCTGATGCGCGTCTCGACGTCATTCCGAAACGTCGACCACGCCTCGACGTCGTACGGCGGATTGATGAACTGCCGCAGCCCGTTGCCCCACGCATCCGACGCGCGTTCCGCGGCCGGAATGCACGCCGCCTGCAGCGTTCCCGTTCCGCTGCTCGACGTCGTTTCCGTCGACGCGTTGCGATCGTGCATCACTCGCGGCAGCACCATCTTCCAGAGCACGCCGAGCACTACGAGCACGGCCAGCCATTTCACGATCGTTGCGAGACTCATGGCGCGAGTGTACCGCCCGGACGGCAACGCGCCGCGCGACGTGACTGCCGTCACTGCTTAGTTATGCGCCTCAGCCGAAGTTACTTTTCCGGCATTCATTTCTGCCGTGTAAAAGCTGGCGCACACATTCGTCCGCCGTTGCGCCACCTTTCAACCATCGCGGGCATTCAGGAGGCTATTTCCATGAAGCGACTCGTTTTCCTCGGACCGATCGGCAGTGACGCGGGTGGATGGTTCATCGGACCTGACGGCAAGATCCACCGCTTTCCCGGCTGGAATCCCGAACAGCTGCGCGACGTCAGCCACGCACTGCGCGGTCTGCGCGAGCTCAGTCAGATCAAAACGCCTGGCGTCGCCGAGCGCGCGGCATCACTGCTGATGGACACCATCCGCAAAGAGATGGAAGGCCACCTCACCGAAGGCGACGTCCTCGTGCTTGGCTGATCGCCGGCCGACAGAAAGTTCGCGGCGGGTTTCGTCTTCGGACGAAGCCCGCTACGTTTCCTACTTTCACGAACTCGATGCGTGGACGGAGTATTGGGACGTCTACCATCCCGAGTCGCGCGGCCGTTTCTATTTCGGCGACGAGAGCGGCGAGCCGGGACTGCTCACGCGCTTCCTGCCGCGAAACGAAGTTCCCCCGCCCTTTCGCGCGTGGAAACGATTCGCGCTTTATGAAGACGGCGAGGATTTGCTCGCAGCGGAAGTTCGCGCGCCTGCCGTCGCCGAGGCGATCCTCGAGCTCGACGCGCTCGTCGCGCGCATCTTCGATGAGCACTTCGGCGACGCAACGCAGATCGACACGCGCATCGACTACCTCGAAGCGATTCATCGATTCGCGATCGACACGCTTCCGCCCGCGACCGAACGCGCGACGCGCGTCACGCCTGACGATCCGCGCCACGCCACCGCCGGACGCCACACGCTCGACGGCGATCTGATGTGGTTCGCCTGGGCGCTGCATCTCGAAGGAGCGGCGATGTTGCGCGGAGCCGACGCGCGGCGCACGCTGCTCATGGCCGGCGTCGCGACCGGATGCGCCGCGAACTTCGCCTGGCGCGGTCACCGTCGCACGCGCGATGAGTACCGCGCCGATGAAGCCACCGTCGCACTGCTGCGCGAGCGAGGACTCGCATGGGCTGGCGATTTCAACGCCGCCGCCGCGGAAGTTCGCGCGCTCTTTCGATTTCGCGAATGGGGCGAAGCGTGAGCTAAACGCCGCGCGTGCGCTGCAGAATCACGTACAGATGATGCGCTTCGTGGACGAGGAAGAACTCGATCCAGAGCCGCAGCCGCATTCGTCCGAACGCCGGATGCACGCCGATCCGATCGAGCTGCTCCGTCGTCAGCTCGCCAACGCGCGCGCTCAACTCAACGCGCAGCGCACGAATCTTTTCGAGCATCGCGTCGAGCGCCAACGCGCGCCACGTCGCGAACTCCGGATCGTCATCTGCGCGGTAACGCGCAAACTCCGGCGCCTCCTCGGCCAGCATCTTCTCGAGCCGCTCCGCGAAGACTTCGTGATAGCGGCCGAGGTGCGCGAGGTTGTCGGTTGCCGACCATTTGCCGGAACCGGTCGATGGCAGCCCGACGATCTGACAGCCGTGCAGAATCTCGAACAGCGCGTCGTCGAGCTGCGATGCGAAGCGCACCGCCAGCGTATTCATTCGCCCCGAATCTCGCGGAAAAATGCCTCGGATGAAACAGGCCGGCCGAGGAATCGCTCGACCAGATCGCGGGCGGGCTCTTCGCTGCCGCGGCTCAGAATCAGCTCGCGGAAACGCCCGCCCGTCTCGGCGCTCATCAGATCTTTGTCGAACGCCGACAGCAGATCGAGCGCGATCACTTTCGCCCACATGTAACCGTAGTAACCCGCCGCGTAACCCGACGCGATGTGCTCGAACGTGCCGGGGAACGACGTCCCTTCGACGTGGCCCATCGGCGTCTGAGACTCCATCTCCTTCCACACTTCGAGCGAGGGTCGCGGATTCTCGCTGGCCAGTGCCATGTCGAACGCGGCGTACAGATACTGGCGGCCGTAATCGATGCCTGCGCCGAACTTCCGCGCCGCTTTCAATCGCGCCACGAGCGATTCGTCAACTACCGGACATTCGGTGCAGTGCTCGCGAATCAGCGTGAGCGACTCCATCCGAATCGCCCACTCCTCGTACATCTGCGACGGCGCTTCGACGAAATCGCGCTCGACGCTCGTGCCCGAATGCTGGTTGTACTCCGTCGACGAAAGCACGCCGTGCAGTACGTGTCCGAACTCGTGCAGCAGCGTTTCGACTTCGCTGTGGTTCAGCCCCACGCGATTGCAGTTCGTGACGAGCGTGCTGATCGGCTTCCGCCCCGCGCGCCGGCTCACGCCGCGCACCGGCCACGCCGCAGCGTGCTTGTACTTGTCGTCGCGCGGATAGAGATCGAGATAAATGCCGCCGATGAACTCGCCGGTCGCGGCATCGAGCACGTCGAGATAGCGGACCTCTTCGTGCCACGTCGCGACCGCGGCCTCTTCGAAACGGACGCCGTAAAGCCGCTCGCTGATGCCGAGCATCCAGCGGATCGTCGGCGCCGTCGGAAAGTAGTCGCGCAGCTGTTCCTGATCGACGGCGTAACGCTGCTCGCGCAAACGCTCGCGATAGAACGACGCGTCCCATCGCTCGATCTTCGAGCCTTTCAGCGCCGCGAGCTGTTCGAGGTCGCGCTGCTCGGCTTCGGTGACGACGACTTTCACTTCATCGAGAAAGCGCTTCACCGTTTCCGGGTTTTCGACCATGCGCCGCTTCGTCACGTAATGCGCGAAGCTCGGCACGCCGTACAAATCGGCGATCTCTTTTCGCAGCCGCACGATCTCGTCCATGATCGCGACGTTGCGATCGGTGCCGCGATTGAGGTTGGCGACGTAGTAACGCCTGCGCGCCTCGCCGTGAATCGCATTGGCCATGAACGGGACGTAATCGGGATAGTCGAAGCCGACGACGATGTTCCCGTCCTCGTCCTTCGGCACGCGCTCCATGTACGACATCGGCAGCCCGTCGCACTCCTCCGGGCGAAACGTCAGCCGCGTCCTGTTCTCTCGGATGTTCTTCGCGAACTCCTGCGCGAGCTCGGCGAGCTTCTCCGAGATTTCGCGGAAGCGCGTGCGCTTCTCCGGCGGCAATGCGACGCCGCTGTCTTCGAATGCTTCGAGCAGATCTTTCTGCAGCTGGCTCTGCGGCGACGTCGCCGGCTTCACGGCCGCGACGCGCTCGTAAAGCGCCTCGTTCTGAAAGATCTCGGTCATGAACACGTGCTCTTCGATGAGCGCCGTGTCGGCGGTGTCGCGCACGTCGCCGTCAGGATGCACGCTGTTCAGCAGCGAGATCGGTCCGTATGCATCTTCGAGCGCGATCGCGGCATCGTCCCACGCGTCGAGGACATTCGCCGGCGTCACGTCCGCAAGCGGAATCGCAGCGATCGACGCCATCCGCCGCCGGCCGTCTTCAATGGCGCGGCGCGCGGTTTCGCGGACTTCGTCCGCAGTCAGCACAGGGATCAGCGTTCGTTCGGAGGAATTCGTCAGTACCGTCATAAAAGGGCGCCGGATTGTAATTCAGCAGAAGCCGAAACCCTGCCCGAGCAAGATACGTACAAGCAACGTATGCGAAAACTCCTGGTCCTCCTCGGCATCGCCCTGTTCGCGCTCCCGCTCGCCGCGCAAAACGTGGCTCTGCAGCAGGCGCAAACGGCTTTCGATGAGTACCGGTTCGCCGACGCGGCGCGCATTCTCAAGCCGCTTACGAACTCCGGCGACGGCGCCGTCCAGGCGCTCCTCGGCAAAATCGCGACCGAACAGAAAGACCTCGACGCGGCCATCTCGCACTTCGAGAAAGCGGTCGAAGCACAGCCGAAAAACGCCGAGCACCACTACCTCCTCGGCGTCGCATACGGCCAGCAGGCGCAGAAAGCGAGCATGTTCAAACAGGCGTCGCTCGCCGGCAAAACGAAGACGGAGCTCGAGACCGCCGTGTCGCTCGATCCCAATCACGTCGATGCGCGCTGGGGAATCATGCAGTTCTACATGCTGGCGCCCGGTTTCATCGGCGGCAGCGAAGACAAAGCAATCGAGCAGGCGAACGAGATCAAGAAACGCGACAACTATATGGGTCATCGCGCCCGCGCCTGGATTTACGTGCGCCAGAAGAAAGTCGACCTCGCGCGGAACGAGTACGTCAATGCGGTTCGCGAAGAACCAACTTCCGCGCGCGCCCACACCGGCCTCGGCGCGTACTACGCAGTGAACGATAAGAACTACAAAGCCGCCGCAGTCGAATTCGGCGCGGCGCAGAAACTCGATCCCAATTACATGCCCGTCTGGTTCCGCATCGGCCAGACCGCCGCAGTGTCCGGCCAGAATTTCGCGGAAGGCGAACAGGCCCTCCGCAAATATCTCGGCTACAAACCAAAAGCCATCGAGCCCAACCCCGGCAGCGCCTGGTACTATCTCGGCATGATCTACGAGAAACAGGGAAAGAAAGCCGAAGCGAAGCGGGCGTACCTCGAGTCACAGAAGATCGTCGGCACGGATGACAAATCGGTGAGCGAGGCGCTGAAGCGGCTGCAGTGAGCGGCTGCGCTGGCGGATAATCGCCCTCGCAATGCCCGAGCTGCCCGACGTCACCATCTACATCGAAGCGCTCGAAAAACGGATCGTCGGCCAGCCGCTCATCAAGCTCCGGCTCGCCAGTCCGTTCGTCCTGCGCACGTTCGATCCGCAACCGTCCGCGCTCGCGGGAAAACGCGTCAACGCAATCCGCCGCATCGGCAAGCGCATCGTGCTCGCGCTCGAAGACGATTACTTCATCGTCATTCATCTGATGATCGCAGGCCGCTTCAAATGGCTGCCGCCGAACGCGAAAGTTCCCGGCAAGCTCGGCCTCGCCGCATTCGATTTCCCCGATGGAACGCTGATCCTCACCGAGGCCGGCTCGAAACGCCGCGCCTCGATTCACATCGTCAAAGGTGAAGACGCCGTCCGCGCGCTCGATCCCGGCGGCGCGGAAGTGCTCGACATCTCCCTCGATGATTTCCGCGCCGCACTCACGCGCGAGCGGCACACGCTGAAACGAACGCTCACCGATCCGCATGTCTTCAGCGGCATCGGCAACGCGTACTCGGACGAGATTCTCCATCGCGCGCGACTCTCGCCCGTGCAGATGACGACGAATCTTTCCGACGACGAGATCGCGCGGCTGTACGACGCGATGCGCGCCACGCTCATCGACTGGATCGAGCGCCTGCGCGCCGAGACCGGCGACAAGTTCCCCGAGAAAGTCACGGCGTTTCGTCCCGAGATGGCCGTGCACGGCCGCTTCGGAAAGCCGTGTCCCGACTGCGGATCGCCCGTGCAGCACATCGTCTACGCCGACAACGAAACGAACTACTGCGCGCGCTGCCAGACTGGCGGACGGCTGCTCGCCGACCGCGCGCTGTCGCGTCTGCTGAACGTCGACTGGCCGAAAACACTCGAAGACCTCTAACTTTCGGCGAGCGGCGGCGTCTTCACGTCAGCAAGATGCCCGGAGCCGCCTTTGGAATCCCGACACTGATGAACGCCGCGATGACCTCCGCACCGCGACCGGCCGCCGACGACGTACGCGTCGCGCAAGCCTGTGCGGCCGGCGACGCCGCCACGTTCGAAGAGCTCTATCGCCGCCACGGCGACCGGATGAAATCGATCGCCTACAACCACCTCGGCAACATTTCGGATGCCGAGGATGCGGTGCAGGAGACGTTTCTGAAGATCCATCGGGCGGCGTCGACGTTCAACGCCGAGTCGGCGTTTACGACGTGGGCGTATCGGATTCTCATCAACAGCTGCTACGACCTGCTGCGCAAACGCAAACGGCGCGGCGATGAAGCGCCGATCGACGACTACTTCGAAAGCTCGCGCGCAGCACTGAGCGTGGACGACGCGAAACGGATCACGCTCCGCAAACTCCTCAATGAATTACCCGAACAACGCCGCAGCGTCTTCGTGCTCTTCGAGATCGAAGGGCTGAGTCACGCGGAAATCGGCGAAATCCTCGACATCAGCGAAGGCAATTCCAAATGGATTCTCTTCGCGACGAAGAAACAGCTCCAGGAAAAGTGGCGCAATGAACCCCCGGTGATGAAATGACGATCGACTGTAAATATCTCGACAATCTCCTTCTCGAAGGCGATCCCTACTCGATGCAGCAGGCGGCGGAACATGCGTCCGGTTGCGCGGAATGCATGCAGACGCTGACCGAATGGAACGAGATGTCGGCGACCGCTTCGACGATGCAGACGACGTGGAAGAGCGACACGCTGTGGCCGCGAATCGAGCGCTCGATCCGGCAGGAACAACAGCGCTCACGCGCCAATTGGTGGCAGATCGCGGCCGCGATTCTGCTCGTTACAGGCATCGGAGTTTTCGCGCTCGTCGCGCATCGCCGCGCGGAGCGTAATGAATTCGATCAGAGCATTTTGCGAGTAGCTGTTGTCGATGAGGTCGAGCGCGCGGAGAAAGCGCACATCGTCGCAATCGAACATCTCGAACAGGTAACGGACGCGAAGCTCGAGAACGCGTCGTCGCCGCTGATGGTCAGCTACAAAGAGAAACTGATGATGCTCGACGACGCGATCGCCGAGTGCCAGTCCAACATCCAGCACAACAGACAGAACGCGCATCTTCGGAAGCAGCTGCTTGCGATGTACAGCGAGAAACAGCGGACGCTCCAGGACGTAGCGCGGGAGGGAAACCATGCGAATTAAATTTGGCGCGATTGCAGTCGCGCTGCTGATTGCCATTTCCGCGAATGCCGACGACCGCTTCATTCGTGTCGACACGAAGACGATGACGTTCAAAGGCGGACGCGTAATCATCGACCACAGCTTTGGCGACGTTTCGGTGCGCACGCATTCCGGCTCGCACGTTGGCTACAAGGCGACGGTGCGCGCGTCGGGTCCTGAGTTCGGGCAGAAAATCGTGATCTCCGCGACCGAATCGCCGACCGGCATCACGATCCGAACGATCTATCCCGAATCGCACGGAAGTCACTCGTCGATCCGGATCAACGGCAGTACGTATTCGTCGTACTCCGTCGACCTCGACGTCGAGATTCCGGCCACGGCGCCGCTGACACTGCGCAACAAATTCGGCGGCACCGACGTGCAGGGTTTACGCGCCTCGTCCGAGATCATCAACGCGCATGGCGGCGTGACGCTCCGCGATGCACACGGCGCGCAACGAATCGAAAACCAGTTCGCCGGAATCGACGTGGCGAACGTCACCGGCGACGTCACGCTGCAGAACGCCAACGGCGGCGTGACCGCGCATGACATTCGCGGCAGCGTGTCCGTGACGAACCGCTTCGCTGGAGTCGACCTGCAGCACGTCACAAAGAACGTGACGGTGCGCAACGCGAACGGCGGCGTAAAAGTGCGCGACATCGATGGCGCCGCGAGCCTCACCAGCTCGTTTGCCGGCATCGACGCGGCGATGGTCGACGGCACTCTCGACGCGAACAATACAAACGGCCGAGTCGTCGCGATGAACATCAAAGGCCGGACGTCGATCCACAATTCGTTCGCGCCCGTAACCGCGTCCGACATCGGCGCGGAGCTGGTCGTAACGAGCCAAAACTCCCAGGTCGACGCCCTGAGAATCTCCGGCCCGGCGACGATCACGACGTCTTTCGATCAGGTCATAGCCCGCGAAATCAGCGGCCCCGCAAAAATCACGAATGAAAACGGCAACGTGACCGCAATCGACATCCGCGGAGACTTGACCGTAGATGATCGCTTCGGCCTCGTACGCGCCGAACGCATCGCCGGAAACGTCGACATCGACAACAACAACGGCGGCGTCAATATCGACAACACCCGCGGCTCCGCCCGAGTCCACACCAGCTTCGCCTCGGTCTTCCTGAAAAACATCAACGGCCCAATCACGGTAGAAAACCAAAACGGTAGCATCGCCGCCTCCGCCCTCCCGCCCACTTGCCACCCCGTGTCATTGAAGACCTCGTACAGCAGCATCAAAGTCTCCTTGCCCCCGTCGGCAAACTACAACGTCGAAGCACGAACGTCGTACGGTCACATAACGACGGAGATCCCAATTACGACGACGCGTGCGACAGACGAGGTGCTGAGCGGGCGGATCGGGAATGGCGGGTGCAAACTGGACTTGCAGACGACGAATGGGGGAGTGACGATTGGGAGGGAGTGAGGGCGCGTGACGCGGCATTGGATTGAACCGTCGAGCCGGAGCACGCAATGTTTTGCAGCGCTCCGGTGTGGGGGAAGGCGCCGGGTAACAGCGCACGGCTCGAACGCGCGCAAAGCGGTCTTCGTAATCGACGCGGTCCGTCCAATATTAGTGGAAAGTCTCACTCCCTTGCGGCAGCTTCTGAATCATGAGCCGGAGATCACCCCACGTTTGGAATTTCGCTCCATGTGAAATCGATACCTTCGGGCTCAAAATGATTTCGGACGACGATATCGATAAATTCGAGCTCTCGTGGCCCCGGAGGATAGGCTGACCTCAACTCAATTCTGACGCGCTCGCCAGCCGCTTCGGCATAATCAGCTACAAGGCGACCGCTAACAACGTAGTCGAGGTATGTGTTGAACTTTGCTTGCAGGTCAGGCAGTCGCTCTCCACGTCGTCCCCACGGCCTCTCTTCGACGAGCACCAGAATGACGGCTCCTGCGGCGTTGTCATGAGCAACAAAGTCGATCGTATCGTGCTGTTCTGTTGTCATGGAATCCACCTTCGGACCTCAGTAACAATTTTGATGACTTGATCTTTCAAGGATGGCGGGGCATTCTTACCGACTAGCTTGGCCCCTTGCGTCGCCATAGCCTTGTCTTTAGCAACTTGACTCGGGGTTCGTGTCGCACCGCCTGTTTTAACTTCGACCGCATGAACACCGTTGCCGTCCTGCACAAGGTGATCGATCACACGACGACCTTGTGATGTCTTTGCGCTGACTTGGCTTCCTAATATTGTTTTTCCTTCCTGAATGAGTTCATCTTTTACAGCGGCCTCTCCGGCTCTGCCAACAGCCGCGTTCTTTATGATCTGCGCAGTCCCTTGCTCTATTGCGCTCTCTTCAGGCTCTATCGTGTTTGCGGCAACGTCAGCGACGGCGAGTGTTATAACGGCGGCGCCTTCGAGGTTCTCCTCAACGGATGCCGATGTACCCATGCCCTTAGCAGCTTCTATTGCCTGCCCGCCCCTATCAATACCCAGCCTGACCACGTCCACGACCAGGCAACCAGGGCCAAGCAACAGAGCCATGCCGACACTGCATCGCCCGTCAGGATCAACTCTCTTGATCGGGTTGTTTTCCACGTATGCGTATCGATTCCACGCTTGCGGGTGACTCGGGTCGCCTGCAACCGGATCCATCGACAAAAACCGCCCCCACTGCGCGCCGTAATATCGCGCATGCATGTAATCGAGGGTGTAGACGCTGCCGTCGGCATCGCGTTCATGCCCGGTGAACTTGTGCAGATCCTCGGGTGCCTCGCGGCGCGCCGATTCGAGTTCTGCGCCGAATGGCAGATAGTCGTGCCGGCCGAGTTCGCGGCCGGCGTCATCGGTAATCACGCGCGGGGTGCCGAGGTGGTCGAGATGAAAATGGCGGCGGCCAACCGGCGTCTCGGACGCTAGTAATTGTGTTCCGCGGTAAACGTAATCCTCCGCCCACGTAAGGGTGCCTGCCCCCGGCGTGGCGCCAGCGGCGTCGACACTCGTGAATTCGCGCAGGACCGCGCCCGAAAGGTCGCGAACCGACCAGTTCCATCGTCCGGCGATGTAGGTCGCGATTCGCTCGTCGCTGGCGGAGTAGATGTACTGCCGTGAGACTGCTGAGGCAGTGGGGCCGTCAGCGCTCGACGTCATCATGCCTGTCGCATCCCAGGCGTAGCGGTGGGTCGCGTCGAGAAGAGTCAGGTTACCTGCGTCGTCGTACGTCGCGAGCGGGAGATGATTTGTCGCCGAGTCAACGTCGATCGATCCGGCGCCGCACGCCGTTCCGCCGGCGCAGTTCGAAGAGACCGCGCCGATTTGCTTCAGATTGCCGAACGCATCGTAATCATATGACTGCGTCAGACCGTTAACAGTACCTGTCGTGACACGGCTCAGCAGGTCGTATCGGAAACTGTCCGTGCCCGCGGCGGTAATGTTGCCACTCCCGTCATAGGAGTAAGTACGGCTCCAGTCGCCCGTCGCATTCGTACGCATTTGCGGTCGTTTTGCGACGGCCGCCGCGGACGGCGGCGGCACTGCCGTCTGTCCTCCTGCGGTGGTGAAAGGAAGTTCCTCTACATCGGCTACTTCATCATCGCCACTCATCATTCGCGCCCGCTGCGGCGTCAGCACGATTACGAAGCCGTGAAAGCCTTCTGCGGCATAGGGCTCGAGGCTGCCACCGTATGTCGCCGCGAGACGCGCCGCGATCTCCGAAACCGGCTCGACACCGGTATCGCTGAGCGAGACGCGATAGCGCGAGCTGGCACTGCTCGTCGTGCCGTCGCTGGGACGAAATGTGCCTGCCGCAAGCGGGAGCGCGCACAGCAACAGCAGTCCCGTAATCAACTTTCTCATGGAGTCACCGTCACGGCCGCACTGTCAGTGTAGCAGTCGCCGTTGTTATAAGGATCACCGCTGTATTCATCCATTCCGACCACGCGCACCCAGTACTGCGCGGTCGTCGTAACGGGGCAAATCGAAAGCGAGCTCGTGAATGCTCCCGACTGCACCAACTGCGACGTATCCCCGCTCGCCCCTCGGTACCACTCATACCGGCAGACGTTGTTCGGGTCCGCTACGTTCACCGAGATCGACTTACACGACGCGCCGCTCACGTACGGTCCCGATACCACCGGTCCCGCACAAATGTGCGCCGTCGCGCTTTGCGAGCTCACCTGCGCGCTTCCGCTCGTCACATACGCGAAGAACGTCGCATTCGAGGTGAGCGGCGCGGTCAGCAGCTTGTTCGAGTTCGTTCCGACCGTCGTTGCCGTCGAGTTCTGATACCACTGATAGCTCAGGTACGCGCCGCTCGCGGTCACACTGAAGTTCGCGTGCGAGCCGGAGCTCAGATAGACATCGACAGGCTGCGCCGAGATCGTCGGCGCGACACTGATCCATGCAGCCGTGCTGTTCACCGAGCCGCAGCCGTTCTGCACGCGCACCCAGTAACGTTCCGAGGTCGTGACGTTGAGCGTCAGCGTCGCGGCGGTCGCACCGCTGATCGGCAACGACGTGTCGCCGGACGCTCCGCGATACCACTGGTACGCAGGGCCCGAACCGGTGACCATCACCGTCAATGACGCGTTGTTGTTAGCCAACGACGTCACATTCGACGGATTTTGTGTAATCACCGGCGGCTGACAGACATTGACGACCGCTGCTTCACTATCGACGGTTGTCGTGATTGAACACGTTCCCGTAACCCGGCACCAATACGACGTCGTCGCCGACGGTGTCACGTCAATCGACGAGCTTGTCTTACCCGCCATCGGAGCAGATGTATCGCCTTTCGCGCCGACGTACCACTGATAGGTAATGCCGGACGGGCCGGCCGTCAGCGCGATGTGCACGGAACTGCCGGCATTGATTGAAGCACCGACCGGCTGGCTGGTGATTGCAGGCACGCAGACGAAGATCGTCATCGTGGCCGTGTTGGAAACACACGAGCCATTGACGACCTCCGCCCAGTACTGCGTCGTCGCGCTCGGCGCGCGGTCGAGGTAATTCGCGATCTGATTCGACGCGAGGAGCGTCGTCTTATCACCGGAAGTACCCTGATACCAGTTGTAGGTCAGTCCTGTGGGCCCGTAGGTCGGCAACACGAGGCGGCCGCTGGCTCCGGGCTGAATATTGACCGGAGATCCACCCGCCACATTCGCCGCGAGGGCGCATACGGAAATCGTCGCCGTCGCACTATCGGCGCTGCACGCGCCGCTCGTGACGCGAACCCAATACGTGCGGTCGCTCGTAACGGCGCCAGTGTCCAATGTCGCTGACGTGCCGTTCGACGCGGGCGACGCTGTGTTGCCGCTGGTGCCGAGGTACCACTGGTATGTCGGTGCCGGTGCGCCGGAGCCGACAGTCGCGGCAACCGTCAGCTGGCGGCTTCCGCCGCTGAAAACCGACTGCGACACGGGCTGTTGTGTGATGGTCGGCGTCGTACAGACATTCACCGTCACGACCGAGCTCACCGAGACATTTCCACATGCGTCAGTCACGCGCGCGTGGTACGTCGTCGTGCTCGTCGGGCTGACGGAGATCGACGCGCCCGCCGCAACGGGCGAGCTGACGTCCCACTGCGCACCGCGGTACCAGAAAATTGTCGGACTCGTGCCGGTAAACGTTACCGACAGCGTGTAAGACTGTCCCTGCACGATGCTGCCATTCGGCGAAATCGCTGTCTGCGCGATCGCCGTGCAGACCGTAACCGTTGCCGCATTGCTGTTGACGGAAACTCCGCATGTCCCGGTGACGCGGCACCAATAGCTGGTCGTCGTCGCCGGCTGCACTGTGAGCTGCGCGCTCGTCGCGCCGGAGACCGGCGACGTCGTAACGCCTGACGCACCGGCGTACCACTGATAGGTAATGCCGGATGGAGCGGCAGAAACCGACAAGGTCGCCGATCCGCCGGCATTCATCATCGCGGCTGCCGGCTGCGTGTTGATTACGGGCACACAGACGTTGATGGTCGACGTCGCGGTATTCGAAACGCAGCTGCCGTTGACGACCTGCGCCCAATACTGCGTGGTGGCCGTCGGAGCGCGATCGAGATAATTCGCCGTCTGGCTGGACGCAATGAGCGTTGATGTATTGCCGGACGTTCCCTGATACCAGTTGTACGTCAGACCGGTGGGCCCATAAGACGGCAACTGCAGCCGCACGGTCTGCCCCGGTGAGCTATTCACATCCGGTGCGCCGGCGACATTTTGTGCGAGCGCGCAGATCGAGATCGTTGCATTGTTACTGTCGATGCTGCAGGCGCCGCTGGTCATGCGGACGAAGTAGACGCGCTGATTCGTCACTGCGCCTGTGTTGTACGTCGCGGCGGTTGCTCCCGAGATTGCGACGGCCTGTGCCGCGGTCGCTCCGCCGAACCACTGATAGCTCAGAGGCGGAGCGCCCTGACCGGCGGCCGCGGTCACGGACAATTGCGCGGAGCCGCCCGAGAAGACGCTCTGGGAAAGCGGCTGCTGAGAGATCGTTGGTGTCGTACAGACGGTCACCGTTACCGCGCTGCTGTCCATATGATTACCGCACGAGTCGCTCACCCGCACCCAGTAACTCGTCGTCCCCTGCGGCGTGACGATCGTCGACGACGTCGTCGCGACTGGTGTTCCAATCACTCCGACCGCCGTGTTGTACCAGGCATAGGTCAATTCGGTTCCACTTGCGACGACCGAAAGCGACGCGTTCGCGCCGCGAACGATCGACGAGCCGGCGGGAGCCGTCGTAATGGCCGGCGCCGGACAGACCGTCACCGTTGCCGCCGCACTGTCGGCTACATAGTCACCGGCCGTGCTGCACGCACCGCTGACGCGAACCCAATACGAAGTCGTCGTAGTCGGCTGGACGGCGATATTGCTGGCGGTGCCGTTCGCAACCGGCGACGAAGTATTTCCGACCGCGCCCGTGTACCACTGATACGTCAATGGCGAACCGGTCGCGATGACCGCGAGCGACGTGGACGCGCCGCTGTTGATGTGAACGCCGGCCGGTTGCGTCGTGATCTGCGGCTTGCAAACGTTCACGATGATCGTCGGCGTGCGCGAGGTGCAGCCGCCGTACTCGACCTTCGCCCAGTAATGCGTCGTCGCAGATACCGCGACAGGCGTCGTGCTCAACGTCGCCGGTCCCGCAATCGATACGGAGTTGGCAAAGTCACCACTCTCGCCGCGATACCAGGTGTACACGCTTCCGGCGGGAGCGCCGCCGCCTGCTGAAATCGTGATGTTTTCGTTTGCGGCGACGTTGTACGGCCCCGTTCCGCCCACAACAGCTGCTCCGAGCTCGCAAATCGAAATCGCTGCAGTACGGCTGTCAACGGAGCATGCTCCGGATTTCACGCGTACCCAGTAATTGCGAGGAGACGTGATCGGCGGCGTAACGAACGTGCTGCCGGTACCAATGACGCTTTCGTCAGTGCCTTCACGCCACTCATAAACCAAATTCGGTGCGGCGTTCCCACGCGTCGCGGTGACCGACAACGTGACGGTCGAGCCACTGAAGGTTTTCACATCCTGCGGTTGCGCTGTGATGTCGGGAGTCGTGCAGACCGTCACGGTGATCGGCGAGGTCTCCGTGAGGCCGCACTCGCCAGCGCGAACTTTCGCGAAATACGAGGAAGTGTTGGACGGATGGATCCACAGGTGTGACGTCGTTCCCACCAGCGCCCCCTCGGTCGGCGGCTGATTGGCAACGTTCGGACTCCCCTCATGCCATTCGCACGTCGTTCCCGGTTCCGTATCGACAGCGAGCACGAAGTAATCGCCGGAACGAATGTCACCGCCGACCGGCGCATGCGCGACGACAGGCGGAATGCACACGACAAATCGCGCAAGGTCGCTGTCGACCTGACCGCAACTGCTGGTCATGCGCACCCAGAAGGAAGTGGTCGCGTTACGCGCGAGATTGATCGACGCGCCGGTGCCGTTCGGAACCGGACGGCTCAGATCGCCGATCTCACCCTCATACCAGGCGTATGCGGTTGCATCGGCAGCGACGCTGATCGTTTGCGGTTCGCCGGGCGCGGCAGTGACTGACACGGGCTGTGTCGTGATGTGCAGCGATGCGCATGAGTTGATGTGCACGAGCGCGGGCAGGCTGCGTGTTTTTGATCCGCAACCGGACGCCGTCGACGTCAGTTCTGCATAGTAGATTTGGGATGTCGCCGGCGTAACGACAAACGGCGCCGATCCCGTGTACAAAGGTGTCGTATCGCCCTGCCGGTACCACGAGATCGTGTAAGGAACCTCACTGTGTGCGGTAACGCGCAATGCGACCGAGGAGCCCAGTGCGACATTGACGGAGGCGGGCTGGGTGTCGATGAGGATCGGCGCGCAGGCCACCGAACCAAACATGATGCTGACCGGGACGGCATCGGTGTCGCGGTGATTGCGGCCACACTCGTCTGTCACACGGCACCAATAGAGCTCACCGGCGGACGGCTCTACGTCAACGGTCGCGTGAGTCGCGCCCGCGATCGGAAAACTGATGTCGCCGGACGGACCGCGATACCACTGGTACGTCACGGTCGGCCAGTCGCAGATCGCCGCCAGCGTAATCGGGTGACCGACTATGGAGCGCGCGGAGGTCGGCGAGACCGCGACGGGCGGCAACGGACACGACCCGAAGACGCTGACATACGTTCGCGGCGTACTGTATTCGCACGTCGTACCGACCTTCACACGGCACCAGACCACGTCGTAATCGTGGTTTACGAGAAGTGTCTGATTGGGACCGTCGGGGCCATCTGCTGTCAGGTTGACTGCCGTCCCGGAGCCTTCGAAGCCGTGAAACCACGTATACACGGGAGTCGGAACGCCCGGATCAGACGTCGCCGTCAGGTCAACTGTGTAATTGCGGCCGGGAAAGAGCGTGATTTGCCGATCGGATGGCGAAACGTGAATGCCGGTGTCGCATCGCCGCACCCGGAAGTGCGCGTCGGCCGAAGTGACGGTTCCGAGGCAGCCGTCGGGAACGCCGGAATCGCTGTTCGTGATGACGCAGTGCACGACGTCATCGTGCGTACCGGTGTCCGAATAGGTACGGGAGAAAATCGAGCCCGAATCCGGCTGAAGCTGACCGTTCAGATACCACCGGAACGTCAGGCCCTCACCGGTGGCAATGACGCTCGTCGTGAGCGTGACCGTTTGACCGGGCTGCGGGGGCAAATCCCACTGATCCTGCGGCTGCCGCACGATCTCGGGCGCGCTGCAGATTGTGACGTGGGCCGCAGCCGTCTCGAGTACACACGCATCGGAAATTCGAACTTCTGCCCAGTAGGTCGCCGGAACTACTAATGACGGCGTCGTAAACGTTGAGTCCGTCGCGCCAGGAACCGGATTTATGCGGCTCGGCGGAAGGCCTTTGTACCACTGGTATTTGATCTCGCTGTTTCCGGCGGTATGGGCGACGACGTTCAATTGCGCCGTCGTGTCGCTCTCGATGAGTACGTCCTGCGGGTCGCGATCGATGCCCGCGCCGGCGCAATTCGCATTCGTCGTCACCGTGGCGGTGCGGCTGTCAGTCGAGCAGTTACTATCAGAAACTCGCACCCAAAACGTCGCGTTCGACGACAGTGCGGGTGTGATCATTTCGTTCGCGTTCGCGCCAGCCACCGGTGTTGTCACGTCGCCGCGGCTGCCTCGATACCACTGATATGTTGCTCCCGTAGTGGCAGCGACGCGGAGTTTCGCGCTCCCGCCGGGAACGATTGTGGCGTCGAATGGCTCACCCGTCGCGATCGCGGGCCCATAGCAATACTCCGAAAAGGAGATCACGTGAGGCCGTGCAATTCCTGTCGTATCCGGCGTCTGCGTGTCTACACCCGCCACGTGTGAAGAATCGGCGGCAAGATGTGTGACTTTGTTGAGCAACCCGTTCGCCGACCACGCAAGCTCGCCATAGCCGTTGACGGCAGTGAGCGTACCGGCCTTGAAGCTGTGTGTGAGAGTGGCAAGAGGAGAGCCGGTGCATGGACTCGGACTACACGTGGGATACGTCAGCGAGCGCACAGCCCCGAATTTGTCGTACGTCATCGACTGAGCGAACGTCTGCACGGTCGTCTGATCGGTCTCGACGGTCGTCGTACGCGCGGTTGGACGGCCGGCGCTGTCCCCGTACGTGAATGACTCAGTAACCGTGACCTCGTGATCGGCGCCGCCAGGGTCTTTGATGTGATTGATGCGGCTCGACGACTCGAGTTTGCCGGCGCTGAAACTGGCAGTGCTGTTCGCCTTCGAGTAGGAGAAGGACTTCAGCCAGTCAGTGCTCGTATCTGAAACGACGTGACCAACCTTTATGAGCCGCTCCGCTGCGTCATAAGAAAACTGCGCATCGCCTGATGTAAATGCCGTACCCGTTGCGTGAGTGAACCGTTTGCGATGGGCGTGCCCGCGCGCATCATATTGCTGGTAGTAAACAGTGCCATTGCCGGTCTCACCGAACTCAGGATGCGTTTCACTCAACAGAAACCCGCGCCTGTCGTAGTCGAAACGACGCTGCTGGGTGCCATCGTCGGTGTCAGCGTCGACCGACGTCAGATGGCCGGCAACGTCGTAGCCATACTTTGTACTGACTCCGTTGGGCTCGACGACTTCGACGAGCTGTCCGGCTGAGTCATAGCGCTCCACCGTTTCGGCGGTCGTGTTGCCGGCGGAGGTCAGAACCAAAGCTGATTTCTTAATTTCGCGTGAGCCGTAACCGGTGTGAACGATCGACGAAGTGGAATTGTCCGGCGCGCGTACCGTCTGCGCATTTCCAAACGGGTCGTAATTCTCGTATAACGTCTTCGACGCGGCACCCAGATCGTCGACCAACGTCTGGACGGTCGTCGATTTTCGGGAACCGGAAGAATCGAAATATGCCGTGTCGCTTCCGACAGTCTCGACAGTCGTCACTCCACTGGTGTCGACCTGAGGAATCGTGGCCGTCTCGCGAATCATTCGTCCGAGCGCGTCATACGTGTATTCCTGCTCGATCGAATCGCTGGTGCCGGTAGCCGTCAGAGTGACTTTGGCATTGCTGAAGTCGGGCGTGATCGTCGCCGCCGTGTATGCGATGTCGGTCGTTCCTCCGTCCGGGTGTTCGACTTTCGTCAGTCTGCCGAGACCGTCCCATGTGTACTTCGTCTGACGTCCCGAAGGATCCTCGGTTTGGCTGAGCAAGCCCGTTGACACGTCAAATGTCTCAGTGGACGCGGGAGTCGTATCGTTGGTGTATGTGGTTGCATGCGACTTCAGCGCCGTGTCGTCATACTGATTGTCATAGTTCAGCTCAAACGACGAGGGCTGCCCGGCCTGGAGAGTGTCTCCTCCCGTAAACGTTTCCTTCTTCACATTTCCGTGGGCGTCGGGCGTGTAAGTCGTCAGAACGTCCGTCGTGGCGTTCGTTGTACCGGCGAGCAGCCGCTTCGAATTCAGAAATCCGGTCGTGCTCGAGAAGTCGTATTTTGCGATGACCGGGCTCGGCAGATCGATGCATTTCGTCGCCGTCGTGGTGCCGGACGGCAGCAGCGACGCACACTGATCTGTGTAGGTATTCAGTATCCAGTCCGGGCGCGCATCGAGAGCCGTGGGATAGGCAGTGAACGTTGCTCTCGCAACGTCATCAGGAAAGTTGCTGCTCGTGACGTTGAGTCGATAGTGACCGAACGCGTCGAAATTTGAAGCGGCAGTGTCGATGTGGCATTTCTCGGCGACACCTGGAGTGCTCGAGCATCCCTGATCGTCGCTGAACACTACGGTCCGGAGGTTTTCGCGTCGGTTCAGGTCGAAACGGCCTTCGGCGAAGTAACTGTCGTCGCTTCCATCCGAGTCCATTTCATAGCCGACGTACGTGGCCCTCAAGCGATGGCCGGACGGGAATGCTCCATTTACGGACAGCGGTGCTGCATTGATGAGGTCGACGCCGGTTCGCAGTTCCGTCGACAAGTAGCGGTTTGAATCGAATTCGCTGGCTTCATACCGCGTCAGTGGAAGCGAGTATTCGCCACTGTGCCAGCCGTTTGGGCTGCAATAGTTTCCCTTGCGTGTCGCGCTGTAGACATAAACGGAGAAATAGCTGATGTTCGTTACAGCGATGCCGTCGCCGACTTTCGACATCGCGGCGGCAGTCCGCTGACGAATGTCCGGCCGGCCGCACATCAGATTCGGCGCGTTGGGACACGGCATCTGACACGTCGCGTCGTTCTGAAACCACCGATAAACGGTCGTGCCGCGGTCCGCACCGGTCTCGTTCGTCCAGGAGCGTTCGTTCACGGCGTCTGAAGTGGTACGCGCGGGGTTTTCCGACGACCCGCCGGGAAACGAAGTCGTGCCGTACTTCCAGGTGATCGCGCCGCCGGTGGGCAATTGCAGCCTCGTCAGGACGGCGTTCGGCGGCCCCTGCAGTACTCCGTCCGCATTGCGAGTGCGAATCTTGTCATACGCGGATTCATTGTTCGGCGACCGCGTCATCGAATATTTCGATCGCACACCGGAGGCGTCGGGCGGCATCGTGAGTGATTTCAGAAACGACGTCGCGCAGTTATAGACACGATTGGAGTCCTCGTCCACGGTGAGATCCTTCGGAGGACGGCTGATCTCGACGTTCTCGTCATACGCGAGGTCGTAGCGGACGGACGTACCGCCGAATGTCTCCAGGTCGACGTGATCGAGCAACGCCGTATACGGAAGCGTGTTCGTGCGGCGAAACCATGCTTTATGGGAGCGCGGCCCGTCGACTATCGTCCAGATCTCTTCGTAAGTTTCATCTTCGGAATACGCGATCGTGACTGCGTTGGCGAATCGATCGCGAATTTGCGTGAGGCGCCAGACGGCGGAGGTAGAGGATGACACCATCCATTCCGCTGTTCCCGGGAGCAGTTTTTTGAATTGATAGACCGTTCCGTCGGCGAGCTCGACCTCACGGCGCGTGTCCGGCTCGAGCGGCCACCAGTGCATGCGCATGTAGGAGTTATCGCGCGTGTAATAGTAAGGCTCTCCTGTATAGGATTCGGAATGAACGGCTCCGTGAAACGAGTGGTCGGCTCCGTCCGGCGACTCGAAGACCCAGTACTCGCTCTGATTCAGGTCGCTGTTGGTCAGCGAATGAGGCGGGAAGAGTCTGCCAAGTGAGAAAATCCAGCCCATTCCGGCGTTCGAACGGGCGTCCACATGGGCAACGGGAAAGCCCGTTTCGGTGCCCCTGATCGGCTCAACCTCGCTTATGAAGTGCCATCCCCAAACGTTGCTGTTGTACGTGAGCCCGAAACGGTAAGACAGCGCGCCGGTTTTGTACTCCTGACCAATCGGGATCCGAATGTTCAGGTTCCCGTTGAACATGTTTACGGAGTCGATGTTCTGAAAGTCGTAGACCTTGTCGGCGGAGAAGCCCTTCTCCTGATTGACGTGCTGCTGCGCCTGGACGAGCGCCGCACTCAGAAGCATGAGAGCCGCGAATACGCTGGCCGCGCGCCTCACTTTGCACCTGCCAGCATGCCGCCGTCGATCCTGAGAGCGAGCACCCGCAGCTGCCAGTAATCGAACGCGATGAAAACCCCGCCCGGTGCGAATTTTCGCCCGATGTCGGTTACCTCGACGAGTGGTTTCGAGCGGTCGAGAGAACAGACGATTACGCCATTGGCGTGCCCGTCGGCGTCCGAAGACCCGCCGTCGATCGCCTGCCACGCGAGAACGCCGTGGCCGGGGTGAACGTACAGACCGTGCATTTCGATCGCCGGATAGGCGAGCACGTTCACGTCACCGTTCGCGCCTTTTCGAAAAGCATTCGGCACCAGTTTGACTTCATTGACGGCACCGGACGCACGTACGACTGAGAAGTGTCCGGTCGTCACGTCCACGATGGCCCACGCGGAGTTCGCCGGAATGTCCTCGGCACATACGAACTGCACGGTTCCGCTGCCGGAGTCCTGAACGACGCCTTTTTGCGCGAAGCGTCCTGTGTCGACGCCGCGAGCGAAGAGACCTACGCCATAGAACACGACGGCACCGCGCGGCGTCACACCGGCCGCCGTGATCTGCCGGCCGGAGAACGAAACGAACAGCTCGTTCTGCGGTCCGCCGCTCGCAGCGAGAACGATCGAACACGAAATGAAAAAAACGACGAGTAACGTCAAAACACGAGTCATGCACAGCCTCTCGATGGGAAGTCGGGCGACAGGCGATCGCCGTCGCGGAACGACATTTTTCGGAACAGCGACGCGGACGAGCCTGGAGCTTCACAGGGACGGCTCGCGTGACGAACGCCACGCGACGACGTGAGCTGACGCATCCGCGGGGAACTATTGGACGGCGCGCAGTATCGGGCAGGAATGGAATGCCGTCAAGAGATTATTTGCATGAGTGCTGCCGGACGCAACTATTCGGAAAGTCCGCTTATGCGGGACTGATCAGCGCGGCAACATAATCGCCTCGCGCGTCATGGTCGCGTCGAGCGAGAACCATTGCAGCGCGGGATCGGTGGCGTCGACATCTTCGATTTTCGTCCACGAGGTCGGCGCGACCTGCGCGTTTCGCGGAAGCTCAAGGCATGCAAGTCCGTCATAGACGAGCGTCAGATCGCCGGTTCGGATGCGCCAGTCGCCGTGCATGATTACGAAGGGATGAATGCCGGAGGATGACAGCCTCGATACGGTCCCGGACGAGCGTCGATGGCGTCCGTTCTGTTCGTACAACTCGAACCGCGCGCAGGAATTGTGGTCGTCATCGGACGTATGCAGCGACGTAAAGCGAATCGCGGCGACGAACGAGCCGTGCTTCACAATGATGAAACGGCCTAATGGGACGCAGATGTTGCCCCAGCTGACCGTGACGTGATCGGGACCGGCGACTTCCGGGGCGGAAAAACACCCACGTTCCTCTGTCGCTGAACTGCACGCTGTGACCAGAAGCAACACGGCAATCGGCCACAATCGCCTCATCAGAAACTCCGCTTGTACGTAAAAATGAACGCCTTTTGTGCGCAGTTCCGAATCGGCGGTACAAATCGCGTCTTTGTAATCTCGTGCTCCGCAATTACGGCCAGCGATTCATCACCCGTCGTATTCGAAATCACCCGTGTCGACTGCACTACGCCGTTCTTATCGACATTCGCTTCCACTGTGACTACGCCGTGTGCGCCGTTCTCCGTGAAACTCGGCGTTGGCGTCGTCGCGAAGCTGTAATTGCGATCGGGCTGGCAGCCGGCGGGTGCGCGGCGGGGGCGGGCGGTCGCGGCGGCGGACGGTGAGCCCTCCCGGCTTACATGTTGTTTTGCGACCCAGCCGATTGCACCGTCATCCATTCGCACTTTCATCCATTCGTCGCCGGCGGCGATGAGCGTCAGCCGGTCGCCTTTGCGGACCTGTGCGATTGACTCCGCGGTCGTTGACGGCTCGGCGCGCACGTTCAGTGTTGATGCTGTAACGCGGACGGTTCCGATCGCTACCTCGCCTGCCGGCGTTTGCGGGGTTTCCGCGGGCGGCGGTTCAGGGGCCGAGGCGGGCGGCGGTGGGGCGGCACAGGCGAAAGTGAACGCGAGAACGATGAGGGCAACCCGGCGGCGCATCGGCCGTACTGTAACGGAGATCGATTAAACTTCGCGACCTCCTGATGGCCACGGCAACGACCACGAAATGGTGTGTGCATCACCCGCAGCGCGCGGCGTTCGCGCTCTGCATGACCTGCTCGCGCACGATCTGTCAGGAGTGCGCAACGCAGTGGGATGGCATCTATCACTGCGCGCCGTGTCTCGCGAAACAGCGCACGGCCGTCGTCGAACGCTCCCCGATCGCCGGCTGGCTCGCCGTCATCGCCGCCTCCGCACTCCTCCTATTTCTCACTGCGCGGCTGATGGTCTGGAGCGGCGCGCTGATCGCGGGCCTGTTTTGATTCGCGCGCCGCTGTCGACGACGTCCGTGCTCGACGAAACGAGCGACGTCGTTGCGATCGCCGCCGCGCCGTGGGCCGCGGTGCTCGTCCTCACCTCGCTTCCGTGGCGCTTCCTGCAGATTCTTTTCATCGAGCAAATTCTGGAGCTCGGCGGCAACGCATCGCATTACGGCCGCGCGCTGAACTCGACCGCGAACGCCGCCACGATCGCCTTCGTCATCTCACTCCTCGGCCGCGCAATCTACGTCCGCGCAATCAATCTCGCTGCAGCCAGCGGACGGCGCCCCGGAACCGAAGCGCTGCGCATTCCGCTCGCAACTCTCGCCTCGTATCTCTTCACCGGCGCGCTCGCCGCGGCGCTGTTTTACATCGTGTGGTTCACGCTGATCGGCATTCCGCTGACGATCATGATCGGCGGCCTCTCGGCCGGGACGATGCCGCTCAACGATCGCGCCGGCATCGTTGCTCCGCTCAAACGGATCGCGCGATTCGCGCGTGAAGCGAAACTGTTGACGGCACTGCTGCTCGTCTTCGGCGTCGCGCTCATCGTCGCCGCAATCAACCTCGCCGCGGCGTTTCAGATCGGCCTTTGGCTCGCGCACGGTTTCGGCGGCTTCGACGTCTCGCGCTGGCAGATCCTCCTCGACGGCGGCACGCGCCGCTTCACGCTCCTCCTCATCGCCGGCAGCATCCTCGCCGTCGAGCCGTTCTGGATCGCCGCGAACGTCATCCTCGTCCGCAAAGCGGGCGCCGAGGAGAGTGGAGAGGAGTTGAGGTTGTGGTTTCGGGAGCTGGCGGGACGATGAAACTCCGCGTCGCGCTCCTGCTCGCGTTTCTCGCCGCGCCGATTCAGGCGGCGGTCATTCCGCTCGCGCAATACGTCAACTCGTTGACTAATATCAAAACGCTGCTCGATGCGAAGCAGACCGACGCCGCGCGCGCCGCCGCACGCGAGCTCGCGACGGCCGAAGTCGATTCGCCGAACGGCCGTTTCACCGCCGACACCGCGCTGCTCAACACAATCGCGACGACCGGCAAAGCTGACGCGCGATTGGCGGCCACGATCGATGCGCTGCGCAACACGATGCCTCGCGCCGCGCAGCCGCCCGTCGACACGAAACTGCTCGAGCGAATCCGCGCGCGCGAAACTCCCGACGCGTTGCGTCAGGGCGGCGAAATCCCGGGCGTTCCGACCTCATCCGATGAACGCCTCGAAACGATCGCGCAGAAAATCGCGAAAGTCTTTCAGTGGCTCGGCGACAGGATCGCGGAGCTCTTCGACTGGATCCTCAGCTGGTGGCCGCAGGGCCGCATGCGCGCGATCAACGAATCGTTCGGCGGCACGCCGTGGGTCGTCGCGCTCGTCGTGATTCTCATCGTCGGATTGCTCGTCATCCTCGCGCTCGAAGTCATTCGTCGCAGCCGGCGCCGCGAGCCGGTTGTCGTTGCGACGAGCGAGCCGATCGCGTCACGCGCCGATGAAGATCCGCTGTCGCGCGGCGCGAACGAGTGGGAACGCTATGCCGCGCAGCTCGCCGCCGCGGGCCGCATTCGCGAAGCGATTCGCGCGTGGTATCACGCCGTGCTCGTCACGCTTTACGGCGCCGGCATCCTCCACTTCCGCAAAGGCCGCACGAACTGGGAGTACATCTCCGCGCTCGCGCCCGATCTCGTGTGGCGCTCCGAGTTCATTCAGCTCACGCGGCGTTTCGAGCAGGAGTGGTACGGCCACGACACGAGCGGAATCGAATCGCTCGACGAATGCAGCACGCGCGCGCGACGCATTCTCGACGTCGTCCGCCGCGGCAAAGGAATCGCCGCATGAGACGCGCGCTGCTCGTCATCGCAATCGCCGTGTACTTCATCGGCGCAATCGCGTGGCTCGCGCTCGATCGCCGCGTGTCGCGTCAGGCGTTCGCGGAACTGTCGAGCGCGAACACCGCCGACGAAGGTGTCTCGCTGGCGTACAAATACCTGGCGAGCAGCGGACACGCGGTCTCGCAGCTCACGCGTCCCGTCGACGCGAACGCGATTCCGCGCGACGCCGTCATCTTCCGTTTCGTCGAGCTCGGATCGCCGCTCTCGTTTCGCGACGACATCCCGGACGACGATGACGACGACGATTCGAACCTCACCGAAAAGTCGAAAAAGAAAAAGCCGCTGCCGCCGAAAAAGCGTCCGCCCGCAACCGCGCTGCTCACCGATGACGAAGAAGAATGGGTGCGACGCGGCGGCCGCTTCGTGCTCGGCACCGCCGGCGCGTACGGCCCGCTGAAAGTCCGCGGCCTCACGATCAAAACGGCGCACAAAGCATTTCCGATCTGGTCCGGCCTCGACGCGCTCGCGCTCCCGGAACCGCGCGGTCTCGACGGCGATCCGCTCCGCCGCGCGCATGCGCTGTACGTCGCCGGCAACGACATCGTCATCGCGCGACAGACCATCGGTGCGGGTGAGCTGATCCTTCTCGCGACGCCCGAGCTCTTCACGAACGCTCACCTCGCGAGCGGCAATCACCTCGCAGTCCTCGCCGCACTCGCCGGCGCGAAGCGTCCCGTGTTTTTCGATGAGCTGCCGCACGGTCTCGCCGGCGACACCGGCTTCATCGCCATGCTGAAAGAGTGGAACCTCGGCCCGTTCCTGCTGTTCCTGCTCGTGCTCGCCGCGGTCATCTTCTGGCGCGGCGGACGTGCGATCGGTCCGCGCGAAGATGACTATCGCGACACGCGCTCGGACGCCGTCGATCTCGTCGCGTCGCTCGGCGCGTTGTACGACCGTTCGATGACGCCGGCCGAGGCGCTTGCGCAGTATCACTATGAGCTGACGCGGGCGGTGGCGGCGTCGAGCGGACTGCGCGGCGATGCGCTGCACAAGCGCGTCGCGGAGCTCACCGGCGGCATCGACGCGCCGCACCGACACGACAAAGTCACTCCCGAAAATTTTCAACGCATCCTGCAGATACTCAACGATTCGTTCCGGAGGATCGAACATGCAAAGCATTCATGAAGTGGCGTCGCGTTTCGCCGCGCTCCGCGCCGGGCTCGACACCATCATCCTCGGCCAGGAGCGCGTGAAAACGCTCGCCATCACGTCGCTCGTCGCGGGCGGACACATGCTGCTCGAAGGCGTTCCCGGCACCGGCAAGACACTGCTGTCGCTGACGCTTTCGAAGCTGCTCGGCTGCCGTTTTCGCCGCATCCAGTTCACGCCCGATCTGATGCCGGCCGATCTCCTCGGCGCGAACATCTACAACCAGAAAAAGGAAGAGTTCGCGTTTCGCGCCGGTCCCGTCTTCACGGACATCCTGCTCGCCGACGAGATCAATCGCACGCCGCCGCGCACGCAGGCCGCGCTGCTCGAAGCGATGCAGGAACAGGCGGCGACAATCGACGGCGAGCGCTATCAGATCTCGCCCGTCTTCACCGTTTTCGCGACGCAGAATCCGGTCGAGTTCGAAGGCACGTATCCGCTGCCCGAAGCGCAGCGCGATCGCTTTCTGATGAAGATCAACATCGACTTCCCGGAAGCGCACGACGAATCGCGAATGCTCGAGGCGTACGCGTCGGGCAAGCGGCTGCATGACGAGATGGTCGGGGCGCTGCAGCCGGTGATCTCGGCGCAGGAGCTCGCGACCGCGCGCAAAACGGTCGCGACGAACGTGAAGGTCGAGCCGCACATCATCAAATACATTCAGGAGATCGTGTCGCGCACGCGGCGCGATGACGCGATTCAGATCGGCGCCGGTCCGCGCGCGTCACTCGCGCTGCTCGAATCGAGCCGCGCCGCTGCCGCACTCGAAGATCGCGACTTCATCACGCCCGACGACGTGAAGGCGCTCGTCGCGCCGGTGCTGTCGCATCGCGTCACGCTCAGTCCCGAAGCGGAGATGGAAGGACTCGCGCTCGAAGATTTGCTCGCGCGAATTTTCGATCAGGTGGAAGTGCCGCGATAACGAGCATGCGTCCCGGAAAAGGTCTCGCCGGCCTGCTTGGCAGGGTGTTGTGGGTGTCGCTGCTGGCGGCGTTCTATCCGCCATTCTTCTGGGGGGTGGCGATTCTGTTCGTGGCAGTGATTGTCGCAGCGGTCCGCGAGCTGATCATGCTGCGCAGCATCCGCGTCACGATCGAGCGGCCGGACAAAATCGCGCTCGCGCTCGACGAAATCGAGACGATCACGATTCGCGTCTCCACTTCGTCGACGCGCGACGTGCATCTCATCGTCCGCCAAATCTGGCCGCGTCTCGTCGAGCCGCGATCGACGACCGTCGAAGCGATCTGCCGGCCGGGCGAAGTCGTCTCGCTCGACATGGGCGTTCGCGCGATCGCGCGCGGCTCCGAAGCCGTGCCGCGCATCGCGATCTCGATGACGCTCTTTCGCATCATGGAGCGCATCATCGACGTCGGCGAGCCGGCGGAGATTCACGTCCTTCCGAATCTGAAAGCCGTCCGCCGCATGCACACGCGGCTGAACGCGTTCGCGCTTCGCGGACTCGGCGCGCGCGCCGCACCGCGCCTCGGCAAAGGCCGCGAATTCGATCGGCTGCGCGACTACGTCATGGACGACGACTATCGCGACATCGCGTGGCGCGCGTCCGCGCGGCACGGGCGGCTCATCGTCCGCGAGTTCCGTCTCGATCGCTCGCAGGACGTGATGCTCTGCCTCGATCACGGCCATCGCATGGCCGCGCGAGTCGCGCAGATCACGCGACTGGATCACGCCGCGAACGCCGCGGTGCTCATCAGCTACATCACGAATCGGATGGAGGACAAAGTCGGCATCCTGTCGTTCGACACCGAGACTGACAAAGGTCTGATCGCCGGCCGCGGCGCCGCGCATCTGCGCGCGATCACGGCGTACGTCACCGGTCTCGCCGCCGAATATCGCCACACGGATTACCTTGCGCTCGCGACGAATTTGCGCCGCCGGCTGCACCATCGCACGCTGCTGCTGATGCTGACCGTGCTGCCGGAACGTGAAGAACGCCACGAGCTGCTGCGCGCGGTTGAAATGCTCGCGCCACAACACCTGCCGCTCATCATCAGCCTCGGCGATCCGAACCTGAAAGCAGCCGCGCAGTTCCTTCCCGCCGATCGCGTCGAGCTCTCGCGCACGCTCGTCGCGCGCGACATTTGGATGGCTCGCGTCGAGCTGATGCGCGACCTGCGCGCGCGCGGCGCGCTCGTCGTCGAGTCGACACCCGAGGATGCGGGGATCGATGCGGTGAACGCGTATATCGATGTGAAACGGAGACAGCTGCTGTGAACCTTCACGCGGAGGAGCCCGTATGAACGTCGAGCACTTCATCGCGGCGCGAACGCCGGTGTGGCAACGGCTCGAAGATCTGCTGCAGCAGGCCGAGGTTGCGGAGACGGAGATGTCGCGTGCGGAAGTGCACGAGCTCGTCGAGCTCTATCGCCGCGCGTGTTCCGATCTCAACCTCGCGCGCTCGCACACCGCGAGCCCCGAGCTCCTCGGCCGCCTCAATCAACTCACCGGCCGCGCGTATCGTTTCGTCTATCAGGCCGGGCGGCAGAAGCCGGTCCTCGCCGCGTTCGCGAATCTCGTCACGCGCGAGATCCCGTCCGCCTTTCGCCGCGAGCGGCTCTTCATCGCGCTCGCTGCCGCGACCTTCATCTTCGGCGCGTTCGTCGGCGCGGCGGCGGTGCTCGTGAATCCGGCGAACGGACAGCGACTCATCCCGGTCGAATTCTTCAGCGAGAGTCCACGCGAGCGCGTCGCAAAAATCGAATCGAACGAAGAGCGCATCGACACGCTCGAGAAAGCGGCGGCGTTCGGCGCGTCGCTTTACACGCACAACATTCAGGTCACGTTTCTCGCCTTCAGCCTCGGCGCGATCACGTTCATCGGCGGCCTCTGGCTGCTCTTCTACAACGGCCTGATCCTCGGCGCCGTCGCCGCGATGTACTACCTCGACGGCGTGACGACGTTCTTCTTCGCGTGGGTCGGACCGCATGGCGCGCTCGAGCTGCCGTCGATCATCTTCGGCGCGGCCGCCGGACTCCTCGCGGGCCGCGCGCTGCTGATGCCGGGCAACCTCACGCGCGCGACGTCGCTGCGCCGCGTGCTGCC